>Ga0196981_1000139_pt1 | contig 60349 bp, 61 predicted proteins | sample S3_2013CmetaG_FD_155462 | JGI IMG/M metagenome (GOLD analysis project Ga0196981, IMG submission 155462) | Soil microbial communities from Anza Borrego desert, Southern California, United States - S3_20-13C | ecosystem: Environmental > Terrestrial > Soil > Desert | place: USA: California... | reverse complement strand
GGGCGGCGGCGGCTTCGGCCTGGGCGGCGCTGGCGGCCTTGTCGGCGGCGGCGGCCTGCTCGCGGGCGGCGGCGTCCTTGCGGGCGCGTTCGGCGGCGGCGGCGGCTTCACGCTCGGCGTTCTGGCGGGTGGCCAGTTCGATGGCGCGGCGGCGCGCCTCCTGCTCGGACGCCGACAGGCCGCCGCCGTCGCGGGACGGAGCGGTCGGGCGCGGGGCGGCCGGAGCCTCGGTCTTCGGACGCGCGACATCGAAGCCCTGCGGGCGCTGATGCCCGGGGACCGCGCCGACGCGGCGCTTGGTCTCGACCACCACGGTCTTGGTGCGGCCGTGGCTGAAGCTCTGGCGCACGGTGCCGGTCGAAACCGACCCCGCCTGCCGGGGCTTCAGGCTCAGCGGCGCGCGCGGCCCCGTCTGGGACGGAGTCCCGGTCGGGGTTTGCGGGCCGTCGTTGGTCTTGTCGTTCTCGTCAGTCATCCGGTCGCTTTACTCGGGACGGCGGGATATCCGCCATCGTCTCGTTCAAACACAAAAAATCGTGCGGCGCCCCGCCCCCTGATCAGGGAGCAGAACCCCGCCCGCTCAAATCCTTGTCCGGGTCCTCAGCCGGCCTCTCGCCCCACTCCGGGGGCAGAAGCGGTCGAAATCCCGCCAGTCGTTCGACCTCGAAGGTCCAGCGATCGGCCCGCCCGCCCTCAAGCAGGACGGCGTGTATCGCATTTTCCAGCCCGAGGGCCAAACTCAAATCGTCCGCCGTGAAGGCGCCGCAGACTTTCGGGGGCGGCGTCATGTGTTTCGCCAGCGAAAGCAGCTTGCCGCGGCCGTCGGCGGACCCGTCCGCCGCCTCGATGATCCACGCGGCCTTGCCCGACCGGACGTTGGCCAGGGACTTTTCGAAGCCAGAGATAAGCACGCCTTCGCGCCGGGCAAGGCCCAACTGGTCCAGACAACGCCGGACCAGCAGGGTTTCGACCAGATCGGGCAGGTCGGCGGCCGGTTTCAGCGGGGCCTTGGCCGCGCGCGAGAACAGGTTCTTCTTCACCGCCGCCTCGAGCGAGGCGCGGTCGGCCGCGACCCACAGGCCGCGGCCCGGCAGCTTGCGCGCCAAGTCGGGGGCGACCGTGCCGTCCGGAGCGGCGACGAAGCGGATCAGGCGAGATTCATCCATGACCTGGTGGGTGACCAGGTCGCGGCGTTCCCTATCGATCGTCGCTTCGCGCAGACTCATGGAGGGCCCGGTCTCCCATCACGCGTTTTCGGGCTGTTCGGAGTCCCCGGCGGGGACCTCGTCTTCGTCGCCTTCCGGCGCCGCCTCTTCCCCGCCCTCGTCCTCAGGGGCCGCAAACACCGCTTCGGCGTCGTACTCGCCCTCTTCCTCGTATTCGGGCTCGGGCTCCGGCTGGGGCAGTTCGGAGGCGTCGATCCAGCCGGCCGCCACGCGCGCCTGCAGGATCAGCATCTCGGCCTCTTCCTGGGCCAGGTTGAAGCTCTCGAGGACGCCCGGGACCTTGACCCGTTCGCCGTTCCTGACCTCGTAGCCGCCGCGGATCTCGTCGGTGGCCAGGTCGGCCAGGTCCTCGACGGTCTTCACGCCGCCCTCGCCGAGCGCGACGGCGATGGCGCCGGTGACGCCCGGAACCTCCATGACGCCGTCCTCGACGCCGAGTTCCTTGCGCTTCGCATCGAGAATGGCGGCCTGGCGGTCGAGGAAGTCGCGGGCGCGGGCCTGCAGCTCTTCCGCCGTGTCCTCGTCGAAGCCCTCGATGTCGGAGATTTCATAGGGTTCGACGAAGGCCAGGTCCTCGACCGTGGCGAAGCCTTCGGTGACCAGCAGCTGGGCGATGACCTCGTCGACGTCCAGGGCTTCCTGGAACAGGGCGGTGCGCTCGCTGAACTCACGCTGGCGGCGCTCGGAGTCCTGGCTCTCGGTGATGATGTCGATCTGCCAGCCGGTCAGCTGCGAGGCGAGGCGGACGTTCTGGCCGCGGCGGCCGATGGCCAGCGACAGCTGTTCGTCGGGCACCACCACCTCGACGCGGTCGGCTTCCTCGTCCAGCACGACCTTGGACACCTCGGCCGGGGCCAGGGCGTTGACGATGAAGGTCGGCTCGTCCGGGTTCCACTGGATGATGTCGATCTTCTCGCCCTGCAGCTCGGCGACGACCGCCTGCACCCGCGAGCCGCGCATGCCGACGCAGGCGCCGACGGGATCGATCGAGGAGTCGTTGGACAGCACGGCCATCTTGGCGCGCGAGCCGGCGTCGCGGGCGGCGGCGCGGATCTCGATGACGCCGTCGTAGACTTCGGGCACTTCCTGGGCGAACAGCTTGGCCATGAAGCCGGGGTGCGAGCGCGACAGCATGACCTGCGGGCCCTTGGCCTCGGCGCGGACGTCGTAGATGTAGGTGCGGATCCGGTCGCCGATGTTGAACACCTCGCGCGGGATGGAGTCGTTGCGGCGCATGATGCCCTCGCCCCGGCCCAGATCGACGACGGTGTTGCCGTATTCGACACGCTTGACGGTGCCGTTGACGATCTCGCCGACGCGGTCCTTGAACTCTTCGTACTGGTTGGCGCGCTCGGCGTCGCGAACCTTGCCCATGACGACCTGGCGGGCCATCTGGGTCTGCACCCGGCCGAACTCGAACGGCGGCAGGTTCTCGACGTATTCCTTGCCGACGAAGGCCTCCGGGTCGCGCTTCAGCGCGTCCTTCAGGCGCACCATGGCGCTGTCGTTGAACTCCTCCAGCTCGTCTTCGGGCTGCCAGTCGTCCTCGACGATGGTGACGTGACGGGTCAGGGCCAGCTCGCCCGACTTGATGTCGATCTTGGCGCGGATGTCGTGGTGGGCGCCGTAGCGCGACTTGGCGCCCTTCTGGATCGCCTCCTCGATCGCCTCGACGACGATCTCCTTGTCGATGTTCTTCTCACGCGCGACCGCGTCGGCGATCTGCAGCAGTTCGAGTCGGTTCGCGGAAACGCCGGCGACAGCCATGGTCTAGTCCTCGGTCTCAGTGTTGTCGTTACGGGCGGCGCGCTTCTCGGCGCCCGCCTTCAGGAGTTCGTCGGTCAGCACCAGCTTGGCGTCGACCAGCCAGTCGAAGGGGATCAGGGCGGTGTCCGCCTCCCCGTCCAGGTCGATGGCGATGTTCTCGCCCTCGGTCCCGGCGATGGCGCCCTTGAAGCGTTTGCGGCCCTCGATCATGCGATCGGTCTCCAGCCGCGCCTCATGGCCCTCGAACAGGTCGAAGTCGCTCTGGCGGGTCAGGGGACGGTCGACGCCCGGCGACGACACCTCCAGCAGGTATTCGCCGCTGATCGGGTCGGCGGCGTCCAGCACCTCGGACACCGCGCGGCTCAGCCGGGCGCACTCCTCGACCGCGATATCGTGGTCGCTCGGCCGCTCGGCCATGATCTGCAGCCGCCGGCGCAGGGTGCCGCCCATCAGCCGCACGCGCACGATGTCGAGGCCGAGGCTTTCCGCCACGGGTTCGATCAGCTCCAGCAGAGCGCGGTCTTCGACGGTCCTGGCCTTCAAGTCACTTCTCATTCGGGTCGCCAGGGAGGCGGCCACGGTCCAGACAAAACAAAAGCGGCTGGCCTCCAGGGGCCGCCGCTTCAAACGGCGCCGTTGGACGCCGGTCTAACGATGTGAGGGGGCATATAGACCCGCGAACGGGGTTTGTCAGCCCCTGACGTTGCGAGGACCGCGGGACGCATTGCCAACACCGCCGCGCCCCGCCAGAACAGTCCTCAATGAAAGTCTACTGGATCGGTATCGACACGCCCGGCCGCCTCGGGGTGTCGCGCAAGCCCGACGGCGGCGAAGCCCTGAACGGACAGATCGAAAAGCTGGCGCACGGCATGGTCGACCACGTCGTCACCCTGCTGGAGCCCGAAGAGGCCGCGAAGCTGGGTCTGGCCGACGAAGCCGCGATCTGCGAGCGGCACGGCGTCGGCTTCTACAACTTTCCGATCGTCGACCACGGGGTGCCGGCGAACGTCGAGCACTACCGCCGCGTGGCCCACGCCATGGACCGGCGGCTGCGCGCCGGGCAGGCGCTGGTGGTCCACTGCCACGCCGGCCTCGGCCGCGCTCCGTCCCTGGCCATCAGCGCCCTGATCGCCGGCGGCATGAACGTCGACGAGGCCATCCTGCGCGTCGGCCGGGCGCGCGGCCGGCCGGTGCCCGAGACCGACGAACAGCTGGCCTTCCTGCGCGCCTTCGCGGCGGGCGAGGTCTAGGTCCGAATGAAGTCCAGGAAGATCGGCGGGGTGTCGCCCAGCTTCTTCTCCTCGTAGCGGGTGACGACGTGGTCGGCCGGAGCCTCGCGCCAGTCGTCGGCGCGGTCCGCCGTCCATTCCAGCCCCGGCGTGCGCTCGAACCGCTCCAGCGCCCAGTCGGCGTAGTCCTTCCAGTCGGTGACGAAGCGCAACCGGCCGCCCGGCTTGAGCAGGCGCACGATCTCGACCGCCAGCTCATCCTGCACCAGCCGCCGCTTGTTGTGGCGCGCCTTGTGCCACGGGTCGGGGAACAGGATCATGACCCTGTCCAGCGAGGCGTCGGGCAGGGCGGCCATGACGGCGCGGGCGTCGTCGGCGTGGATGCGGACGTTCTTCAGCCCCCGCTCGTCGATGTGGCGCAGGGCCGAGCCGACGCCGTTCAGGAACGGTTCGCAGCCGATCATCAGCGTATCGGGATGGCGCGCCGCCTGTTCGGCCAGATGCTCGCCGCCGCCGAAGCCGATCTCGAGCCAGACCGCCCTGGCCTCCGGCATCAGCGTCGCCGGATCGATCGGCCCCGCCGCCGGATCGGGCACGGCGACGGCCGGCAGCAGGGTGTCGAACAGCGCCGCCTGGCGCGGCTTCAGCGCGCGCGACTTGATGCGGCCGAACGAGCGGAGCGGACCCCGGGTCGGGGGCGAGGGAGCGTCGGGGTCGGAAGACATGGGCGCCCTATAGCGGGGCGGGGAACGGGGGGCGAGGGGCGAAGGAGCCGGCGGCGGCCATGCCCTGTTCGCCCCTCATCCCGGGACCAGCGCCTTCAACCGGTCGACCAGATCGGTCCGCTCCCACGAGAAGCCGCCGTCCGCGTCCGGCGCGCGGCCGAAATGGCCGTAGGCGGCGGTGCGGGCGTAGATCGGTCGGTTCAGCCCCAGATGCTCGCGAATGGCGCGCGGCGTGGCCCCGCCGATCATCCTCGGCAGTTCGGCTTCCAGAATCTCCGGATCGATCCGGCCGGTGCCGTGCAGGTCGACGTGCACCGACAGCGGGCGCGCCACCCCGATGGCGTAGCTCAGCTGGATGGTGCAGCGGTCCGCCAGGCCGGCGGCCACGACGTTCTTGGCCAGATAGCGGGCGGCGTAGGCGGCCGAGCGATCGACCTTGGTCGGGTCCTTGCCCGAGAAGGCCCCGCCGCCGTGCGGGGCCGCGCCGCCGTAGGTGTCGACGATGATCTTGCGTCCGGTCAGGCCGGCGTCGCCGTCGGGTCCGCCGATCTCGAACGAGCCGGTGGGGTTGATATGCCACTCGGTCTCGTTGGTGATGAAGCTGTCGGGCAGCACCTCGCGGATGTAGGGCTTCACGATCGCCGCCACGTCATCCGATGACAGGCCCGGCGCGTGCTGGGTCGACAGCACGATCGAGGTCGCCCGCACGGGACGGCCGTTCTCGTAGAACAGCGTCACCTGGCTCTTGGCGTCGGGCTCGAGCTTCGGCTCCCGGCCGGCGTGGCGGGCCTCGGCCAGCTTCCTCAGGATGTTGTGGCTGTACTGCAGGGTCGCCGGCATCAGCTCGGGCGTCTCGTTCGAGGCGTAGCCGAACATGATGCCCTGGTCGCCGGCGCCCTCGTCCTTGTCGCCCGCCGCGTCCACGCCCTGGGCGATATGGGCCGACTGCGGGTGCAGATAGTTCTCGAAGACGAACTTCTCCCAATGGAAGCCATCCTGCTCGTAGCCGATGTCGCGCACCACCCTGCGCGCGGTCGCCTCGATCTCGTCCTTCACGCCAGGAGCCCAGGCCCCGTCGACGTCCATGATCCCCTTGCCGCGGATTTCGCCCGCCAGAACGACCCGGTTGGTGGTGGTCAGCGTCTCGCAGGCCACCCGGGCCTCGGGATCCTTGGACAGGAACAGATCGACGATGGCGTCGGAGATCTGGTCCGCGACCTTGTCGGGATGTCCTTCCGAGACGCTTTCGGAGGTGAACAGGAAGGACGAACGGGCCAAGGCGGACTCCTGGAGCGCGGAAACGGCCGCCAGACATATAAAGATATGTTTATATGTTCAAGACGTGGGAATGCGGCGGCGCCAGGTCGTCGCCGGCTCGCCGGCCCGCCATCGCTCGCCTGGACCGGCAAGCGACGATGTGTCCGGCGATCAGACCTGTCGTGATGTCGCCGCTCCCTCCGAAGGGCGAGGCGGCGACCGGCGTCTCCAGATCCGGTCCTCGCTGACCGCCCGCTCCCCCGCCAGCCAGCGCTCCGCGGCGCCGCCGAGGACGACGACGTAAAGAAGAATCCAGAATCCGAGAAGGGCGGACAGGATGGCGTACCTGGACAGCTCCGGGTTCGCCAACCCCAGGACGCGGACCAGGACACACAACGCCAGCGAGGCGGTCACCGCGATCGGCCACCATCGATCGGCTTTGAGGGCCAGCCAGCCAAAGACCAGCAAGACAACGACGTCCTGCGTCACCGAGACGGAAGCGAGCTGACGGATATTCAACTCGGCGCCGAGCGTCGTGGCCAGGTAGTCGACGAGGAGCACCAGCGCGCCGAAACGCTCGGGATGCCCGCCTCTCAACCAGCCGCAGCTGACCGAAAGCAGGGCGAGAACCTGCAAGGCTATGTAGAAGGGCGAGGTGATGTGGCGCTCCCGTCGACGGCGTCCAGGTTTCTCCGACGATCCTGCCGAACCGGCAGGCCCATAGTTGCCGCGGCCCTACTCACCGCCCCCGGACGGCAAGGCGGTCGCCTCGCCGATTTCCTGGGCCTGTCCCGCATAGTCGAGGATCAGGTCGGCCACGGCCTTGAGCATCACCGCCGTCACCACGATGATGACGAACAGGATCAGGAGACGGACGGCCCAGCTTCGTGGCGGTGGGCGGTAGCCGAAGCGCCGCTCTGGGCTCCCACCTGGGCCATCACCCAGCCCGCGCTCAACACCTGCTGCAGCAGCTCCCTCGGGTCCGACCGCTGCGCGTCGTCCGCCAGTCCCCTGAGGAGATGGCTGCGGACCGGATCGTTCCGTCCCATCGGGCTGAACCTGTCCAGCGCGGCCTCCAGATCCTCCCACGTCCAGTGGGGAAGCGGCGTACTGTTCGATGCCATGGTCTGACTCCCTGTCGAGGGATTCATCAACGGTGGAACCGCCGGCGTCGCCAATGGGGTCTTTCGGCTCTGGTACGTTTCGTTCCAGGAGGGCGAGCGCGGCCTTGCGCCGGTTGACGCCGAGCCGGCGGCAGGCCTCGTGCACGTGCTTCTTGACCGTGGTCTCGGACAGGCCCAGCCGGACGGCGATTTCCTTGTCGGTCAGGAAGGCGGTGAGCCTCAGGCATTCTTCCTGGCGGGCGCTGAGGCGCTGCGACATTCTACGCTCCGGTACGGCCTGATTAGCTACGGCGTGCGAACAGCGTCGTCCAGTGGCGAAGCGCCTGGAACCTTCGCGCCGGCGTTGTTCACGCCCGGATCGGGTCGATGGAAGAATGGTGCCGCTTAGGTGACTCGAACACCTGACCCCCGCATTACGAATGCGGAAACTCGATCATAACCGCTTGATTTATTTCGATTAATCAAACGAAAGCGGATCGAAGAAAAACGACGGTACTGTTGAATTTATTGAGATTTCTGGGGCGAAATCGGCTATAATTCGAGAGTTGCAGTACGTTTTCACGTACCTCCCCACACCCCTCACAATCCAACTTCACTAAGGTTCTCCTGAGCCGCCCAATAACCGTGCGTCTTCACTCTCCCAATTGTCATTCCACACCCATGTCCAACGTCACCGTTGGGCACCCACGCCCTGCGTCCGTGCCCTCCCAAAATCACCGCTCCGACACCCACCTTCGACTCCCCAACGTCGAGCGGTTCATCGCCGGCTGCCCGGATCGGTACTTCATCACTCTCACGACGAAACGACGGTTGGATTACCTCGCCTTCTCGGCGGAGGTCGCCAAGACAATGCACCGGGTCAACGGCAATCTGTTCGGCACCGCCTACAAGCGTCGTCGGACCATGATGCTGGCGACGATGGCGACGCAGGAGCGGTCGTTCAACGACGGCCTGCACACCCACATGATCGTCGGCGTGCCCGAGGGTTCGTTGCAATTGAAGGCCAATCCCTGCCCGATCCCCGTGCCCGAACTGATCGTCGCCACGTGGATTGCGGGCGACCCTGAATACCGCCGTGCAAACGGCCAGGATGCCCGTGACGTCTACGATTTCTCGGGCGTCCGACGCTACATATACAAGGGCGTCAAAACCCTTGCGGACTTCGACAACGCCGATGTCCACAACACCATCATTCCCAGTTTTTGAGCGCCTGTCCCGGCAACGTCCGGGATAATCCATAAACTCGGCGGCAGCCGCTCCCCTCGGAACAACACACCCTACCAGCCCTTGGCCAGACACCCGTCCGGCCTTGATCATAGAGTATTGCCTAAAGGGCACTTCGAAGAGTCTCGCAAAGGGTCCGAAGGACCATCGACGAGCGACGCGAGGAGATCACTTTTAAAGGGTCGGGGTTCCAGTCAAGCTGGAGGCTACGTAGGCCGCCATTGCTTCGCCGGAATTCCTTATGCGTCAGCACACTGCTCTGGGTCTCCACCTGATTGAAGTCTTGAAGGAGGCCAGCACTCAGAGCTGGGAGTCTCACGATGTAGATGGCCCGTGGCGACCGCTGCCAGCGAATGAAGAGCACCCGGCTTGGGAAAATCGCGCGCTGGCCGAGCACCTCTTGGCAGAGCTTTCTCGTGGGCTGAGACTCTCAAACGCTGATCGCCAGCAACGGGGCATCGGAAGCCAATCGCTCGGCAGCAAGCTGGTCTATGGCCCGACACGGAAGATCACACGCGGCTATCTTCAGCCGGTGAAACGCGTGCCTCTGCTGGAAAGAGTTCCGGTCGCAGTTGTCCAGTTCGTTGTCGGCCTTCCTGGCGGTAAGGACTTCCTACTTCGGGAACATCATGGCCCTGTGGGGTGGCACTATCACTATTTGGACCGGAGTCAGTCGCGGTCGAATGTGATCCTCTCGTGGGACACCAAGTATGCGAAGATCGAGGATCCGCATCCGCTCTTTGTGGAAGTGCATGGAGAGGGAAAGGCGAAATTCAAAGCCAAGCCTGATCGTTGGGGGCACGAAAAGAAGCGCTCCATGCACAGGTCTTGCGCCCGAGATTTGGATGGTAGGTGGCCGCTCAGCGCGTTCCGCTGCGCTTCGACAAAAGCAACCGCGGTCTGGCCGGAAAATGCGGTCTTGATGACCTCTCACGCAACGAAGGTCTCCTCCGCCAAGGGGCAGAGATCACAGCCGCGTCGTTAGGCGAGCAGTGCGAAAAAGAGCGCCAGAAAGGGTAGATGGCGAACCTCAAATCATCAGCCGTCGTTGTGGGCTGCGTTCTTTCGATCCTGAACGGCGATGGCCCGAATGCCCGCCTGCTGAAGTTGCGTGAAGTAGGGAGGCTGGACGTCCGGCCCGAGATGCTCGGGGAGACCCCATGCCCGGGCAATCGGCGTGAAGAGAGCTAGCGTTTGGAGAAGCACACGCACGGACTCGCTCTCGACATCTTCGAACGGCGGGATTTCGTCGAACGACTCCGGCCCAGTTCCCGGCGGCGTGGTCACCTTCTCGTCCAGGCACAGGGGAAGTCCGAATGCCTCGAAACGGTCGAGCACTGCTCGGATGTCGAGGAAAGGGACGGTGCGCCACACGTTCAGCAGCCGGGCCTTGATATAGTAGGGTTTCGTCCACCCAGCCCGTGCCAGCAGGCGGCGCTGAATCTCGACAACACCAACAAGCAGGTTGAACAGCATGTTGAGGTCGACCACGCGCGGGGAGGCATAGTTCCGGCGTTCTAGAGAGGCTATAAACGAGGAGGCCTGCTCGTATCCCTCGAGGTGCTCCTCAAGGCGCCACGCTTGATCGACAGCATAGAAGTTCAACGGAACAATGACGTCACTGACCAAGGTCTGACGGAAGCGCCAAGTGAGTCCGAGATTATGTGGATCGTTGACGTTGACCTGACGCGCGATAAATCCGTTGGCGGATGTATAAAGTGTCTCGAAGGGGACTGAGCTGACTACGCCCCGCGAGACGTTGAAAATCTCGCGCAGCTCGGACGAGTCGATCTCGAGCCAAGGATCTTCATCGCGCCACGGATCGGTCACCATCATCAAGCGCAGATAGGGCGCTTCCTCCTCACCCTTCGAGAATTCGGGGTCCCGTTCGACCCAGGTCTCGAAATCCTTGCGCAGTTCGTCGCCACGACGAAATAGTTGGTCGAGGAGATGGCGATCGTTCTCGGGCCGAGGCTCGGACCCATCACCGACCCGTCGATAGATTTGCCCGGATCGGTGGACATGGGGCGCGGCGAAGCTGCGTGGGACGTAGATGCAGATCACGCCCCGGTCCGCCGCGAGGCCACCATCGTGCGGGCCCGTCAGGACCTTGACGTCGAAGTGCGGCGAAGGGTTGAGATGTCCGGCCACAGCCTGTCGGATGCGCTGAAGGTTGGCGTCCATTTCGATGGTCGGTACGCCAGGAAAAGACCCGGCCACCGAATTGTCCTTGGAAGCTTCCTCGACGCCGTAAAACAGCCAACCACCGTAGGTGTTTGCTAAGGCCGAGATCGACTTGGCGATGGACGTGGCGTTGGGGACTTCGCGTTTGTACTCGACGTACCAGCCCTCGGAGGTGGTGGTCAGTCGACTCAGGTCATCGACGGTGAGGTCTTCGAGAGGGCGCTGGAAGGGGGTGTAGGTGGCCATCGCCTAGATATGACATGAACGACGGCCGCACCAACGGTAGCGCCGACAAGCCGTAGGATCGGCACCGCCCGTGGCTGGCTGCCTCGCTAGAGGAACCCCAGGATCAACCGCCAAACGGTTTGCAGCGTCCAGATCAGGGCGGTGAAAAGCAGGAAGATCGACGCCAACGCCACCGATAAGGAAGTAAACACTGCCCGGTCCAAGTCGAGCGCCGGCATGAGGTAGCGAATCACGCGCATTACACGTCCCCTGAACGCGGCCAGCGCGAGGGTCAGCAGATAGGCGATCAGGAACCCGGACGTCGTCAAGGCCGATGCGACCATCGGCGAGAAAGGAACGTTGACCTGCCCTTTGGGTGGAATGATCGGGTCGTTGAGATAGCTGACAATCGACGCGCGATCCCGGTCGATCGGCAAGGCTCCTAAGAAGGAGTTTTGGAGCTGGAGGTTGAGCGATCCGAAGTAGGCCGGCGCGGACGAGTAGGGGTCGAACCCTACGTAAGGCGCCAGTTTGAAACCGACGACCTGATAAGCGTCATAGAGGGTTCGCTCGAATGCGGCCCACCAAGCATTGTGGACGCCGGCTGCCCCGACAAGATCAGCGGCATCAATGCTGCTGCGCACCGCCGTCACATCCATAAAACATCGTCCGTCGTTTGCCCGGCGGGCGAGCGCCGCCCTCGCATAGTAATCGTCAGACATTGCTTCGCTGATTTTGCCAATATCCGCCGTAACCGGCTTTCGCTGGGCCTGCTCAGCCATGACGGCCTCGAACAACTCCTGTGACGCAGTCAAGGCAGTCCCAGCGTCGACCCTACCCTCCCGGGTGCCAGGCGCGCAGGCTCGATGCGCAGTGAACTTTACTTGCCGAATCGACTTTGGATCTTCCAACTGAGCCGCCACGCCCCTGCGCTGCCAATCGGCTACGCGTTGGAGCTCCGGTGCTGTGCGACCGTTCGCGATAGCTATCGCGAACGCAGTCACCGATTCATTCTCCGATCCCACCTCGACGTCGGCCTCGGCGAGAGCTGCCGCGAGTTGAACAGGCGCGTACGTGTCAGTCTTGCTCAACACTTGGACCGGCGTGATTTGCAGAACCAGCAGAACGCAGATCAGCCGGGCCACGGAGAAGGTGACGAAGAAGATGGAAAGGCTGACGATCACATCCGCCGCGACCAAGGCTAGGGAAACAATAGCCGACCGGGACTGGTCGATAGCCCGAACAAACAATCGCGTTTGGGCATAGGAAAAGATGTCGCCGACAACGGCTGCGGTTAGGCACACTAGCACGATCACAACGCCCAGACCTGTTACTCGGCCGGGAAAGATCGTGATCAAGGGCTGCACGTGAGGCCCGGATGTCATTACGGCAAAGCCGTAAGAGAGTGCAATCGATGTCAGGGAGATTAGGACGTACCGTGGTACTGCCCGCCAAGAGAGAACTGACGGGCCGAACCAGCGATCGAGAAAGGCTGAGCCGCCGTAGTTCACGCCCCCGATCCGGGAGGCAAGTTGCGCCAGCCACGAGCTAAAACGGGCCTTTATCTGCGGACGGATGGCGACATCAAGAAGCGCCCCAAGGCCGAGGGCTCCGATAACGGCAAGCGTGTCAGACAGGTTAAGCATTTCGACCCTTCGGCCGAACACTGTGCGGCGATTCTCCGACGACGCCATGGGCGGCCGATGTCGCCCAACCTTATCCGGCCTTGATCATGGAGTATTGCCTAAAGGGTACTTCAAAGAGTCTCAGGAGAGGGTCCGAAGGACCGTCGTCGAGCGAAGCGAGGCGACCAATTAAAACCGCGAGCGCTAGGGGTGCCTATCATCCGGCTTCTCGCACCGGCAGTTGTGAGCCCATGCTATAGCTTGTGAATGTTCACGAGACGCCAGCGAGTCGGCTACGGCTCAATCGCCGCATTCACAATCGCTGCAGCCCCTCCCGCCATTGGAGCGGGGTTGGAGACGATGGGCTGGGAATGGGCGGATTGGACCGGGCCGTGGCAAGTCGCCTTCGGCGTCCTATGCGTTCTCGTTGGCCTTGGGTGCGCGGGCTATGCGGTAGGCCTTGATCGCCGATTGACGAAATCCAAGCGTAGGTCCCGGAAACTCGCGACCGCCGGCCATCGCCCGCCCGGTCTAGGTTGGGAATACGTATCCATGCACGAGGCTGGCGTTTGGCTTTACAGCCACGGCAGCGAGAACCTGCGGGGGGTTATTAGGCGAGGCGTTCCGAGCCCATTCGACAGCATAGATGAGCACGCTCAAGCACTGGTGAGGAACGCAGCCGTCCACGGCGCGGGGACACTTTACGGCCGTTGGGGTCAGCACCTGCCTCTTGAGAGGATCGACCTCGCTAGCGCTGAATATGATGCATTCGAATCCGTGCTGGGCTCAGATCGCAAGCTGGTGGTGGACACAGCCATCCTGCGGTCTGATCTGCCTCGTATATTGGCCTATTACGAGAACGGCGCTGACGCCTGAAAATGACTAGCGCATGCCAACAGGGGCCCAAGCGACGGCATACAGCGCTGCGGCCAGCTCCGCCTTTACGTCCAATACCGTTGCGGCGGCGGCGGATATTTCGCCTAGAGACGCTTCACAGTACGCGACGACGCGTTGTCCCTTAGGCACGCACTTCTTCGCGACTGGTCCTGCACGCGCTCCCGGGTCCAGGAGGAGGAGAACCTCGCCGTCCCGAAGACTTTCTGGGGCGTTAGCCAGTTCGCCCTCGTGGACGCGCGCATCTACCCCGAGGTCCCACAGCCCGCTCATGGCTTCATCCAAGAGCCATTGCCCGGAGGCTCCATGACGGCCTAACGCGACCAGAGCCGATGTTCCGGGCGCCCGTACCAGGGGCTGACGTTCAACTACATCGGCCCTGAAGACGGCCCTCCGGGTTTCCACATATTCAGCGGTGTGGAGAGAGGCGAGGCGGACCGATTCCAACGCCGATTGGCCACTGTGCATCCAGTAGTAAGCGAAAGCGGCGCTGAATGTATCCCCCGAGCCAACCTTGTGAATCGCGGAAGCTTCGTAGGCGGGGATCTGACCAATCAGAATTCCAGATTCGAAGACGTAGGCGCCATTGGGACCGGCCTTCACCACGGCGACTTCCGCGCCGTCTTTTTCACAAAGACTTTGTGCTGCCGCAGCCATATCCGAGACCGCCGTCACAGCCCGGAGTTCGGCCCGGTTCAGAACGATGGCCAAGCGTTTCGCCGCCGAACCGTTGGCCCGAAAAGGGACGGGCGCGACGGCGGTCTGGGGATCATAGACGGCCATTTCTCCCACGACCCGGAAGTCGCCTTCAAGGCAACCAAACCTGAGGATCGCTTTGCCTTGAACACCGACCGACCCGGCAGCCGGCAGCGGGATGGGCGAGATGCGGGGCCGAGCCAAAGGATGCAGATAGTGAAAGTGTACGCGGTCGGAGGACGGATACAGGTGCACGTCCACCCCGAAGGGCTCGAAGTTGGGATAGACCTCGTCCGCCAATCGCGCCGGTTGGAAAGCGTGCAGCTCAACCGCCTTTATGAGGCCGGTCAAGGCTAGAGCGGCCCGCCCTCCGGATCCGAAAAGCGAAGTCGAAGGGGGGGCAACGCAGACCTCCGAATAGATGCCGCCTGCGACGATCATCCGTACTGGCGAGTGATCACACAGGTCAGCAAGCCCGGACTGATCGTCTCTATGTACGCTGCATAGAGCACCTGATCTTTCAGGCACTCGATCAACTTCTTCAGTTCAGGCACCCCTGCAACCGGGCCGAGCCGAATTCCGTCTAGGGTAGCCAACGCCAAAATGGGTTGGCTCGCCCCCTCCAGCAGAAGCGCAAGCTTATCGCCCTCGTGGAGGCCCCCGGGGTTAGGCATGGTGACCATCACCTTTGGCGGGCAGGTCGGCTTCGGATCGCCGGGAGGGGGCGTCGTGTCCGGGGGTGTCGTTCCGCCCATATCAGCCTCACATTGTGTCGGGCCCCGATCCTAGGCTCACTCAGACCTTAAGCCTAGCTATGCGGCCAAGGGGCTTCGCCCTGCTCTCATCTCGGTCCACATGACTGCATCGAGGACTGACGCCCGCACTTGGATTGCCGAGGCGAACTCCAGAAACCGGCGCTCGAGAACTTCATAGTCCTTCGGCAGGGTCATCTGTTGCGGAAAGATGTGCATCGCGGTGCATGCCCGAATGACGTGGATGTCGAGGATCGCCACCTCGTCGCTGCCAAGGATGTTTCGTACGATCCAGGATGCCGTCTTCGGACCCACGCCTTCGAGCCCAAGGAGATAGTCTCGTAGTTCGAGGGCGGTGAAGCTTGCGGCGTCGATGTTATCCAGACTTGAGAGCATGGCCGCGAGGCGTCGCGCGCGCTGATTGGGGAAGCGGTAGCGGATGCGTCGACCGGCGACGTCCAGTGGCTCCAGCAGGCGCTCAAGGAGCCAAGTTTCGCTCGGCCTCGCGCCCGGTTGGAAGGCACCTTCCATTCTGAGTCGTTCAAACGCCGCGGCGTTGACCTCATAAGTGATGCCGAAGCCGCCTAAGAGGCAGAAAGCAGCCTCCTCAACGAGCGAGCCGCCCTCGGAAACGAACGCCGGTTGATCGGCGTCTTCCCAGCCGCACCGCACCGCCCAGTAGGCGGGGGTCATGGGCTCCTCGGGGCGCCCCCACGGCACGCAATCCAAAACAGGTTCGTGAGGGTCAGGAAGAACGAGACGATGAGCGCTGTCGCCAGCCCCAGCCCAGACGAGTTGCACGAATCGCTCTCCTTGCGTTCTATGCAGAATATTGCATAAAACCTGCCATGGCCACCCGCATTGATCAGGAGCGCGTCAAAATCCTTCTCGAAAAGAGCGGGCTAAATGACCGTCAGATCAGCGAACATCTCGGGACAAATCAGTCGACCGTCTGGCGACTCCGTCATGGAAAAATATCCAAAATAGACAAATATATAGAGCCACTTGAGTGCCTGATCCCTGGGTACGTCGCTCAGGGCAACCTCGCGGAGCTATCTGACTTGGCGGAGCAGTCTCCAGCGTTCCGGGCCGTGCTTGAGTCTCTAATGCGTTTTATGCATGAATGCTCGCCCACAGCTGTAAAGTAGGCGGCGTTGCGAGAATAAACCCCAAGCTGCATAGTCGCCCCCTCGGGGGGGATGATTGTGACCACAGCACTGGTGCTACTCAGCGGCGGCTTGGACTCGGCGGCATGCGCCTATGTGCTCAAGCAGCAGGGGCTGGCCGTGTCCGGGCTGTTTGTGGATTTCGGACAGGCTTCGGCGTCGCGCGAACGTGAAGCGTCCACCGCTGTCGCCAAGACGCTCGGCATTGACCTCACAGTGCGGTCGATAGGGCCGTCCTATGCGCTCGGCGAGGGAGAGTTGTCGGGGCGAAATGCCTTGCTGATTTCGCTCGGTGTCTTCGAGCTCGGCACGCGCGCCGGACTGGTGGGGATCGGCGTGCATGCTGGAACACGCTACTATGATTGCTCGGTGCCCTTCATCGAAGCGATCAACCAGCTCGTGCAGGAGCAGACTGACAGCAGGGTCGCCGTCACCGCCCCCTTCGTCACTTGGACGAAGACTGAAGTGTATCGCGTCTTCCAAGAGAGCGGCTTGGCCGTCGAGAACACGTACAGCTGTGAAGCGGGCGCGACGCCTTGTGGAACCTGCCTGTCCTGTCAGGACCGTGCATCACTCAAATGCTAGCAAAAAAGCGCCTTATCACCGGCATCGCGGGCGGACGGACGCCCATGCTTTTGCCCGCTCTGTCGAGCAAAAGCGGCCTTCCGGCTGTACCTGACTCCATGCCCCGGTTTTTTCCGGAGCTCTTGTCAGGCGCCACTTTGATCAGCGCTTACGACATCTTCTATCGTCTGGTTGAAATCCCAGAATTCGCGCCGGTGATTTTTCTTGACAGCGGCGGTTACGAGGCCCTCCGCGACGCCCAAGCGGCGCAACATGGAGACCGTCGGGGCGTCGACAACACTCCTTGGAACGAAGAGGCCTACCGGAACGTGCTGGAGGAATTTCCGCTGCATCAACCGGTCGTCGCCGTGAGCTTCGATCACCCGGATCATCCCATGTCGCTGGACCAACAGCTGGATCGAGCTGATCGACTATTTCCTAACCGCGATGGTCTCTTGAGAGAGTTTCTCATCAAGCCTGACCCCGGTGGTGATTTCGTAAGCCTTGAGGTCATCAAGCCGCATCTGCCGCGACTGGTCCAATACCCAATCATCGGCGTCACAGATAAGGAGCTTGGCGATTCACTTTTTGAGAAAATGCGAACCGTTGCTCGTCTTCGTTACGCGTTGGACGCGATCGGAAGCGATACGCCGATCCACGTTTTTGGTAGTTTGGATCCGCTGACGGCCCCGCTCTATTTTATCGCAGGCGCCGACATTTTCGACGGACTGGCCTGGCTCAAATTCGCCTTCGACGCGGGCCGCGCCATCTACCCTCAGAACTTCGAAGCCGTGGAGCTGAGCACACGCAAAAATACGCAGGTCAATCTGACCCGCATGTGGGCGCACAATTACTATAGCCTCTTGAAATTGGAGAGCGCGATGCGGCGGTTCCTACAAGCCGAGGACTATTCCCACTTCGGGGAGAACGCCCCCCTGCTTCAGCAAGCGTGGGTCAGTCTCTCCGAGAGCTTGGAGGACTGACAGATGGGCGGCAGTTCAAGCGGAGGAAGCAACTATCGAGGGCTGTCCAGCTCCGCCGTTCCGGCGCGCCCAAGCGTCGAGGACGCGGCGGTCGAAGCCTTTCAAACCGAACTTGGGGAACTGCTGGCGACCCTGCTCGCCAGCTACAATCAGCGCGACTATGCGCTAGTCGAAAAGCGGGTCGAGCCGATCGTCGAGGCGCTCTGTGGCGAATACTCCGGATCGATTGAGCGCCTCTTCGGAGGGTCCGTCGCCAAACACACCTACGTCGATGGTCTGAGCGATATTGACTGCCTCATCACCATCGACGGTAGCGACCTAGCCGAGCATACCCCGGGAGCCGCCCTCAGGAAGATCGCGAATATGGCTGCTGAGGTTTCATCCGGCGCCACGGTGACTGTGGGCCGGATGGCCGTCACGGTCAGCTTCGCGGACGGCATGGAAGTCCAGTTGCTGCCGGCCATGCGCGGGGATGACGGAAAGGTCTCAATTCCGACGAGCGACGGAAAGGGATGGTCCACGGTCAACCCGCAAAATTTCCGCGACGCTCTTGTTCGGCGGAACGGAGAATGTGGCGGCAAACTGGTCCCGACAATCAAGCTCGCAAAAGCTGTACTCGCCAGTATGGATTCCGATCTGGGACTGAGCGGCTATCACGTGGAAAGTCTCGCGATCGAGGCCTTCCGAGGGTACAGCGGCACCAAGTCCACTGCGGCGATGCTACCGGCATTTTTTGAGCGTGCGAGGACGTTGGTCCTCGAGCCCATCAAGGATTCGACCGGCCAGTCGATCCATGTGGATTCCGACCTCGGCCAAGCTCACAACGAACAACGACAACATGTCAGCCTCGCCCTCGGTCGGATCGCGCGACAGATGCGTACGGCCTCTGCGGCCGCTTCCCGCGATCGGTGGAGTGACTTTTTCGGACTGGGCGAGTGACAGAAGACGCGACGACAACACGGCTCAAGACCATCAAACGGATCGCTGATCAGAGTTGCAGCGCTCACGCTCACCTCCGGGATCAGTACGCGGGCCAAGCCTTCATGTTCGATCTGATCATATTGAGCGCCTCGGCATGGACCTTAGCCCTCTCGTTTGCTGACGCCAGAATCGCTGCACTGCTTGCACCCTTCGAGATGTCGCCCGTCATCTGGACCGGCTTGATGGGCGTGGCGATCTTTATTGCTACGTTGGCACAGCTCAAACTCGATCTGAAAGGGCGGTCCGATAGTCACAGGCGGGCCTGCGAAGCGCACGCCAGCGTCAAAAAGTCAGCGGGAGACGCTCTTCGACAAGAGGGCGATGATCCCGCCCGTTTGAAAGAGGTGGAGGCACAGTTGGGGCTCGCGGCCGCCATAGGGGTGCCGATCCCGGAACAAGAGTTCGTCCGCCTGAAGCGAAGACATCTGCAAAAGGTGGCGCTGAGCCGGCACCTCGACGACCAACCGTTTGCGTCGCCGACCCTCGTAAGTCTTTCGTGGTGGTGGCGGGACAATTTTGGCAAGCCCAAAGAGCTTGGCGCAGGGGCTGCGGACGACGCGCCCAAGACGTAAGCGGGACGCATGGAAAATCCCTACCAAAAGGCTGAACTCAAACCTCACTATCTCGATCGGGAGGCATGCCGCATTAAATGCTTCGATGTCTTCAACATCATGTCAGCCAGCGTTGCCCTGGCTGGCGAGTACGAAATGGCGGAACCTGAAGATCCCGTCGAACCCTCCGCGATGTTCAGCCTGCACCATCGCTTGGCAGAACCCCGTCTATCCCAGCTGCTTCTCGATATCGCAGTGTTCGTGCGGACGTTTGATGATGTGATGAGCGACGCTGCACCTGACGCCTACACCGAGTTTGCGAGTGGGACAGACGGTGCGAACTTCATCGGCGTTCTGGACGGCGGTGACCTGCGCCTCCGTGAGGCGTGCAACAAGATCATCCACGCGACTGACTTCCGCCCTGTATACGAACATGTCGATCGGGAGGTTCCGAACCAAGAGCTGCAGCGTGTTTGGCATCTCGATGGGCAAATCGAATTGGGGGGAATGCTGGGTAAGAAGCAGTGGCAGGCTACGCTCTTCGTCGAGAATTTTTTGGAAACAGTTCTCGACCGACTGGAGTTTGAGCCGGCGGGGAAATGATCGGTATTGAGTGAAATCGTTCATCCCGAGCGTCACTGCAGATGCCCTTCACGACCGGCGGCAATGCAACGATTAAGGAGCATGAACGTCGCCTTCTTGGAGGAGCGCGTAAGTCCGCGGACGGCGCTTACCCGACGTACCTTGCCGCTGTTGATGGGTACCAGCATCCTCCTCGTGGACTCGCAACGCCGCGCCGATTGAGCTCGATGGCGATGGCGTAGGAACTCGTGTGGCCGCTGGCTTTGATCGCCTGAACTGTAGTGGCTATGTCGGCGGTACGTCGGCGAATGCGGAGAGCTTTGGCTTCTCGGGCAAGGGTCAGGTCACCCACTCGGCTGCCAAACGCGATCGAGCCGTTTGGATTACCTAAACGATGAACCGAACGGCCGGTACGGGCAGAGACATGAACCTCTCCGCGATCGATCTTTTGCTTGATCGCCGCCAGCGCCTCTTTGGTGCGGCGGGAGATCGCCTCGCGTTCGGCCTGGGCGATGACGGCTAGCACGCCGATAGTCAGGTCATTTGCATCAGGCACATCGGCAGCAAGGAAGCGGACGCCGCTATCGCGGAGCGTCAGCAGGAAGGCCGCATTGCGGGACAGGCGGTCCAGCTTGGCGATGACGAGGGTAGCGTGCGTGATGCGGGCGTGATGCAGGGCCTGCGCCAAGACCGGCCGGTCATTTCGCTTGCCGCTTTCGACCTCGGTGAACTCGGCCAGCATCGTCATTTCACGCTGGCGGGCAAGATCGGCGACGGCGGCCTTCTGGGCTTCTAGGCCGAGGCCGCTACGGCCCTGCGCAGCGGTGCTGACGCGGTAATAGGCGACTGCCTTCATCGACCCTCCGAGGCTGGCTTAGCGTTTCGGCAAACGAGCGTTTGTCGAAACGGCCCTTCCACCTTGGGCGAGGGCTTCTCAACGGCCTTGCGGGCTCTCACCGCCGGAAAGTGCTTAGTTCATCGCCATCATGCGGTTCTGCGGCTTTGGTTCGCCGGTGCGACCGGTCGGTGTCGAAAAGACACGAGAATCCCTTTGGTGGGCCTCTCCTCAGATTGCGACCGAACCTGGCGCACTCGCCTGTTAGTTGACGAGCTTCACCGTTCGTGCGCCCATTAGGGGAAGACGCGGTTGATGGAGGGGGCTCTTGTCACACGATCGTCGAACCACTCTTGGACGCCTTTTGGCAGGGGGCGCCCTCCTCGCTTTTCTGCCTCGCGCTGCAATGGCGAGGGACCCGGAGGTCTACGCCTATGATGCGCTCGGCCGGCTGACCAGCGTCACCTACGACAACGGCGACGTCCTATATTACGTCTACGATGCCGCCGGGAACCGAACACAGGTGCAACGCAACGGCACGCCGCCCGCGCCCCCCTCGCCGCCAGGTCCGCCGACACCGTCGACCCTCGCCGTCGGCGTCACTGCCACCACGTGGCTGAGCAGCCCCGTCACAGGAGAAGACCCGCCGGTGGCCGCGCTCGTGAGCGGCGGGGTGCCGCCCTACTCCTTCACGTGGCAACGTGTGAGCGGGCTGGCGACGGTTCAACCGAACACGCCTAACGCCAGTTGGACCGAATGGGTCTGGACGGGCTCGAATCCCACGCCCCCGACCAAGCAAGCGACTTGGCGGTGCCGCGTCATCGATGCGGCCTCGACGACCGTCTACTCACCGAACGTGGTCGCCACGATCGACCTGAGCTGAGAGGAAGCGACATGAACCTTTCAGCGAAATCGTCGGTCGCCTTAGTTGCCGTTCTGGCGGTTCTTGGCTTTGCGCTCTCGGCACAGGCTCAGACCGCCAAGGGGCCGCAGGCGCCGGAACATTACACGCTCGATGCCAACCACATCGATGTGGTGCAAGGCACCTACAACTACTCTGCCACCGACGTCACGATCGGACCGGAACAGGGTGGACTGTCCTACACCCGCATTAGCTCTGGCGAGAGCCAGCGCAGCAACCTGGACGGCCTGATCGAGGTGGAGCTGGCCGGATCGGGCCCGGGTTACGACATCTGGGCCTATTCCGTCAGCATCGGCGGGCAGAAGGGCTTCTATCAGAACCTCAGCACCAACTCGCCCACGGCGACCATGACCGCCAAGAGCGAGGACGGGTCGACGCTGACCTACAACGGGTCGAACCAGTACACCCACGTCGACTCCTCCGGCACGGTCAGGCTGTTCAGCACGGCCTATGCGGTCCCAAGTTCTGGGAGTTCATCTGCCATCTCAGGGCCCGGCGGACAGATCACGCAGATGACCGCCCCGGATGGCACGCGAACGGACTGGCACTATCGGACGGCTACCGTCGGGACGACGAACGCCTATCGCGTCCAGTCGGTCACCAACACGCGCGGGTATCAGATCAAGTTCGAATACGCCTTCAACGGCACGCCCACGACGACCGCCCAACTGACATCATTCCAGGAGCTGACCAGCGCGCGCGGCATCAACAACGCCGTCGATTATTGCGACCCGAACGCCGACGCCTGCTCCGGCTTCACCGAGACGTGGCCGGTCGCGACCTATGCCTATTCCACGGCGGGCTCAAACAAGCGGGTCGACGTCACCAACGCGCTCGGCCAGACGAGGGGGTACGTCTACCAACCCGGAATCGACGGCGGCTACCTGCTGAACACCATTGATTGGGCCCAAAGCGGGCGGACGTCCACCGTACTGACCTACGACACTGTCGGCCGGGTTGCGACCTACTCCGACGGCGGATCGGCCTGGACCTATCTGTTCGAGGATTCCGGCCTCAACTTCCAGAACACCACCGTTACTGACCCCAACGGCAACCAGACGCGCTACCGGTCGCGACTGCGGATTGGTCCGAACCCCGGGCCGACGGGCGACGTCACTGCCATCAACCGGCTCAACTACATCATCGATCCGGTCGGCAACCGCACCGACTTCGACTACGACGCTCAGGGTCGCGTCATTGCCGTCCAAATGCCCGAGGGCAATCGGATCGAGTACACCTACGACGCGCGCGGCAACATCACGCGTAGCCGCCAGACCGGCAAATCGCCGAGCACCGATCCTAACCTGGACGTGACGGCGACCTATCCGACGACGTGCACCTATGCCGTCACATGCAACAAGCCAACCTCGATCACGGACGCGCGTGGTGCCACCACCGACCTTTCGTGGGACAACACCCACGGCGGCCTTCTGACCGAGACGCCCTCAGCCCCCACTTCCGGCGCTGTGCGGCCCCAGACCCGCATGAGCTATAGCCAGGGCACCGCTTGGTACCGCACGTCGTCATCGGGCTCCTTCACCCAGGCGGCGCCGATCTGGTTGCCGATCTCGACCTCGGCCTGCGCCACGGCGGCGGTGCCCAGCCCCGGCTGCGCCGGCACTTCGGATGAGGTGCTGTCCACCACCGGCTATCAGAGTGGCTCCGCCTCGGTCGCCTCGAACCTCTTGCCTGTCACCACGTCGAGCGGTGCGGGTGACGGCTCCCTGACGGCGACGACCACCTCGACTTGGGATGCGCGCGGCGACCGCAAGACCGTGAACGGTCCGCTCAGCGGAAGCGCCGACACGACTTGGTACGCTTATGACGCTCTGCGGCGTCAGGTTGGTGTTATCGCTCCCGACCCGGACGGCGGTGGCTCGCTGGCCTTCCCGGCGACAAAGACGCTCCACGACGCCGACGGGCTGGTCACTTCGGCGCAACAGGGCACGACTACAGGCCAGAGCGAGACGGCCTTCGCCGCCTTCACCCAGCTCAGCCGCGTGGACACGGCCTATGATAGTCAGGCCCGCAAGGTGACCGACACCCAAGTGGTTGGAACCGGCACAATCGGCCTGACGCAGTACAGTTATGACGCTGGCGACCGTCTCACCTGCACAGCCGTGCGGATGAACCCCGCCGTTTATGGATCGCTCCCTTCGTCGGCCTGTACGCTCGGGACCGCCGGCTCGTACGGCGACGACCGCATCACTCAGAACACCTACGACGCGGCCAACCGGCTGACGCTAGTTACCTCAGCCTACGGGACGTCGCTGGCCCAAACCACGCGGGCCAACGCATGGACCGCAAACGGGAACCTGGACTGGGTGCAGGACGCCAATCGAAACCGCAGCAACTACACCTACGACACCTATGATCGGCTTTCGCAACTGAACTTCCCATCGACCACGCTGGGTGCCCAAGGGTCGAGCTCCACCGACTATGAAGCATACGGCTACGACGCCAACGCCAACCTCACGTCGCGTCGCCTAAGAAGTAACGACACGATCACCTATACCTACGACGCCCTGAACCGAGAGACAGCGAAGACCGTCCCGGGCAGCGGCACCGCGAACGACGTCTTCTCGACCTACGACAACCTCGGTCGCCGCCTTTCGGCTCGGCATGATAGCACCTCGTCGACCAATGCCGTGATCTGGACCTGGGACGCGCTGGGCCGACCGCTGACTGAAAGCACCTATGGCCGCACTCTGACGTCGACCTATGACCTCGCTGGACGGCGCACGTCGCTGACCTGGCCATCCAGCGTGCTTCAGGCCAAATATGACTGGGATCTCGCCAACCGCATGGTCCTGACGTGGGACAATGCGGGCTCGCCGGATGGGAGCTACCTTTTCGGCGCCTACGCTTACGACAATCTCGGACGCCGCACGGTCCTTCAAAAGGGCGGCGGGTCGAGCACCTGGAGCTACACTGCCAACAGCCGCGACTGGTCGCTGACGGTGAACCTCGCTGGCACGACGAACGACGTGACCTACGCCTTTGGGTTCAATCCGGCTGGACAGGCGATCACGCGCTCGGTGTCTAACTCGGCCTATCGCTATGCGCCGCCGACCGTGAATCAGAGCTACACTCGGGACGGGCTCAACCGCTACACGGCGGTCGGCGTGGCCAGCTTCAACTATGACGCTCGTCAGAACCTCACCAGCGACGGCTCGCTGACCTATGGCTATGACCTTGAGAACCGCCTGACCTCAATTACTGGCTCGCCCACCCTTACATTGGCCTACGATCCGCTAGGCCGGCTCCACCGGGTGACCACAGGCGGCGTCACCACTGACTGGTTGTGGGACGGCGACAAGCTGGTGGCGGAATACAACGGCTCGGGAACGCTCACGGCCAGCTACGCCCACGGCCCCGGCCCCGACGAACCCTTGGCCGTCACGGCGTCCGGCGTACGGCAGTGGTTCCAGGCCGACCACCAGAACACGACGGTCGCCATGGCAGACAACACTGGTACGATCGTGGGTTCTCCCTACGTCTACGACGCTTATGGCCAGCCCGCCGGCGGCATCTATTCAGGGCCTCGGTTCCGCTTCACAGGTCAGATGAGCCTGCCCGGAGCCCCTCCGCTTTGGCACTACAAGGCGAGAGCTTACGCGCCGGTGATTGGGCGTTTCCTTCAGACCGACCCGATCGGGTACGAAGATTCCCTAAATCTATACGCCTACGTCGGCAATGATCCGTTGAACGCAACAGACCCAACCGGACTATTCTTCGACGACTTCGACATGTGGAACGAAATAGGCACGCTGGGAGAGAGTACCAACCAAGATCCTGGCGCAGAAGCGCGACGAGAGATTGCCGAACAACGTATCTTGGAAGCGTGCGCCGGTAGCAATGATCCTCATACTTGTGTGTGGCTTGAGACTGAGCTTCTCAACCAGCAAGAGGCGATGATCGCGGGCTTGCAGCTTGATGTCATGCTGGCGATGTACGGAGGACGGCTGGGGCTAGGCGGAAGGACACGAGTTACTAACCTGTCAGCAGCAAGCCTACGGGTTCCTGGCGTATCAGTTTTTACGGCCAAGTTAGCAGTGAGAGGACCGGTAGCTATTGTGCGCGTCGAATTGGTCGAAGCATCAGGCGCAAGTCTTGCTGGGGGCGTGAATGCTCTAGCAGACCTGGCTCGATCGCAGGGGGCCCGCTATCTTCGAATTGAGGGCACCCTCGCGAACCCACGGCTTTATGACGTCTTGCGTTCTCGATATGGCCTTGCCACTAGAGGAAGTCGTGACTTCTTCTATGTACCTCTCTGAGAATAAAAATGTCCTCTGAACGTCATTTCGCTAAGTATATTTCAGCCTATCCTCACAAGGGGCTGAGGCTGGGCGATAATTCTGAATCGAACGATCGACTCGGCGAACTAAAACTTACCGAAAAAGGGCAGGTATTGGAGATATTCAAGGACAGAATCTCTATTGCCGGTATATTCAGCCTCGGATACGACTCAATAGTTGAGGTTAAGACGCATATTGGCGGAGCACTGCGCAATTGCAATTTCATAGAAATAGTTGATAGGGCGGGGCGGAGTTATAAGCTTTCACCGAGCGGTGCCGATCAGGTTTCTTACCTTCTTGCTTCTTTTCTTAAGGCGGCTTCGCTTCCTTTTCGTCGTGCTAGGGATCGCGATTAGAGTGATAAAGGTAGAAGCCGAGGCCTCGGGGTGATTTGAGCGGGTCGGCCTCTAGCCTGAGTAGCCGACGGACCGAGATACCGCCGCCCCACTAGATGAAATAGGGCGGGATATCAGTGAGATGGTTCCAGCCGGTCAGCGAGAAGCAAACGTGCCCGATGCAACGTTCGACCAGCTGACGACGTGTCTGTCCGACGGGCGGTAGCGGTGTTCGAGGTGGGACAGACGTTTCGGACTCCTGCAACGAGCCCCCGTTGTTCTCGGCGACAGTTTGCTGGAAGCCGCCCTCACCAACAGCGGAGGTCGGCATGAGCGTTCTGGACAAACTTGAAGTGATCGATGGCGTCGAGCGGCAGCGGGGTTATGATCCTGTCCGGGTCCGCCGTCGCAAACTGGCGGAAGGGCTGGCGGATCAGCTGAAACTGCTCGACGCCATCGATGGCGGCGGCACCTATCAGAAGGTCTGCGTCCGCCGCCGTCGTGATCTGGAGACCGACGAGGTGCAGACGGCGGAGGATCGTCGGTCTGTGTCGCCTTGGTGGTGGATTGACGACGGGGGCCAGGTGCAGTTCGCCCTTCGCTATGGGTCGGCTCGCCTGAAGGTCAAGGACGGCAAGGACACCTTCGTGCTGCCGACCCTGAACGACCTGCGCCAGCTCCTCCCGCCGCTCAGGCAGGAGGTGCTGACGGGGGCGCTGGACGCCGCCTTGGCCGAGGCGGCGTCCGGACTTCAAGCCCGCTTCGCCACCAACAAGGCGGCGAAACCCAAGGCTTGAGGTTTAGACGCTGACCAGCGGAACGCCGGGGCCCTCAAGCTCCGGCGCTTTCCGTCGCGGGGGCCTGGACAACGGCGCTGGGCAGTCCTCGGCGAGACCGCAGTGCACGGCGGCGGCGAGGTCAGCCAATCTCATCTCGCCGAGCGGCAGGGCCCGCAGCCGGCGCTCGAACGGCAGCAGGGGTCGATCGAAGAACACCCGGGCGACGATTTAATACGCGGCCCGGGCGTCGGCCGCCTCTGCCGCCAACACCTGCATGGAGCAGGCGCTATCCGTCAGCCACCATCGCTCGTCGATGACGGCCAGATCGCCCTCGGGCAGGGCGACAAATAGGGGAGCCCGGAACGGCGTCAGGGCCTGATCGAGTTCACCCGCCAGATGATCGGAGGCCTCACGGAGCGCTCGCCGGGACTCAAAGCAGGTCACGAGCTGGGCCGTCCACGGCCGACCTTCGCCGTCGAAGGTGATGGTCAGCTCCTTCTCCGCCTCATCCCAAGGACCGCTTACGGGCGAGCAAAGCGTTTCGACCCGTCCTTCCTCAGTGATGGGATGAGGTCGCTCGTCCCAGTAGGCCCAGGGCAGGTAGGTCTCCAGCCGGGTTCGGCAGTCGTCCGCCCGGATGTTCAGCAGCCAGTCCAGTGTGCTCATTCGTCGTTCCTCGTTTGGGTTAGAAAAGGCCGCAGGCGGCCGCATCCGGGCGGCGGGATGCCGTCCGAATTGGGGAAGACCGGTTGGTCGGGAGTTCAGGAGCCTTGGGGAGGCTTCAGCAGAAGAGGTCGTCCAGCGGCCGAGTGGTCAGCTCCGCCACCTTTGGCAGGAAGGAGGCTTGCGGCTGGAGGAAGGATCGGGAGACCTCCAGCGTCCGGTTGGGAAACCTGATCTTGCGCTGCCGGGTGGTGATGGTCAGCCGCTCATATTTGGCGAGCTTGAACGTCCGCCAGCGCAGTTCCCCCATGCCGTCCCTCGGCGAAAAGGCACGCTCGTTGTAGGTGCGCTTGAAACCTTTCTGGATCAGGTCCGAGAGGTCATAGAACGCTCCCTCGCCGTCCAGGTCGCCGCCGAACTCGCCCTTCCATATGACGCAGCTGATCTGGTCATCGAGGTTGAAGATGAAGCTGGTCTGCCCCTTGCCTCCCAGATGGAAGTCGAAGGTCCGCAGTACATAGCGACGGCAGCTCTCGTCCGGCGCTTCGGTCTCCCGGGCGTCGTCTCGCTGGCCGATAAGGCCTTGGCGAGTGGTTTGCGCCTTGGCCGACCTGATAAGGTCGTAAAGCGGATTCACGTTCACAGGCTTCATGCGCAGCTCCCCTTGGCGACGACGGGCGACACGCCGTCGGTGAGGAAGCGGGTGGGGCGGCGGAAGCTGTGCAGCTTGTCCCGGTTGAGTTCGGCGGTGAGCGAACTGGCGTAGAAGCGGTCGATCATCTCGACGCTGGTGCGGGCTGTCCGGGCTAGCGTGAGCAAGTCGAGATCCTTGGCGTGCAGCAGCCGCAGCGTGATGGCAGTGTGCCGAAGCGAATAGAGCGAGTGCTCCACCCCCTTGGTCGACTGCAGCAGGCCTGCGTGTTTCAGGACCAGGCGGAACTGGCGGCGAACGAGCTCATGGGCGTAAGCCCGTTTCTTCTTCGACGGGAGGAAGACGTAGTCGTCTGGCTTGCCGAAGCCGGCCTTGCGGTGCCGCTCGATGGTGCGCTGATAGACGGGCACCGCCACCGGCATGGAGATGATCGGGGCTTCGTGGCCCTTGGACGACGGGGCATCGATCCGCAGGTATGCCGGACCATCCGCATCTTCAGGTACGACGATGATGTGCTCGTTCTTTAAGGCGAACACGTCGCCCGGCCGGGTGAACGTGTTGACCATGAAGGTCACGATGGCCCGCAACTCCCAGTCCACCCGATTGCCCTTGAAGGCGATAACGGGCTTGCCCTTCTCCACCTGCTTCAGCGTGGTGAGCAGCTTCGTATAGGTGGCGGCGGTGAATGCCGGGCGAGGACTTGGCTTCTGCCCCTTTCGAGGAATGGCCGGCATCTGACGGATCAGGCCGTCGTCGTGGGCCATGCGGAGCGTCTTGCTGACGAACGACATGACCACCAACACGGTGGCCTGCTTGAGACCCTTGGCCACCAGTTCATCACGGAAACGCCGCAGCATCGCCGAGTCGATGTTGGCCAGCGGTGTGTCGCCAAAGAACGGAGCGCAGTGACACCGCAGCCGGTCCTTATAGTCCGGGACCAGGCGGGCGCTGTTCTGGCCCATCCGGACTCGGGCCTCTCCGTCCCGAATGAGGGTTTCGGCGGCTGTGATGAAGGTGTGTTTGGGTTTCATGCAGGACTCCGGGCAGCGCCGGGCGAGCCCGGTGCAGGGTGGTGATCAGGTTGTGGGGCGTGTGGGGTGGGGCGGTCGGTTATGCGGTACTATGGGACCGCATATGGAGATCAGCCGAGAGGCTGGGAGCGATTGGACCGTGCGAGATCGTCGGCGCTGACGACAGCCCCGGTCGGGGGGATCACAGGGAGTTTTGTCGGTGCGTTCGGGTTGTCGTTCCCTGCGCAGGCAACGACATAATTGTTGGCTGTGGGCTTGCTTGGAGATTTGACCATTGTGACCTCGTGATTGCGGGGAGGCGCATTTAGGCCAATCGTCTTGAATAAACCAGACGCGGAAATCAGGTTTCAGACTTGCGATGCACTGGCGAAACAGTGACCACATTCAGCAGGAATGACACCTCATGTGGGTTTTGGAAGTGCACCACAGCAGGAATCGAAATGGCACCTAACCTTTATGAAGTAAGCCGTTTGTCAGAGTCCGGTTTAATCAGGCAGGACAGTGGCGAGGGCCGTTGACTGCGCTGGGCTCCGGCGATCGTCGGAGAGCCGGTTCAAATCGCCGGAAAATCGATTCTACGCCGTGGCCATAAGCCGAACCGGCGAAGGGGCGATCTCACCAGTTACAGCCGTGGCGAAGGGCCATGGTCAGGACCTTCGGCGGAATGCCCGCCTCTTCCACCGTCGTCTCGACGCCGGCACGGCGTACATCGGACCATGATGTGTTGACGCTGTCCTCGCAGGTGAAGCTGACGTTAGCCGTGACGTCGACCGGACGCTCGGTCCGAATGGTCATCGTGCGGTGTGTGCCTTCGGAATGAACGATGCGCCCCCGCCATTCCGCCAGTCCTCCTTCGGGGAGAGGCTCGGCATGGAGGAAGACGCTGCCACCGTCCCCGCCTCCAGTGCGGGCCGCAGCCGTCATCTGCCGCCCTTCCGCAAGGAATGCCCTGGCGACCGAACGGATCGCATCCTCCATCGGTGTCAGATCATCCACCTCGATGAGGAGGTCGGCTTTGTCGATGGTTGGCTGGACTGAATAGGTGATCCGGCCGGCGGCCGGCGGATTCTCGCCGAACGAGGCGATGTAGTCGGCGCTACAGGTCACGCTGCTGGTGGCGAGATCCACGCTTTCAAGCGTGATGTTCTCAAAATCGCTGCTGAGGTGTTCGAGGAAGAAATCACCGTCCTCAAGTCCGGGCTGGAGTGAAGAAAAGCCTCGCTCCAGCACGTCTTCGACCGAGACCATCGCCGCTATCGTCTGGGTGACGGAGAAGTGGCCGCAGGCCCGGCCGTCTCCTTGCGCCAGCCAGCGCACGGGCTCGCTGATGTCGACGCCGCCATCTGCGCCCTTTTGCGGGGCTTCGGGTTCCGTGCAGGCGCCAATGCTCAGGCTCAGGACAATGGCCGCACCAGCAACCCAAGACGATTTGGACATGCTTTTCCCCCCGTTCGATTGAGGGGCCGCCTTCCGCCCGATCTCGACCACGGGCAACGAAGCACTCAATCCGAATACATATTATAGTTGATAAACTTGGCCGTGCGGGGAGGTCAACGGTGGCCGCATGGACATGCGGCGGCTGCTCGGCCGAAATGTGAGGAAATGCCGGATCGAAGCCGGCCTGACGCAGGAGCAGCTATCCGAGCGGTCCGGCTTCAGCCAGCAGTACATCAGCGACATGGAGCGGGGTCTTCGCAACCCCACCATCGTCAGCCTCTACGAACTCTCCCAAGCCCTCGGCACGACCCCTGTTGTCTTGATCACGCCAGACGGGGAAGCGGCCGCCGAAGGCTGACGGTCAGCCTCCTGGAGGCTGCCATGTCCAAAGACTTGTCGGATGCGGAACGGTTCAAGATCGCCGTCGGCCAGAGGGCTTATCTCTGGCGACTGGCCGCTGGTCTGGGACGGTCGGAGTTGGCCGCAAAAGCAGGCGTGTCGGCCGACTACGTGTATCGACTGGAACAGGGTTGGGCGAACCCTCGCCTTGACACATTGCACCGTATCGCCTGCGCCCTCGACACGCCGCTTGAGGAGCTACTCGCCGTCAGCGAGGAGGAGATACGTCTGGTCTGAATCCCTACGTCCAGACCAGACGGACGCTGTTGAGGCGGCTATGGCTTCCGGCGCTTGAAGCAGACCTTCTGGGGCGTCGATTGAAAATAGGTAGCGAACCCGGTCTCAGCCTGAACCCACCGTGGCGGTTTGGTGTTCAGGTACGGTCCATTCGACCAATAGGTCCATGACCGGGTGCTGGGCGACATAGGTCCGACCATCGCCTCCAGCTCCGGGTACGACAATGTGACCTCGTCGCCCTTAAAGGCATTCAGATAGTCGACGAGAGGCTGGTACTTCCTCGGCTTCGGCATCAGACCCACAATGACAACGCTTGGTGCCGCTAGTCGGAGTCGAGCTCCCGAGGAAGATGGTGGTGCCGCTTAGGTGACTCGAACACCTGACCCCCGCATTACGAATGCGATGCTCTACCAGCTGAGCTAAAGCGGCCTTGGCGCGGCGGATGGAGCCCGCCCGCGCGAGAGGCGCTCTTTATACGCGGGGCGCGGGCTTGCCAAGCGCCTCGACGAGCGCCGCCTCAACCGGGCGCGCGCCGACGCGGATTTCCAGTCCCGCTGTCTGGCGCAAGGGCGCCGCGGCGGCGTCGGAGATGGCCACGGCGGCCTGTCCGGCGAACGGGCCCAGCGCCGCCACCGCGCGCGCGGCGCGGACGGAATGGATCAGGACAGCGTCGAAAGCCGCGGGCGCGGCGGCGCCGGTTTCGACCGCTTCATAGATCGGCAGGGCCCTCGCCTCGACGTGACCGGACAGCAGCGCCGGCAAGTCCCCGGAAGGCTCGAGCGCGCCGGGAACCAGCACCACCCCTCCGCGCGGCGCGGCCCCGCTCAGGAGCCGGGCCAGATCATCGAGCGCTCCGGCGGCGGAGCGGACGGACGCGAACCCCGCCGCCCGGGCGGCGTCGGCGGTGGCGTCCCCGACCGTGAACACCGGCAGGGCGCGATCGCCCGACAGGGCCGCGAAGGCGTCGACGCCGTTGCGGCTGGTGAAGGCCAGGGCGGCGATCCCGTCCAGGTCCGGCTCCGGTTGCGGGATCGGCCGGATGGCCAGCAGCGGCGCCGCCACCGGCTCGAAGCCGGCGGCGGCCAGGCGGGCGGCGGTGCGCGTCGCGCCGGGCTCGGCGCGGGTGATCCAGACGCGGCGGATCGGGCTCAGAGGTGAACTCGCTGGTCGCCCGCCGCAGCCTGCACCTCGGCCCCCAGACGCAGGCCGAGGGCGCGGGCCTGCGTCCTCGCATCCGCCGCGTGGACGTCGCCGATCTCGCCCGCCCGGCGCCAGCGCGCGGAGCCGTCGGGGGCCAGCATCTCCGTGGTCAGCCGCAGCCGGCCGGCGGCGATCTCGGCGTGAGCCCCGATCGCCGTGCGGCACGATCCCTCGAGCGCCGTCATCGCCCCGCGCTCCGCAGCCACGGCCAGGGCGGTCGCCGGATCATCCAGCGCCGCGACCCAGGTGGCGCCTCGATCGTCCGTCCGGGTCTGCAGCGCCAGGGCGCCCTGGCCCGGCGCCGGCAGGAAGGCGTCGAGCGACAGCCGCTCGCGGATCGCCGCCTCGAACCCGAGCCGGTTGAGGCCGGCCGCGGCCAGCAGGATGGCGTCGAACTCGCCGTCGGCCAGCTTGCGCAGCCGGGTGTCGACATTGCCGCGCAGCATCTCGATCGACAGGTCCGGCCGCAGCGCCAGCGCCTGGGCCTGGCGCCGCAGCGAGGCCGTGCCCAGCCGCGCCCCCATCGGCAGGTCGGCGAAGGCGGCGAAGGCCTCGCTGACGAAGGCGTCGCGCGGATCCTCGCGCGTCGGAACGGCGGCGATGCACAGGCCCGTCGGCTGCTCGGCCGGCACATCCTTCATCGAATGCACCGCCACGTCGACGCGGCCCCCCAGCAGCGCCTCCTCGATCTCTTTCGTGAACAGGGCCTTGCCGCCGATCTCCATCAGGCGGCGATCCTGCACCCGGTCGCCGGTGGTGACGATCTCGACCAGCGGCACGGCCTCGGCCAGATCGGCGTCGGCGACGCCCAGGGCGTGGCCGATGGCGCGCTGCATCATGCCTGACTGGGTCAGGGCCAGTCTGGAGCGACGCGTGCCGATGCGGACGAGAGGAGCCATGAGAGCCGTTGCGCCGGGGGGTCGGGGTCGTTACCTCGACCCGATGGACAGGTCCGCCGACTATAGCAGCGAAGGGAGCCGGGCAACCGCGACTGCCGGCCGCGTGCTGACGGTGCTCGGCCTGGAGACCAGCTGCGACGAGACCGCCGCCTCGGTGGTGCGGCTGACCCCGGACGGCGCGGCGACGGTGTTGTCGTCGGTGGTGCACAGCCAGATCGACGACCACGCGGCCTATGGCGGGGTCGTGCCGGAGATCGCCGCCCGCAGCCATGTGGAGATGATCGACGGCGTCGTCCGCCGGGCCATGGCCGACGCGGGTCTCGGATACGACGGCCTCGACGGGGTCGCGGCGACGGCCGGGCCGGGGCTGGTCGGCGGGGTCATGGTCGGCCTCAGCTACGGCAAGGCCGTGGCGCTGGCGCGGGATCTGCCGCTGGTGGCCGTGAACCATCTGGAGGGCCACGCGGTGTCGGCCCGGCTGGGCGCGCGGGTCGACTATCCCTTCCTGCTGCTGCTGGTCTCGGGCGGCCACTGCCAGCTGCTCGAGGTGCGCGGCATCGGCGACATGACCCGGCTGGGCACGACCATCGACGACGCCGCCGGCGAGGCCTTCGACAAGATCGCCAAGGCTCTGGGCCTCGGCTATCCCGGCGGCCCGGCGCTCGAGGCGCTGGCCGAAACCGGCGACGGGGCCCGATTCGACCTGCCGCGGGCGCTGCTGGGCCGCAAGGACTGCGACTTCTCCTTCTCCGGACTCAAGACCGCCGCCTCGCGCCTGGCCCACGCCTGCGAGACCGGTCAGGACCGCGCCGACCTCGCCGACGGCGTCCAGACCGCCATCGCCCGCCAGCTCAGCGACCGCTCCGACCGGGCCATGAAGGCCTATGCGGAACGCCACGATCACCGCCTCTTCGTCGTGGCCGGCGGCGTGGCGGCCAACCGGACGATCCGCTCGACGCTCGAGGCCGCCGCCGCGAAGAACGGCTTTGCATTCCTCGCGCCTCCGATGGCCTATTGCACCGACAATGCGGCGATGATCGCCCTGGCGGGAGCGGAACGGTTGCAGAAGGGTTGGGTCTCCGACATCGACGCCATCGCCCGTCCGCGCTGGCCGCTGGATGAAAAGAGCGCGCTCGCCGACCCGGCCCACAAGCCGGGCCGCAAGGGCGCCAAGGCCTAGAGGTTCAGGGACAGGTATGGAATTTCGCACAGCGGGAGTGATCGGCGCGGGCGCCTGGGGCACGGCCCTGGCCCAGGTCGCGGGCCGGGCGGGCCTCGACGTCCTGTTGCAGGCGCGCGAGCCCGAGGTGGTCGAGAGCATCCGCGCCCGCCGCGTCAACGAGGCCTTCCTGCCCGGAGTCACCCTCGACGACCATGTCGCGGTGACTGGCGATCTGGCCGATCTGGCGTCGTGCGACGTCATCCTCGCCGTGCCCCCGGCCCAGCACATGCGCTCGACCCTCGCGGCGTTCGCGCCGTATCACCGCGCGGGTGTTCCCGTGGTGCTGTGTTCCAAGGGCATCGAGCGCGGCTCGCTCAAGCTGATGACCGACGTGCTGGCCGAGACCCTGCCGGCCGCGCCCGCGGCGGTGCTGTCGGGCCCCAGCTTCGCGGCCGAGGTGGCCCGCGGCCTGCCCAGCGCCGTCACCCTGGCCTGCGCCGACGAGGCCCTCGGCGAGGCGCTGATGGAGACCCTGTCGGCCCCCGCCTTCCGCCCCTATCTGGCCACCGACCTGGTCGGGGCCGAGGTCGGCGGGGCGATCAAGAACGTGCTGGCCATCGCCTGCGGCATGAGCGAGGGGCGCGGCCTCGGGCGCAGCGCCCACGCCGCCCTGATCACCCGCGGCTTCGCCGAAATGACCCGGATGGGCGTCGCCCTGGGCGGCCAAGCGGAGACCGTCGCCGGCCTGTGCGGCCTCGGCGACCTGGTCCTGACCTGCTCCAGCCCGCAGTCGCGCAACATGAGCCTCGGCCTCGCCCTCGGCCAGGGCCAGAGCGTCGAACAGGCGCTGGCCGGCAAACGTTCGGTCGCCGAGGGGTATGAGTCCGCCCCCGCCGTGCGCGAACTGGCCGCGAGGATGGGCGTCGACATGCCGATCTCCCTCGCCGTCGCGGCCCTGCTCAACGGCGAGACCACCGTGCAGGAGGTGATCGAGGACCTGCTGTCCCGCCCGCTCAAGGTCGAGCGCCATTGAGCGAACCGGCCGCCCCCGGCGCATCGGAACGCAAGCGCGTCTGGTCCACCCCGCCCAATGTGCCGCTATGCCCCGAGACCGCCCTCTCCGACCCCGGGGCGCGCAGTTTCGTGCTGCAGATCGGCGAGGCCTTCTTCCATGGCTTCGTGGTGCGCAAGGACGGCCGGGTGGCGGGCTATGTCGACCGCTGCCCGCACCAGGGCTTTCCCCTCGCCCTCGAGCTGGACCGCTATCTGACGCCCGACGGGTCGCTGATCCTGTGCGGCTGGCACGGGGCGGTGTTCGAGCCGCTGACCGGCGAATGCACCGGCGGTCCCTGCGCGGGCGGACGGCTGACGCCGTGGCCGGTCGCCGTGGCCGACGGGATGATCCGGACGGTCTGAGCCGTCCCTATTCGGCCGCGGGCGCGGGGGCCGCGAAATAGCCCACCGTCGTGCCGAAAGCGCCGACGAGCTCCAGCCACAGGGCCGTGGGCTCGGTCAGCTGCTCGACGTCGCCGCTCGCGATCAGCACGTCGTACTGGACCACGGCCGTGCTGTCCCCGCCCGCCTCGCCGGGGGCGAAGAAGGCCTTGAGGAAGCGGCGGTCGCGGTTCCAGTCGTTGACCAGGGCCTGGGTTATGGTCGGATTGGAGAAGCTGGCGGCGTACTGGATGTCGCTGCACACATCAGCCTGACAGCCGTAGAAGAAGACCTGCCACGTCATCGGCCCGTCGGCGATGTTGATCCAGGTGTCGCCGCCCTGGCGGTTGATCGGGCTGACGTTTCCGCCCTTGGAGGTCAGCCAGGCCCGCACCGCCTCGATCGGGAGGCCGGGGCTGGGCGCCGCCTGGACGGGGACGGCGGCCGATGCGAATGCGGCGGCGGGCGCGGCGAAGGCCATCACGGCGGCGGCGGCGAGGGTCGCGAAACGGATCATCGTGGTCTCCTGCAGGCCTTCACCTATCGATGGATGAACGGCGAAAGCAAGGCGTCAGTCCCGCTCGCGCGCCAGCCACTCGGCCCCGCCCATCTCGTTCAGCCGCGACACCGTCCGCTCGAACTCAAACGCCCCGACGCCCTTGCGGTACAGGGCCTCCGGGGCCGCCTCGGCCAGAACCACCAGCCGCGTCCCGGCCTCATAGAGGGCGTCGATCAGGGTCACGAAGCGCCGCGCCTCGTGGTGATTGGACGGGCCGAGCACCGGCACGTTCTCGACGAACAGGGTGTGGAACCGTCCGGCGATGGCCAGATAGTCCTGCGGCCCCAGCGGCCGGCCGCACAGCTCGTCGAAGGTCGCGCGCGCCAGCCCGCCGTCGGTGCGCTCGATGACCACGTCCCGGCCGAGCACGGTCAGATGCGTGGGCGCCTCGGCCTGCTCCCCCTTCAGATCCGACCATAGCGCCTCGAACCCGGCCCGCGCCGCCTCGTCCGGAGGCGTGAACCAGACCCGGTCGCCCATCAGCCGGTCCAGCCGCCAGTCGCGGGCGCCCGCCACCGACACCACTTCGCAACGCGCCTCGATCAGGTCGATGAAGGGCAGGAAGAGCTCGCGGTTGATCCCGTTCAGATACAGCTGGTCCGGAGCCCGGTTCGAGGTCACCGCCAGCACCACCTTCTTCTCGAACAGGGCCTCGAACAGCCGGCCGAGGATCAGGGCGTCCGCGATGTCGGTGACCTGCAGCTCGTCGAAACACAGCAGCCGCGCCTCCGAGGCGATCAGCTCGGCCACGGGCCGGATCGGATCGTCGCCTTTCGACTGGCCGAACACCGCCTTGCGCGCGTCCGCGTCGCCCTCGCGCCACTGCCGGATCAGCCCGTGCACCCGGGCCATGAAGGCATGGAAATGGGCCCGCCTTTTCCGCGGCTCCGGCGCGCAGGCGAAGAACAGGTCCATCAGGATGGACTTGCCCCGCCCCGGCGGCCCCCACAGATAGACTCCCCGCAGCTCCGGGCGCCCGCCCAGCAGGCCTCCGAGCGGCCCCTTGCGGCGCAGGTCGATCTCCAGCCGGGCCAGCGCCTCGACCACCGGAACCTGCGACGGATCGGGCGTCAGCCGGCCGTCGGCCAGCCGCTTCTCATAAGCAGCGCGAATGCGTGATCCCATCGATCTCGGGCTTGGCACAGCCCGCCGCCGCTGAAAAGCGATTGCTTCGCGGCTGCGAAAGCCCACATAGAACCATCGTCGTCCGGCACGGTCGGCATTACCCAATCTTGCGCTCAAGCAGCGAGGCTCCGCGAGCCGAGCGTAGCGCGTCCGAAGGACAGAGTAACATGGGCTATCGCGTCGCTATCGTGGGCGCCACCGGCAATGTCGGCCGGGAGATGCTGAACATCCTCGAGGAACTCGAATTCCCCGTCGACGAAATGCACGCCGTCGCCTCGCGCAAATCCAAGGGCGTCGAGGCCGCCTGGGGCGACAAGGTCATCAAATGCCAGGACATCGAGGGCTTCGACTTCTCGAAGATGGACATCGTGCTGATGAGCGCCGGCGGCGACGTGTCGCGCCAGTGGTCCGAGAAGATCGGCAAGGCCGGCCCCATCGTGATCGACAACTCCTCGGCCTTCCGCAAGGACCCCGACGTGCCGCTGATCGTGCCCGAGGTGAACCCGGACGCGATCAAGCTGGCGCGCAAGAAGAACATCATCGCCAACCCGAACTGCTCGACCGCCCAGCTGGTCGTCGCCCTGAAGCCCCTGCATGACGCGGCGAAGATCACCCGCGCCGTGGTCTCGACCTACCAGTCGGTGTCCGGGGCCGGAAAGGCGGGCATGGACGAGCTGTGGAACCAGACCAAGGCCATCTACGGCCTCGGCGACGCCACGCCGAAACTGTTCCCCAAGCAGATCGCCTTCAACGTCATCCCCTACATCGGCTCGTTCCGCGACGACGGCTACACCGACGAGGAAGCCAAGATGTGGGACGAGACCCAAAAGATGCTCGACCCGTCGATCAAGCTGACCGTCACCTGCGTGCGGGTGCCGGTCTTCGTCGGCCATTCGGAATCGGTGACGCTGGAGTTCGACCGTCCGATCTCGCCCGACGAGGCCCGCGCCATCCTGCGCGAGGCGCCGGGCGTCATGGTCATCGATAAGCAGGAGCACGACGGCTACATCACGCCGGTCGACGCCGCCGGCGAGCACGCCGTCTACGTCTCGCGCATCCGCAAGGATCCCACGGTCGAGAACGGCCTGTCGCTGTGGATCGTGTCCGACAACCTGCGCAAGGGCGCCGCCCTGAACGCCGTCCAGATCGCCCAGCTGCTCGACGAGACGGGCGTGATCAAACCGTCGTCCGGATACCGCTCGATCACCGTCTGACCGTCCGCTCGCCGCTCCCCCGGCGAAGGAGATGACCATGACCACCGTCACCGGCTCCGACCAGGGCCGCGCCGCGCTCCTGTCCGCCTTCGGCTGCTACGTCCTGTGGGGCGTGATGCCGCTGCTGTTCATGGGCCAGGCGGCGATCGGCTTCGATGCGCTGGAGATCCTCGCCCACCGCGCCCTGTGGGCCGTGGTCTTCGCCGGCCTGCTGGTCTGGCTGGCGAAGCAGGGCGGACAGGTCCGCGCCGTCTTCACGTCACCGAAGACCCTCGCCTGGCTCGGCGCCTCGACGGTGCTGATCGCCGTCAACTGGGGCGTCTACGTCTGGGCCACCACCCACGGCGCCACGCTCGAGGCCAGTCTCGGCTACTACATCAACCCGCTGCTCAACATGATCGTGGGCCTGTGGCTGTTCCGCGAGAAGATCGACCGCTGGGGCTGGGTCGCCATCGGCCTGGCCGCGGTCGGCGTGCTGTTCCAGGCGCTGGCCCTCGGCCGCCCGCCGTGGATCTCGATCGTCCTGGCGCTCAGCTTCGCCAGCTATGGCGTGATCCGCAAGCGCGTGCCCATCGACGCCCAGGCCGGCCTGCTGGTCGAGTGCCTGCTGCTCGTGCCCTTCGGCCTGGCCTGGGTGCTGTGGCTGCAGCATACCGGCGCCGGCGTGGCCTTCGACAGCCCCGGCAACGCCCTCTGGGCCTTGGCCAACGGCCCGGCCACCGTGCTGCCGCTGGCCCTGTTCGCCTGGTCGGCGCGGCGCCTGCCGCTGTCGACCATCGGCTTCATCCAGTTCCTCGCCCCGACGCTCCAGTTCGCCGTCGGCGTCTGGGCCGGCGAGGCGCTGACGCCGCTGCGCATCCTGTCCTTCGCCTTCATCTGGGGCGGGGCCGCCGTCTTCGCCGCCGCCGCCTTCTTCCGCGTCCGCGCCGCCCGGCAGGCCTTGAAGGACGCCGCGGAACCGGCCTAGCTTCCGCTCCCCGTCCCGGAGCGCGCCATGGCCGACGCTGATCAATCGTTGTCGGCCGTCCGCAAACGCTGGATTCTCGTGGCCACCGTGCTCGGCTCCAGCCTGACCTTCATCGACGGCTCGGCGCTGGGCGTGGCCCTGCCGGCGATCCAGAACGACCTCGGCGCCGGACCCGCCGCGACCCAGTGGGTCTCCAACGCCTATCTGCTGACCCTCGGGGCCCTGGTCCTGATCGGCGGCGCGGCCGGCGACCGCTTTGGCCGGCGCAGGGTGTTCCTGATCGGGGTCGCCGTCTTCGCCCTCGCCTCGATCGCCTGCGGCCTCGCCTCCACCGTCGAGCTGCTGATCGCCGGACGGGCGGTGCAGGGCGTCGGCGCGGCCCTGCTGACTCCCGGCGCCCTCGCCGTGATCGGCTCGGCCTTCCCGCCCGACGAGCGCGGCAAGGCCTTCGGGACCTGGGCCGGGGCCGGCGCCATCTTCGGCATGATCGGGCCGCTGGTCGGCGGCTGGCTGGCCGACACCGCTGACTGGCGCTTCATCTTCTGGATCAATGTGCCGCTGGCCGTGCTCACCACCGTCATCACCCTCAGGGCCGTGCCCGAGAGCCGCGACGAGAGCGCCCGCGGCCTCGACTGGCCGGGCGCCCTGCTGGCCATGACCGGCCTGGCCGCCCTGACCTGGGCCCTGACCGCCGCGCCCGATCTCGGCTGGAGCGATCCGCTGGTCCTCGCCGGCCTCGCCGGCGGCGCGGCCTTGCTGGCCGCCTTCCTGTGGGTCGAGGCGCGCGAACGCCATCCGATGATGCCGCTGGGCCTGTTCAGATCGTCCGTGTTCAGCGGAATCAACCTGTTGACCCTGCTGCTCTATTTCGCGCTCGGCGGGGCGATGTTCTTCCTGCCGTTCGACCTGATCCGGGTGCATGGCTGGAGCGCCACCCTGGCCGGCGCCGCCATGCTGCCCTTCGCCGTGATCATGGGCCTGTTCTCCGGCCTCGCCGGCAAGATGGCCGACCGCTTCGGGGCGAAGCTGTCCCTGAGCCTCGGCCCGGTGCTGGCCGGCGTCGGCCTCGCCCTGCTCGCCCTGCCCGCGCCCGGCGCCGGCTATGTCGACGGGCCGCTGGCCGGGATGACGATGATGGCTGTCGGCATGACCCTGGCCGTGGGTCCCCTGACCGCCGCGGTCATGGGCGCCGTCCCGCCCGGCCACACCGGCGTGGCCTCGGGGATCAACAACGCCGTGGCCCGCGTCGCCGGCCTGCTGGCCATCGCCCTGCTCGGCGTCATCCTGTCGGCGGTGTTCACGGCCCAGGCCGCCAGCCCCGACGCCCGCGCCCTGCTGGGTCAGGTCATGGGCGGCGCCGATCTCGAGCCCGCCGCCCGTGACGCCTTCCACGCCGCCTTCCGCGCCGTCATCCTGACCTGCGCGGGCCTGGCGGTCCTGTCCGGCGTCATCGGCGGCCTGACGGCTCCGGGGAGGAAACACGGCGCCTCTCCCTCCCGCTCCCACGCCCGAGGATGACGGCGGGGTAGGGGTCCAGGAGGCCCTAGAACGCTGAATAGAGCGCCTGCTGCAGCCGCACCGCCCGCGGATCGCCGATCAGATGCGGCGACTGCCGCGTCATCACATAGGCCGCCGACAACTTCACCTCCGGGTCGGCGAACACGCAGCTCCCGCCCCAGCCGTAGTGGCCCACCGCCGCCGGATTGGGCCCGAAGATCTCCAGCCCGCGGTTGGCGGTCCAGCCCGCCGCCCAGCCCATCACGAAGGGCAGCACCCGGTCCTGCCCGTGCACCCGCTCGCGCCGCGCCGCGTCCAGCGTCGCCGCCGACAGCACCTTCCGGCCCTCGAACGAACCGGTCGCCACAACGGCCATGATCCGCGCCAGGTCCTTCGCCGTGCCGTGCAGATTGGCCGACGGAATCTCCGCCGTGCGCCACTCCACCGCCTCGCGCGGACCCGGCGACGAGCCCCGGTCGAAGAAGGCCGAGCGCTTGATCGGGTCCAGCGCGCCGAGGCTCGGCGGCGCCGACGGCTTGCGCATCTGCGCCACCCGCCCGTGCTCCGACTCGGGCAGGCCGATCCAGAGGTCCAGACCCGGGAAGTCCTCGCGCAGCGCCGTGCCCATGGTCCGCCCGTCGACCAGCCGGAACAGCTCGCCGGCCAGATAGCCGATGGTGATCGGATGATAGCCCGAGCCCGTGCCCGGCTCCCACATCGGGGCCTGGGCGCACAGTTTCGTCAGCACGAGATCGCGGTCGAACCAGTCGCCCGGCTCGATCCCCTCGGCGAACCCCGGCAGGCCGGCCTGATGGCTCATCAGCTCGCCGACGGTGATCGCCTCCTTGCCGGCCTGCCCGAAGTCCGGCCAATACCTCGCCACCGGCCGCTCGTAGTCCAGCAGCCCGCGCTCGACGCAGGTCGCGATCAGCAGGGCCATCACCGCCTTGCCCGCCGAGAACACCGGCGTCAGCGTGTCGGGCCCGTACGGAACCGTCTGCGCCGCGTCGGCCCAGCCGCCCCACAGGTCGATGACCGGCTCGCCGTCGATACAGACGCTGAACCGCGCCGCCCGCTCATTCAGCCCCTCGGGCGCCCCGGTGAAATTGGCGGCGAAGGCGTCCTTCACCGCGGCGAAGCGCGGCGGGCAGAGGCCGTGGATGTCGGGGGGGGTGGTCATGGACCTGTCCTAAACAAGCGGACGGCGCGCGTCATCCGTCGATCAGGAAGTGGTGCCGGACTGCCCGTGACGCCGCGTCACCAGCAAGCCGCAGATGCCGGAAGAGACCGCTGCGAGCCCGACGACAGCGGCCGCGCTTGCAAGGTTCACGACCCACAGGGGGAGCGGCAGGGAGCCGATGGTGGCGTGGTAGCGAACCAGTTCCCCGATCAGGATCGCCGCCACCGCGGCCGCAGGCAGGAGAGGTAGAAGACTGAGTCTGTGAAACCGGAGGCCCAATAGAATCAATACCGGCGTCGCGAATGAGATGGCGACGCTGGCAAGCTCCTCTTTCGCCATTCCCTCGAACAGGCCGATCCAGGTCGGCGCTTCGTAGCCGAGGTCAGCTCTCGGCCGCAGCCACTCGAGGGCCGCCCACGAAGCCACAATGAGGATCGTTCCTGTCGGCAGAATAAGGCTGACTGTCCGTTTCGGCATGACCTCGCCTCACCGATGCTGATCCTGCTCCCGCGCCGCCGCCGAGGCCTGACGCGCCGCCTCGAACTCGGCTCCCGCGTTCCATTCCGGCCAGGCGCGGCTGTCGGCCAGGTCGCGCCCCACGGCGTACAGCAGGTCCACGTCCACCGCCGCGGCGTCCATCACCCACTCCGGCGTCCATTCATCCGACGGCTTGTGGTAGCGATTGGCCACATAGTCGCGGCTGGCCGCGTTGTGGCCGGTGAAGCCGGCGGCCCCGAACAGGGCCGGCACGCCCTTCTTCGCCAGCGGGAAATGGTCCGAGCGGTAGAAGCCGCCCGCCTGCGGCGCCGGGTCCGGGATCAGGACGCGGCCCTGTTCCGTCGCCCGCCGCTCCAGCCATGTATCCGTCTGGCTCTTGCCCGCCCCCATGACCACGATCTGCGGCGAGACCTCGGTCCCCGGCAGGAAGGAATCCATGTTGATGTTGGCCACCGTGGTCTCCAGCGGCCAGACCGGATTGGCGGCGTAGTATTCGGCTCCCAGAAGCCCGGCCTCTTCCGCCGTCCAGGCCGCGAACACCACCGACCGTTCGGGCGGCGGGCCGGCCTTGAACAGCCGCGCCAGCTCGATCAGCCCGGCCACGCCCGTCGCATTGTCGACGGCCCCGTTATAGATGTCGTCGTCGCCCACCGGCGTGGCCCGGCCGAAGGCGTCCCAGTGGGCGCCGTACAGCACCGTCTCCTCCGGATGCTCCGCCCCGGGGATGCGGGCCAGCACGTTGCGGCTCTCGATCCGGTCGGCGGTCTGGCCGAAGTCGATCGACATCGTCACGCCTTCCAGCGTCACCGGCGTGAATTCCGGCGTCCGCGCCGCCTCGCGCAGGGCGGCGTAGTCGAGGCCCACGTCGCGGAACAGCTGTTCGGCCACGGCCCCCTGGATCCAGCCCTGGGCCTGGACCCGCTCGGCCTCCGGATCGGCCCGGACGATGTCGAACTTCGGCGCCGTCGAGGATCCCTCCAGCACGCTCCAGCCGTAGCCGGCGCCCGCCGTGTCGTGGATCACCAGCACCGCCGCCGCGCCCCGCCGCGCCGCCTCCTGGAATTTGTAGGTCCAGCGGCCGTAGAAGGTCATCGCATTGCCGTCGAACCGCCCGGCCACCGGATGGCCCTCGGGGGCGCCGAAGTCCGGATCGTTGACGATGACCAGCAGGACCTTGCCCCTCAGGTCCACGCCCTTGAAGTCGTCCCAGTTCCGCTCGGGCGCGTCGACGCCATAGCCGGCGAACACCACCCCGGCATTTTCGATGCTGATGTGGTTCACCGGCCGGTCGCTGGACACCAGCACCTGCGGCCCGCGCTCCAGCGTCCGGGTCTCGCCGCCCGCGTGAACGGCGATGGTCGCCGGCCCCTCCTGCCGCGTGCGGCCCAGCTGCGCCGTCTGCACCCACTGGCCGTCCGGCCCGCCGGGCTCCAGCCCCAGCGCCTGGAACTGGCCGACCAGATAGTCGACGGTCTTCTGCTCGCCCGGCGTCGCCACCCCGCGCCCCTCGAACGCGTCCGAGGCCAGCACCCGCACATGCGCATTCAGCCGCGCGCCCTCGGCCTGCTGCGCCAGGGCGGGCGTCACGGACAGGAGGGTCATCAGGGCGGCGATGAGGATGCGGTGCTGGGTCATGCGACCGTTCTAGCCCCTTCAAACAAGGACCGTCACCCTCGGGCTTGACCCGAGGGCCAGACCGTCCGGTGCTCCGTCCGGGCCAATGGTTCGCTGTCCGTGAAGCCATCCCGGGGCAGCGAGTTCGCCCCCACGTCTGATCCTCGGGTCAAGCCCGAGGATGACGACTGAGATGGGGGAAAATCACCGCGCCTTAAGCCAGCCCATAACCCCCTCCGCCGCCGTGACGCCCGAGGCCATCGAGGCCTGCAGCAGATAGCCGCCGGTCGGCGCCTCCCAGTCCAGCATCTCGCCGGCCACGAACACGCCGGGCAGGGCCTTCAGCATCAGCCGGTCGTCGACGGCGTCCAGCCGCACCCCGCCCGCCGAGGAGATCGCCCGCGCCATCCCCTGCACCCCGGTCAGGGTCAGCCGCACCGCCTTGATCCGCCGCGCCAGCTTGTCCGCCCCCTCGGGCAGCGCGCCCGGGATTTCCCGGAGCAGGCCGACCCCGACGGGCGACAGCCCCGCCGCCTTCCTCAGCCAGTTGGACACGCTGTCCTTGCCGCGCGACTTCGCCAGCCGCCCGGCCAGGGCCTCGATCGGCAGATCGGGCCGCAGGTCGACGGTCAGCGTCGCCGACCCGTCCCGCCCGATGGCGTCCCGCAGCCGCGCCGACAGGGCATAGACCGCCCCGCCCTCGAGGCCGTAGCGCGTCACCATCGCCTCGCCGCGCACCGTGGTCTCGCCAAAGGTCAGGGCGATCGGTTTCAGCGGTTGCCCGGCGAACCGTTCGGCGAACACCTCCGACCACGCCACGTCGAAACCCATGTTCGAGGGCCGGAACGGGGCGACCTCCACCCCCTCCGCCTCCAGCCGCGCGCGCCAGCCGCCGTCCGAGCCCAGCCGCGGCCAGCTCGCCCCGCCCAGCGCCAGCACCACCGCGTCCGGCCGTTCCTCCCGCTCGCCGTCCGGCGTCCCGAACACCCAGGCCCCGTCCCGCCGCCCGGTCCAGCGCGACCGCGTCCGCACCTCGACGCCCAGTTCCGCCAGCCGCCCCAGCCATGCCCGCAGCAGCGGCGACGCCTTCATCGCCCGTGGAAACACCCGCCCCGACGAGCCGGTGAACACCGGCTGCCCCAGCCCTTCGGCCCAGCCGATCAGGTGCGTCGGCGACAACCGCTCCAGCCACGCCCCGACCGTTCCCGCCGCCTCGCCATACCGTCCGGTGAAATCCTCCAGCGGCTCCGAATGGGTCAGGTTCAGCCCGCCCCGCCCGGCCATCAGGAATTTGCGCGCCACGGACGGCATCGCCTCGTGCACCACCACGGCCGCGCCGGCCCGCGCCAGCCGCTCGGCCGCCATCAGCCCGGCCGGCCCGGCCCCGATCACATGGACAGTCTTCATGGGAGAACTCATGTCGCCTTCCTAGACCGGAACGCTCGCGACCGGCATACGCTTCCGCCCCATGAGCGTCGCCTTCACCCGCGAGGAAGATCTGGAGGCCACGGCCGCCGATCTTCCCGACCGTCCGATCTCGCCCCACCCGAACCTCGTCACCCCGGCGGGGCTGGCGGCGATCGAGGCCGCCCTGGCCGCCGCGCGCGCCGCGTACAGCGCCGCCCAGGCCCACGGCTCGATCGAGGCCGACCGCACCGCCATGGCCCGCGCCACGCGCGACCTGCGCTACTGGTCGGCCCGCCGCGCCACCGCCCAGCTGGTCGAGACCCCCGCCGACGGCCGCGTGCGCTTCGGCGGCTCGGTGAGCCTCTTGCGCGAGGACGGCCGCACCCAAACCTGGCGCATCACCGGCGAGGACGAGGCCGACCCGGCCAGGGGCTCGGTCAGCCACGTCTCGCCCCTCGCCGTGGCCCTGACCGGCAAGCGCGTCGGCGACGAGGCGACGGTGGCCGGCCAGACGGTCGAGATCGTCGCCGTCGATTGATCGGTTGTGGCCGGGGCCGACACGCCCCACCTTGTACGCATCCCGCGCCGCTCTCCGGCGTTCTCCCGACGCCCCCGCGTCAGGCGCATCCGCGCCGGAAAGGAAGCCACGCCGATGGCCCGTAAGCCCAACTACAGTTTCGAACGCATGGAGCGCGACCGCGCCGACGCCAAGAAGGCCGCCGAAAAGGCCGCCGCCAAGGCCGAAAAGCGCGCCGCCGCCCGGGGCGAGACCCCGTCGGAAGAGCCCCAGGACTGAAGCTGAGCGAAATCGCCCCCCGCGCGTTCCACGTCCTTGACCAGCGGGTCAGGGACGGGAGGCGTGGGTGCGCGGCGAACTGGAGACCTATCAGGCCAAGCGGAAATTCGGCGACACGCCCGAGCCGAAGGGCAGGAAGGGCCATGGCAGGACCGGCGCCCGCAAGGCCGGGCTCGGCTATCTGATCCAGCGCCACGCCGCGACCCGGCTGCACTACGACTTCCGCATCGAGCTGGACGGCGTGCTCAAGTCCTGGGCGGTCACCAAGGCCCCGTCGCGCGACCCCTCGGTCAAGCGGCTGGCGGTCGAGGTCGAGGACCATCCGCTCGACTACGGGACCTTCGAGGGGACCATCCCGGCCGGCAACTACGGCGCCGGCACGGTGCAGATGTGGGACCGCGGCACATGGGAGCCGCAGGAGGACGATCTCGACGCCGCCTTCGAGAAGGGGAACGTCAAGATGGTGCTCCACGGCGAGCGCCTGCGCGGCAAATGGGCCCTGATCCGGCTGCGCTCCGATCGCGGCAAGCCGTCGAAGCGCAACAACTGGCTGCTGATCAAGGAGAAGGACGAATACGCCGTCCCCGGCGAGGGCGACGCCAACATGGAGATCGACGCCTCCATCGTCACCGGCCGCAGCCTCGCCGAGATCGCCGAGGGCAGGAAGCGCCGGCTCTCGCCGGCCAAGACGAACAAGGCCGCCCCGCCCAGGCCGGAAGCCCGCGCCGCCGTGACCAGCCACGCCGCGAAACCGCACGCCTTCGTCCCCATCCAGCTGTGCAAGATCGCCGACTATCCGCCCCACGGGACCGGCTGGGCCCACGAGATCAAGTTCGACGGCTACCGCCTGCAGGTCGCGGCGGGCGGCGGCCGGGCCACGGTGCGCACCCGCAAGGGCCTCGACTGGTCCGATAAATTCCCCGAACTGGCCGCCGACGCCGCGCAATGGCCGGACGCCGTGGTCGACGGCGAGCTCTGCGCCCTGGCCGAGAACCACATGCCCGACTTCTCGGCCCTGCAGGCGGCCATCTCGGCGCAGAGAACGGGCGACCTGGTCTATTTCGCCTTCGACCTGCTGTTCGAGGGCCCCGAGGACCTGCGCAAACTGCCGCTGTCGCATCGCAAGGCCCGACTGCAGGCGTATATCGACCGCATCCCCAAATCGGCCCGCAAGCGCATCCGCTACGTCGACCATTTCGCCACCACCGGCCAGGCCATCCTCGAGAGCGCCTGCCGCATGGACCTCGAGGGCGTCATCTCCAAGAAGCTCGACGCCCCCTATCAGGCCGGCCGCTCCAGCACCTGGCTGAAGTCCAAATGCCGCGGCGGCGACGAGGTGGTCATCGGCGGCTGGACCTCCGAGGGCGACCGCTTCCGCTCCCTGATCGTCGGCGTCCACGACCGGGACGGCCTGCGCCATCTCGGCCGCGTCGGCACCGGCTACAACCAGACCCTGCTCAAGACCCTTCTGCCGAAGCTGAAGGCGGCGGAGACCGACCGGAACCCCTTCGTCGGCAAGGACGCGCCGAAGAAGTCGCGCGCCGGCGGCATGACCATCCACTGGACGAAGCCGGTGCTGGTCGCCGAGGTCGAGCACGGCGGCTACACCGACACCGGATCGCTGCGCCAGGCCGCCTTCAAGGGCCTGCGCGAGGACAAGCCCCCGTCCGAGGTGACCGAGCGGCCTCGCGCCCCCGCCGATCCCGCGAAGGAGCCCGGCCGGCATTCGGCCGCCGCGCCGCTGGCCATGCCGGGCGAGCGTCCGCCCGCAAAGGGCAAGCTGGTCGTCGCCGGCGTGACCATCTCCAACCCCGACAAGGTGCTGTGGCCGGCCGAAGGCGGGAAGCCGGCGATCACCAAGGCCGAACTGGTCCGCTACTACGAGATGGCGGCCGAGCGCCTCCTGCCCCACGTCGCCGACCGCCCCGTCTCGATCATCCGCGCGCCCGAGGGCATCGGCGGCGAGAAATTCTTCCAGCGCCACGCCATGCCCGGCTCCAATCCACGGCTGAAGCTGATCGACGTCCGGGAGCGCAAGCCCTACGTCGGCGTCACCGACGCCGGCGGCCTCGTCGCCATCGGCCAGTCGGGCGGGCTGGAGCTGCACCCGTGGGGCTGCAAGCCCGACGATCCGGAAACCCCCGACCAGATCACCTTCGATCTCGATCCCGACGAGGGCCTCGACTTCAACGACGTCATCGCCGCCGCCAAAACGATGAAGAAGGAGCTGGAGGGCCTCGGCCTCAACCCCTTCGTCAAGACCACCGGCGGCAAGGGGCTGCACGTCGTCGTGCCGATCCTCGCCGACTCCCGCAGCCGCATCGAGTGGGACCAGTGCAAGGCCTTCGCGAAGGAGGTGTCCGAGATCGTCCGCCGCCGCGACCCGGAGCATTTCACCACCACCATCGCCAAGAAGGCGCGGGGCGGAAAAATCTTCCTCGACTATCTGCGCAACGGCCGCATGGCCACCGCCGTCGCCCCGTGGTCGCCCCGCGCCCGCCCCGGCGCCGGCATCGCCTTCCCGCTGTCGTGGGGCCAGGTGAAGTCCGGCCTCGACCCGCGCGCCTACACCCTCCACGACGCTGCCGCCCTGCTCAGGAAACCCGACCCGTGGAAGGATTTCCGGGACGGCGCGGTGAACCTGCGGCCAGTCCTGAAGAAGATCCTCTGACTCCACCCCAACCCCGTCATCCTCGGGCTTGACCCGAGGATCAGACTTTCCGGTGCTCGGTATCAGGCGTTACGGGCGCGATCGCGGGCCGCTATCCACGCACAGTCCAGCCCAACCTCTGATCCTCGGGTCAAGCCCGAGGATGACGGGCGGGAGATGAAGCCGGAAGCAGAACTTTACTGGCAGCAGGGCGAGCCCTACGCCGCCTTCTTCCGCTTCGCCGGAGCCTTCCCGGCGGCCGCCTTCTTGGCCGGGGCCTTCCGCTCGCTGCCCGCCGCCCCCTTCAGGCTGGCCCTGAGCGCCGCCATCAGGTCCACCACATTGGTGTCGTCGGGTTCCGGGGCCTCGACCAGGCCCTTGCCGCCCTTCTGCTTGGCCTTGATCATCTCCTTCAGGGCCTCGTCGTAGCGGTCCTTGAACCGGGTCGGATCGAACTCCGCCTCCTTCTGGGCGATGATGCGGGTGGCGATGTCGACCATGTCCTTGTCGGCCTTGACCGTCGGGATGTCGTCGAAATAGTCGTCGGCGTCCCGCACCTCCTCGTGCGGCCGCAGGGTGTAGGCGACCAGCCCCTTGCCCCGCACCTCAAGCGCGATCTGGCGCTCGCGGTTGCGTAGCACCAGCCGGCCGATGGCGATCTTGCCGGCCGCCCTCATGGCGTCCCGGATGACCGCGAAGGCCTCCGCCCCGACGCCCTTCTCGGGCGCCACATAGAAGGGGTCGTCCCAGTACAGCCGGTCGATTTCGTCCTCGTCGACGAACTGCTCGATGTCGATGGTCCGTGTCGACTCCAGCCTGACCTTCTCGAAGTCGGCGTCGTCGAACAGGACGTATTCGTCCTTTGACACCTCATAGCCCTTGACCAGGTCCGACCGTTCGACCGGCCCGGCGTCCGGATCGGTCGGCACCATGCGGATGCGGTTGTTGGTCTCGGGATTGATCAGATGGAAGCTGACATGGCTCGCCGACGACGTCGCCGTGTAGAGCGCCACCGGGCACGTCACCAGCGACAGCTTCAAATGCCCCTGCCAGGTCGGTCTCGCGGCCATGATCGCCTCCTCATCGCGGAATTTCGCGACTCGAACGCCGCGGGCGGCGGATTCGTTCAGGCCGTCTGTTCGGACAGGGTCGCGGACAGGGCCTCTGACAGGCTCTCGATGCCGTAGGGCTTGGGCAGCAGCCGGAAGGCCTCGCCGGTCGCCGCCGAGGCCGCCTCGCTGAAACCGGTGGTCAGCAGCACCGGCGTGGCGGGGAGCCGCCGCCGCACCTCCTGGGCCAGACCCAGGCCGTCCATCTCGCCCGGCATGACCATGTCCGAGAAGATCAGGTCGAAATCGCCGTCCCCGTCCAGCACCGACAGGGCCTCGGCCGCGTTCGACACCCGCACATGGCTGTAGCCGAGGTCATCCAGCATGTGGCCCACCCCGGCGGCGACCGCGTCGTCGTCCTCGACCAGAAGCAGCCGACCGTTGACATTCCTCGCCGCGGCATCGTCCCCGACCGGTGGCAGGGGCTGCGCCGGCTGAACCTGCGGCGGCGGCGTTTTCTCGGTCCGGGGCAGACAGAGGGTGAAGGTCGTGCCCTGGCCCTCGCGGGACTCCACGGCGATCTCGCCCCCCGAGGATTTCACGAAGCCATAGACCTGCGACAGGCCAAGACCGGTGCCGCGCCCGACCGCCTTGGTGGTGAAGAAGGGTTCGAACACGCGCAGCGCCACCGCCTCGGGCATGCCGGCCCCGGTGTCCGCGATCCTCAGGCAGACCATGTCCGCGCCCCCGTCTGTCCCCTCCTCATTGCAGGCGGAGATGATCAGCCGTCCGCCCTGGGGCATGGCGTCCCGGGCGTTGACCGCCAGGTTCAGCAGCGCCAGCTCCAGCTCGCCCCGGTCCGCCTCGATCGGCCACAGGTCGGCGGGCAGGTCGAGCAGGACCTCGATGTCCTCGCGCAGAGACCGCTCCAGCAGGAAGCGCAGACCGTCGATGTGCGCGGCCAGGTTCAGCACCTCGGCCTTGAGGGGCGAGCGCCGCGAGAAGGCCAGCAGCTGGCGGGTCAGGGCGGCCCCCCGCTCGACGGCCTGTTTGATCCCCGCGCTCAGGCTCTCGCGGCGCTTCGGATCGTCCGTCCGGTCAAGCAGTTCGATGCCGCTGGACGCCACCATCAGCAGGTTGTTGAAGTCGTGGGCGATGCCGCCGGTCAGTCGGCCGATCGCCTCCATCTTCTGGCTCTGGCGCAGCGCGTCCTCGGCCTTTTCCCGCTCGATCATCTGCTGCTGCAGCAGGCTGTTCGCCCGCACCAGGTCGGCCGCCCGGTCGGCGAGCTGCCGATTGGCCCGGCGCAGGGCTCCCTGCGCCACCGCCAGCACGATGACCACGAGACCCGCCAGCCCCAGCACCAGCAACAGGCTGGCGTAGCGGCTGAACCGCTGGGCCGCCGGGGTTTCCAGCAGGCGCAGACGGACGGCGCCCAGCCTCTGCCCCGCTTCCTCGACCGGCCGCACCACGGTGAGGCGATCATTCTCGAAAACAGTGGCGCGATCCCCCGGCGCGACGGTCGGGGACGCGGCTTCGCCGTCCCGCACGAAGCTGGCGACCAGCCGGTGGTCCTCGTCATAGACCGCCGCCGCCAGCACGCTCGGATTGATCTGGACGGCCTCGACATAGTCCTGGGCGGCCTCGCGGTCGTCGAAGGCCAGCGCGCCGCTGACCGCCGAGGCCAGCAGGTCGGCCTGGGCGCCCGCTTCCCGCGCGGTCTGCACCCTCAGCGCCCGTTCGTTGAGCACCGCGATCGCCACGCCCGCGATCAGCAGAACCAGGAGCGACGCCAGCGCGACGAGAGGGAACCGGCTGTGACGGAGGCGGGTCCAGGGCATGTCGTCAGCCTCCCCGCACGCTGAGGGCCAGGTTCAGCAGGCGCGAACTGATCGACAACCCGCTGCGCGACGCGGCCTGCAGGTCGATGTGGAACCGCACGCGCTCGTCGCTGATGACGAAGTGGACCATGCCCCGCTGGGCCGACACGGCGGCGTCGGTGACCAGCAGGACGGGGCGGTCGCCGTTCGGGACAACGCCGCCGCCGCCGTGCCCGACATACACGATGTGGCAGGCCGTCGCCGCCTCCGCCGTGCCCGGCCGCCGCACCGCCAGCGGCCGGCCGTACGCCGTCCGGGCCTGCGCGGCCCGGTCAAGCGCGCCGCTGAACGGGTCGCGCCCGACAATGCAGAGGACCACCGGCGACTGGTCAGTGGCGAAGGCCCGCCGCGGCCATTCCACGAAGGCCGCGAACCGCACCAGGTAGTTGGCCTTGACCGAATATTCGAGGTTGGTCTGGGGAGGCCCGGGCATGGCGGGGGCCGGAGACGAAACGCTCCATAGAAGGGCTGTCAGCAACCCGAGTGAGCGCCGCCCCGGGCCCATGTCAGAACCTCGCCTGCAGGGCGGCGAAGACGCTGCGGCCGAAGGCCCGGCCCCGGACCGGATCACCGGTCTCGACGCGGCGGTCCCCGATCAGGTTCTGGCCGGTCAGCGACAGCTCCAGCCGGTCGGTCAGCCGCCAGCCCAGCCGCACGTCCGCCTCGACATAGCCGTCGACCACCTTCAGGTCGTCCACCGCGCGCAGCCGCACGTCCAGCTCCACGGCGTCGGTCAGGTCGTGCTGGGAACGCAGCAGAATCTGGAAGTCGGGATCGTCGCCGATCGACCTCAGGCCGCTGGTGTCCTCCGGCGTCGGGGTCGCGTCATAGTCCTTGGTCAGGGTGCTGACGCCGGCGCTCAGCCGCCACGCCGGCGAGACGTCGTAGCTGCCCCAGGCCTCGACGCCCCGGGTCGTCGCCTCGCCGTTATTGGTCAGGGTCAACGGCAGGACGGTGACCGGCGTGATCGAGACGGTCCGCAGGTCGTCGTAGACGTTGTAGAAGGCGTTGATCGAGAACGACATTCTCGGCAGCGGGTTGGCCCGGTAGCCCAGCTCCCAGGCCGTCGCCGTCTCGGACCGGAAGTCCGCCCCCACCAGAAACCCCGGGAAGGTCAGGTCGCGCTCGACGCGGTTCGGGGTGCGGCTGGCGCGGCTGACCGCGGCCCAGACCAGATCGCCGCCCGGCCTCTGCCACGCCAGTCGCGCATTGGGCAGGAATTCCTCGCCCGAAAAGCTGTTGTCCTCGAGCTTCGCGCCCAGCGTCAGGGTCAGGCCGTGCCCCAGGGCGATCTGGTCCTGGGCGAAGACGTTGGTCAGCGTCAGCGTGCGATCGGCAGGATCCAGGAAGACGGCGGCCGATGACGTCAGGATCCGCGACTCGACCTCGCGGTGACCGGCGCCGAGCACGAACCGGTGCCGGCCCCGCGCGAAGGCGTGCTGCACCGACAGGTCCCAGGTCTTCGCCTCGTCGAGCATCTGCGGTCCCGACCGCTCCAGCACGTCGTAATAGGCCTGGACCTGCAGGTCGCCGCCGGCGAGGGGCCGGTTCCAGCGGCCGAGCACATGGCCGCCCCGCACGCCGGTGTCGACGCCGAGCACGTCCGCGTCGATCGCCACCTCGTTGTCGAAGACGTCGCCCTGCAGGGTCAGACGGTTCGCGCCGATCGCCCAGTCCGCCCGCGCCCCGGCCCGCAGGCCCCCGGCGTCGTCATTCGCGTCCTCGCCGGTCCGGGTGCGGCTCGCGCCCCGTTCGTGGCCCGTCAGCCAGGCCCGCCACGCCCCCGCCCCGCCCAGATCGCCGCCGTGGCGCAGGGCGAAGGCCGCATCGTCGTCGCCGGCGCCGGCGCTGAGCAGCGTGCCCCGCGTCTCATGCGGCGTACGCGTGATGATGTTGATCACCCCGTTCATGGCGTTGGAGCCGTACAGCGCCCCGCCCGGCCCGCTGATCACCTCGATGCGCTCGACGTCCTGCAGCATGACGTCGTGGGCGTCCCAGAACACGCCCGAGTGCAGGGTCGAATAGAGGCTGCGCCCGTCGATCAGCACCAGCAGCTTGTTGGAGGTCTCGAAGCCGTTGAAGCCCCGCGCGCTGATCGCATAGTCCACCGCATTGACCCGCTGCACGCTGAGGTTCGGGGCCAGCCGCAGCACCTCCGGCAGGCTGGTCGCGCCCGAGCGGCGGATGTCGTCGGCGCTGATGACGTAGATCGCCGCCGCCGCGTCGGCCAGGGCCTCGGGCCGCATCGACACCGAGGTCACCTCGACCATCGACAGCTCTTCCAGCGACAGCCGCGTCAGGTCCGGGTCCTGCCACCCGGCCCCGATCAGCTGCCGCGCGCCGCCGGGCGCATGGGACGGCGCGGCCGGAGCCTCTTCCGCCTGGACGACGGCCGGCATGACGAGAAAAATGGCTGCGGCGGCGCCCCGCCGGAGATGACGCATCGCACCTTCCCCCCTCGCCTCCTGCGATCGGATAAAACGCCCGGCCCGCCAATCGGTTGCCCGACGCAGCGGCGCTGTTCCGGCGTGCGGTTCAGAAAATCACCCCGCCCCCGCCCCCTCCAGCACCCCCAGCACCTCCCCGAACAGCCCCTGCGCCTCCCGGTCCCCCAGCGCCTCGAAGTCCACCCCGGCCGTCATCCGCTCCAGCCGCCGCACCACATCCCCGCAGTCCGCCCGCGCCCCCGGCGCCGCCTCCATCACCCATTCGGCGATGGCGGCGATGCTGGCCAGCGCCTCCTGGTCGGTCATCCGCCCGCCCTCCAGCCCCGCCACGGCCGCGATCTCCCCGATCTCGCGCAGCGCCCGCCGGCAGGTCTGTGGATCGTGAAAACGCGTCATCCCCGCCGAACGCCCCGCAAGGGCGGCGGTTCACCCCACAGCGTCCTTCTCCCCTTGAGGGAGAAGGTGGCCCGGAGGGCCGGATGAGGGGGCTCCATCCGCCGCACCGTCGCCTTCCCAGCTACAGCATTCCTCTCATCCCCCCCCCGGCGCGCCCCGCGCGCTCGACCTGCCCAGCCCCCGGCCGCCCGACCCGGCGCGGGTGGCTCCACCCCTTCCGCTCATCCCGGCGAAAGCCGGGACCCAGTCCTGTCCAGCCTGACGCCGGCGCCTCAGGACGACCCGACGGCCTCACCCCCGAACGCCCCATCACCCAAAGCACTGGGTCCCGGCTTGCGCCGGGATGAGCGGTTTTGAGGGAGCCCGCACCCGTGCGACGGTCCCCCATGCCCTCCACCGTCGCCCGCATCCTCAAGGTCAACCATGGCGGCGAACACGGCGCGTCCCGCATCTACGCCGCCCAGATCGCCGCCGCCCGCTGGCGCTGCCCCGACCTCGTTCCCCAGCTCGCCGAGCTGCTGGCGCACGAGCGCCGCCACGAACAGATGTTCCTCGCCCTGATGCCGTCCCGCGCCGCCCGCCCGTGCCGGCTGATGCCGCTGTGGGCCGTCGGCGGCTTCGCCCTCGGCCTTCTAACAGGGCTCCTGGGCCGCACCGGCGTCTACATCTGCACCGAGGCGGTCGAGCGCACCGTCCACCGCCACCTCGACCACCAGCTGGCCTGGCTCGCCGCCGACCCCGCCCGCGCCGACCCCGAGCTCACGGAGGCCATCGCCGCCATCCAGACCGAGGAGGAAGGCCACCTCGCCTGGGCCGCCGAACGCCGGCCGGCGCAGACGGGACCCGCCCGCGCCCTCTACGGAGCGGTCGCCGCCACGGTCGAGGCGCTGATCTGGCTGTCGACGCAGGGCGAGAGCGGGCGGTTGGGGCGGGAGATGGGGCGCTAGTCCCGCCAATCCTCCCCCTCCGGGGGAGGGGAACCACGCGCAGCGGGGTGGAGGGGGCCTGACGCCCGCACCGCTCCCACCGCCCTCTCGTCCACCCCCCCGGGCGCGCCCCGCGCGCCCGCCACGCCCAGCCCCGGCCGCCCGACCCGGCGCGGGTCAAGGACAGGCCGTCCCGGCCTGCCGCGCGAGCGGCGCGCAGCGTCCTTGAGGCGCGCCGGGGCGGGTGGCCCACACCTGTCAGAGCCGCCTATCGCCTAGTTTGGCGAGCAACCGCGGTCTGCTTGAGAATGAGAACCGCCACTTCAGCGCTCAAGGGTCGTTCCCCGCGCGCCAACCCGGCAAAGACCTATTTGCCCCCTGAGAGCCACTTCGAGAACCGTGACAGGAGACCTTGGCGGGATCTGGTTTTGACTGACTTGGTCTCGAGGGACACAGGTCCACGGCCGTCCACCCCGTAGTAGCGCTCTTTGGCAGATTGATCCCGGAGGCGATTATCTTCGATCTGTTGCCGAGACCAGCCCGCAGCCCATCGAACCGAATTTCGTTCAACCCAGTAGTGCGACTGACAGTCGAAGCTCCAGTTGCCGACCGACGGCGTTAGGCTGACGGTCTCGCCGTCGAAAAACAACTGCCATCCCACCGGACTCAAGGGGGTCACGACCTTGGTGCCGCATCCGCAAAAGCAGCTGTGAACGCATGTGGCGAAGGGGATTGAGACATAGAGGACATCCTCTTCCCGCTTCGCCGGGATGAACTCGACGAACTCGTGTCTGATCCCGGTTGCCGGCGTCATTCTTCGATGTCCTCGTTGATCGTCTCGCTGGCCGACAAGACGAAGACGCTAGAATGCTCGTGGCCGTCGTCGTCGTAGAAGCCGAAGAGCTTTTTGAATTTGATCACCGCCAAGGCCGCGTTCAGGCCGTTCAATTCCACTACCTGAATGTTCTTGTCGTACTCGTTGACGCCTTCCGCCGTCGTGAACGCGATACGCTTCTTGTCATGGACGTGGGCGCGCATGGCTGCGGTGCTGGTCGTGGTCCGAATCTGACCGCGCAGGCGGTCTCCCCGGACCGTTAGGCCCATCCCCACGTCGACGAACGGAATCCCGAGCCTCTCCAGTTCATCGACGATCGGCCGCTTGCCGGCCCCTTCCATGCACAGAAACACGAAGTCTAGTCCGTGAAGTTCGTGCAGCGTCTCGCGACCCATCGCGTAGGGATGGACAAGGATTCCGCGCCGCATCTTGCCGTAGGTCCGAGCGTGGAGTTCGACCTTAGTGAGCTTTTCATCAAGCTCGTCGCCCGACGCCGCGCCCGGCGCGCGGAAGGCGTTATGCTGTTCGAAGGCATCGCCATCGAACAAATGGATTTCCCGGACAGGTGTCTTGGCCAGGTAGTCGAGAACATAGGAGCCCGTGCCGCCTAGACCGACGACGCCAACGCGCAGGGGCTTGAGCTTGTTGTTAATGTCGACAATGTCGGCGCGGCTACTGGCCGTGTCCTCGTAGAGGAAGACTGATTCCTCTGAGTTCGACTCGCGGACCCGGAATGTCTTCGCCGTAAGATTCGGGTTCAAGGCTCTCGCGGCGCCGGAAATCTTGTCGACGTAGTGGGTCATCTTCTGGTGGAACCCCGTGTAGGCACCGGTGAGCGCCGGTTTGCACGAGAAATTCCATTGCACCGAGTGGCCTGCGATCGACATGGGCGTCGGACTGGGGCCAAGTCCCTGCATGGTCGAGCCATCCTCATTGCATGGCATGTCGCCTGCCCATTTTGCCTGATGATCCTCCGGCGGTAGGGCGACATCGTTGTTGAGGCGGAGCGCAGCGATGAGAACGCCGCGCCCCAGCTCAGAACGCTCGTTGATGAAGGGCACGTCGTGCAGCAACAGGTAGCCGTCGACCACCTCGATATCGTACCCCTCATCACGGAGCGTTTTCAGTTCGGGGCTACGATCGATCGGTCGCAGTGACATCGAACATCATCTTGTTCTTGAGTTTGATTGATCGACCGGCGGTCAACGTGCCCTTGGGGTTGACCGAAGGACCGTTGCGGTAGGTCACGGTGAACTCGATCAGCGTGCCGCTGGGCGGCACGGGATAAGCGATCTTGACCAAGTCCTCGAAGAACAGGCGCGTCTCGGTGGTTTCGTGCGCCTCGCCGTTAACTAGGATCGTCAGTGCCTTTTGGCTGTAGAAGTGCTCGTTCTTCTGCAGGTTGACCTGGGAGCCGTCACGCGGAACGAGCGTGTCCTCCTGATCGCCTTTGACTTCTCGGAACAGGTCACGGTGTTCCGGAATCTGCCCCAGTTCATAAAGGGCCTCGCCGGTGGTCGGATCAGGCGACTCGTACACCTCGCGGTCGATATGGACGCGCACTTGGTGCGCAGAGACATTGACTGACATCGGACTTCTTTCCCCGCTTTCAGGCGGCGCTTGTATTTTCCTCGGCCGGATGCAAACTTGCTGTCCAGCCAGACAACACTGAGGTTCCAAAAAACGCCCTGGCCCCCAGTGGGAGATCAGAGCGCGTTGTCTATCCAGACAACAGATAGGACGCAGTTTGTACAGTGTCAAGGAGTAGGAATGCCGGAATCCGCGTTAGGTCGTTGGCTAAGAGCGATGCGGGACGCCCGCGACCTTAGTCTGAGAGACGTCGCGCAACGAAGCGGCGTTGATCACGCCTACATTTATCGGCTGGAGACTGGAGCCAAGGAGTCCCCATCCGACGATGTCATCGACAAGCTGACCACCGCCCTAGGCTCGGCGCCTCGTGATGCGGAAATCCTCAAATTTCTCGCCCTGAATACTAACGTCGATCCAAGCTTGGCCGAGTTCGCCGTTGTGGATCCCACTGTCACACCCAGCCAGTTCCAGATGCTGACGACGGTCGTGAACCGTGGGGCGAAAGCCGACTACGCGACGTCATTGGCGCGCATCCGGCGGTTCATGGACGAAGAGGACGAGGGCGATGGATGAGTTGACTGTCGCCATGAAGGCGCGTGACTTCGTGGCCAAATGTGGGGCCCCGACGTTGCCGGTATCGGTGGATGTCTACGCGCAGCAGATCGGGGGGGCGGTGAAGGTTGAAGCGCTCGCCGAACACGAAGACGCATGGTCGGTCCGGTTGCCAAGCGGCAGGTACCGCATCTGTGTGAACTGCGCGCATAACTCGCGGCGTCAAAGGTTCAGCGTCTGCCACGAAGTCGCACACGTCGCGCTCGAGATTTCGGCGGATCACAGCGCGCCCAGTTGGAGCTACACGCGTCGGCCTCCCGGGGAAGTTGCGTGCGATGTTTTCGCTTCCGAACTCTTACTACCCTACCGGCTGTTCAAGCCGCGAGTGGACGCAGCCGACTATTCTATGGCGGCGATCACAGCGTTGGCGGATGACTTCGACGCCTCCGTCATCTCGACCGGTTCGCGGTTCGCGTCATTCTCTTCCGACTTGTGCGCCTTCGTGCTGTCTGAGGGCGGCAAGGTCCGCTACTGCGCTCGATCCGCGGGCCTGCGCGACAACGGCGCTTGGATCAGGCCGGGTATGGTGCTTCCATCCGACTGCCTGAGCGCCCGCGCGCGCGGCGGTGAACGCCCCTCTGGCTCTGAAGACGCTGACCCTGACCAGTGGTTCGAGAACTGGGATCGTGACGGGTCTTTGTACGAAGATGTCATCCACCTTGATCAGTGGGACCAGACTCTGACCCTGCTGTGGTTCGATGACGAGGACCTCCCACCATCCACCGGCGACCGCAGGCAGTGGGAAGAGAGAACACAAGGGCTCCGCGAACTCGACGGTGTTCTGCCTTGGCCCGGAGCCAAGAAACGGAGACCTTAGTCGACGCTTGCGAGTAATGAAGAGCCGGTCGTCCTTGGCCGCACGGCGGCTCTCACCCGCAAAAAAGGGCGAGCCTGTCTCCGGACCCGCCCCCTTCTGTCTCAGCTCAGCGAACTGAACGACCGGATCAGAAGTCCATGTCGCCCATGCCGCCCATGCCGCCGCCCATGCCGCCGCCGGCGCCGCCGCCCGAGGCCTTCTTCGGCGCGTCGGCCACCGCGGCTTCGGTGGTGATCATGATGCCGGCCACCG
>Ga0196981_1000138_pt1 | contig 61311 bp, 77 predicted proteins | sample S3_2013CmetaG_FD_155462 | JGI IMG/M metagenome (GOLD analysis project Ga0196981, IMG submission 155462) | Soil microbial communities from Anza Borrego desert, Southern California, United States - S3_20-13C | ecosystem: Environmental > Terrestrial > Soil > Desert | place: USA: California... | reverse complement strand
GGCCGCAGTTCTACTTCCGGACCACCGACGTGACCGGTGCGGTGGAGTTGCCGGAAGGGGTGGAGATGGTGATGCCGGGGGATAACGTCAAGATCACGGTGAAATTGATCGCGCCGATCGCGATGGAAGAAGGGCTGCGCTTCGCGGTGCGCGAAGGCGGCCGGACCGTCGGGGCCGGTGTCGTGTCCAAGGTGTTGGAGTAATTCTGTGCAAAAACAGCGAATCAGGATCCGTCTGAAGGCGTTCGATCATCGTCTGATTGACCAATCCGCCAGCGAAATTGTTGAGACCGCAAAGCGAACCGGCGCGCAAGTTTTGGGGCCGATACCGCTGCCGACGAAGAAGGAGCGCTATACCGTTCTTATTTCGCCGCATGTCAATAAAGATGCGCGCGATCAATACGAATTGAGAACTCATAAGCGCCTGATGGACATCGTCGATCCGACGGATAAAACGGTTGATGCTTTGATGAAGCTCGATCTGGCGGCCGGCGTGGACGTGCAAATTAAGTTGAATTGAGTTATTAGGAGCGATCGATGACGTTAGGTTTGGTAGGGCGGAAGTGCGGTATGACCCGTATTTATGCCGAAGACGGCTCCGCGGTGCCGGTTTCCGTAATCCATGTCGAGCCGAATCGCGTCGTGCAGGTCAAGGCGATGGGCACCGACGGTTACCGCGCGGTTCAAATAACTGCCGGGGTTAAGAAGCGGTCCCGCTTGTCCAGGCCGGAGGCCGGGCACTATGCCAAAGCTGGTGTCGAGGCGGGGCGCGGCTTGTGGGAGTTTCGTTTGGAAGACGGCGATACGGCCCAGTACGCGGTAGGATCCGAGTTGGGTGTGGATCTCTTTCAGGAAGGCCAGTACGTCGACGTTCAAGGTACAAGCATTGGTAAGGGGTTTGCGGGTGTGGTCAAGCGCCACAACTTTAGGACCCAAGACGCCACGCACGGTAACTCGCTGTCGCATCGGGCGCCGGGCTCCATTGGTCAGAACCAGACGCCAGGTCGCGTTTTCAAAGGCAAGAGAATGGCGGGGCACCTCGGCAACGTCACGACTACCGTGCAAAGCTTGAAAGTGTTCGCAATCGACAAAGAGCGCTCGTTGCTGATGATAAAAGGGGCTGTTCCCGGCGCTAAAGGCTCCGACGTAGTGGTCAGGCCGGCCGTTAAGAAGTAGAGAGGGTAATATGGGGTTGCAGATTCCATCGGCGATCGATGGCGGCGCGTCGCTCGAAGTCTCCGAAGCAGTATTCGGGCGGGATTACAACGATTCTCTTGTCCACCAGTTGATAGTTGCTTATTTTGCTGGAGCGCGGTCAGGTACGAAAGCACAAAAGACCCGCTCCGACGTAAGCGGTGGCGGGGCAAAGCCTTGGAGACAAAAAGGTAGTGGCCGTGCCCGTGCCGGTACGACGCGAAGCCCTCTTTGGCGAACGGGTGGTGTAACGTTCGCTGCGCGTCCTAGGTCATACGATCAAAAGCTCAACAAGAAAATGTATCGGGCGGCGATGAGGTCAATTCTGTCCGAGTTGTTGCGCCAAGGGCGATTGTTCATAAGCGACGATATTTATCCCGCGGCTCCAAAAACCAAGGAGTTTCTTAAGAAGCTCCAGGGCGTCGGATTTAATCGCGGTCTAGTCGTGGCTGACGCGATCGACGAGAATTTATTTTTAGCCGCGCGGAATGTCCGCGACGTAATGGTTTGCACGGCAGCGTCGGTAAATCCAGTTGCGCTCGTACATAGTGAGAGAGTGATTTTGACGTCGCAGGCAGCAAAACAACTCGAGGTTGGCCTAGCATGAGACAGCTGGAATTGATGAGCGTCATCGAGGCGCCGATTATCTCGGAAAAGAGCACCTCTGCGGCCGAGAAATCCCGGCAAATCGCCTTTAGGGTAAAGCGGACCGCGAGCAAGCCGCAGATCAAGCAAGCGGTGGAGCTTCTGTTCAAGGTCGAGGTGGCGTCGGTTCACGTGCTGAACGTAAACGGAAAAGTGAAGCGGACCGGACGATTCATAGGCAAACGCGGCGACTGGAAAAAGGCGTACGTGAAACTCAAGCCGGGATTCGATATCGATCTGTCGGTTGCGTAGGACACACGTAAGCACATTGAACAGAAAATAACTGCGGGAATATCAGATGGCGCTTATTAAATCGAAACCCACATCGGCCGGCTCCCGGTTTGTGGTTCGGGTGCGGACGGAAGGTCTCCATAAGGGAAAGCCCTATGCGGGGCTTGTCGAAAAAAAGACAAGAAATTCCGGTCGGAACAACCAGGGGCGGGTGACGACTCGCCACAAGGGCGGCGGGCACAAAAAGTTCTACCGTATGATCGACTTTAAGCGGGATAAATTGGACATCCCTGGAAAAGTCGAGCGCATCGAGTACGACCCGAACAGGACCGCCCACATCGCGTTGGTCGTCTACAAAGACGGCGAGCGGCGCTACGTCATTGCCCCCAAGGGGGTGGGTGTCGGAAGCGAGGTGATCTCGTCGGAACATGCCCCGATACGTCCTGGCAATTGCCTGCCGATCCGTAACATTCCCATCGGTGCGCTGATTCACTGCATAGAGCTTAAACCCGGCAAGGGGGCCCAGTTGGCGCGTAGCGGCGGGGCGTCCGCTCAGCTCGTCGCAAAGGAGGGCCTCTACGCAACCGTTCGTTTAAGATCGAGCGAGATGCGCAAGGTGCTCGTCGATTGCAAGGCGGTAATCGGTGAGGTCTCGAACCACGAGCACAACCTGATTTCTCTGGGTAAGGCCGGAGCGACGCGGTGGCGCGGCATTCGGCCCACCGTACGCGGTGTGGCGATGAACCCGGTTGACCATCCGCATGGCGGCGGTGAAGGCAGAACGTCGGGCGGCAGGCATCCTGTATCTCCTTGGGGTGCTCCGACTAAAGGGTATAAGACCCGAAACAACAAACGCACTGATGCCATGATCGTGCGGGGTCGTAAGCAAAAATAGACACGAGAGGTAGAAGACGTGCCACGTTCGATTAAGAAGGGACCGTTTGTCGACCATCACCTACTGAAAAAAGTAGCCGAGATGGAACAGTCGGGTGGAAAAAAACCCATCAAGACCTGGTCGCGCCGTTCGATGATCATTCCGGAGATGATTGGGTACACCTTGGCCGTCCACAATGGCCGCCAGCACGTTCCGGTGCTTGTAACCGACAATATGGTGGGCCACAAGTTAGGGGAATTTGCCCCGACTCGAACGTATAAAGGCCACCAAGCCGACAAGAAAACCAAGTAAATGGGGCGGTGAAACATGGCAACGGTAGCGAAGCTAAACAATACGCGCGTATCTGCTCAAAAGTGCCGGTTAGTGGCGGATCAAATTAGGGGACTGAAAGTCGACAAGGCGATTGATCTTCTAAGCTACAGCACGAAAAAGTCGGCGCGGATTCTTAAAAAGGTGCTTGAATCGGCAATCGCGAACGCTGAGCACAATGACGGAGCCGACGTGGACGAGTTGTTGGTCAGCGTGATCGAAGTGGCCGAAGGTCCAACTATGAAACGCATGGCTCCACGCGCAAAGGGGCGCGCCAATCGTATTTCCAAGCGGACCTGCCATATCACGATTCAGGTCTCAGAGCATCGGTAAAGGATATTTATGGGGCAAAAAGTTCATCCGACCGGAATTCGGCTCGGTTACATCAAAGATTGGACCTCGCGCTGGTATGCGTCCAGCAAGGACTATCCGGCCTTCCTCTTTAACGATTTAAAGGTTAGGGAGTTTCTTAAAAAGAAGCTCGGTCACGCGTCGATCAGCCGCATCCAAATTAATCGGCCCGCGAACAACGCTCACCTCACCATCCATACGGCAAGGCCGGGTCTGGTCATCGGCAAGAAGGGCGAGGATATAGACGCTTTGCGTCGCGAGCTGTCGTCGATGATGGGTATCCCCGTTCAGGTTAGTGTCGAAGAGATCCGGAAGCCGGAGCTTGATGCACAACTTGTCGCCGAGGGTGTAGCGCAGCAGCTCGAAAAGCGAATTATGTTTCGCCGCGCGATGAAGCGTGCTGTAACCAATACCCTTCGCCTTGGCGCGGAAGGCGTGAAAATCAACGTAAGCGGTCGACTCAACGGGGCCGAGATCGCGCGTAGCGAGTGGTACCGCGAAGGGCGCGTTCCGCTCCACACGTTCCGAGCCGATATCGACTACGGCTTCGCTGAAGCGAAAACGACGTATGGGGTTATTGGCGTAAAGGTGTGGATTTTCAAGGGCGAGGTGTTTTCGAACGCAGACAGCGTAGCGAAAAGCGCGGCGTCATCCGAGGTATAAACGGGGCTAGTCGACCATGTTGCAGCCGAAGAGAACGAAATATAGAAAACAGCACAAGGGCAGAAACACCGGCTTGGCTCTGAAGGGCAATCGGGTTAGTTTCGGCGAATTCGGCTTAAAGGCCGTTGAGCGCGGGAGGATTACCGCGCGACAAGTTGAGGCGGCGCGGCGGGCCATCACTCGGCACGTGAAGCGTGGCGGCAAAATGTGGATTCGCGTGTTTCCGGATAAGCCGATATCGAAGAAACCTCTGGAAGTTCGGATGGGGAGCGGAAAAGGAAGCGTGGAATACTGGGTCGCCGAAGTGAAGCCCGGCACGATGCTTTACGAGCTTGAAGGGGTAAGCGAAGAGTTGGCGCGGGAGGCATTCGGGCTGGCCGCCGCGAAACTTCCGATTAAGACAACCTTTTCGTTTCGGACGGTCATGTGATGAAAGCCAACGAACTAAGATCGAAAACCGAGGGTGAACTCAAAGAGTTGCTGTTTGAACTTCACCGCGAGCGCTTTAACCTCAGAATGCAAAAGACAACCGGGCAATTGAGCAAGCCGGACCAGTTGCGGGGCATACGGCGCGATATCGCCAGGGTGAACACTGTCCTAACGGAGAAGAGCGTCTCAGTATGAGCGAAGCAGGCAAGGTATCCCGTACGATTACGGGACGAGTGATCAGCTCGAAAATGGATAAGACCATAACCGTTTTGGTTGAAAGGTTTGTCTCGCACCCGGTTTACGGAAAGTTTGTTCGGAGAACGAGCAAAGTTTTGGCTCACGATGAAGATAATCAATGTCTTGAAGGTGACGTAGTCGTCGTGTCTTCCTGCCGACCGCTATCCAAGAAGAAAGTTTGGAAGCTGGACAGAGTAATCGAGCGGGCGAAGTGACACCGGAAAGCACAAAGGCAAGAAATAAGGGGTATCGAAGATGATTCAGATGCAAAGCAACCTGGATGTGGCGGATAATAGCGGCGCCAAAAAGGTCATGTGCATCAAGGTGCTCGGCGGCTCGCATCGTAGGTATGCAAACATCGGCGACATCATCAAAGTCAGCGTGAAGGACGCAATTCCGCGCGGTCGCGTAAAAAAAGGCGAAGTCTACAACGCTGTGGTCGTAAGGACCAGAAAAGGCGTCCGTCGCACGGACGGATCGGTTGTGCGGTTTGACGGCAACGCGGCGGTGTTGCTGAACAATCAGCATCAGCCGATCGGGACCCGCATTTTTGGGCCGGTTACGCGAGAACTGCGCTCCGAGAAATTCATGAAGATCATTTCGCTCGCACCTGAAGTGCTTTAACGAGGATCCATGCGCCATGCGAAAGATTAAAAAAGGTGATCAGGTTGTAGTGCTCACCGGAAAAGATAAAGGGAAGCGCGGGGCCGTTTTATCGGTGCCGGCCGACGACCGGGTAATCGTTGAAGGTGTCAACCTCGTTCGGAAGCATCAAAGGCCGATTCCGATGAGGGGGATTAATGGCGGGATCGTCGAAAAGGCGATGCCGATTCATCTATCCAACGTCGCGCTTTACAACCCTGCGACCAACAAGCCCGACAAAGTGGGTTTCAGACTTTTGGCCGACGGAAGAAAGGTTCGTTACTTCAAGTCCACAAACGAAGTTATTGACGTTTGATTTGGCAGAAAATAAATATGGCTAGGCTCCAATCTATTTACAAAGAACAGGTAGTTCCCGAGCTGATCGAGCGGTTCGGTTACAAATCGTCGATGCAAGTTCCGCGACTGGAAAAGATTACCCTGAACATGGGGGTTGGCGAGGCCGTAGCCGACAAAAAGATACTGCAGAACGCGATGGAAGATCTTCAAAAGATTTCCGGCCAGAAGCCCATCGTTACGATTTCCAGAAAATCGATAGCGGGGTTCAAAATCAGGGAAGGAATGCCTATCGGCTGCAAGGTCACCTTGCGTCGTGATAGGATGTATGAATTTTTAGATCGGCTTATCAGCATTGCTATACCGCGAATTCGGGATTTCCGAGGATTGAGCCCGCGGTCCTTCGATGGTCGCGGTAACTATAGTATGGGCGTTAGAGAGCAGATTATCTTTCCGGAAATCGATTACGACAAAATCGACGCCATACGCGGTCTGGATATAACGATTACGACTTCGGCGGCTAGCGATCAAGAGGCGCGCGCGCTTCTTGAGCAGTTTAAATTTCCGTTCAGAACTTAGGGAAGGCCAATGGCGAAAAAATCCATGATTGCGCGCGAGAAGAAGCGGCAGGCGCTTGTCGATAAATATTACAAAAAGCGGGAAGCCCTAAAAGCGATCGTTCAGAACGTATCCTCGACAGACGAGGAGAAATACGAGGCTCAGATGAAGCTTCAGCGGCTTCCGAGAGATGCGTCTCCGTCGCGCCTCCACAATCGATGCAGCCTAACCGGAAGGCCGCACGGATTCTATCGAAAATTCGGTCTGGGACGGAACAAGTTGCGGGAATCGGTCATGCGGGGCGACGTGCCGGGTGTGACTAAAGCGAGTTGGTAAAAATGGCCTATTCGGCTCTGCGCTCTGGAGCCGCCCGGTTTTGTTTACGGAGAATTTGAAATGAGTATGACCGATCCGTTGGCTGACATGATTACCCGTATTAGAAACGGGCAGGCCGCGGGAAAAAGCGAAGTCGCCATGCCGTCTTCGAAAGTGAAAACAGCTGTGTGCCGAGTTCTGAAGGATGAAGGGTATATCCTCGATTATCGGGTAAGCGAAGACACGGGAAAATCCGTGCTGGTTGTACAGCTCAAATATTACAAGGGCCAGCCCGTAATTGAGCAGTTTGAGAGAGTCAGCAAACCCGGACGCCGTATTTATCGTTCGAAAGAAAGGCTTCCGATGGTGCTGGGGGGGCTTGGAACCGCGATTGTGTCTACTTCGAACGGCGTCATGACTGACAAGGATGCGAGAGACGGCGGGCACGGCGGGGAAGTTCTCTGTCTGGTGTCTTAATCGAGCATAGAGACTTAACAATGTCCAGAATTGCAAAAAATCCGATTTCTCTGCCGAAAGGGGTAGAGGCCAGCATCTCCGGCGGCGTGATCACCGTAAAAGGGGCGAAGGGGGTGTTAACTCGCGATTTGAGTTCGAAAGTTCGAGTTCAGATCGAGGATAGCGTGATCTCGGTCGCGGCGGATAAGCGCGATAAACAAGCGAATGCCCTTGCGGGCTCTACCCGTGCCAACATCGCGAACATGGTCACCGGCGTGAGTGTCGGCTTCGCCCGAAAGCTGACGATGGTTGGCGTCGGCTATAGAGCTCAAGCGAAGGGCGATGTGTTGAGCCTTTCGCTGGGTTTTTCGCATCCGGTAGAGCTCGCCGCGCCTGAGGGGATAACGATCGAGACGCCATCGCAGACAGAGATCGTTGTTAAAGGCTGCGACAAACAATGCGTGGGGCAGTTTGCGGCTAACATAAGAGCCTATCGTCCGCCGGAGCCCTATAAAGGGAAAGGTGTTCGCTATGCGGACGAGGAAGTCGTCAGAAAAGAAGCGAAAAAGAAGTAGGTGATTGATGGATAAGAAATCGGCGAGATTGAAGCGGGCGGCAAAAGCCAGAGCGATCATCAAGTCATTGGGCGTTAACCGGCTTACCGTCCATCGGACGCCGCGTCACATCTATGCGCAGATAACGAGCGCTGACGGTTCCACGGTTCTGGCCTCGGCGTCGACGGTACAAGCAGACATCAAGGCGGCTTTGTCTGTAACCGGGAACGTTGACGCAGCCAAGCTGGTCGGGAAGCTGATAGCCGAAAAGGCGTTGTCGGCCGGGGTTTCAAACGTTGCCTTCGACCGATCGGGATTTAAGTACCACGGGCGCGTCAAAGCACTGGCCGACGCGGCACGTGAAGCCGGTCTTGGATTTTAGGAGCAGAAGTTATGGCGAACCTTAACGTTCAGAGCAGTTCTGCCGAAGGCTTTCAGGAAAAGCTGGTCGCGGTCCGGCGCGTTGCTAAAGTGGTTAAAGGCGGGCGACAGTTCGGGTTTACCGCTCTCACCGTGGTCGGCGACGGAAACGGCCGAATCGGTTACGGATTGTGCAAGGCCCGCGAAGTGCCGGTGGCTATCCAAAAATCGATGGAGCAGGCCCGGAGAAGCATGCGCAAGGTCAGCCTCAACGGCGATACCCTGCATTATGCGATCACGGCGAGCACGGGCGCTGCGAAGGTGTTTATGCAACCCGCTTCCCAGGGTACCGGGATTATTGCCGGCGGTGCCATGCGCGCGGTTTTTGAGGTCGTGGGCGTGCACAACGTACTCGCGAAGTGCATTGGAACGAATAACCCGATTAACGTAGTTCGCGCCACGATTAAAGGGTTGACGGAAATTAGAGACCCGCGGTTTGTCGCGGCAAAGCGCGGGAAGCTGGCGGATCATCGGTCGGAGAAGGGTAAATGAGCGCGAAACAGCTGAAGGTTACTCAAATTCGAAGCGGTATCGGAAGGTTGAAATCGCATCAGGCTTGTCTCCGTGGGTTGGGCATTCGGCGTATGCACTGCCCGGTATATGTTTCGGGCACACCGGCTAACTGCGGAATGATCGCCAAGGTAGCGTACATGCTGAAGGTTGAGGAAGTTTAAATGTTCCTGAATTCGGTCAAGCCATCTGAAGGCAGCAGAAAAAAGAAAGTTCGCGTTGGGCGTGGCATCGGATCTACGCTCGGCAAGACGTGCGGTAAAGGACACAAAGGCCAAAAGGCACGAGCGGGCGGCTTCCACAAGGTAGGATTCGAAGGTGGGCAGATGCCGCTCCAAAGAAGATTGCCGAAAGTTGGATTTAAGTCTCGGGTCAAACGTCTTTCCGCCGAGGTTCGGCTTAGTGAACTCAACAGCCTATCGGAAACGAAAGTCGATATTCAAGCGCTGAAAGCGGCCAATATCGTTCCGGCGGGTGCGCGTTCGGTCAAGGTAATCGACTCCGGCGCATTGACGGCGACGGTGAATCTGGTCGGTATAAAAGTTACGAAAGGCGCACGCACGAAAATTGAGGCTGCGGGCGGAACAATCGAGGCGTAAGTGAGCACGGCTAATTCCACCCTTACCGATAAGTTTGGCAGGCTCAGCGAGCTCCGCCAGCGGTTGCTTTTCGTCATCGGCGCCCTAGTCGTTTACCGAATTGGCGCCCATGTTCCCATACCCGGTGTTGACCCGAAGGCCTTAGCTGCGATGTTTGCTCAGCAAGGCGGATCGATACTGGATATGGTAAACATGTTCTCCGGGGGGGCGCTCAAGCGGCTGAGCATCTTCGCGCTTGGAATCATGCCGTACATTTCCGCGTCGATTATCATGCAGCTGATGGCGGGAGTTATTCCGAAGCTGGAGCAGATCAAAAAGGAAGGCGAATCGGGCCGGAAAAAGATCAACCAGTACACGCGGTACGGAACCGTATTTCTTGCGACGTTTCAAGCCATTGGGGTGGGGCTTGCGTTGCAGAATCAGTCCGCGTCCGGCGTACCCGTTGTTATCAGTCCGGGCATCCACTTCCTGTTCATCACCGCAGCATCGCTGGTGTGCGGAACCGTGTTTTTGATGTGGCTCGGGGAGCAGGTGACCGAGCGAGGCATCGGAAACGGCATTTCGATCATTATATTTGCCGGCATCGTGGCCGGGTTGCCGTCGGCGATCGGCGGTACGCTCGAATTGGCCCGAACCGGCGAGCTTAGCATGATTAGCATTATAGGCCTCTTCGGGATCGCTTTAGCCGTAACTGCGCTGGTTGTATTCGTGGAACGCGGGCAGCGGCGGATCACGATCAATTACGCTAAGCGGCAGGAAGGGCGGCGGATGTATGCCGCGCATAAGAGTTTTCTGCCTTTGAAGCTGAACATGTCGGGTGTTATTCCTCCGATATTTGCGTCTAGCATCATTTTGTTTCCGGCGACGCTTGCCGGATGGTTCGGTAATAGCAAAGGCCTCGGGTGGTTGCAGGATATTGCTACAACGTTGTCACCCGGTCAGCCGCTTTATGTGATGTGTTATGCTGCGGCGATCGTCTTTTTCTGTTTTTTCTATGCGGCGTTGGTGTTCAATTCCAACGAAACCGCAGAGAACCTAAAGAAATCGGGGGCATTCATTCCCGGTGTTAGGCCGGGCCAACAAACGGCATCGTATATCGATGGCGTTATGACGCGCCTGACGCTGGTTGGAGCGATTTACATTACCGCGGTTTGCTTGCTGCCGGAATTTTTGATTCTTTATTGGAACGTTCCGTTCTATTTCGGCGGAACCTCGTTGCTGATCATTGTTGTGGTGGTTATGGATTTCATGTCGCAAATACAAACCTACATCATCTCGCATCAGTATGAAGGTTTGCTGAAGAAGTCCAATATGAAACTTAGTTAACCGGATTTTCGAATCTGGGTTGCAATAGACAGGGGAATTTTGATGAAGGTTCGTGCGTCGGTAAAAAAGATCTGCCGGAACTGCAAGGTGTTGAAGCGAAAAGGGATCGTTCGGATAATTTGTAAAGATGCGCGTCATAAGCAACGGCAAGGTTAGGGACTGAATAGCGTATTTTCGGTCGACGTGATATGATGCGAAATTCAGTCCAGGTCCAGAGACACGATATGGAGGCACGGTAGATGGCACGAATTGCGGGAGTTAATATTCCCGATCACAAGCACCTCGTTATTTCGCTTACCGCGATATACGGTATTGGCAGATCGAGGGCGGCTTTGATTTGCGAGAATGTGGGTTTGAGTCCTTCGGTTAAGGTTAAAGAGCTCGGGGAGGCCGATATCGAGCGCATCCGCGAAGAAGTTGCCAAATTCGTCGTGGAGGGCGATCTTCGGCGCGAGAGTGCTATGAATATCAAGCGGCTGATGGATCTGGGATGCTACCGCGGAATGCGGCATCGTCGAGGTCTTCCGGTTCGTGGTCAGCGTACCCGTACCAACGCGAGAACCCGGAAGGGGCCGCGCCGGCCGATTCGCAAGTAAAGATAAAGAAAGGTTTTCGAGGTAAGGTATCGACATGGCAGCATCTAGTCGTCCCGCAAAACGGATTAAACGAGATATTTCCGACGGGGTTGTTCACATTAGCGCGTCGTTCAATAACACCATAATTACCATTACGGATCGTAAAGGTAACGCGCTTGCCTGGGCGACCGCGGGGGCATCGGGGTTTCGCGGGTCTCGTAAAAGCACTCCATTCGCTGCCCAGGTTGCTGCGGAGAAAGTGGGGAATATCGTAAAGGATTACGGGGTTAAAAATCTTGACGTTCGCATTAAAGGGCCCGGGCCTGGCAGAGAGTCTGCGGTCAGGACGCTCAATAACATGGGCTTCAAGATTACTAACATTATCGACGACACGCCAATACCGCATAATGGGTGCCGTCCTCCAAAAAAGCGGCGGGTATAAGCAGAGGGGCGAAAAATGGCGAGATATCTAGGGCCTAAGTGCAAGCTGAGCAGAAGAGAAGGTACGGATCTGTTTCTAAAGGCTCGGGGCAAGTCGCTCGAAGGGAAGTGTAAGCTAGATCAGCAGCCCGGCCAACACGGTCAAAAGCGCGCACGTATGTCGGACTACGCTACTCAGCTTCGGGAGAAGCAGAAGTTGCGGAGGATTTACGGCGTTTTGGAGCGGCAGTTCCGAAATTATTACAAAAACGCGTCGCAAAGAAAGGGTTCGACCGGCGAGAACCTGCTGAATTTGCTCGAGTCGCGCTTGGATAACGTCGTTTACCGGATGGGTTTTGCGTCGACGAGAGCCGAGGCTCGGCAACTTGTTAGCCATAAAGCGATTATGGTGAATGGCAAGGTTCTGAACGTGCCTTCGTACCAAGTTGCTCCCGGAGATGTCGTCAGCGTCCGCGAAAAGGCAAAAAGCCAACTTCGAGTCAAGGACGCGTTGCAAGTTCTTGAGCAGTATGGATTTCCGGCTTGGGTTGACGTCGATGCAAAGCAAATGCGCGGCGTATTTAAGTCTGTGCCCGAGCGTAGCGACCTTGGCTCTGAAATAAACGAGCAGCTGGTTGTCGAGCTCTACTCCAAATAATTGTCTTTCCCTATCGATGCAAAATTACTTGGCGAATCTCATCAAACCACGTTTAGTCGACGTCAATCCCATAGACAGAAACAGCGCTAGGATTGTAATCGAGCCTTTGGAGAGGGGTTTCGGGCACACGCTTGGAAACGCGCTTAGGCGGGTTCTTCTCTCGTCGATTCCGGGTTGTGCGGTTACCGAGGTGACGATTGAAGGCGTCTTGCACGAATATTCCGCTATAGACGGTGTTCAAGAAGACGTCATAGATATCCTCCTGAACCTTAAGAATCTCGCTATCCGTATTCCAAGCGGCCAGGAAGCCACGCTGCGGATCAACCGGTCAGGCCCCGGTAAAGTCTGCGCCGGTGACATTGAGCTCACCCATGACGCGGAGATTCTCAACCCGGAGCTGGAAATTGCGAACCTTACTCACTCTGGAAAACTCAGCATGACGCTGAAGGTTGAAAAGGGGCGCGGGTATCAGCCGGTCGGGTCTAGAAACTCCGGTCAGGCAGAATCTGCGGTTGGCGTACTCAACATAGACGCTTCTTTTAGCCCAATTCGGCGCGTGTCCTATCTTGTTGAGAATGCTCGCGTTGAGCAGCGGACCGACTTGGATAAGCTTATTTTGGAGCTGGAAACCAACGGCACCGTCGATCCGGAGGAGGCAGTTCGGCAGGCGGCGTCGATTCTGAACGAGCATTTATCGGTTTTCGTGGCTCTGAAAAGTGAAGAAACGCCGAAAGTCAGCGAAGAAAAGCCGCAGTTCGATCCGCTTCTGCTGAGGTCGGTTGACGATCTCGAACTGACCGTGCGTTCTGCGAACTGTTTGAAGGCCGAAAACATATTTTATATCGGTGATCTTATTCAACGGACGGAAGTGGATTTGTTAAAGACTCCGAATCTCGGAAAAAAGTCGCTTACCGAGATCAAGGACGTGTTGGCGACCAAGGGCCTGTCTCTCGGCATGCGTCTTGAAAACTGGCCTCCCGAGGGTCTTAGAAGAGAACAACAGGACTCCTAAAATAGTGTGGGTGTAACAGATGCGGCATCGCAATTCAGGTAGAAAACTTAATATCACCGGTAGTCACAAGAAGGCATTGTTCCGAAACTTGACTGCGTCGTTGATTCAGCACGAGGTCATTCAGACGACATTGCCAAAGGCAAAGGAGATCAGGCGTTTTGCCGAGCCTCTAATCACCTTGTCGAAAAACAACAGCGTAGCTGCGCGGCGCGTAGCTTTCGCGAGGATCAGGGACCGCGATGCAGTGGTAAAGCTGTTCGACGAATTGGGGCCTCGATTTAAAGATCGGCCAGGCGGGTATTTGAGAATATTGAAGTGCGGCTTTCGGAAGGGTGACGCTACTCCGATGGCGTACGTTGAACTCGTCGATCGGGCAAATCAGTAGCGGCTGCTCGGTCGGCCTGAGAATTTCCCCAGTTCTCGATTAATATTGATGATTGGCCCGTTCGGGTACGGGCCAATCGGAATTCCGTCCTAGCTGGGGCTCCGCTGCGCCAGTCAAATCAGATCAGGCTTTGTAGCGCGACAGCAGTCGCTGCGGCTTTCACCTACCCTCTCTGCGCTAGTTGCGACATCTGGCATTTAATGGCGCTTCAGGATAGCAACTCAAAAAGTCAAAATCGTCCCCTGATTATGGGGATTCTAAATGTTACGCCCGATAGCTTTTCGGATGGCGGACGTTTTGACGTGCCCGCGGAAGCGTTGAAACATGCGGAGAGAATGGCGTCGGATGGGGCGGATATCATCGACATCGGCGGCGAGTCTACGCGGCCTGGAGCGGAGCCCGTCAGCGAAACGGAACAGCTTGCCCGCGTCATTCCGGTCATCCAAACGTTGCGGCGGCATTTGCCTCCTGCGGTCCTGCTTAGCATCGATACGACACGGAGCGCGGTCGCGGAAGCGGCTTTAGCTGCGGGCGTGAACATGCTGAACGATATCTCCGCGGGGACGGACGACCGGCGGATGTTTCCGCTTGCAGCGGAGGCTGGAGTGCCTCTGATACTTATGCACATGCAAGGGCAGCCGAAGAACATGCAGGACAACCCATGCTACGTGGACGTAGTGGAAGAGGTATTGGCGTTTCTGCTGGAACGGGCAGAGGCCGCCAAGAGTTCGGGTGTCCGTCCGGAGAACATCATCATTGACCCAGGCATCGGATTCGGAAAGCGTAAAGACGATAATCTCCGGTTGATTAAAGATCTGAAACGCTTCGTCGCCACCGGCTATAAAGTGCTACTGGGAGCAAGTCGAAAACGCTTTATGGGAGCCATCTGCGGCGAGACTCGTCCAGCCGAATTGTTGGGAGCTACGATTGCGACGACCGTTCTTGGGGTATCGGCGGGGGCTGCCGTATTTCGGGTGCACGACGTTAAGGCGAATCGCCAGGCGGCGGATGTCACGGCCGCTGTTTTGCGGATGCAAAACTGATGCTATGCATGGGGCTTGTGATTGGCTTCGGCCGCGGGCTGTTTGAATGAGGCGCGGGGAAAGGGCGAAGCGATACGACGGTTCTCAGGCCGCTTGTACGGGTATCGCTTGGCTTGTGCGGGTGACTTGGTTGTGGTCTCCGAGATAAATCAGCGTGGGTTTATAGCCGATGAGTTCATTTTGATTCAGGCCCACGTAGGCGCATATGATCACGATGTCTCCGGGAGCGGCGAGCCGGGCGGCGGCTCCGTTGACAGATATCACGCCAGATCCCTCTTGTGCGCGGATGGCATAGGTCGTGAATCGTTGCCCGTTATTGACGTTGTAAATGTGGATCTGTTCGTATTCCCTGATTCCCGAGCGGTCGAGCAGCAAACCGTCGATGGCGCAAGAGCCCTCGTATTCAAGTTCCGAGTGCGTCACTCGAGCTCTGTGTAACTTTGCTTTAAGCATCATTGTTTGCATACAGTAAACCCGTGGGTAAGCTCGTTCGAGCGGGGAATTATGCGGAAAATCGAGAGCGGTAGCAACCGGACCCAGGGCAAGTCGGCTTTGCCGAAAGCAGGGTTAACGCGTGTAAAGACCGAATTTTGCGGCAAAAGTGCCGTAGGGTTCTGCGTTTCCAATGGAAAATGTCTATTAAAGATTAGTACGTCTACATGGTCAGGTATCAACGGTCGCCGCGGACGGATCTCGAAAGGCCGCAATTAGGCCGTTTTGGCTTCCGTGCAGCCGGCGATAATGCCGTTTAACGATGACCAGCGCGATTGTTCACATATACTTAAGACGTCAATTCTTAAATTCATGCGATACACTCTAACGTATCGGCTTGGCCCGAGTCTTAGTTACTGGATACACCTTGGAGCGAGCGCGTAAAACACTTTTCGAATAAGCGGATCATCAAGGCGTTATCCTTGCGGATGCAAAGTCGGAAATATCTTTCGGGTAAATGTGACCAAAAGGCGTGTAGGAGTAAATAAATGGGTATAGGCATATGGGAGCTGCTGCTCCTTTTCCTGATCGTGCTGCTCTTGTTCGGAACCAAACGGCTGCGCAACATTGGCGGCGATTTGGGTTCGGCGATAAAAAGTTTTCGTAATGCAATGAGCGAGGCGGAGGACGAGAAAAAAGGGCGGACGATCGACGGAGAGGCTGTCCACGAGAACAAAGACAAGATCTGATATCCAAAAAGCATGTTCGATATCGGCTTTTGGGAATTGGTTTTAGTAGGCGTCGTGTCGCTTCTGGTGTTCGGGCCGGAGCGCTTGCCCAAGGTGGCCAGGGAGGCCGCTCTGTGGGTTCGAAAGGCTCGTGCCATGGCGAACTCGGTAAAACAAGAAATCGACCATGAACTTCAACTGCAAGAATTGCGTCAATCCTTGTTGGAAGAAAAAAGAAAGGTAGAGTTGCTATCGACCCCGATTCGGCATAACAAGAAGGAAGACGGAGCGTCGACATCCGATTTGAACGAAGCCGGCGAAAAAGGAATCTCTCCCGAGAACCGGGATGGCGAAGCATAAAATGCACAATCGGGGCCAAATGGAAGACACCGAGCAGCCTTTTATCTCTCATCTGGTGGAGCTGCGGGATAGACTGCTGCGCTGCATCGTTGTGGTTTTGTTTGTTTTTATGGGCATGGCCTATTTCGCCAACGAGATTTACGCCTATTTGGCCGGGCCGCTCATGAAGCATTTGCCGCCAGGGTCGCAAATGATCGCGATCGACGTTGCCTCGCCATTTCTGACGCCGTTCAAGCTGACTCTGGTCGCGGCGGTTTTTCTGTCGATTCCGTATATTCTTTACCAGGCTTGGGCGTTTGTCGCTCCGGGCTTATATGCGCATGAGCGCCGTCTGGTTTTGCCGCTGCTGTTGGCAAGCACAGTGCTGTTTTACGGCGGCATGGCGTTCGCCTATTACGTGGTCTTTCCCCTTATCTTTGGTTTCCTGACCGCAACGGCACCGGTCGGCGTTGCGGTGATGACGGATATTACGCATTATCTGGATTTTGTACTGACTCTGTTCTTCGCTTTTGGAGTCTCGTTTGAGGTTCCGATCGCGACTATCCTGATCATTTGGAGCGGTATCTCTACACGGGAGAGCCTGTCCGAAAAACGGCCCTATATCATCGTGGCCGCATTCGTCATCGGTATGGTGCTTTCCCCCCCCGACGTCGTCTCCCAAACCTTGCTTGCCGTGCCGATCTGGCTGCTGTTCGAGTTGGGGCTCGTATTCTCCCGGTTTTTCCGGCCTCGACGCCACGAACAGATCCCGAACCTTCAAGACGAATAGGTTTGGAGTCTAATCGCCAGCCGCTTGCCGTTGGTGCCGTAATGATCTTTTTGTTTACCGATTTCGGCGCAGAGGGGCCGTATTTGGGGCAGATGGAGGCTGCGCTGCGGCAGCAAGCGCCGGGCATCGATCTGGTAAACCTCGTTAGCAACGCGCCGGCGGGCGAGCCTCGATGGAGCTCGTATTTGCTTGCGGCCTTATCCAAACAGCTTCCTGGCGGCAGCGTGTTTCTCGCGGTGGTCGATCCCGGCGTCGGTGGCGAACGGTTGCCCGTCGTTTTGAAAGCGGATGGACAATGGTTCGTGGGGCCGGATAACGGCCTTTTTAACACCGTGGCGGTGCAATCGGCCAAGACGGAGTGGCGGATTATCGATTGGCGTCCAACGGCGCTTTCGGCCAGTTTTCACGGGCGCGATCTCTTCGCCCCCGTCGCTGCGCGCATTGCCGTTCACGACTTCGAGTGGGCCAGCCGGAGCCATCCTAAACCGGAACTGGACGGATGGCCGTCCGATATCCCCGAAATCATCTATTTCGATCACTACGGGAATGCGATTACCGGAATGCGTTACGCTACGGAATGCGACGGAATGACGCTTTGTGCAAACGGCCGGTTGTTAAAACGGGCGGAAACATTTTGCTCGGTGGCCATTGGGGAAGCCTTTTGGTATCGAAATTCGATGGGCCTGATCGAAATTGCGGTCAACCGCGGACGCGCTAATCGCGACCTGGGGCTGGCTCTTGGCATGCCTATTTCGTTCAAGTCGTAAGGCCGCCCTCCTTATTCGTCCGGACGAGCGATCTGACGCCCATGCTCCTTGAGAAAAGAAAGTAAGCGCTGACGGTTTCTCTCCTGAACAAAGGTGGCGATGTGGGGACCTCGGGTCAGCCAGAGCGATTTCGGTTCGCCCGCTGCCTCGAACAGCGCGATACTGTGGCGGGCCGGTACGATTTCGTCGGTTTCGCTGCACATCACAAGCAGCGGCAGCGGAGACAGCTCGGCAACATTTTTGATCGGGCTGTAGTCGTCAGGCATCAGGCGGGAGAGAGGGGCGCGGAGCGGCCATGTGATCGGGAGTTGAGCCAGTTTTTCACGGGCAATTTCGCGATAGCTGGCAAAAGGGGCATCCAATACTATCGCCGATAGTCGGTGGCGCACCTCGCGGGTGGCCCCTGCGAAGTAGGCGCCCAGGTTTGCCCCCAGGCTCTGGCCCAGCAGGAACAGGTTTCCCTTTGCAATGCGCGGTTCGGTAAGCAGCCATTGAAAGCCCGTGGCCACATCGGTCAGCACTTCCGGCAGACCGGGCGAGCCTTCGGATTGACCGTAGCCGCGGTAGTCCAGCAAAAACACCTGGTATCCGGTTTCCGGCAGCCAGGCGACGTTATAAACATGGGTGCTGATGTTCTGGGCATTGCCGTGGAGGAAAAACACCGTCCCGCGAGGTTCGCCCTGGGTCAACAAGAACCAGCCGTGTAGCCTGATTCCATCGGGCGTGGTCAGATCGACATCCTCGTATTTGAGACCCAAGGCATCGGGCGTGAGCCGTATCGCCCGGTCCGGGTAAAAGAGAAGACCGGCGCACCCGGAAAGACCGAGCGCAAATGGAATTATCAAAAGGCTTCGCAAGAAGCGGTAGGACACGTCCACTCTCCATCAGATGACGAATCACGACGGCGGCCAGGTTTGTGTCGCGTGGCGAGACGACGCCGTTTGCTTTAATTACGTTAACGCTTTGCGTATAGTTTTGACCCAATGTTTATCCCTCGGAAACAATAATACCCGTGACAAACAGCCCATTAACGAAATATCAAGATCAGGATGGGGCCGCGTCCGACAGAACCATAGCCGTTAGACCACGCTATCCATTGGTCGATTATTCTAGCGATGCGCGCATTGTCGCCATCGACGCCGGTTGCTCCGTGACCGTGGGCGAGTTTCTCCGGGAGGTGCTGAGTCTGGCGGCGAATCTTCCCGATCGGCCGTACATGATCAATCTGTGCGAGAACCGGTACCGGTTTCTCGCCGCTTTCGCCGCGGCATTGCTCAAAGGGCAGATCAATCTGCTGCCGCCGAGCCGCGCGCCCGGAGTTTTGCGGCAGGTGGCGGAACGGTATCCGCAGCTTTATTGCCTGGTAGACGGCCCGGAGACTCCGGCGGACTTCGATGTGATCGTCCGTTACGATCGCCGCCGTCCGGCGCCGCCGCTGGAGGTCGAAAATCCGGAAATTCCGGCGGAGCAGGTCGCGGCAATCGCCTTTACGTCCGGCTCCACCGGTCAGCCGCAACCGCACGTCAAGACGTGGCGGACCTTTTGCGAAAGCGCGAAACTGATCGGTGCGGGCCTGGGTTTCGAGCCGAAACGGTTGGCGACCGTCATCGCTACGGTACCGCCTCAGCACATGTACGGTCTCGAGGCCAGCATTCTTTTGCCGCTTTGTCTCGACGGCGTGGCGCTGCATTCCGGTAAGCCCTTCTTTCCGGCCGATATTCGGGCAGCTCTGGAAAGCTGCCCAATGCCCCGGATTCTGGTGACGACGCCGGTGCACATCCGGGCACTAATCGAAGCCGGGGAAAATCTGCCGGAAATCGAATTCATCGTGTCTGCCACGGCGCCCTTATCCCGGGAGTGGGCTGCCAAGGCGGAAGACCGGTTTCAAACCCGCGTGCTGGAGATTTACGGTTGCACGGAAGCCGGCTCGATCGCTTCCCGTCGCACGAGCCAAGACGAGACCTGGCGTGCGTTCGAGGGGGTGCGCTTTCGAGAGGATACCGGGGAATCATGGGTCGATGCCGACCATCTTCCCCAACCGATCATGTTGAACGATTTGATCGAATGCCGCGGTTTTCAGCAGTTCAAGCTGTTGGGACGCAGCGCGGACCTGGTCAACGTCGCCGGCAAGCGCACCTCTCTCGGCGCGCTGAATCACGTGTTGAACGAAATCGAGGGCGTTCGCGACGGGGTCTTTTTCCTGCCGGGCGGACCTGAAGGGACCGTTCGCCTGACGGCATTCGCCGTGGCTCCGGGCAAGACCAAGGAAGAACTGCTCGCGGAACTCCAAAAGCGCCTGGATCCGGTTTTTCTGCCCCGTCCGTTGTATTTGCTGGATGAATTGCCTCGCTCGGAGACGGGCAAGCTGCCCCGTCAGGTTTTGACCGAACTGGCGGAGAAATTGTCGATCGCGTGAGAGCGCTGCTTTCCGCCGGAGCCTGGCGGAAAGTGGATATTCCATGGCGCAAAAAAGCCCCGCTCGATCTCGATCCGGCGGGGCTTTGCATCGGCGGGGCCGGGTTGGCTGTTATTTAATCTTGACCAGTTCCCGTCCGTCGCTGTCGAAGTGGCAGATGCCCGCGACAAAATAATTGCAGTCCGGCGATTGCTCGACCTTGGCGCCGTCGTTGGACAGCAATATCTTCAGCGAGCAATAGCGGGCTTCGCCCTCAGCCTGCTTTTTCAGCACGATCTCGTTTTCGCTGACAGCCTTGGCTTCGCCTGAAATTTCCGCAGAGCACGGCTTGCGGCCTTCCTCGGCCGAGCCGGTGGGCTCGAAATCCACGTCCATGCCGACATTGATGTCTTCGCCGAGCTTGGTGATTTTAAGATGCTGAACGTGATTGCCCTGGCGAAGGACGTAGTGGTCCGTGACGGCGAAGGCGTTCGTGGAAACCAGCAGGGCGAAACTCAGGAACAGGCTTTTTTTCATGGTCTTACCTCGTTGTTATGATTGAACTTTCCCGATCGGGTTCGCTTAGTCGCGCAGCAGTTCGTTGATGCCGACTTTGCTGCGGGTTTTTTCGTCCACCTGCTTGATGATGACCGCGCAGTAAAGGCTGTGGCTTCCATCCTTCGCAGGCAGGTTTCCCGACACCACCACCGAACCGGCGGGCACGCGTCCGTAGGTGATTTCGCCGGTCATGCGGTTGTAGATCTTGGTGCTCTGGCCGATGTACACGCCCATCGAGATGACCGAGCCCTCCTTCACGATCACGCCCTCGACGATCTCCGAGCGCGCACCGATGAAGCAGTTGTCCTCGATGATGGTGGGCGCCGCCTGCAAGGGCTCCAGCACGCCGCCGATGCCGACGCCGCCGGACAGGTGCACGTTCTTGCCGATCTGGGCGCAGGATCCCACGGTAGCCCAGGTATCGACCATCGTGCCGGAATCGACGTAAGCGCCGATGTTGACGAATGACGGCATCAGCACGACGCCGGGGCCGATGTACGCGCCGCGCCGGACGGCCGCCGGCGGCACCACACGGGCGCCCATGTCGGCGAAGTGTTCCGGTCTGAAGCCGCCGAACTTCGGTTCGACCTTGTCGAAGTACTTGGTCTCGCCGCCTTCCATCATCCGGTTGTCGGCAATGCGGAAAGAGAGCAGCACGGCTTTCTTGAGCCATTGATTGACGACCCAGTCCCCGTTTTTCTTTTCGGCGACACGGGCGCGTCCGCTGTCGAGCAGCGCCAGGGCTTCCTGAACGGCCTCGCGGATCACCGCGCTGGTCGAGGTCGGGGTGAGCTGGGCTCGGTCTTCAAAGGCGTCGTTGATGATGTTTTCTAAGGACATGGCTTTACTTTTCGATTGACATGGATTGAATGAACTCTCGGATGCGGTGGGCGGCTTCCACGCACTCCTCCAATGGGGCGACCAACGCCATCCGGACGTGGCTTTGGCCGGGATTGATCCCATGCGCCTCGCGGGACAGAAAACTGCCGGGCAGCACGGTCAGGTTTTGCCGGGCAAAAAGATCCCGCGCGAACTGACGGTCTTCGCAATTCGTATCGGGCCAGAGATAGAAGCCGGCCGGCGGCAGCGCCAGATCGAGCCGATCCTTCAGGACTTCGTAGACCGCGGAGAACTTCCGCCGATAGGCCGCGCGGTTTTCCACGACATGCTCTTCGTCTTGCCAGGCGTGGATGCTGGCGTATTGCACCGGCAGCGAGAGGGCGCAGCCGTGATAGGTGCGATACAGCTGATACTGCTTGAGAATCTCGGCATCTCCGGCGACGAAACCGGACCTGAGTCCCGGCGCGTTGGAACGTTTCGAGAGGCTATGGAACACGATGCAGCGCTTGAAGTCCGTGTTGCCCATGGCGTGAGCGGATTGCAACAGGCCGGGCGGCGGGGACGACTCATCCATGTAAAGTTCCGAGTAGCACTCGTCCGAAGCGATGATGAAGCCATAGCGTTCCGACAGATTGATGAGCTTTCCGTGCGTCTTGGCGTCGATGACGGAGCCGGACGGATTGCCGGGCGAGCAGATGTAAAGAAGCTGGCAACGCTCCCAAACCTTGTCCGGCACCGAATCGAAATCCGGCAGATAGCCGGTTTCCCGCGTCGCATTGAGAAAATAGGGCTCCGCACCCGCCAACAGGGCCGCTCCCTCGTAGATCTGGTAGAACGGGTTCGGCATCAATACCAGGGGTTGCCTGGAGGCATCGATGACGCACTGGGCGAACGAGAACAGCGCCTCCCGGGTACCGTTGCAGGGCAGTACGTGGCGTTCCGGGTCCACGCTTTCGGCGGGCAGGGAAAAGCGGCGCGACAGCCAATCCGCGATGGTCCGGCGAAGCTCCAAGAGCCCTTTGGTGGCCGGATAATTAGCTAGTCCTTGAAGGTGAGCAATCAGTCCATCGGCGATGAAGCGCGGCGTCGGATGCTTCGGCTCGCCGATCGATAGCGCAATATGCGGCTTGTCGCCCGGCGGGGTAATCCCGTGCTTCAGTTCCGACAGCTTTTCGAACGGGTAGGGCTGTAGTTTTTGCAGATGAGGGTTCATGCCGGACTGTTCGGTTCCTAAATCAGCGCCTTACCGTCGAAAAAGCGGGGCATAGTATAAGGGAAGCGGGGGTGGGTTCCAATGGCGGCAGCCCAATCCGCACCGCTTAAGCCTGCCCCGCATCTTGTGGACGAAAGAAATTGCAAAGCCCGCTTTACACTCAAGATCATCCGAGAGAATTGAGCAGGTGGGGTATGCACCCCCGGCCCGAACGGTAGGTACCGGCAAAAGCGGCGGGCAGGACGGATTACGCGAACAGCTTGGCGAGCAAGGGCATGGCTTCGGCGGCGATGATAATGCCCATCATCCATTTAATGAGCGTCATCTCGCCTGCCAATCGCGTATCGAGCCGATCGATCTTGGCCTCCATTCGCTCGATATCCCGCTTGGTGGCAAGTTCGGCTTCACCGGCGGCGTCCCGGAAAGCATCGGCAAACGCTTCGGCCTGTTCCGGTGCGACCCCGGCAGCCTCCAGTTTCTTGACGAATTTTAAGGTATCGAAAGTAATGGTGGCCATCGCTAGTCCTCCTCCCCCATGGTTTGACAAAATCCCGCAGCGGAACGCCGGATTAGCGCTGGCCGACGCCGTTCATCTTCGACCGAAGAAACGGAACCGCCTCTTCCAGCGGGATTTCTAGGCTTTCCGCATCCCGCCGGCCTTTGTATTCCGCCCGACCCGCCTCGAGCAGACGTTCGCTGATGACGATGCGATGCGGGATGCCGATCAGTTCCAGGTCGGCGAACATGACGCCGGGACGGGCTTTTCGATCGTCGAACAAGACTTCGATGCCTTCGTTCCGGAGCGCTTGGTAGAGATGCTCGGCGGTTTCCTTCAGCCGCTCCGACGTGTGCATGTTGATCGGCGCCAGCGCGACCTGGAACGGAGCGAGCGCTTCGGGCCAAACGATTCCCCGCTCGTCGTGGTTCTGTTCGATGGCGGCGGCGACGACGCGCGACACGCCGATGCCGTAGCAGCCCATGATGAGCACCTGGCTTTTTCCTTCCTCGTTCAGCACCGTCGCCTGCATCGCTTCGCTGTACTTGGCGCCGAGCTGGAAGATATGTCCCACCTCGATGCCGCGGGCGATGCGGAGATTTCCCTTGCCGTCCGGGCTGGGATCGCCTTCCGTCACCTTGCGGAGGTCGTGGACATGCCGAGGAGCTTGCTGGTCGCGGTCCCAATTGACGCCGGTCAGATGAAATCCCTTTTCATTGGCGCCGCAGACGAAATCGCTCATCGCCGGGACGGCGCGATCGGCGATGACGTTTACGCCTCTTGCGGCGCCGAGGATTTGGATCGGGCCGATGTAGCCGGCCCGGCAGCCCATGTGCCGCTCGATTTCGTCCTCGGTGGCGAAGCGGAAGCTGCCGAGGATTTTTCCGGCCTTGACCTCGTTGAGCTCATGATCGCCCCGCAGCAGCAACAGACAGAACTCTTCCCAGTCGCGTTCGCTATCGCGCTTGCCGATCATCACGGCGATCGCCTTGACGATCTGTTCGGCCGAGACGTTCAGGAATTCCGCCACTTCGGCAATGCTGGTCTTGCCCGGCGTAGCCACCTTTTCCATCGGGCGGCTCGCCGGCGCGCGTGCTTCGGCTGAAGCGACGGCTTCGGCCATTTCGACGTTGGCGGCATAATCGCTTCCGTCGGAAAAGGCGATGGCGTCTTCGCCGGAATCGGCCAACACGTGAAACTCGTGGGACATGCTGCCGCCGATCGCGCCGGTATCGGCCAGCACCGCGCGGAATTCCAGTCCCAGTCGTTCGAAGATGCGGGAGTAAGTCTGGTACATCCGGTCGTAGGTCTCCTGCAAGGAGTCCTTGTCGAGATGGAACGAATAGGCGTCCTTCATCAGGAATTCGCGAGCCCGCATGACACCGAACCGGGGGCGGATTTCGTCGCGGAATTTCGTTTGAATCTGGTAAAAGTTGACCGGCAGCTGCTTGTAGCTCTTGATCTCGTTACGTACCAGATCGGTGATGATTTCCTCGTGGGTGGGCCCCAGGCAGAAATCCCTTTCGTGGCGATCCTTGAACCGGCAAAGTTCGGGGCCGAACACATCCCAGCGGCCGGATTCCTGCCAGAGTTCCGCGGGCTGCACCGCCGGCATGAGCACTTCCAGGGCGCCGCTCCGGTTCATTTCCTCGCGGACGATGTTTTCCACCTTGCGGAGTACGCGCAGTCCCAAGGGGAGCCATGTGTAGAGGCCGGCGGCGAGCTTGCGGATCAAGCCGGCGCGCAGCATCAGTTTGTGGCTGACGATTTCGGCATCGGCCGGGGTTTCTTTGATGGTGTTGAGCGGAAATTGGCTGGTGCGCATAAGCGGGTGGTCAATACATCCGGATGAAAAGACGCTTATTGTATCGCCAGCCGCGGCCGATCGTCAGCGAGGATTGAATCTTATCGGCTGTATTTTTGACTGAGCAAAATGCGGAAATGTAAAGCTTGCTTATGTTTTCAGGTTTTCGCAGAATTTCCGTTTGCTGCCCCAGCCATTCCTTATGGATTATTTTGCCGATTCCTTTCTAGCCGCGCTCCGGTTGATTTTTCAGTTCGATCCCGAGGTTTACCGGATCGTCTGGACGTCGCTCGATATCTCGTTGACCGCGACGGTTTTCGCGGCGCTTTTCGCCGTGCCGGCCGGAGTCTGGTCGGCATCCGTCAAATTCGCGGGAAAACGGTTCCTGCGGCAGAGCTTGAACGCCTTGATGTCCATGCCGACGGTCATGATCGGCCTGATTTTTTACGGATTGTTCAGCCGCCGAGGCCCGCTGGGCGACTTTGGGCTTTTGTATACGCCGACGGCCGTCGTCGTCGGCGAGGCGGTGCTGATCTTTCCGCTCATCATGAATCTTGCGATGACCGCCGTGGAATCGGCCGATCCGCGTTTGCTGCCTACGCTGCGCTCCTTGGGGGCCAGTCCCGTGCAGCAATTCGGACTGGTTTTGTCGGAGACCCGCCTGGGCCTCTTGGTGGCGATCGCGGCCGGGTTCGGGCGAGCGATCGGAGAGGTGGGCACGGCCATGATGCTGGGCGGAAATATTCACGGGCTTACCCGCACCATGACGACCGCCATCGCTCTCGAGACGAGCAAGGGCGAGTTCGAGCTCGGGTTGGCCTTGGGCACGATGTTGTTGCTGGTCGCGTTTTCCGTGAATTGGCTGTTGCGGTCCGTCGATCGAGGTGCCGGTTGAAGAGTGCGTATCGGTTGGAGCACGTGACCTTCGCTTATGGCGATAAGCCGGCATTGACCATCGATCATCTGTCTGTCCGTGCCGGCGGGATTACCGCGCTGATCGGTCCGAACGGCGCCGGCAAGAGCACGCTCCTTAACCTGCTTGCTTTTCTGCTTTGTCCCGCTGCCGGCCAAATGTATTTCTTCGGCCGGCCGGTTGGGCGAGCGGAGGTTCTGGCGCTCCGTCGCCGTGTCGGGCTGGTGGCGCAAAATCCCTATCTGCTCCATGGCAGCGTGATCGATAACGTGGAGTTGGGCCTGAGGCTCCGCGGCGTAGGAAAGGAGCAGCGGCGCCGCGGCGCGATGGACGCCATGGCTCGGGTGGGGCTTGCCGGATTCGAGAAACGCTCCGTCAAGGCGCTTTCGGGTGGCGAAAAGCAGCGGGTCGCCCTGGCGAGAGCGCTGGCTCCGGAACCCGAAGTGCTGTTGTTCGACGAGCCGTTTACCTATCTCGATCAAAACAATGTGCACTTGGTCGAGCAGGCGATCTCGAGTTATACCCGGAAAAGCGGAAAGACCGTGGTGTTCAGCACCCACGAACAAGCACAGGGAATTGCGCTCGCCGACGAGTCCATCAGCCTTTTCGCCGGAAGGCCGGTGGGCGCGCCGCTGGTCAATTTGTTTCCTGGAACGCTTCGGAACGGCGTATTCGACACCGGCAAGCTGGCGATCCAGGTGCCGCGCGCACCGGATCGGGGATCGTATCTCGCGATCGATCCCGAGGAAATCGTGCTCTCCCCGGAGCCTCTGAATTCCGGTCTCGGCAATTCGTTTCGCGGCCGCATCATCGTAATCGCGGAGGAGGCGGGGCGGGCGCGGGTGACCGTCGATATCGGCGAGAAACTTAACGCCCGGATCACGCTCGAATCGCTACAGAATCTTCGGCTGGGGCTGGGGACGGAGGTTTGGGCCGGTTTCAACGCTACCGCCGTGAAAGTGTTCTAATCTTTCGCGAAACCGCCGCCGTTCCCTGGAAGTCTTAATCAAGTCAGAGAAACGCGTATTTACGCTATGCGGGCGATTGGCTATGGTTGGCCTGCAAGTGCAATTCAGAATTCAGAAAGCAATCATCCGGTACTGCACACCTAAATGTGGCTGCAAAAACGAATCGCATTGAAACCGCGGCCGCGCGGTTTTCACCTCGTCACTGACGAACTGCTGGGGTTTTTACCCGAATTGAGAAATTTCCGCGTCGGCATCGCTCATTTTTTTATTCAGCACACCTCCGCGTCGCTGGTTCTCAACGAGAATGCCGATCCGAGCGTACGGCGCGACCTGGAAACCCATCTGAGAAGTCTCGCGCCCGACGGTTCGGCACATTACACCCATACCCTGGAGGGGGCGGACGATATGCCGGCCCACATCAAATCCTGTCTGATGGGCTCCGGCATAACCGTGCCTGTCGGCGACGGGCGGCTATTATTAGGTACCTGGCAGGGCATCTATTTGGGCGAGCACCGCGATCTTGGCGGCTCACGCTCGGTGGTCGCCACTTTGAACGGGGAAACGTTTTAAACCTGGAGCAATCGATGAAAATTTTGCGTTTGACGCTAATGACGGCGCTTCTGTCGGCGCTTTCGGCCCATGCCGAGGAGAGCGTATGGGACAAGGGCGTGCCCGCCGTGGAAAAGCCGGCGGAGATGACAGTCTACCGCAGTCCCACGTGCGGCTGCTGCGGAAAATGGCTGGAGCATATGAAAAAACACGGCTTTACCGTGCGCGACATCAAATCCAACGATATGGACAGGATCAAGAAAGATCTCGGAGTGCCGGAAAATCTCCAGTCCTGCCATACGGCGGTGGTCGGCGGTTACGCGATCGAGGGCCATGTTCCCGCCGCGGACGTTCACAAGCTGCTGCAAACCAAGCCGAAGGCGGCGGGGCTTGCCGTTCCCGCCATGCCGGCGGGCACGCCCGGCATGGAGATGGGCGGAAAGAAAGATCCGTTCGCCGTACTGCTGTTCGACAAAAAGGGAAATGCCGGCACGTTTCATGAATACCGGTTTTATTGATCTCTCCTGAGCGGCGGGGAGGACTGTTATGCTGTTAGCGGGCGACGTGGGTGGAACGAAAACGATTCTGGCTTTGTGCGACGCGGGGCCGGAAGGTCTGCCCGCAACGATACTGAGGGAAGAGACTTATCCGAGTGCGGGATATGGCTCGCTGGAGGAAATCGTCGAAGATTTCCTGAGCGGACGGGGCGAGCCGCTGGACGCCGCCTGCTTCGGGGTCGCGGGTCCCGTCGTCGACGGGCGCTGCCAGACGACCAATCTACCCTGGCTGATCGACGAGAGGCGCCTGATGGCCCGGTTGGGCATCCCCAGGGTGAAATTGCTGAACGATCTTCAGGCCATGGCCTTGGGGCTGCTCGGGCTGAGGGACGACGAATGGGTCGAACTGAACCCCGGCGCGGTGCCCGTGACCGGCAACCGGGCGGTCATCGCCGCCGGCACCGGGCTCGGTCAGGCGATCCTGTTCTGGGACGGCCATCTCTATCACGCATCGGCCACCGAAGGCGGACACGGGGACTTTGCGCCCAATCATGCGCTGGAAGACGGCTTGCTCGTTTATCTGCGGAACAAGTTCGGAGGGCATGTGAGCTATGAGCGGATCTTGTCGGGTCCGGGAATTCTCAACATCTACGAATACTTGCGCGATATAGATCATGCGCCCGAATCGCCCGCGCTGGCCGCCTCGATACGCATGGCGGACGATCCGGCGCGGGAAATCAGCACGCATGCGCTTGTCGCGGGCGATGCGCTGTGTCGGGGAACGCTGGCCCTGTTCGCGCGCATTTTTGGTGCGGAGGCCGGCAATATGGCCTTGAGATGTTTCGCCACAGGCGGCGTTCTGATCGGCGGCGGCATCGCGCCGAAGATCTTGCCTGCCTTGCAGGACGGTAATTTTCTGGAAGGTTTTTTAGCCAAAGGCAGGCTTTCCGCGTTTCTCGCCACCGTCCCGGTTCGCGTCGCATTGAATTCCCATACCGGGCTGACGGGCGCGGCCGATTTTGCGGCACGTATGTTGCTTAAAAGTGCTTGAGGCACTCAATGGCCGAAATTTCCAGCGGCCGGCGCGATCCTTTAACGCGATTTTCAAATTCACAGCTCAAAATTGAGTGATTTCTGGTGGAGGTTCATTATGCGAGTCGACGAAGTCCGTGAAATCGCCAAACGGATGGGCTTGGTCCCGGGCCGCATGAGCAAGCGGGATTTGATCCGCAAGATCCAGATCGTCGAAGGAAATTTCGACTGTTTTGGGACGGCTCGCGATGCTGCCTGCGACCAGCACGGCTGTCTGTGGCGGGATGAATGTTTTACCCAGGCCAGAAAGGAGAATTAGGCGCTTTCGATTCCGGTAAATGCGGTTCATGGAAGATTTAACCTAGAAACGGCAGTTGACCGCTTCGATGTATCGGAAAAGCCCTTTGAGTCTTGACGGTTATCGCATTTATCCGCTTCACCCTTCAGGTGAGGCCGCTACGCATCCGATTGCACGGCTGACGGGCCGCCTGGCGGCGTTGCTCCTTCTTGCGGGAGACTGCCCCGCGGCGGCGTCGCGCCTTGCCATCCGGCCCGTCGGCCGCACACTCCGATGCGTCCGACTGCCGTTTCTAGGTTTAATCGTGGCTTGCGCTATCTTTAGACGTATCCCAGCCAAGGAGAAAAGGAGAGATAGATGCTTAATTCAGCAGAGCTTTTGGATATAGCCCGGCACGAGGGTATCCGAGACCTGGAATATTTCCGGACAGAACGGCAACTCGTGTGGGCGATCCAGCGAGCCAGGGGCAAAGCCGCGTGCTTTTTGTCCGAGAATCGCATGGAGTGCAAGGATCTCGAATGCCAGTGGCGTCGGGAATGCCTCAAGCTGGTTGCCGAGTGGCGCCGCTGAGCGATGGATTTGGATTTCGGACCTTTCCGGCATCATCGGGTTGTATTCGGCTATGAAAATCGGCGTACCTAAAGAAATCAAGAACGAAGAAAACCGCGTCGCACTGACTCCGAATTATGTGTCGATGCTCGTCGAAGCGGGACATGACGTTTTGATCGAGACCGGCGCGGGCCTCGGTTCAGGTTTCGGAGACGGCGAATACGTCAGGGCGGGGGCGCGTATCGGCGAGGCCGGGGAGGCGTGGGACACGGACCTGGTGCTTAAGGTCAAGGAGCCGGTGGAATCGGAGTATTCCCATCTTCGGGATCAGATCGTCTTCACCTTTTTCCATCTGGCGGGAAGCCCCCGCTCGCTCACCGAGATCTTGCTGGAACGCCGCACCACGGCGGTGGCTTACGAAACTTTGGAGGACAAATCCGGCCGGCTGCCGATTCTTGCCCCGATGAGTGCGGTCGCGGGCAACATGGCCGCCCTGGTCGGCGCTTATTACCTGGCGGAGTTCAACGGCGGTAAAGGCGTGCAGCTCGGTAAGGTTCTGGGGACGCGCCATGGACGGGTATTGATCGTAGGCGATGGAGTGGTGGCTTTTCATGCCGCTCAAACGGCGTGGGGGCTCGGAGCACGGGTTTCGGTGGCGGGCCTGAGCGAGGCCAAGGGCGAACTGATGCGGCGCGAGATTGCGGCGGACCTCGAGTTTTTTGTCTCAGGCCCGGACGCGGTCGCGCGGCGGGTGCTCGAAGCCGATTTGGTCGTCGGCGCCGTGTTGCGGCATGGCGCCAAGGCAGACTATGTAGTAACCGAAGATATGGTCGGATCGATGCAACCCGGTTCCGTTATCGTCGATGTCAGTATCGATCAGGGCGGCTGCGTGGAGACTTCGCGGCCTACGACTCACTCGGAGCCGGTTTATGAAAAGCGCGGCGTGATCCACTACTGCGTGACCAACATGCCCGGCGCTTATCCGAGAACATCCACGCTGGCTTTAATCGAGGCAAGCTTCCCCTACGTTCTGCGGCTGGCCAACCAGGGGCTGGCGGCGTTCCGGGATGACTCGGGGCTCGCCAAGGCCGTCAACACTTACCAAGGCTATCTGACCTGCCGGCCGGTGGCCGAAACCTTCGGGCTTACCGAGCGCTACAGGGCATTTTCCGAATCCTGATCGTCCACGAGCGACGGCAAGTCGAGCGGAAATCAATGCTCGTCCTCTTCGTTTAGAAAATCGTCCAGAGTCAGATCCCGCTGATCCGGCTCGTGGAGGTCCGGATCGGAGTAGCCGAGATCGTCTATTTCCACGTCGTCGAAAGGCGCGCTCCAATCTTCGGGCGGCTCGATAGGGGCAAAAGGCGATTCGTACCACGAGGCGAAATCGAGTTCACCGAGGTCGCCGTTGAGATACTGGATTTCGATGGAATCGTTTTCCTCGTCGAGTGCGACAACGCGAAACGATCTCCCGGTTTCGGCATCTTGATACCAGTTTTCGATCTGCGGATCTGCAACCGTTGGCATGGCAATGTCCTCCGAGAAGGGCTGTAAACAGGGGTTCCGAAAAGGAATGGCCTATTTGCCAATCGCGGGCAAGCATAGCATGAGTTTTCGATGAAAAGACGAGTGCTGCCGGCGCTTTTCGTATGAGACGAGTGCCGCTGGAAGGCTCAGCTTGTTCCCACCCATCCGATGATCGCTTCGCTCAGCTGGCGTTTTTGGTGATCGCCGCTTAGCGGCCGATCCTGATAATCGGTGATATAGAAAATGTCCTCGGCTCTGCTGCCGATGGTGGAAATTTTCGCGTTGTAGAGCCGCACGTCGCACTGTCTGAAAGCCTGGCCCACTTTCGACAGAAGGCCTGGCCGGTCGGTGGCGACCAGCTCCAGAATCGAATAACGGTTTTGCGGGTCGTCGTGAAAATAAATTTGAGTGGGCACCGTGAAATGCTTTATCTCCCGCGGTTCGCGCCGATGGACGCGAAGCGGCGTGCGGCTCGGCTGTAGCAGGCATGCGCGCAATCGGCTGCAAATCTGGACCTGCCGCAGATGATCTTTGATCGGCTCGCCGGTTTGTTCGAGGACGTGATAACTGTTCAACACATAGCCGTCGGCGGAGGTGATGATCTTGGCGTCGAAAACGGTCAATCCGAGCTGATCCAAGACCGCCGTGCTGGAAGCGAATATGAAATCCTGGTCCTTCGCATACAGGAAAATCTCCGCGCTGCCCCGCTGGCTGATCGGGCGCAGCAGGACCAAGGGTAGATCTCCCGGCCTACAGGCGCTGATGGCCACCGTGTGCCAGGCGATTTCCTCCGCCAGGTAGCGCAAGAAGTACTCGTCGTTAACCATCTGCCAGACTTTTTCGATAGTCCGGTCGCCGATGCCTAAGCGTCTGAGCAGGGCGAGGCTTTCCGCTTTAACCGCATTGATTTTTTCCTCTTGTTCCATCGGTTTCGCAAGCCCCCGCCGGAATGCCCAGCGCGTCGTCAGGTACAGCTCCTTGAGCAGGGCGTCTTTCCACGAATTCCACAGGTTCGGGTTGGTGGCGCGAATATCGGCCACGGTCAGGAGATACAGATAATTCAGCGCATTCTGGTCTCCGATGGCGGTGGCGAACTCGTGAATGACGTCGGGATCGCTGATGTCCTTGCGCTGGGCCGTCATGGACATCAGCAAATGGTGCTGAACCAGCCATTTGACCAAATCGGTGTCCCGGCGGCCGATGCCGTGGCGCCGGCAAAAATCCTCGGCGATGTTCGCGCCGATGACGGAATGATCGCCGCCGCTGCCTTTGGCCACGTCGTGCATTAAGCCGGCAATGTATAGAAGTTCCGGTTTTTCGATGATCTGAAAAATCTCATTGCAGAGGGGATGATCGGCTTGGTGTTTTTCCAGCGCGAATCGCCTCAGATTGCGAACGACGAAGAGGGTGTGTTCATCCACGGTGTAGACGTGGAACAGATCGTATTGCATGCGTCCGACCACGCGGCCGAATGCCGGAAGATACGCCGCCAGAATCCCGTAACGGTTCATCCGCCGCAGTTGATGCGTGATGCCCCCCGGCTGGCGCAGGATTTCCATGAAAAGCCCGCAGGCCTCGGGATTGTTGCGGAAGTCCTCGTCAATCAGGTAAAGGTGCTGACGGATGAGCCGGATGGTGGCGGCGCGCACGCCCAGCAAGCCGGCGTTTTGCTGCAATAGGAGGAAAATTTGCAGCAGCGCAAGGGGCTGTTCCCGGAATACGTGCGGATGCAGGGCTTCGATGTAATTGTCGACCGCCTGGAAGTTTTCGTTTATCGGGAGGATAACGGCATCCTCGTCGCGGTGCAGGGCGGCTTCCTTGAACAGTTGCAGCAACATCTCGTTCAGCCGTTCCAGTCCCATGACGGTACGGAAGTAATGTTGCATGAACTGCTCGACGGCTTGGTTGACGTCCGGGTCCCGATATCCGAACTGGGCGGCCAGCTCCTTTTGATACTCGAACAGCAGGCGGTCTTCGCAGCGCCCCGTCAGCGCATGCAGGGCGAAGCGGAGCTGCCACAGGAAATGCCGCGCCTGCATGAGCTCGCCGTACTCGGCTTCGGTCAGCCAGCCGTGCAGAAGCAGGTCGTTCAGATTCGACGCATTGTAATGGCGCTTGATGATCCAGCCGATGATCTGGATATCCCGGAGACCGCCCGGACCTTCCTTGATATTGGGCTCCAGATTGTAGGCCGTGTCGTGGTACTTGGCGTAGCGGGCGGCTTGTTCCGCCATCTTGGCTTCGAAGAATTCCGGCGAGGACCAGATATGCTCGGGACCGATGCGCGCCCACAGCTCCTTGAACAATGCCGAGGAGCCGTAGAGCAGCCGGGATTCCATCAGGTTGGTGATGACGGTCTGGTCTTGCCGGGCCTGTTCCACGCACTCTTCGACCGTGCGGACGCTATGAGCGGGCTTTAGGCCGATATCCCACAGCAAGTTGAAAAAATCGGCCAGGCTCTGCCGGTAGGGCGGTTCTTCCGCCGGATGAGCGCCGCTCTGAAAATCGAGGAGAATTAAGAAGTCGATATCGGAGTGGGGATGCAGTTCGCGCCGGCCGTAGCCGCCTACGGCGATGAGCGCGAGCTGCGCGGAGCCGGGACCGAGGAAATGGTTCCAGCAGGCTCCGAGCAGTTCATCCATGAAATCGGAGCGCGCCCGGATCAGTTCGGCGGCTGGAACGCCGCTGCGGAAGCGCTCGGCCAGTTCCGTATTGTTCTGTTGAATATGTTCTCTAAGCGACCTGATGCGTTCGGCGGACGAAAGGATATCGTCATAACCCGGCGAGTTTAAGTCGGCCGTTTTCAATCGCGTGTGCCTCTTCTTGACGCAAGGTGAGAATTTCATAGCCGTCCCCGGTTACCAAAACGGTATGTTCCCATTGGGCGGACAGGCTGTGGTCTTTGGTAACGGCGGTCCAGCCGTCGGCAAGGATTTTCACGTAGCGTTTGCCCAAATTGATCATCGGTTCGACGGTGAAAATCATGCCCGGTTCCAGCATGACGCCGGTATCGGGCTTGCCGTAGTGAAGTACCTGGGGGTCCTCGTGAAAGTTCCGGCCTATGCCGTGTCCGCAGAATTCTTGCACCACGGAATAGCCATGCGATTCCGCATGCTTCTGGATGGCGAAGCCGACATCGCCCAGCCGCGCACCCGGCCGCACTTGCTGAATTCCCAGGTACATGGATTCCTGGCAGATTTTCACCAGGCGTTTGGCGCGTATGGGCACCTCGCCGACGAGAAACATCTTGCTGGTGTCCCCGTGATAGCCGTCCTTGATCACGGTGATGTCGATGTTGACGATGTCGCCGCTCTTCAGCTTTTTCGGGCCCGGTATGCCGTGGCACACCTGATGGTTCACCGAGGTGCAGATGGACTTGGGAAAGCCTTTGTAATTCAGCGGAGCGGGAATGGCTTTTTGCACGTTGACAATATAGTCGTGGCAGATTTGATCCAACTCTTCGGTCGTTACCCCGGGAACCACGAATGGCTCGATCATTTCCAATACGTGTGCGGCGAGTCGGCCGGCGACGCGCATTTTCTCGATTTCGGCAGGTGTTTTAAGGATGATGCTCATTGCGAGAGTCGTTGCTTCGTGTGGCGCCCGGCCGGGCGAGGATGCGGGAAAAAGAGCCGGATTGTTGAATAAAGCAGGGTATGGTATAAAGCGCTGCTGTTTTTGGCAATAACACACACGTGTCGTCACATCCGGCGGGGTGCCATGTCCGAACGGTCTGGTCGCCGGTTGGGATGCGTGGAGGCTCAACCCGGATGCCGGTTTGAACCGGCGGAAATCGATCAGGAGATTTGAATGTCCAACGTAACCATGCGCCAAATGCTGGAGGCAGGCGTCCATTTCGGCCACCAGACGCGCTATTGGAATCCCAAGATGGCTCCGTATATTTTCGGCGCGCGGAGCAATATCCATATCATCAATTTGGAAAAGACGATACCGCTGTTCGACGAGGCCATGAAATACCTCGAACAGCAGGCGGCCAACAGGGGCAGAATTCTTTTCGTAGGCACCAAGAGAACCACTCGCAAGGTCATCGAAGACGAAGCCAAGCGCTGTGGCATGCCTTACGTGAATTATCGCTGGCTGGGCGGAATGCTCACCAATTTCAAGACCATCAAGCAATCCATTGCTCGCATGAAAGAGCTGGAAGCGATGCGCGACGACGGTCGCTTGCATCGGTTCAACAAAAAGGAAGCGCTCGGCATGATGCGCGAATTGGAGAAGTTGGAGCACAGCTTGGGCGGAATCCGGGATATGGAACGCCTCCCGGACGTCATGTTCGTTATGGACGTGGGCTACGAGAAGAATGCCGTCAGCGAAGCGAAGAAGCTGGGCATTCCGGTCGTCGGCGTCGTCGATACCAACAACAGCCCGGTCGGCATCGACTACGTCATACCGGGTAACGACGATTCGATCCGCGCCGTTCAGCTGTACGTCCAGAGCGCCGCGACGGCAATTCTGCAAGGCAAGGCGCATAGCCTGGATTTTGCCGGCGGGGAAGACGAATTCGTGGAGATGGAGTCAAATACCGAGACGAGTTCGGATTCCGCTGCGGAAGCGGCTGACGTCTATGCCGAGTAAAACGGCGCACGTTTTTCGTGCCTGAATACGTTCGAAACGCCTCCATCAGGGGGCGTTTTTATAAGCGTAAACGCTTGAGAAGATAAGCAATCAATGATGAGGTTCGGTCAATGAATATCACTGCCGCAATGGTGAAGGAACTCCGCGAACGCACCGGTTCGGGGATGATGGAATGCAAGAAGGCGTTGCAGGAGGCCAACGGCGATATGGAGGCAGCCGTTGAATTGATGCGGAAGGCGGGTCTTGCGAAGGCGGACAAGAAGTCCGGCCGCACTGCCGCCGAAGGCCGGATTTCCGTGAAGACGAGTCCCGACAGCAAGCGCGCGGCGATCGTGGAAATCAACTGCGAAACCGATTTCGTCGCCAAGGGCGATGATTTCGTCGGATTCGTCGATAACGTCGTGCAAACCGCATTGGACTCGACCGCCGGTTCTCTCGACGAGTTGCTCGCGACGGTGATGCCGTCCACGGGTTCCAGCATTGAGGAAACGCGTCGGGCGATGGTCGCCAAGATCGGTGAGAACATTAACGTGCGCCGGTTCCAGGGTTTCGGCTCGGAGAGCGGCATTATCGCGAGCTACCTGCACGGGACCCGCATCGGCGTCCTGGTGGAGCTGATCGGCGGCGATCAGGAACTGGGCCGGGATATCGCCATGCACGTCGCCGCCAGCAATCCCCTGTGCGTGGACGAAACGGGCGTGCCCGCCGAAACCGTCGCCAAGGAGCGGGAAATCGCCAAGGCCCAGGCTGAAGCCGAAGGGAAGCCTGCCAATATCGTCGAGAAAATGGTGGAAGGCAAAATCAAGAAATTCCTGGGAGAGGTCACCCTGCTCGGTCAGCCTTTCGTCAAAGATCCCGATCAAACGGTCGGCAAATTGCTGGGCAGCCGCGGGGCGAGTGTTGTCCGCTTCGTCCGCTTCGAAGTCGGTGAAGGCATCGAGAAGGTAGAAAGCAATTTTGCCGAAGAAGTGATGGCACAGGTACGGAACAGTTAATCGTTCTTGAATGGAACCCTGGCGGGAGTGCGTTTCACGAAGCCCGCCAGGAGTTTGCGGACAACTCAATCGACAATACAGAATTTGAACCGATGAGCGCGCCTAGATACACCCGGATTCTGCTAAAACTAAGCGGCGAGGCGCTTATGGGTGAACAGGGAAGTGGAATCGACCCTCATACGATTAACCGCTTAGCGCATGAGATCATTGATTTGTGCCGGATCGGTGTCCAGGTGGGGCTGGTCATCGGGGGCGGCAACATCATACGTGGCTCGGAAAAGGCATCGGAAGGTCTGGATCGGGTTACCGGCGATTACATGGGGATGCTGGCGACGGTTCTGAATGCCCTCGCCATGCAGGACGCCCTGGAAAAACTCGGACAGCCCGTCCGCGTCATGTCGGCCCTGAAAATCAACCAGGTTTGCGAGGATTACATACGGCGCCGCGCCGTCCGGCATCTTGAGAAAGGCCGGGTCGTCATCTTTGCGGCGGGCACCGGAAATCCTTTTTTCACGACGGATTCCGCGGCAAGTCTTCGCGCGATAGAGATCAACGCCGAATTGATGATCAAGGCCACCAAGGTGGAAGGGGTTTACTCGGCGGACCCGCTCAAGGACCCCGGTGCGCGGTTTTACTCGCGGCTGACCTATGACGAGGCCTTGGATCAACGCCTTAACGTAATGGACGCTACGGCGCTGGTTTTGTGCCGCGACCATAATATGCCGCTGAGGGTGATGAATGTGTTCGATTCGGGCGCGGTCATGCGCGTGGTCCTGGGCGAAGATATTGGATCCTTAATTGAAACCGGTAAATAACCATGATCGACGATATTCAAAAACGGACTACGGAACGAATGAAGAAGAGTATCGAGGCGCTCAAGCATGAGTTTGCCAAGATAAGGACCGGCCGAGCCCATCCCAGTCTCCTGGATCATATTATGGTGTCTTACTACGGCAACGAGGTGCCGTTGACGCAAACCGCCAATGTCGCCGTCGAGGATGCCCGTACGCTGACCGTGACGCCGTGGGAGCGCAGCATGGTTCAGGCTATCGAAAAGGCGATCATGACGTCCGATTTGGGGTTGAATCCCTCGACCGCCGGTTCGGTCATCCGTGTCCCCATGCCGCCGCTCACCGAGCAACGACGGCGCGATTTGATCAAGGTCGTGCGCCACGAGGCGGAGAATGCCCGGGTTGCGATTCGCAACATCCGCCGTGACGCCAATAACGAGCTCAAGGCGGCGTTGAAGGAAAAACAAATTTCGGAAGACCAGGAACGCCGCAGTCAGGAGCAAATTCAAAAATTGACCGACCAGTACGTCAAAGATGTTGACGCCTTGCTAAGCGAAAAGGAAGCGGACTTATTGGCGATTTAAGCCGTCCCTTCGTGTCCGCGCCCGGCTCTTTCGTCAGTTACCCGTCAGTACCGATGGCCCCGGCGAAACCGGCTTCACCCGGGAGCGGTGAAGCGCCTCGTTTTCCAAGATAATGATCAGTTCGGAACCTAAATATGGAAGTGCCCGCTGTCCCCATCGACGATGACCGGCTGCCCCGCCATATCGCCATAGTTATGGATGGCAATGGCCGGTGGGCAAAAAAGCGTTTCCTGCCGCGCACGGCCGGGCATCGGGCTGGCGTCGCCGCGGTGCGGAAGGTGATCGAGTGCTGCCTGAAGCGCCGAATCGGGGCGCTGACCCTGTTTGCATTCAGCAGTGAAAATTGGCGGCGCCCTCCGCAAGAAGTGTCGTTGCTGATGGAATTGTTTTTGACAACCCTGGAGCGGGAAACCGAGAAACTTCACGAGAACGGCGTGCGTCTTCGGGTGATCGGCGACCGGGAGGCGTTTTCGCCCGCGCTTCAGGAAAAGATTGCGGCCGCCGAAAGGCTGACCGGCGAGAACACGGGTTTGAACCTGAACATAGCGGCCAATTACGGCGGCCGCTGGGATATTTTGCAGGCTGCGCGCGCACTGGCCGAAAAGTCGTCGCGGGGCGAGTTGCGTGCCGAGGACATCGGCGCGGACCTCTTTAAGTCCCATTTGACGCTGGCGGATCTCCCGGAACCCGATCTTTTCATTCGCACCGGGGGCGAGCGGCGGATCAGCAATTTTTTGCTGTGGCAGTTGGCTTACACCGAGCTTTATTTCACTTCTGCCTTGTGGCCGGATTTTGACGATCAATCGCTCGATATGGCGTTGAACGACTATGCGAGTCGGCAGCGCCGCTTCGGATATACCAGCGAACAGGTCGAGGATCGGGTTTCGGAGAACGTTTGCACCAAGACAAGCGAGTTTCGCTAATTTTGCTACTTACGAGACAGTCATGCTGAAAAATCGAGTCATTACGGCTTTGCTGCTGGCGCCGCTCATCATCGCCGCGATTTTATTCCTGCCCGCCGACGGTTTTGCAATGTTTTGGGGCGCGATTATTCTGGCCGGCGCCTGGGAATGGGCGAATCTTTCCGGGCTTGGCGGCTTGCCTGCCCGTTTCGGTTTCGTCGGGGTGGTTCTCGTTTTCCTGCTCGCCGCCCGTTATTTCGCCATCGATTGGGCGCCAGGCGAGCTGCCGGCATGGTTTTACTGGCCCGCGGTGGCCTGGTGGTTCCTGTGGGGAATTGCTTTCCGCCGGATGCCCGAAAGATTGCTCGGCATCCGCTATCCGATCGGCGTGAAACTGGCCGCCGGCGCGTTCGTGCTGATCAGCGGCTGGATCTTGATGGTCTGGCTGCGGTTGAATTTTCACCAGGAACAGGTTCTTTATCTGGTGTTTCTCATTTGGTTTGCCGATGTGGCGGCCTATTTCGTGGGCAAGCGCTTCGGACATACCAAGCTGCTGGAATCGATCAGTCCCGGCAAAACCGTCGAAGGGGTCTACGGAGCCTTGTTCGCTAGCGCGATATTGGCGGTCGCGGTCGGGATTTTCGTAAACCTCGAAGCCATCGAGCTTGCCGATTTTGTTTTCCTGTCTTTATTCACCGTGGCGGCGTCGGTTTGCGGCGACCTCTTCGAAAGTCTCGCGAAGCGAGTTCGCGGGGTAAAGGACAGCGGCGCCATTTTGCCGGGGCATGGCGGAATCCTCGACCGCATCGATAGCTTGCTGGCGGCGGTTTCGGTCTTTTACGCCGGTTCGTTGCTGTTGGGCTTGTTCCTGGCGGCGGGCCTCGAAGCCAATGTCGTCATTCCGCAGGAAGCGACGGCGGAAAGCCATGGAGAAACCGCTCCTCAACACGCGGAGGAGGCCGAAGATCAAGGCTTCGTGGAGGAAGGCGCCATTGACGAAGAAAAATCGCCCTCCGACCAGGAAGCCCATTAAGATGAAAGGCATTTGCATTCTTGGCTCGACGGGGTCGATCGGCGTCAGCACGCTCGACGTGGTGGCGAGACACCCGGATCGCTACCGAGTCGTGGCGCTTACCGCCAACAACAATGTGGATCGTCTATATGAACAATGCCTGCGGTTCCAGCCTCAATACGTAGTGCTGCGCAGCGCGGCCCAGGCCGAAGAACTGAGGGAGCGCTTGAGCGCTGCGGGATTGCCCGGAATCGAGGCGCTAAGCGGCGCAAAATCCCTGGAAGAAGTAGCGGTGTTGCCCGAGGTGGACGGCGTCATGGCTGCCATCGTCGGCGCGGCGGGGCTGCTGCCCACTCTGGCGGCGGCGAGCGCGGGCAAGACGGTGTTTCTGGCGAACAAGGAGGCGCTGGTGATGTCGGGCCAGCTTTTCATGGCCGAAGTCGCCAAGTCCGGCGCCAGGCTGCTGCCGATCGACAGCGAGCACAATGCCATATTTCAGTGCATGCCCGCGGATTACCGTGCCGGTCAGACGGCGTCCGGCATCCGGCGGATCTTGCTGACCGCTTCCGGCGGTCCCTTTTTACGCAAGCCGTTGCATGAATTGGGCGACGTCACGCCGGATCAGGCCGTCGCTCACCCGAACTGGGTCATGGGCCGGAAAATTTCCGTCGATTCGGCTACGATGATGAACAAAGGCCTGGAAGTCATCGAGGCATGCTTGTTGTTCAATATGCCGCCCGAACGCGTTCAAGTGGTCGTTCATCGGCAAAGCGTGATCCATTCGCTGGTCGACTACGTCGACGGAACGGTGCTGGCGCAAATGGGCAGTCCGGACATGCGCATTCCCATCGCTCACGCCTTGGCCTGGCCGGATCGCTTCGAGTCGGGCGCGGAACCTCTGGATCTGTTCGGTGTCAGACAATTGGACTTCGAGGCGCCGGACGAAACCCGTTTCCCATGTTTGAGTTTGGCTTATGAAGCGGTTCGCGCGGCGGGAACGATGCCCGCGGTTCTCAATGCCGCCAACGAAGTCGCGGTCGCATCGTTCTTGGATCGTAGAATACGATTCACGGCTATTCCGGAGATCATCGAGCATTGCATGACGACTGTCGCGCCGGGGCCGGCCGACACCATCGACGCGGTGATCCAGGCGGATCTTGCCGCCCGCGCGGCGGCTGAGTCCTACATCGACCGGTTGGCGGCGGATTAACCCGGCACGGCAGTCGGTCTTCAGATGCACCGGAAAAGCCCCATGAATCCCGGCCGGCTTGCCTGCCGCCCACTTTGCGAATGGGGCGAAGCCGCACGTTCGGGCGCGTCCAACGGTCGTTTCCAGGTTTAGCGCTGTCATGTTTTCACTCCTGCACACGCTTTTCTACTTCGTCATAGCGTTAACGATCCTGATCGCCTTTCACGAACTGGGCCATTTTTGGGCCGCACGGAAATTAGGCGTCAAGGTGATCCGGTTCTCGCTGGGGTTCGGGAAAATTCTCTGGCGTCATCAAAGAACGCCCGGCGGCACCGAGTTCACCGTGTCGGCGCTTCCTCTGGGTGGCTACGTCAAGATGGTGGATGAGCGGGAGGGGTCGGTAGCTCCGGCCGATTTGCCATACGCTTTCAACCGACAACCCCTGGTCCGCCGCGCAGCGATCGTATTTGCAGGGCCGTTTTTCAATTTCGTGCTGGCAATTCTGGTCTACTGGGCGGTTTTCATGATCGGTGAAACCGGCGTTCGCCCCGTGTTGGGGCCGGTTGCCAGCGGCTCGCTGGCGGCTCAGGCCGGGTTTGCTGAAGGCGATGAAATCGTGGCCGTGGCCGGCGAAGAGACGCCGACCTGGAATCACGCCATGGGCGAAGTGCTCGAGCGGATCATGGACGGCGAAGCCGTTTCCGTCGACGTGAAGACGAGGGAAGGCGAGCGGCTGGAGCGCGCCCTGGAGGCGCCGGCGGATCTCGCCCAGCAGCCGAATCTGTTATACCAGCGTCTGGGTCTTCGCCCCTGGGAGCCCGGTCTTCCGCCGGTTATCGACAGGGTCGAGCCCGGCGGCGCGGCGGATAAAGCCGGGTTGAAGGCCGGCGACAGGCTCCTGAGCGTGGATGGCGCGCCGATTGAAACCTGGCGGGAATGGGTGGACCACGTGCGGGCGCATCCCAGCGCTTCGCTCGAAGTTATCGTGGAGCGCGGCGGCGAGCGCTTGTCTCTTTCGGTGACCCCGGCTCCGGTGGAATCGGAGGAAGGCCGTATCGGGAGGATCGGCGCCGCGGTAAAAGTACCCGAGAATCTTGTCGACGCCATGCAGATACAGTACCGCCTGGGCGTGTTTCCGGCGTTTGCGGCCGCCATCGAAAAAACCGCCGATTACTCCATTCTGACTTTGAAAATGATGGGCCGGATGCTGGTCGGAAAAGCCGGCATCGAAAACCTGAGCGGTCCGATCAGCATCGCCCAGTATGCCGGGAAATCGGCCAGCATCGGCTTTAGTCAGTTCCTCAAGTTTCTCGCTCTGGTCAGCGTCAGCTTGGCCGTATTGAATTTATTGCCGATCCCTGTCCTCGACGGCGGACACCTCATGTTTTACGCGGTCGAGGCGGTCAAGGGCAGTCCGGTATCGGAACGGACGCAGGCGTTTTTTCAGCAAATCGGCTTGTTTATTCTGTTATCTTTGATGAGTCTGGCATTCATCCTCGACATCGAGCGTCTGCTGACGTAACCCGCAACCGAAGCAACTAACGGATACATTCATGAAAAGATATTGGGGCGTCGCCATATTGAGCATGGCAGTTCTGTTTTTTGGGCCGGCCGATGCCGCCAACAAAGTCATCGAACAAGCGCTGAAGGGGGCGCTGCCCGGCGTTCAGCCGGATTCGATCACGCCTTCCGCCATGCCGGGACTTTATGAAGTCACCGTGGGGCCCAAGGTGTTTTATGTTTCGGAGGACGGACGTTATCTGTTTCAGGGGTCGATGATCGACATCAAGGAGCGCGAAGACCTGACGGAGGGCAAGCAGGCCGAGGCCCGGCTAAACTCCCTGAAAAAGGTCGGTCTCGATAACATGATCGTCTTCAAGCCGGAGAGCCCGAAACACTCGGTATACGTATTTACCGACATCGACTGCGGCTATTGCCGAAAGCTGCACTCCGAGATCGATCAATACCTGAAGGAGGGCATCGAGGTCCGCTACCTGTTTTTCCCGCGCGCGGGCGAAGGCTCGGAATCCTACAAAAAAGCCGTATCGGTATGGTGTGCGGACAAGCGCAATGAGGCTTTGACCAAGGCCAAGCGCGGCGATGCCGTCGAAAGCAGGCAGTGCGATCATCCGGTCGATCGGCATCTGACATTGGGAACGCAAATGGGCGCCGCAGGAACGCCCATGATCGTCACCGGGAAGGGGAGCATACTGCCGGGCTACGTGCCGGCCCGCCAATTGGCCAAAATCCTGATTGAAGAAAGCGATAAATAGCCGGCGTTCCGCCTAATCCGTCAGCTCCTTTAAGGCGAACAGCAGGTCCAGGGCCTGTTTGGGAGTGGTTTCCTCCGGTCTGATCGTCCTCAGGAGATCGACCGCCGGGTGAGGTTCGGCATTCGCGAACAGGTCGAATTGCCGCGCCTCGCTCCGGCGTTCCACGTAGGCCTGATTTTCCAGAACCGTCAATTTTTCGCGGGCCTTGTCGATCACCGTTCTCGGCACGCCGGCCAGGGCGGCTACTTGCAGTCCGTAGCTCTGGTTGGCAGGGCCTTCCTTAACGGCGTGAAGGAACACGACGCCATCGCCGTGTTCAACGGCGTCCAGGTGAACGTTTTGCACCCCTGGGCACTCGTCGGGCAGCGTAATCAATTCGAAATAGTGGGTGGCGAAAAGCGTGAACGCCCGGATCTTTCTCGCCAGGTAATCGGCCGTCGCCCAGGCTAGCGCCAGTCCATCGAAAGTGCTGGTGCCGCGGCCGATCTCATCCATCAGCACGAGGCTCGAAGAGGTCGCGTTGTGCAGGATGTTCGCGGTCTCAGTCATTTCGACCATGAATGTCGACCGGCCGCTCGCCAAATCGTCGGAGGCTCCGATTCGCGTGAAAATCCGGTCGACGGGACCTATCTCCGCTGCTTCCGCCGGCACGTAGCTGCCGATATGCGCCATCAGGACGATAAGCGCCGTCTGCCGCATGTAAGTGGATTTTCCGCCCATGTTCGGACCGGTGATGACGAGCATACGCCGGTCGGCGTTGAGTTCCAGATCGTTGGGGACGAAAGGAGTATCGGCAACGGTTTCGACGACGGGATGCCGTCCGCCCGTAATGCGAATGCCCGGCTCCTTGCCCAATACGGGCATGGTCAGGTTCAGGCTTTCCGCACGCTCGGCCAGATTGGCCAACACGTCCAGTTCCGAGAGACCCGATGCACAGTCCTGCAAAGCCTGTACATGGGTGCCTAGAACATCCAGCAGTTCGTCGTAAAGAGCCTTTTCAAAGGCGAGTGAGCGTTCCCGCGCGCTCAGCACCTTATCCTCGAAAGCTTTCAGTTCCGGCGTGATATAGCGCTCGGCGCCCTTCAGGGTCTGGCGTCGGATATAGTCCGACGGCACCTTGTCGGCCTGGGTGCGGGAGAGTTCGAGATAGAAGCCTTGCACGCGGTTGTAGCCGACCTTCAGGTTGGATAGCCCGGTCCGCTGGCGCTCCCGCTGCTCGAGTTCGACCAGGAAGCGTTCCGTGTTTTGACTGAGGTTGCGCAGTTCGTCCAATTCCGGGTGGTAACCTTCGGCAATGACGCCGCCATCGCGTATCAACATCGGCGGATTTTCGACGATCGCCCGATCGAGCAGCCGGTAAATTTCGGGCTGCTCTCGAATTCGCCGGCGTATATCCGTGAGTAGGGTGCCCTCCAGGTCTTCGAGCCGATCCAGGATCTCGGGAAGGGTGCCCAAGGATAGCCGCAAGACCACAAGGTCCCGCGGTCTGGCCGATTTGAGAGCGATGCGGGCGACGATGCGTTCGATGTCCCCGACCGATGCCAGGACGTCGCGAACGGATGCGTAACGCCGATCTTTTAGCAGTGACTCTATGGCTTCGTAACGCCGAAGGAGAGTGCCGCGATCGCGCAAGGGGCGATGGAGCCAGCGCCGCAGCAGGCGCCCGCCCATGGCAGTCGACGTGCGGTCGAGTATGCCGAAGAGGGTAAGGCCGATCTGCCCCGACGGATGGAAGTCCAGTTCCAGGTTGCGCCGGCTTGCGGCATCCAGGACGATGCTTTCTTCGCCGGTTTCCGTCCGCAGCCCCCGAATGTGGGGCAATGCGCTTTTTTGGGTGTCCTGAACGTATTGCAGCAGGCACCCGGCGGCGCCGATGGCGGCAGGCAAATCTTCGCAGCCGAATCCGGCCAGATCCTGGGTTTTGAATTGGCGAAGCAAGCGATGGCGCGCGCTTTCCGGGTCGAAGTGCCAGGGCGGGCGCCGGGTGATCCCGCGTCGTGTCGCGACGGCCGGCGGCAAAGACCAATCCTCGCTGACGAGCAGTTCGGAAGGGTTCAAGCGTTCCAATTCGCCGGCCAGCCTTTCCGGGCTGGAGACCTGCTGAACGGCGAATCGTCCGCCTGCCAGGTCCAATGCGGCAACGCCGTAAAGCGCGCCGAGCTGGACAACGGCGACCAGGAGATTTTCTTTACGATCTTCCAGCAAAGCCTCTTCGGTGACGGTGCCGGGGCTGACGATGCGCACGACCTTGCGTTCGACAGGACCCTTGGACGCGGCCGGATCTCCGATTTGTTCGCAGATGGCGACGGATTCGCCGAGTTTGATCAGCCGTGCGAGATAGCCGTCTACGGCATGATAGGGGACGCCCGCCATCGGTATGCGTTCGCCGGCCGACTCGCCCCGCGTGGTGAGGGTAATATCCAGGAGTTGGGCGGCCTTGCGGGCGTCTTCGTAGAACAGTTCGTAAAAATCTCCCATTCGGAAAAAAAGGAGCTGCTCGGGATGTTCGGCCTTGATGCGCAGGTACTGCTGCATTAAGGGCGTGTGTCGGGAGAGTGCGGTGGTTTGATCGGTCATCGACATAGTTTATCGGATAGAATAAAGGCCTGCGATTTAGCGATTGGCTGCACAATGGCGGAGGACGAAGCGTTATACGCGCTGGCGCGCGAGGTCGGGCAGGTTTTGAGGCTTCAGGGGCGGGTGCTGGCTTTGGCCGAATCTTGTACCGGCGGGTGGGTCGCCCAATGCATCACCGACGTGCCCGGAAGCTCCGCGTGGTTCGATAGGGGGTTTGTTACTTACAGCAACCGGGCGAAGAGCGAGTTGCTGGGCGTGCCGAGCGAAATCATCCAGGCCCACGGCGCTGTCAGCGGCGAGACGGTACGGGCCATGGCGGCGGGTGCCTTGAGCCGTAGCGCGGCGGATATCGCGGCGGCCGTCAGCGGGATCGCCGGACCATCCGGCGGCACGCCGGAGAAGCCCGTCGGCACCGTATGGTTCGCCTGGCAGCGGGGCGACGGCGTCTGCCGCGTGCAAGGCATGCGGTTCGATGGCGACCGCCGCGGGATCAGGCGGCAAGCCGTCAGGATCGCGCTCCAAGGTATTCTCGATGTCTGCCGAGATTAAAACGCTTCGCCTGTTTTTCGCGCTTTGGCCGGACGAAGCCGTGCGCGCCTCGCTGGCGCGGGTCGTCGAGACGCTCAAGCAGGCGAATACGGCCAAGTGGGTAAAGCCGGAAAAACTCCATATTACACTGGCTTTTCTAGGGGGCGTGAACGAAGATCGGTTGCCGCTGGTCGGCCGAGTTGCCGATGGCGTCGTCGGACAATCGTTCGAACTGAACCTGGACCGAATCGAATTTTGGCCAAGAAGCGGGATTATCTGTCTGTCGCCGGCCAAGGCGCCGGAGGCGCTGAAAAATCTTGCAAACAGCTTGAATGCGGAACTCGGCCGAGCCGGATTCGCCATGGAAAACAGGCCCTACCGGGCGCATCTGACGCTGGCCCGAAAAGGTTGTCCGAACGGGGTTTTGCCGCAAGCTCTCGATTCTCCGATCCGTTGGGGCGTGAGTTCGTTCAGTCTGATCGAGTCTCAAATCGGCCGCGCCGGCTCGCCGCACCGGGTGCGGAAGCGCTGGGATTTGCCGAGTTTTCAGGCTGTTCCCGACGGTTCGTATGTGAGATAATTGACAATTATTTACAACGATTTAGTCAGCATTAAATCGATGGATGAAAACAAAAAGAAAGCGCTGGGCGCAGCGCTTTCTCAAATCGAAAAGCAGTTTGGCAAGGGGTCCGTAATGCGGATGGGAGACGTCCCCGCAATGCGCGATCTCGAAGTGATTCCCACGGGTTCGTTGTCTCTCGATATCGCCCTGGGCTGCGGCGGCTTGCCTCGCGGGCGCATCGTGGAAATATACGGCCCCGAGTCGTCCGGCAAGACTACCCTGACGCTCGAAGTCATCGCCCAGGCTCAGAAGAAGGGCGGAGTGGCGGCTTTCATCGACGCCGAGCATGCCCTGGACCCTGTTTACGCGGAGAAGATCGGGGTCGATCTGGACGATTTGCTGGTGTCGCAGCCGGATACCGGCGAGCAGGCGCTGGAAATCGCCGACATGCTGGTTCGGTCGGGCAGCGTGGATATCGTCGTCATCGATTCGGTGGCGGCTTTGACGCCCAAGGCGGAAATCGAAGGCGAAATGGGCGATTCCCACGTGGGGCTTCAGGCTCGTTTGATGTCTCAGGCGTTGCGGAAGCTTACGGCCAATATCAAGCGCTCGAATACCCTGGTCATCTTCATCAATCAGATCCGCATGAAGATCGGCGTCATGTTCGGCAATCCGGAGACGACGACCGGCGGCAACGCGCTCAAGTTTTATGCTTCGGTGCGTCTCGATATCCGCCGTTTGGGCGCAATCAAGAATGGCGACGAGGTGGTCGGCAACGAGACTCGCGTCAAGGTGGTGAAGAACAAGGTGGCGCCTCCGTTCAAGAATGCCGATTTCGAGATTCTTTACGGCGAAGGCGTTTCCCATGAAGGCGAATTGGTCGATTTGGGCGTCAACTACGGGATTCTGCAGAAGTCGGGTTCCTGGTACAGCCTCGGATCGGAACGCATCGGCCAAGGCAAGGACAATGCGCGCAATTTCCTGAAGGAGCGTTCGGAATTGGCCGAAAGCATCGAGTCCAAGATTCGCGAAAAAGCCTTCGCCGGCAGCATTCTGGCGTCGAGTCAAGTTGTCGCGCCCGATCCGATCGAGGAGGCCGGATCCTGAGTGGCGTTTCCGATTCGTTGCAGGCGGTAAAGGCAGCCGCCCTGCGTTATCTTTCACGTCGCGAATACAGCCGCTTGGAATTGCAGGAAAGGCTTTGCCGCAAGGGGTATTCGGAAACGATGGTCGAACAAGTGGTTGCGGATTTGGTATCTCAAGGCTTGCAGAGCGACGGGCGTTTCGCCGAAGCGTTCGCGCACAGCCGTGCCGAAAAGGGGTACGGCGCCTACCGGATTCGTCAAGAGTTGCGGCAGCGAGGCATCGATGCGGATAAAGCGTTGGAGAAGGATCGGGATTGGGATGCGCTGGTACGAAAAATTTATGTCAAAAAGTATGGCGAGACCATTCCTGATACTTTTGAGGAACGTGCGGCGCGAGAGCGTTTTCTCAGGCAGCGGGGCTTCGAGTCGGACCGGATCCGTCGTTTGTTCAAGCGCTTGATGCGTCCCGACGACGAATAATTCCCAAAAAACAAGAATGAAACCATCGGTGGCAGCGAAATGACCAGTGCAGAACTGCGTTCACTTTTTCTCAAGTTTTTTGAGGAACGGCAACACACGATCGTTCCATCCAGTTCGTTGATTCCGGCCGACGATCCTACGCTGCTGTTCACGAACGCGGGCATGGTTCAGTTCAAGGACGTGTTTTTGGGGCGAGAAGAGCGTCCGTACGTTCGTGCGGCCTCGGCGCAACGCTGCGTGCGAGCGGGCGGCAAGCACAACGATTTGGAAAACGTCGGATACACGGCGCGCCATCACACGTTCTTCGAGATGCTGGGGAATTTCAGCTTCGGCGATTATTTCAAGCGCGACGCGATTCATTACGCGTGGGAGTTCCTGACCGGAGTTTTGAAACTGCCGGCCGAGCGGCTTTGGGTCACGGTTTTCGATCAGGACAAGGAAGCCGAGGCGATCTGGCTTAACGATGTGGGCGTCGATCCGGCGCGGTTTACCCGCATCGGCTCGAAAGATAATTTCTGGAGCATGGGCGATACGGGGCCCTGTGGGCCCTGCACCGAAATTTTCTACGATCATGGCGAAGAAATTCCCGGCGGTCCGCCGGGTTCGCCCGGCGAGGATGGCGATCGGTACATCGAAATCTGGAACCTCGTATTCATGCAGTACGATCGCGCTCCGGATGGAACGCTTACGCCCTTGCCGAAACCGTCGGTCGATACGGGAATGGGCTTGGAACGGATTGCCGCCGTCGTTCAGGGCGTGCACAGCAATTACGAGATCGACATCTTCAAGGCTTTGGTGGAAGCCGCGGCGGAGCTGGCGCACGCTGAAAGCACCGACCACTCCTCGTTGAGAGTGCTGGCCGATCATATTCGCTCGTGCGCCTTTCTGATCGCCGACGGCGTTCTGCCGTCCAACGAAGGGCGGGGCTACGTGCTCCGGCGCATCATCCGAAGAGCGATTCGTCACGGTTATAAGCTGGGAATTCGCAATGCCTTCTTTTACCGGCTGGTCGGCCCGCTTTGCGTTCAGATGGGCGACGCTTACCCCGAGTTGAACGCGGCTCGGTCCAGGGTGGAGCAGGTCCTGAAAAAAGAAGAGGAGCGTTTCGCCGAAACCTTGGAGCTTGGGATGAAAGTTCTCGATACGCATCTCAAGGGGATGAGCGGCAGGACGATCTCCGGCGAGACGGTGTTCCAACTTTATGATACCTACGGTTTTCCGGTCGATCTGACAGCCGATTTCGCCCGTGAGCACGGTCTGGTCTTGGATCTGGAAGGATTCGAGAAAGCAATGGAGGAACAGCGGGAGCGTGCGCGCGCAGCGAGCCATTTTGCCGTCGATTATTCGCATGACGTGCATCTCGACATCCGTTGCGAATTTACCGGTTATCGGAGTTCGTTCGAGGAGACGACCGTTGCGGCGGTGCTGCGGGACGGCAAGCTCGTCGAGACCCTGTCGGCCGGCGAAGAGGGAGCTCTGATTTTGACGGAGACCCCGTTTTATGCCGAGTCGGGAGGGCAGGTCGGCGACCGGGGCGTTATCCGCTCAGGGGAAAATCTGTTCGAAGTGCTGGATACGCAAAAGAAGGCAGGCGATTTGATCCTTCATCTCGGACGAGTATCGAAGGGCGCATTCGAGGCCGGTTCGGCCTGCGAAGCGAAGGTCGACGTCCAGGCGCGGAATGCTACGGCCCTCAATCATTCCGCGACCCATTTGCTCCATGCCGCCCTGAGGAAAGTCCTGGGGGATCATGTGACTCAGAAGGGATCCCTGGTTAATTCCGAGCGGTTGCGTTTCGATTTTTCTCACTTCGCGCCGGTGACGGCGGATCAGCTCGAGACCATCGAACGTCTGGTGAATGAGCAGATTCGCGCCAACAATGCCGTGACCGCGGAGATGATGCCGAAGGAGGCTGCCATCAAGGCGGGGGCGATGGCCTTGTTCGGCGAAAAGTACGGCGATAGCGTGCGCGTCCTTCGAATCGGCGGTTTTTCGACCGAGCTGTGCGGCGGGATTCATGTCAAACGCGCGGGCGACATCGGATTGTTTAAAATCGTGAGCGAAACGGGCGTGGCGGCCGGTGTTCGGAGAATCGAGGCCGTTACTGGCGAGGCTGCTGTCGACTGGATCGAAAAAAACGACCGTATCCTGCAGACGCTCGGAGAGCGAGTGAAAGCCGGCCGGGAGGCATTGGATGAGAAAGTAAGCCAGCTTCTCGAAAGAAATCGTACCTTGGAGAAGGAATTGGACCGGCTCAAGGGCAAGCTGGCAAGCGTCGCGGGCGACGATCTGGCCTCCCGGGCGATATCCATCGACGGCGTGAAGGTTCTGGCGGCAAAAGTCGACGAAAGCGATCCCAAGGGGCTCAGGGATATGGTCGATCAACTCCGGAACAAGCTGGGCAGCGCGGCGATCGTATTGGGATCGGTCAAAGAAGACAAGGTAACGCTGATCGCCGGAGTGACTAAAGATCAAGTCGACCGGATTAAAGCCGGCGATCTGGTGAATGCCGTGGCGGTGCAGGTCGGCGGAAAAGGCGGCGGCCGGGCCGATATGGCTCAGGCGGGAGGGACTAATCCGGCGATGCTCGACGCCGCTCTGAAAAGCGTGCCGGATTGGGTACGGCGCCGTACCGCATAATCCTAGACATACTTCATAAAGAATATGGCTTTATACGTACATAAATACGGCGGCACGTCGGTGGGCAGCACCGAACGAATACGGCACGTTGCCGACAATATCGTCAAAGCGCGCGAAAGAGGCGAAGACATTGTCGTCGTCGTATCCGCGATGAGCGGAGAAACCAATCGTCTCGTGGCTTTGGCCCAGGAGATCCAGACGCGTCCCGAGCCGCGGGAAATGGACGTGCTGCTCGCCACGGGCGAGCAGATTACGATAGCGCTTCTGTGCATGGCTCTGCACGAGAAAGCCGTCCCGGCCTGTTCATACACCGGCGGGCAAGTCAGGATCGTGACCGATCGGGCGCATACGAAGGCGCGTATTTTGAATATCGATACCGATCGCATCCTGAACGATCTCGAGCGGGGCAGGGTAGTGGTCGTGGCCGGTTTCCAGGGTATTACCGAGGACGGCGATATTACCACCCTCGGGCGGGGCGGATCGGATACCACGGCTGTGGCCTTGGCCGCGGCGCTCAAGGCGGACGAGTGTTTGATCTATACCGACGTGGACGGCGTTTACACCACCGATCCGCGCGTCGAACCGCGCGCGCGCCGCCTGGATCGGATTACGTTCGAGGAAATGCTGGAAATGGCGAGCTTGGGATCGAAAGTGTTGCAGATTCGATCCGTTGAATTCGCCGGTAAATACAATGTTCCGCTGCGGGTGCTTTCGAGTTTTAAGGAAGGCCCCGGCACGTTGATCAGTTACGAGGAAGAAAACGTGGAGAAGCCGTTAATTTCCGGGATAGCGTTCAATCGAGACGAAGCCAAGCTGACCATTATGGGCGTTCCCGATCGTCCCGGCATTGCCTACAAAATTCTGGGGCCCATCGCCGATGCGAATATCGAAGTCGATATGATTGTCCAAAACATCGGAGAGGATGCGACGACCGATTTCACGTTTACGGTGCATCGCAACGAATATGGGAAAGCCTTGGATATCCTGCGCGCCACTTGTGCGGAACTCGGCGCGCGCGAGGTCGCCGGCGACGACAAGATCGTCAAGGTGTCCCTGGTCGGTGTCGGAATGCGCTCCCACGCCGGCATTGCCAGCAAAATGTTCGAAACCCTTGCAAAAGAGGGAATCAATATCCAGATGATATCGACTTCCGAAATCAAGATTTCCGTGGTTTTGAACGAAAAGTATCTGGAACTCGCGGTTCGAAGTCTGCACGAGGCTTTTAATCTCGAACAGCCGGCAGAAGCAGCCTAGTGTGAAATTTTCATTATAAACATAAGAAAAGCTGATATAATGTCGTGCTTAACCGTTTGTGTTGGTTGGCTTGGTGTCGCGGCAAGCGGCGCCGTTTTAAGTAGGTCATGAGCGACCGGAAAGGAAGGATTTATGTTGATATTGACTCGTAGAGTCGGCGAGACTCTGATGATCGGGGATGACGTGACGGTCACCGTGTTAGGGGTGAAAGGTAATCAGGTTCGCATCGGCGTTAACGCGCCCAAGGAAGTTTCTGTGCATCGGGAAGAGATCTATGAGCGCATAAAGCGGGAGCAGCAGGCTCAATCATCGGAAAAAACGGCTGAGCATACAGAATAAGTCGATTATAATCTCGTCAGTTTCGGAGAGATGGCCGAGAGGCTGAAGGCGCTCCCCTGCTAAGGGAGTATAGGGTCAAAAGCTCTATCGAGGGTTCGAATCCCTCTCTCTCCGCCATTCCATTAAAGCGCAGAGGGTCTTGAGTGGCGAATGCCCGGTGAGGGCGGCTTTCGGACGCTGCGAGCCTGATTTAACCCAGTCCATATGACGCAGATCCGTTCCAGTTCCGGTGCTGTCTTTCGGTTTGGCTTGATTGGGGCAGGCGGGTCTTCACATATACAGGTTTTTCGGTAAAATAACCGGCTTTTTCGGGTTGTTCTTGCATCCTAAGAGGAATTTTAATGGTCACGATTCGTCTTGCCCGCGGTGGCGCAAAAAAGCGCCCTTTCTACCATGTCGTCGTTGCCGACAGCAGATGTAAACGAGATGGTCGTTACATTGAGCGAGTCGGGTTTTTTAACCCGATTGCTTCCGGGAAAGATGAAAGACTGCGTTTGAACGATGCCCGCGTTCAGTATTGGTTAAGTCAAGGCGCAAAGACTACCGAAAGGGTTCATGCCTTGATCAAGGAATTTCAGAAGCGCGCAGAGGCGGCTGCCGCGTAGGGATTTCTCCGCGGCGCGGGTTTTACAGTGGCGCGGCGGATTGTTGCCGGCGAGATCGCGAGCGCGTTTGGCGTTCGAGGCTGGCTGAAGGTCCGTTCATATACCGATCCGCCGGACAATATATTGGGTTATTCGCCTTGGTTGCTCGGTGACGGATCGGCTCAGAAGGAATATAAGGTCGTCTGCGGGCGGCGGCACGGGAATTCCGTCGTGGCTCGACTGGAAGGCGTGGATGCCCGCGAGCAGGCGTTGCAGTTATCCGGGCTGAGTATTTCGGTCGATAGGGATCGGTTCGAGCCGGCAAAGCCGGGCGAGTATTACTGGGCGGATTTAATCGGACTTGAGGTTCGCACGACGTCCGGTGTTGGCCTGGGCGCGGTGACCGGCTTGATGGAGACCGGTGCGAACGATGTCCTGGTTGTTCGGCGCGAGCGGGAGCGCCTGATTCCTTTCGTGGTCGGCGAATTTATCAAGGATGTCGACCTGGATGCGGGTGTCCTGATCGTGGATTGGGATCCGGATTTTTAGCGTCGTGGCTTAATGCGTTTCGATGTCGTTACCCTGTTTCCCGAAATGGTCGAGAGTGCCGCCAGGTGCGGCGTAACCGGACGGGCAATCGAGAGAGGGATCGTCGATCTCAAGCTCTGGAATCCGCGGGATTGGGCGTCGGATCGGCATAGGACGGTAGACGATCGTCCCTACGGCGGCGGGCCGGGCATGGTCATGAAGGTCGAGCCCTTGCGCAGCGCCATTCGCGCGGCGCGGGCCGATTCGGATGTGGCGGCGAAGACGATTTATCTGAGCCCGCAAGGCGGGTTGTTAACCCAGGAAGCCGTGATGCGCCTCGCCCAATGTCCGCGGCTTATTCTGGTTGCCGGACGCTACGAGGGCGTGGACGAGCGCCTGATCGAAGCCGAGATCGACGAAGAGTGGTCGATAGGCGACTACGTTTTGAGCGGCGGCGAATTGCCGGTGCTGGTCATGTTCGATGCGGTGGTCAGATTGCTGCCGGGCGTTTTGGGGCATGCCGATTCGGCCGTTCAGGATTCGCACATGGCGGGCTTGTTGGATTGCCCTCACTACACGCGGCCTGAAGTAGTCGATAGTCGGCGAATTCCCGAGGTTTTACAGAGCGGGGACCACGGCGCGATCAGGCGCTGGCGCCTGAAACAGTCTCTCGGCCGAACTTGGCTGAGGAGGCCGGATCTATTAGCTAAGCTGGAACTCGATGCAGAGCAGCGGAATTTGCTGGAAGAATTTAAACACGAATTGAAAGCCGGAACGAATTAAAGGGGAATCGCAATGTCCAGTCACATTATTGAGCAACTCGAACGCGAATGGATGAGCCGGAAAACGGTCCCGGACTTTGGTCCAGGCGATACCGTGGTCGTACAGGTGAAGGTAAAGGAAGGAAACCGTGAGCGTTTGCAGGCCTATGAAGGCGTGGTGATCGCCAAGCGGAACAGAGGATACAACTCGGCTTTCACGGTACGCAAAATTTCCCATGGCGAAGGCGTGGAAAGGGTTTTCCAGACGTATAGCCCTCAGGTCCAGGAAATTCAGGTCAAACGCCGCGGCGATGTCCGCCGCGCGAAGCTCTATTATCTTCGCAGCCGTACCGGCAAGGCCGCTCGCATCAAGGAAAAAATCTAACGGGGGCAAGGAATCGCCACGGCGGTTGACGCAGATATCGACGACGGGCAGCGAGCGCTGCCCGTTTCGCGTATGAGGGGCGAAATAAATCAGGCGCACGACGTAAGAGGGCCATCGGACGAGGAGGAGGCGCGATGGCTGATCGCCCCGTTCGGGCCATTATCGATAACCGCCCGAGGCCGGTATCTCGTCGGCATCGATTTTTCGGCGGACGGCGTTTCGGAGCGCAGATCATCGAATCCGGTGCTCGAAGAAGCGGAACGTCAGCTTTTCGCCTATTTTCTGAATCCGAAAACCCGTTTTAATCTCCCGCTACAATTGGATGGCACCCGATTCATGCGGCGCGTCTGGCAGGCGCTTGCGGACATTCCTACGGGAACGGTCGAGACCTACGGCAGCTTGGCCGAATCGCTCGGGAGCTGCGCTCGCGCCGTCGGCTCGGCTTGCCGCGCCAATCCGCTTCCTTTGATCATTCCTTGCCACCGCGTTGTTTCGGCACGCGGAGTGGGCGGGTATTGCGGGCGCACGGCGGGACCGTTCCTGGACATCAAGCGTTGGCTGTTAAGGCACGAAGGCTGTGCGCTCGATTGACCCGCGGATGTCCGGCTCGGACGGCGATTTGATCCGGCGCTTCATGAATGCCCTGTGGGTGGAAGAGGGCTTAAGCGAGAACACTCGAAAAGCGTACTGTAGCGATCTCACCCTGTTTGCCGCATGGTTGGGGACCACGCACAAGAAGACGCTGTGTCAGGCGGACGCGAGCGAGATAGAAGGCTACCTGGCGGTGAAGTATCGTCAGAAAGCGAGCGAACGAACCAGCGCCCGATTGCTGTCGAGCCTTCGCAAGTTTTACCTGTTCGCCACTCGTGAAGGTGGAACGGAGCGGGATCCGACCGTGACTATCGAAGCGCCCCGGATCGGCCGCCCGTTGCCGAAGACGCTGACCGAGAAGGATGTGGAAGCCTTGCTGGAAGCTCCGAACATCGAGGAACCTCTAGGCTGCCGCGATCGCGTGATGTTGGAGGTCCTTTATGCCACCGGGCTTCGCGTGAGCGAATTAGTCGGGCTCACGCTCGGGCAATTGAACCTTCGCCAAGGTGTCGTTCGCGTAATCGGCAAAGGGAGCAAGGATCGGCTGGTGCCGATCGGCGAAGAGGCCGAGGATTGGGTGAATCGCTACTTGGGGGCGGCCAGGCCGATGATTCTGAAGGGGAGGCGCAGCGACGACGTGTTCGTTACCGATCGGGGCGCCGCGATGACGCGCCAGGCCTTCTGGTATCTTATCAAGCGCTATGCGCTGCTGGCCGGAATTCACAAGCCGCTTTCACCCCACACGTTGAGACACGCTTTCGCGACGCATTTGCTGAATCATGGCGCCGATCTTCGGGTGGTTCAGCTCCTGTTGGGACACAGCGATTTGTCGAGCACCCAGATTTATACCCATGTCGCCCAGGAGCGCCTGAAGGATCTTCACGCCCGCTGCCATCCGCGCGGTTGAAAACGTTCTGAGCTTGCCCGAGGATTTATGACTGCGAATATTCATCCCACCGCTTGCATCGCATCGGACGCCAGACTGGGCGCCGGCGTTTCGGTCGGCCCCTATGCCGTGATCGAGGGCGGCGCCGAAATCGGTAACGGGTGCCGTATCGAGGCCCATGCCGTCATTCATTCGTATGTCCGCATGGGCAGGAATAATCATGTCTTTCCCCACGCAGTCCTCGGCGGCTTGCCGCAGGATCTGGGCTTCGATCCTTCAGCGGAAACCTACGTGGAAATCGGCGACGGCAACGTGTTCCGCGAAGGCGTGACGGTGAGCCGTGCCACCCGTAAGGGCGACGCCACCCGTATCGGCGCGAACAATTATCTGATGAACAATAGTCATGTGGCCCACGACTGCGGCCTGGGCGATAACAATATCTTCGCCAGCGGCGCCACCCTCGGCGGCCACGTTCAGGTGGGAGACCGGGTGTTTTTCGGGGGCGGGGTCATGGTCCACCAGTTCTGCCGCATAGGCAGTTTCGCGATCTTGCAGGGACTCGCGGGCATCAACAAGGATGTCATTCCCTTTACCCTCGTCGGCGGAAGGCCGGGCAAGCACTATCGGCTCAACCTGGTGGGCATGCGGCGCGCCGGGATCGACGGAGATCGTCTTAAGGCCGTATCGGCGGCTTACCGGCGGTTGCGGAGCAAAAAAAGCCTGGACGGCCTACCGGATACGCCGGAACTGGCTTATCTTCGCCGCTGGCTGGCGGAGGAGTCGAAGCGCCACGGGACCTTGGGCTTTGTCGATATCCACGCCCGCGGCGAAGACTGATCGGTACGATAGAACGAAGCCTCCATTCTCTTTTTCAGCATAAAAACAAGCGCCATGAGTCCACTGAAATGCGCCGTCATCGGAGTCGGTTATCTGGGGAAGTTCCATGCGGAAAAGTACGCCGCGCTCGCCGATTGCGAGTTGGTCGCCGTGGTCGATACGGATCGGCAGACGGCCCAGGCCGTAGCCGAAAAGACCGGCAGCCAAGCGCTGACCGATTACCGCGAACTGCTCGGCCGCATCGATGCCGTGAGCATCGTGGTGCCGACCAGCTTGCATCACCGGGTGGCCAGGGACTTCCTGGCGGCCGGAGCGCATGTGCTGGTCGAAAAGCCGATCACGGTGACGGTGGCGGAAGCCGATGAGCTCATCCGTATCGCCGAAGAACGGCGCCGCGTGCTCATGGTGGGGCACCTGGAACGCTTCAACGCCGCGCTGCTGGCGCTCGATCTGACCGAGGACAAGCCGATCTTCATCGAATCGCACCGTCTGGCGCCGTTCAAGCCGCGCGCCAACGACGTCAGTGTCGTGCTCGATCTCATGATCCACGATATCGACATCATCCTGGACTTCGTCGACTGCGAGGTCGAACGTATCGACGCCAAAGGCGTGCCGGTATTGACCGGGGACGTCGATATCGCCAATGCGCGCATCGCCTTCAAAAACGGCAGCGTGGCCAACGTCACGGCCAGCCGGGTCAGCCAAAAAGTCGAGCGCAAGATGCGCATGTTCATGCCCAATGCCTATATTTCCGTGGACTTCCAAAATCGCGTGCTGACGCGCCATCACAAGGGCGAAGGCGAAATGTTTCCCGGCATACCGGAAATCCTCAGCGAAGAATCCGTGTTCGAAGGCGGAGACGCGCTGATGGAGGAGATCAGGCATTTCGTCGCTTGCATCCGCGAGGGACGCGAGCCTTTGGTGTCCGGACACGCGGGGCGGCGCGCGCTGGCAACGGCAACCGAAATTACCCGGTTGCTCAACGCCTGAGCGTTCATCGCTCATACGACGCCTTCCCATTTTATGACAATGCCTAAAGGAGAGTTGATCTCATGATCCCCATGGTCGATTTGAAAGCCCAATATCTGCAACTCAAGGACGAAATCGATCGAAGCTTGAGGCAGGTCTTGGATAGCTGCGCCTTTGTCCTGGGGCCGAACGTCAAGGCTTTCGAGGAGGAAACGGCGGCATATCTGGGGGTCAGGCACGCGATCGGCGTCGCTTCCGGGACCGACGCCCTGCATCTCGCTCTTTTGGCCGCCGGCATCGGCGAGGGAGACGAAGTCATTACGACGCCGTTCACCTTCATCGCGACGGCGGAAGCGATTCGCTACGTGGGCGCGAAGCCGGTGTTCGTGGACATCGATCCCAAGACCTTCAACATCGATCCCGGCGCCATCGAAGCGGCTATCACGGAGAACACCGCCGCCATCATGCCGGTGCACTTGTTCGGCCAGCCGGCGGACATGCGGCGGATCGCCGCGATTTGCGAAAAGCACGGGCTCAAGATGGTGGAAGACTGCGCCCAATCCTTCGGGGCCTCTATCGGCGGACGCCAGACCGGCGGTTTCGGCGTCAGCGCCGGATTCAGTTTTTTCCCGAGCAAGAACCTCGGCGGCTACGGCGACGGCGGTCTGGTGACCACGAATGACGACGGCATTGCCGACCAGGTCAAGGTGTTGCGCAACCATGGATCGGAGGTGCGCTATTACCACGACGTGATCGGCTACAACAGCCGGCTCGACGAGTTCCAGGCGGCGATCCTGCGCATCAAGCTGAAGCGGATCGACGACTTCAACCGCAATCGCCGCCGTGTCGCCCGCTTGTACTCGGATTTGATGGCGGATCTGCCGGTAACGACGCCCCACGAGGACGGCATCGGTGTTCACGTTTACCATCAGTACACCCTGCTGACCGACCGGCGCGACGACATCATGCAGGCGCTCCAGAAGGCCGGCGTTGCCAGCGCGGTTTATTATCCCGTGCCGCTTCATCGGCAGAAGGTATTTGCCGAAGCGTGCGCCGGGCTTAGTCTGCCGGTCACCGAATCGGTTGCCGAGCGCTGCCTGTCCCTGCCCATTTATCCCGAACTTCAGGACGCCGATATCCGCCGCATCGTGTCGGTCATTCGTGCGGCTTTGAATGGCTGACCGTCCGCCTCTCGTCATGTTGAGCGCCGGAGAAGCCTCCGGCGATCTCCATGCCGCGAATCTGTTCCGGGAACTGAAAAAAATTATCCCGGACCTTCGCGGCATCGGCATGGGGGGAATCAAAATGCGCGAGGCGGGAATCGAGCTCCGTTGCGATTCGACCCATCTCGCCGTCATCGGGCTCGCCGAAGTGGCCAAGCACTACGGCGAAATCCGGCGAACGCTCCATTCCATGCAGCGCATTGCCTGCGAGGAAAAACCGGACCTCTTGATCTGCGTCGATTACAAGGAGTTCAACTTCCGTCTGGCGCGAAAGGCCAAGGCGTGCGGCGTCAAAGTCTTGTTCTACGTGAGCCCCCAGGTTTGGGCGTGGCGTCCCGGCCGGGTGAAGGGCTACGGCCGGATCGTCGATCACATGGCGGTGATTTTCCCGTTCGAAGTGCCGTTTTACCAGGCGTACGACATACCGGTGACCTACGTCGGCCATCCCTTGGCGGGAAAGGTAAAGCCATCCATGGGACGGGCCGAGGCGATGAAAAAGTTCGGATTTGCGGGCAAGGGACCGGTCATCGGACTGCTGCCGGGCAGCCGGGTCAACGAAATCGACCGGCTTCTGCCGGTTATCCTGGGCGCCGCCGGACGGCTGGCGCACGAGTTTCCGGGCGCGCAATTCGTTCTTTTTCAGGCGCCGTCGGTATCGGACGCGTTGCTGCAAGGCCATCTTGCGCTGAGCGATCTTCCTATCCGCGTGATCGAAGGGCAGGATTACGATGCGCTGCAATGCTGCGACGCCGTGATAACGGTTTCCGGCACCGCGACCCTGGAGGTGGCGCTGTCGGGCGTGCCGATGACGATCGTCTACCGGCTGACCCCGCTAAGTTACTGGCTCGGCCGCCTGCTGGTCCGCATTCCTTATATCGGACTGCCGAACATCCTGGCGGGCCGCCATGTCGTCCGCGAGTTTATCCAGCACGATGCGACGGCGGACAATATCGCCGGCGAGATCGCCCGAATTCTTCGGGATCGCGATTATGCGGAAGGGATGCGGCAGGCACTGAGGCAAATCAAGGACGACCTGGGAGAAGAGAACGGCGCCGTCAAGCTCGCGCATCTGGCAGCGGAAATGTTGAGGCGGAGCCGGGAGTAGAGTCCGGGGCCGATAGGCTAAAAGGGTGGGCGAGACGCTACGGCGCGCCGGGCGCCTTGCCCTCTCGGGCCGTTTCTCGCATACCCTCTAAGAGGTAGTGTACGGAGTTATGTGCAAAAGCTTCTTACGGAAGACGGGGTCATGGTATGAGGTTGATTCACCACAATCGACCTAACCCTCTGAAGAGGACCACACCATGACCGTGAAGAAGCTTAAAACG
>Ga0196981_1000137_pt1 | contig 61617 bp, 45 predicted proteins | sample S3_2013CmetaG_FD_155462 | JGI IMG/M metagenome (GOLD analysis project Ga0196981, IMG submission 155462) | Soil microbial communities from Anza Borrego desert, Southern California, United States - S3_20-13C | ecosystem: Environmental > Terrestrial > Soil > Desert | place: USA: California... | reverse complement strand
TCATGCCAGCATCTCTGCTGACTATGCAAGACTCGTTTCTGGTGGTTGACCATTCCTTGCCAGACAGGATTTGTTTACCTGCAGGGAAATGTTGAGATGTTTCTTTCCTTGTTCTTATTTAAAAAAACGCTTGAGAAAATCCCCATCTCACGGGCTTATCACAGCGCGACATAAATCGTAAATCGTACGTCGTAAATCGTAGATCATTGTGAAATCGTAGATCGTTAGTCGGGTGTCATCCTTAATGGCCGCGGCCGGTTTGTCATTATGTTGACGACAAAACAATTTTAACCGAAGTATTGATACCGCCTTGGGCCAGCAATCAGATTTTCCGGAACTTTTGCAGGGCACGCCAGATCCCTGCCCTCCGGCAGTCGGGCTTCGTTCGCTGCTCGCCGGTGCTCAATGCCGTGCTCAGGATTCAAATCGTGGAGGGAAGGTGTTAGATTTCCCCAGACAGCAATGGGGCTACTGTGACAGCTTATTCATCCATGAGGTTCCGGATCTTTTTCGAGGAGAGATGTTGAATTAGGAGCCTGATTAGTTACGTCAAGTCTCGCGGGGAACCTGTAGTTACCAGTTGCTGGTTGCCGGTGGTTCGGTGTTGGAGTTTGAGTACCTGTTTTACCAACCGAGGTCGTTATTTTAAGTGCGTAATTATCCCCCAATCAGGCAACAAGTGTAATCTAAATCTGAAATCAAATCCCAAATCAAAAATCCCATCTTAAATCGTAAAGCGTACGTCGTAAATTGTAGATCAGGATTCAATTAGTATGAAGCTTCTACTTCGACAGCTTATTCCACTCATATACTTTCTCCGACACCTCCGTCAAAAGTTCCGGATCTTTTTCGAGGGCGTTGCCTATGACGATCACGTCTGCGCCGGCTTCGAGCGCGGTAATTGCTTTTTGTGCGGTGTTGATCCCGCCGCCGACAATGAGTGGAACGCCCACCGATTTGCGAACGGAAGTGATCATTCGCGGATTGATCTCTTTTTCCGCTCCGCTTCCCGCATCGAGATAGATCAGTTGAAGTCCCAGCATCTCTCCTGCCATAGCCGTACAGGCTGCGAGCGAATATTTGTCGTCGGGAATTGGCGTTGTGTTGCTGATGTATGCGACGGACGTGATCTTCCCTGAATTTACCAGCAGGTAGCCCGTTGGGATCACCTCCATTTTTGTGTTTCTCAGGATCGGAGCGGCGATCACATGCTGGCCGATCAAAAGTTCCGGATTGCGACCGGAAATGAGTGAAAGAAATAGGATCGCGTCCGCGGTGGGCTCGATCTGGATAGAATTTCCCGGAAATAGGATCACGGGAATATTGACATTCTCCTTGATCTTGCCAACGACTTCTGAAAGATTCGTGGTAGTGATCAGGCTACCACCGACAAAAAAATAATCGATACAATTTTCGCTGGCGAGGTTGATCAGTTGATGCAGCCTTGAGGCATCCTCGGCTTTATCGGGATCGACCAGTACGGCAATTGATTTTTTACCTTCACGGTGACGTTCCCGAAGTGCACTAAGGAGCTTCATTCCCGTTTTCTTTCTTCGGAGTTTCAGATTTCATGAATTCCGCCAGTTTTTCTTTTGCGAATGACAACAGCAACACGGTTGCCTGGCTGGCAAGGGCAGTACCTATTTGTGCCAAAACACCGGGAGGGCCCGCTTCTTCCGCGACAACAACTTCCTCAGCGTTATTGTCTTCCTTGATAAGTTTTACTTTTTTAACTTTTGTCTTTGCTTTGGATTTACCGGATGAAAACCGGCTTACAAGGAAATAGGTTGCCGCCAGCGCTCCCCCGATGATCAAAGCGTTTGTAATGATCTTCTCCGTGCGTTCGGAAATCAATTTCACGTCCTCTTCCAGCTGTTCTCGGTGATGGGCCGACTTGCGCATCAACTGGCCTTTAACGGGGTCATCTGAATCGAGCAGTTCCATATTATTTTTTCTTTTTGGATGATAATTTTTTTTCGAAGTCCCGGGTCATCGCTTCGCGGCGGGAGTACAAAATTATGCCTGCAACCAGGTAGAATGCCGCAACAATGCCAAAGCCCCAGAAGTTACCAAATCGTTGCGCCAAAACCAATGCTATTCCGACGCTCAGCAGTAGCAATACCATGGCGAACACGAAAGCAATAATCAGATACGTGATCGCAGCTGCAATTCCGTCGGTCACATCCTGACGGACGTCGACCTTGATCAACTCCACTTTACTCTCAACGTAGCCCGTCAGATTTTCGATAAGCTGGTCCAACTTTAAAAACTTTGAAATAGAATTCCCGAACATAACATTGGTTGCACGCAATATAGATAGAAGATTTGATGCCGGAAAAGGTCGCACTTTGGAAATCACGACCTGTTTCTTTAAAAAGTTAGCAGGCGCGTTCCGTTTACCGGGAAAAAATTTATGGGGAAAAACAGAAACAGCAGACGCAACCCAGGGAAGCTCATTGCGCTATGTTAAAAAATACCATTAAACATTTTCCGTGGACTCTATTGACTGCGGGACCGAATATGCAAAGAGTCCAAGGCTTCCTTGAATTATCCTCGCCTCCTAATAATAACGGTTAGATGATCTTGAAGAAAACCAGATCGTTAACGGCGATGGCCGGATGTAAGCCGGCCTTGAGCTTATAAGCAACCAATACAGCAATCTTGAAAGCGTCGACCCGGGTCTTGAAAGGTTGATTCCCTCCAACAGCGGGCAAATGAGGCTGAAGTATTTTCATGCCTCCGACCGTCACGTAATACCCAAAGCCCGGAGGCACTCCATAGTCTTCAGATCTGATGATACGGATCTCTACGCCGGGAAGTTGCGCGAAGAGACTGTCGTCCGGTACCTTCCAATTTTCAAGGGTCACGAAGTTCTCCTGGATACCCGGATATTCATTTGGCATTTCGCATGTGGATTTTAGTTGTCCGGAGGCAAGTATCATCAGGCCGTCTTGTCGGAGAGAAGAATCAAGGGGGTTGCAAATATTCAGGAAACCTTTGTAAGGACTCAGTAAATAATATCCCTTCGTGGTCCTGATAACGATGGATTCAATTTCTGTTATGGGCCCCGTTGGGTCAGCGCTACAATCGCAAACAATTGGTGTTGGAGTGTCATTGTCGTCACAACCCGCCCCGCAAAGCATGAACACGAGGCATAACATTCCGAGCAAAATGGTTGGAAGGCGATTAAATAAAGGTAGCTTTACTTTAGTCAGATTAAGCCCCAAGTGATTGTTCATCCTAAGTAAATATAGCGCTTTTTTGATTCTAATATCGTTTGTCCTTCATTCATGCAAGGAAAGAACGACCAATACAGTATATGACACGGTTGGTTGCGAAATCGTTGGAAATGCAGAAAGTGGCTGGGGTTATGTAATCTATGTAAATGGAAAAGCATTAATAGATCAGCCAACCATTCCTGCTGTCGGAGGAAATCAAAAGTTTCAGGATTCTCACCAGGCCAAGAAAGTGGGGAGTTTAGTAATTGAAAAATTAAATAACGGAGAATCTCCTGCCATAAGTATCCGTGATTTAGAGAATTTAAATATTCAATTTATAAAATATTAGTATGAACACTGTTAAGATTTTTCTTTTCGTCGGATTCGTCTTTCTTCCTGTTGTTTGGTCAAATAGCCAAGCTCCAAACTCATGGATAGAAAAGAATGCATTCCCATCTCTAGACGGAGAACGAAGATTCGGAGCATTTTCATTTGTAATCGATAATAAGGCATATGTAGGATCGGGGGCAAATGGAACAGTTGGTACACTAAAAGATTTTTGGTTATATAATCCGCAGACTGATACTTGGACGCAAAGACAGAATGCAAGCGGGCTTGGACGATATGACGCGATTGCGTTTGCCATAGGTGCTAAAGGCTACATGGGTACAGGCGAAATTTCTAATGGAGACAACAGCAGCCCCGTTAATGATTTTTACGAATACGACCCGGTCGCGGATCTCTGGACTATTAAACCAAATGTCGGCATTACGGGACGTCGAGGTGCTGTGTCATTCGTGATAGGTAATAAGGGATACGTTACATGCGGGTACGGCGGTGGGCACGTTTATAATAACCAATTGTGGGAATTTGATCCATTGGGAAACAATGGTCAAGGTTCCTGGACAGAGCGGCCACAATTTCCGGGACCAGCCAGAGACGACGCAGGTGGGTTTGCCATCAGGGGCACCGGATACATTGTCGGAGGACAAAATACAACCAGTAATGAGTTTACTCCGCGAGATGTCTGGTCTTATACGCAATTAACACGGCAATGGGTTAAAAAGGGTATGATTCCCTCGGAAATTGCTATGACGAAAAATATTTCATGCTTTGTGAGTAATTCAAAGGCTTATTGGGTTGATGCAAGGTGGAATTACAATGGGAATCCTCTCAACATTCCAGCTCTCGTTGAATATAATCCATCAACAAATACTTACAAGATAATGAATGATGTTCCTCATTGGTATGAAGAGTACGTTGCCTTTTCGCTCTGCGACATGGGATTTGTCGGGACCGGCGGGTATTTAGAGTCAAGCTCAAAATTTTTTAATCAATATTTTCCTGATTGGATTGGCATGTCAGGTTCTGACATTGTTTGTTCATCAAGCTCTACTTTTACAATCAATACGCCGCCAAACGGCTCATCAATAGTTTGGACTAAAAGTTCCAATTTAAATTATGTATCTGGCCAGGGAACGTCGTCTTACAAAGTATCCGCCGGTTCAAATGGCGCTGGTTGGGTAAAAGTGGTCGTCAACACTGCCTGCAATGTGCCTTACTATCAACAGAAAAATGTTCACGTCGGCCCTTATAGTAGCTCCAATTATCCCATCTCGGGCCCAAGTTCAGCATGCAACAATCAAGCAGTGTACTATTCTGTTCCCTCGTTAGCCCAGGCAACGAATTATCTTTGGACATGGCCAAGTGGCTGGACTTACACATCGGGCCAAGGAACAAACTCATTAGCTCTGAAGACTGGGAACACAAGTGGTGCAGTTACCATTAGGGTGGACAATTTGTGTGGACCTGGCGGAAGTCCATCAACAAATTTTACCACAGTGAATCAGTGCGGCACCTTTTCAGTAAGCGCCTTTCCTAATCCCGCTTCTGATAATCTTTCGGTCACTATTGAAAGTGATGAAGCCAACCAAGACGATTTAATTCATACGGCGCAGCTGACGTTATATGATGAGTGCCAGGATTTGGTTTTCTCGCTCGAAACTTCGGACATTACAACGACGATCCCAGTTTCAAACCTTGCGGAAGGAAGATATCTTTTGAATGTGCAGACAGAAAAGGGAATAGTTCAAAAACAAATCGTGTTACAAAGGTAAGTTCGGTTGCTCTAATTCCTGAACAGCCATCCACGCCATTAGACCCGGCCCGATCGTCAGTGCATCCTCATCAATATCAAATGTGGGCGTGTGAACGTAGGAGGTTATTCCCTTCGCCTCGTTGCGCGTCCCCAGCCTGTAGAATGATGCGGGAATTACCTGGGAGTAATAAGAAAAATCCTCGGCAGCCAAAGTAATGTCAATATCCACAACATTTTCTTTTCCAACGTAAGCCGCAGCCGCGTTTTTGATCCTCCTGGTCAGCTCCGGATTGTTTTCCAGGTAGGGATATCCCTTCGAGATCTCGACCTCACACTTTCCACCCATTCCTTCGGCTATGCTTTCAGCCATCTTTTTTATTTTCCCCAATGCCGACGCTCTCCATTCTTCATTCATCGCGCGGAATGTTCCCGCGATGTTCACTTCATTGGGGATCACATTGGTCGCCCCGTCTCCGATAATTCTTCCGAACGTGAGCACGGTAGGTTGTTTCGGACTCGCGTTCCGGCTGATCACCTGTTGCAGGGCGATGATAATATGTGACGAAATGACCACCGGATCGATCGCAAGGTCGGGCACCGCGCCATGTCCGCCTTTGCCAATCACGCGGAGGTAGATCTCATCATTACTCGCCATGTACATCCCCTCCCTGAAACCGATTTTTCCCACGGGCAAAAGCGGGAAGACGTGCTGGCCGATGATGCCGGAGGGCCGCGGATTATTCAGGGCTCCATCCCGGATCATGTAGGATGCGCCGCCCGGAGTCTTTTCCTCCCCGGGCTGAAACAAAAGCCTGATCGTGCCTTCGAAATCTTCCCTGATTTGATTGAGTATCCGCGCGGTGCCGAGTAATGAAGAAGTGTGCACATCATGCCCGCATGCATGCATGACTCCTTCGACCTTTGACTTGTAAGGTACCGGGTTCGTTTCATGGATCGGTAGCGCATCCATGTCCGCACGTAATGCAATCGTTTTCGTATGCGGATTTCTCCCTTTGATCTCGGCAAGAACACCTGTGGTCGCGATCCCTTCCACTGGTTCGATTCCAAAGGATCTGAGCTGGCCGGCTACATATTTTGCCGTCTTGAATTCCTGGAATGAAAGCTCCGGATTCGAATGCAGATGGCGGCGTTGCAGAACAACTTCACTGCTATACTCCTTCGAAAGCGACTTGATTTTCCCGAGAAGATCCATTTTGATCGGATTGAACTTTAAAATTAACAAAGTTTCACGATCTGTTACCCCTCATCATGAATTACCACCTGTTTAAGGCTTCACGATCCGAATCTCCCATCATAATTTTGGTAATAACTTTCAACACCCCATATTAGCAGTCTTCTTTAAAAACATGGATGGAATGAAAAAATACAGCTTTCTTTTTCTGTTGAATTTTCTGATTGCTTCATTGGGATACGCACAAAATAGCGGTGTCCAAACCTTGAAGCTTGAGGACATGTCAGCCTTCAGAAACCAGGCAGGCAACTGGTCGATCATCGGCGAAGTGATGATCGATCCAACGATTGATATCCATCAGCAGGAAAAAAAAATAATCACCCCCGCACCGGAGAACAAAAAGAAAAAGAGGAAACAGGATGTTACGCCTGATGTCCCGCTGCCAAAAGCCGTCACGTTCAGTCCGGGCAAAGGCATTTTGCTGAATATGAATGACGATTCGAAAAAAGATCACCTCCTGACAACTTTTGAGCATGGAGACATTGAACTGGAACTGGAAGTTATGATTCCGAAAGGATCCAACTCCGGTATCTATCTGCAAGGCAGATACGAGGTGCAGTTGCTCGATAGCTGGGGCGTCCGCAATCCGAAGTTCGGGGATATCGGTGGGATCTACAGAAATTGGGAGAATCAACCCGGCAAGATCTATATGGGAAAAGCGCCATTGACCAATGCGGCCAAGGCGCCGGGTCTCTGGCAGAAGATGAAAATTTCATTCAGGGCGCCAAGGTTTGACGCAACAGGGAAAAAGACTGCCAACGCCCGATTCGTATCTGTTGAACTCAACGGTGTCAGGATCCATGATAATGTGGAGGTGCCGCTGCCGACGGGTGGCCCGATCGAAAACAACGAAAAACAGACCGGTCCGCTGATGATCCAGGGCGATCACGGTCCGGTGGCATTCCGGAATATCAGGTACCGTCTGATGAAAGAATCGCCCGTCACGATCGGCAACATCACCTACAAGGCTTATTACGGCAAGTTCGGGTCAACGTCGGATTTTGTGTCGTCAAAACCCGCTACAACGGGGTCACTATCTGAACTTACCTGCGAAATTCTTGAAAACGAAGATCAATACGGCATTAGCTATGCCGGAAGCATCACCGTGCCCGAGGATGCGGAGTATGCCTTCACACTGATCTTTAGCGGCGGAGGAAAATTTGTACTGAACAATCAGGAGCTTGTGGTTTCTCAAAGTCCGGATGATTGGCGCCAGGAACGGGCCAAAATTGCGTTGAAGGCAGGAACATATCCTTTCGAGATTCATAACTTCAAAGATGCGAGCTGGATGCCTCCGCGATTGGGTTTGTTTGTACAAACGGAGAACATCCACCGCCATGCACTTCATGCCTTCAACTCATTTCCTCCGGATGACGATCCCACCGCTCCGATTCTGGTAACGGCGGGAAGCACACCAAAATTGCTCAGGGCATTTATCGATTACAAGGGTGATCGCCGGCAGCGACTTACCCACACGATCGGCGTGGGAGAACCTTCGGGAATAAACTATGTGTACGACCTGAAGTCGGGAAATCTCGTTTGCGCGTGGCGTGGTGACTTTGTAAACGCGACACCGATGTGGCACGATCGTGGCGACGGTTCTTTCCGGCCACTCGGCGCACCACAATATTTTTTAAAAGGCCAGCGTATTGCATACCTGAACAGCAACAATGATGTTTTCCCCCCGGAAAGCATTGATTCAGACTTTCGCGGCAAAGGGTACGTGATCGAGCCCGTTACATCGAGGCCCGTTTTCAAATACACTTACAAAAACCTCGAAGTGGAAGAGAAAGTGTATCCCGACGATGAAAACCGCGCGCTTTCACATGAAGTGACAATCAAGACCCCAGGTCAGCAAAACAATCTGTTTTATAAACTGGCCGAAGGAAAAACAATCACGAAAGTATCGGATGGGCTATACATCATTGGCGACAGGGAATTTTATATCAAAATAGACCCGTCTTCCACGCCAACCATCCGGGAGCTTCCTGGAATCATGGAACTGGTTATGCCCGTATCTGCCAATGCGATCAAATATTCAATCATCTGGTAATCGTTCAAATCTGACAAAGCATGAAACCGACAATCCTATACTTTATCGTTGCGTTGACAATTTTTGTTACTCCGGTGTCAAAGGCGCAACAGAATTCACGAGCTCCTATTGAAGACGATTTTTACAGGATCATTACAATCCCCGCACCGGAAAACATGTTGCTGGAAGTTGGCGGCGTCGCAACCCTGGACGATGGGCGAATTGCCATTTGCACCCGGCGGGGAGATGTATACGTAATCGAAAATGCATACATGGAAAATGGCTCCGCGCCGGTATATACACTTTTCGCTTCAGGATTGCATGAAGCCCTGGGTCTCGCCTACAAGGACAATGCGCTGTATGTCGCGCAACGCGGGGAACTCACGAAGCTTGTTGACAGGAATGGCGATGGACGCGCAGATGTCTACGAAACCATTTATTCCTGGCCATTATCAGGTCATTACCACGAGTATTCTTTCGGGCCAAAGATCGCTGCCGACGGAAGTTTATTTGTGTCGGGAAATGTCGCGTTCGGCAATGAAGAATGGTGGCGTGGCGAAAGCCGCGTGCCGTGGCGCGGGTGGATCATGAAAATTTCACCGGATGGAAAGATGGAGCCATGGGCGACCGGCATGCGATCTCCCTGCGGGCTAGGCATTGTCGACGGCGAGTTATTTTATGACGATAACCAGGGAGACTGGATGGGATCGGGTGGTTTATGGCATGTGAAAAAGGGAAGCTTTACCGGCCATCCTGCCGGACTGCGGTGGACCAACTCGGAAAATTCTCCTGTAAAAATTACCACCGAACAGTTTTACGCGAAGATTGATGCGCGCCAGGTTAAAAAAGAAGGACGTTTTGTCAAACCGGAAAATATTGTCGAGGAAAAGGACCCCGATTTTCTCTTTGAGCTCAAGAAAGATTTCCCGGAGCTTACCCTTCCTTCGGTCTGGTTGCCCCATGGTATTCTCGGAATCTCCAATGCAGAAATCGTGCAGGATGATACCAACGGAAAATTCGGCCCATTTGCCGGGCAGGTGTTTGTCGGCGATCAGGGACAGAGCAAGATCATGCGAGTGGTCATGGAGGAAGTTAACGGGGCCATGCAGGGAGTTGCCTTTGATTTCAAGCAGGGGTTTCAGTCAGGTGTTCTGCGCATGAACTGGGGACACGACGGCTCGCTGTTTGTCGGTGAGACGAATCGTGGTTGGGGTTCGGCGGGCACGACCAATTCGGGCTTTCAAAGGCTGATCTGGACGGGCAAGATGCCCTTTGAAATGAAAACAGTCCGCGCCATGCCTGATGGATTTGAAATAGAATTTACGCTGCCCGTAGAACGCCGCTCCGCCGAAGACCTCAATTCATATGGCGGCCGAAGTTTCATCTACAAATATCATCCGGTTTATGGTAGCCCTACCGTTAACGAGGAGCCGCTGAAAATCCGTGGCGTAAAAGTCTCGGAAGATGGAATGAAAGTGCGTGTTGTGATCGACAACCTCAGGCAGTATTATCTGCACGAAATCTCCGTCGGCGGCATCCGCGCCCAGTCCGGTCCGGTTCCCGTGCTGCATCCGGTCGCCTACTATACGCTTAACAACATACCGGAGGGCGCGAAACTTCCCGCCAGCGAGTTAAGCATCAAAAGGTCCGTGCCTGTCGCAAGACCCGCGACAAAGCCTGTGGCAACTGTTAAAGATGTCGTGACAAGAAATATTTCTTATGCCGAAATAGAACCACTCCTTGCAAAAAATACGTGTACTGCCTGCCACCAGGTGTCAAAAAGACAGGTCGGCCCTTCATTTAAAGACATCGCCAAACGGAATTACACCAATGAGAGGATCGTTCAGCTGATCTACAATCCGGAGCCAAAAAATTGGCCCGAGCACGAAACACCAATGGCTCCAATGCCTCAGGTGCCCAAAGAGGAAGCGTTAAGGATTGCTGCCTGGATCAATTCCCTTAAAGAGCCGAAACCGTGATCCGGATTCGTTGCTTTTAGGATGATTTTGAATTGTTTACGAGGGCCTGGCAAATTTCATCCGTAAGGACTTAGGTAAAAATCCTGTCGGGAAGTAGGGGTGTTGAGTTACATCTTTGTCTCATATCAAACAAAACAAATCGCCTATGAAGACTTCTCTCGGTTTTTCATTGATTTGCCTGTTTGCGGTTGTCACGTCCGGTGCATTCGCACAAAATGGTCAGATCAGTACAATTTTCAAAAAAAAAGGGACCGGTAAAATCCATGGTTTTGTTGCCGCATCCAACAAGTTCACAAGCGTTCGCGGCAAGTATGCGAATATGGTCGAGCTGTATGGAGGATGGTACATCAAGCACCGGTTGCTGATCGGAGGTGGCGTGGCTGTGATGACCAATGAGATGCGTGTTCCAGAGGAGCATTGGACACCGGGCATGTGGCAAATGTATTACCATTACGGACAAATCGGAGCGATGACGGAGTATGTATTCGCATCGGACAGGGCCGTTCACGTTGCACTGCAAATGTTCGGGGGAAAGGGAGTTACCCTGCAATATGAACAGGGGATAACCGATTATGATGATTACTGGAACAACAACCCTCCGTATGACGATGATCAAAACTGGTTTACGGTGCTGGAGCCTGGTGTCAAGGTCGAGGTTAATATATTCCGCTGGATGAGATTTTGTCCAGGGCTCTCGTACCGGATAACATCGGGCAGTGCTGGCAGGGGAATGACCGATAAGAATCTTAGCGGCAGCTCGCTTAATTTGACCTTGAAATTCGGCAAATTCTAAAACCGGAAAAATTAACGTTGTTTTATTGAATGGGAATGCGTTCCGGCAAAAGTATCGCGTTCGGAAAATGACGTTTAATCGCCTGATAGTCTTTCAATGCCGAAAACCGATCGTAGTACTTGCCAGCCCGAACCCTGAAATTTGGTTGCGCGTATTGCACTTCGGCGTCAAGCTGCGGCATTGTTGCTGAAATCTGTTTCCTGACATTCAGCGCTTCTTCACGCTTCAAACCGGAATAGATCTGAATTGTAAAACCGTCGACATATCCCATCGCCAGGTTGATCCGGCTGATGCTGTCGAGCACTGCATCCAATGATTCATTGACTGCAAATTTCGGTTCTACATATTTTGTCTGCTTCGGATCGACCGTTGTTGGATTCGTCTTGGATGTGTCGGTCGTGGTCGCCTTGGGACGCCAAATGGAAAGGTCTTCAGAATATTTCCTGCCAGCCGGCCCACTGGTAGTTGAGGATGTCTTCGGAGAACATCCGGCCCAAAACAATAACGCAGCCAGTAAATAACCTGAAACTCTCATTTGCTATTCAATAATAATGCAGCGATTGTTCCTGATATCGTCTTCAACTTTTTTGTATTTCACATCCCTGAGAACTCTTCCATCCGGATACTGAACGCTCACCTTGTCGTTTCGGTTTGCAACTTTTTCTGATTTCAGGGGCATCACCTTCTCCTGCGGAGGTCTGTTCGGCTGAGTTTGAGGCTGTCCGCCACCACTGAGCAGCGATCTGGACTCTTCTTTTTGTTCATTCAGTCGTGCGCGGCGTTGTGCCCGTGCTTCCTGCACCTGCTCAGGCTCCTGCACCGGAATATCGGCTTTCAGCAAAAATGCAATAGTGTCCTCGTTGACTTTCGCGATGAAGCGTTTGAATAATTCAAAACCTTCAAACTTATAGATCAGCAGCGGATCCTTTTGTTCATATACCGCATTCTGCACAGACTGTTTGAGGTCATCCATTTCGCGCAGGTGTTCCTTCCATTGCTGATCGATGATCGAAAGGGTAATCATCTTTTCCATTGCCTTGATCAGCTCGGCATTATTCGTTTCAACGCACTTCTTCAAATTTGCACTAACGCCGAACTGCTTTGCGCCATCCGTAAATGGTACGAGGATGTTCTCGATCGTCGCACCGCGTGTCTTGTGAATTTCACGGACAACCGGTAGCGCTTTGTCCATCACCATCCTGTTTTTGCGGTGATAGTTGTCAAGGGCCTTGTGGTAGAGGTCGTCCGTGATCTTGTTTTGATCGAGCTTTTCAAAGTCTTCTTTTGAAATATCGTAGTCTAGTCCAAGGGTGCTCAGGGCGTTCAGACGAAGACTCTCATAATCGTTCGCATTTTTCGCATTGATCACCATGTCCTCACAAGTGTCGAATAACATGGTAAGGATATCGAGCTCGAGGCGTTCGCCAAACAAGGCGTTTCGCCGGCGCTTGTAAATAACCTCGCGTTGCGAGTTCATCACGTTATCGTACTCGAGCAATCTTTTGCGGATACCGAAATTGTTTTCTTCAACCTTTTTCTGTGCGCGCTCAATCGAGCTTGTCACCATAGAGTGCTGGATCTCCTCTCCTTCCTTCAAGCCGAGCCTGTCCATGATCCTGGCAATGCGCTCGGGCATAAACAGGCGCATCAGGTTGTCTTCGAGGGAAACGTAAAATTGCGAAGTGCCGGGATCTCCCTGGCGGCCCGAACGTCCGCGAAGCTGGCGGTCGACGCGTCGTGATTCGTGCCGCTCCGTACCAATGATCGCCAGCCCCCCTGCCTGCCTCGACTCGGGGGTAAGCTTGATATCGGTTCCGCGCCCGGCCATATTGGTTGCGATAGTTACCGTTCCAGGCTTACCGGCTTCTGCGACGATCTCCGCTTCACGCTGATGTTGCTTCGCATTCAGCACCTGGTGCTTGATCTTCCGGATTTGCAGCATGCGGCTGATAAGTTCCGAAATCTCAACGGATGTGGTTCCTACGAGTACGGGTCTTCCTTCCTGCGTCAGTTTAACGATCTGGTCGATTGCGGCGTTGAATTTTTCCCGTACGGTCTTGTATACAAGGTCGTCGTAGTCTTTTCGGACAGCCGGCCGGTTCGTTGGAATAACGACAACATCGAGCTTATAAATATCCCAAAGTTCGCCAGCTTCGGTTTCGGCAGTACCGGTCATACCCGCAAGTTTGTGGTACATGCGGAAATAATTTTGAAGGGTGATGGTCGCGTAGGTCTGTGTAGCGTCCTCCACTTTTACATTCTCCTTTGCCTCGATTGCCTGGTGAAGTCCATCGGAGTAACGGCGCCCCTCCAATACACGGCCTGTCTGTTCGTCGACGATCTTTACTTTTCCTTCAACAATAATGTATTCGGTATCTTTTTCGAAAAGTGTATAAGCCTTCAGCAATTGATTAACGCTGTGAATTCGTTGCGATTTAACCTGGTAGTCGCGGATGACGGTCTCTTTTTTGTGAAACTGTTCCTGCTCGTTAAGCGACGTGTCTTTTTCTATCTTGTTGATCTCGGTCGCAATCTCGGGCAGAATAAAGAATTTCGGGTCTTCCCCTTCTCCTGTGATAAGATCAATTCCCTTTTCAGTCAACTCAACGCTGTTGTCCTTTTCGTCGATGACGAAGAACAGCGGTTTATCCGCTTCCGGCATGTTGCGTTTGTTATCCTGGAGGAAATAGTTTTCTGTCTTCTGAAGGATTGCCTTGTTGCCTGTTTCACTGAGAAACTTGATCAGCGGTTTGTGTTTCGGCATGGCGCGGAAAGCGCGGAATAAATTCACTCCGCCTTCTTTTTCATTGCCTTCGGTGATGAGCTTCCGCGCGCTGTTCAGAAATTCATTGACGAGTTTTTTCTGTGCTTCCACCAGCTTGAAGATCCTGGGTTTCAGGTCGTAGAATTCATGCTGATCTCCCCTCGGCACGGGACCGGAAATGATCAGCGGAGTTCTTGCTTCATCGATCAGCACGGAGTCGACTTCATCGACCATGGCATAGTGATGCGTGCGCTGTACGAGTTCCTCGGGATCCCGCGCCATGTTATCGCGCAGATAATCGAATCCAAACTCATTGTTGGTTCCATAGGTGATATCGGCGCGGTAGGCATTCCTGCGCGCGATCGAATTCGGTTCGTGTTTATCGATACAATCGACGGTGAGTCCGTGAAACTGGAATATCGGCGCCATCCACTCACTATCGCGGGTGGCCAGATAGTTATTGACGGTTACAATGTGAACGCCGCGTCTGGCCAGCGCGTTGAGGAATGCGGGCAGTGTGGCGACGAGGGTTTTACCTTCACCGGTCGCCATTTCCGCCACTTTGCCTTCATGCAACACGATTCCGCCAATGAGCTGCACGTCATAATGCACCATGTCCCAGGTGATAAGATTACCGGCTGCCATCCACTTGTTGAACCACTGCGCTTTATCGCCGTTGATCTTTATGTTATCCTTTGTCGCTGCAAAGACCCGGTCGAAATCCTGGGCAGTCACTTCCAGAATCTCATTTTCCTTAAACCTTCGCGCAGTTTCGCGGACGATCGCGAATACGCGTGGCAAAACCTTCATCAAAACTTTTTCAAGCTCCTTGTTGCGCTCCAGCTCGATCTTGTCAATTTCTTTGAATACATCTTCCTTGTCGTTGATCTCCATTTCGGGATGATCCGCTATTTTTTTGTGAAGTGCAGCGAGGTTGTTATCGATTCCGCTTAATTCCTGATTGATAAAATCCTGAATTTTCCGCGTTTCATTCCTGAGCTCATCATTGGACAAGGACTTTACAGTTTCGCCTTCCTGTATAGTTTGCTGAACAAGAGGCATGATACGCTTGATGTCCTTTTGGGATTTTGTTCCAAATATTTTTGCGATGAGTTTTAACATTCCTTATCCGTTGAATCGTTTTCCGTACCGTTGATAAATTTTATTCACCCGTTCGAGGGAGCTGTGTTCGCTTGAAAGGGCGTAAATTTAATTCCTTTGCGCCTCACCCCCAACCAATTCGGGACAAAAGGGCGGTGTTGAGGAATAAGATTTCATTTTGTCAATTATAGTTCCAGATCGCCTTCGAACACCAATTTGGCAGGGCCGATGAGAAATATATCCGTAAACATGCCGGCATGGCTGGCGTGTATGCCGGGCTGACCGGTTGCGGAGTCGGAAAAATCTGTCGCTGAGGCCGCGGGAGACGTATTTTTTGAAGAATTGCCGTTTTTGAATTGAACAGTCAGATCCCCGCCGGGAGTACTTATTTTAACCGGTGAGGTATATCCTTCGAACGAGGCAGCGAGTGCAGCGGCCGTAACCCCGGTGCCGCAAGAGAGCGTTTCATTTTCAACACCACGTTCATAGGTTCTGACGAAAATAGAATTGCCAGGTCTTTTCTCAACAAAATTCACATTTGTTCCGCCCGGTCTAAAATCTTCCTTATAACGGATCTTTTTTCCTTCTTCGAAAACGGGGTATTCGTTAATGTCGTTGATAAAGCGAATAAAATGCGGCGAACCCGTATCAATAAACATATCCTTGCCTAAAGGTCTGACGCTCGTCACATCATTCATTTTGAGCTTGACAATGCCATCGGGGAGAATCTCGGCTTCATGGAGCCCATCATAAGCATTGAACCGGGCTTTACCATTCACGAGCCCCAAAGAAGCAGCCATTTGCACAGCCGCGCGACTTCCGTTTCCGCAAAGACTTTGGGAGCCGTCGCTGTTGTAGTAGACCAGGTTGAAATCCAGCGCCGGATGTTTTTCAATCAGCATTAACCCGTCGCCTCCGACGCCGAGTCTGCGATCGCAGATTCTTTGGATTTGCGCGGACGTAAAACTGTAACGGCCTGAGCGATTGTCGATCAGAACGAAATCATTTCCTGTAGCCTGATATTTATAAAAATGAATTTTCACAAATGAAAATAACGCCAGTGCCTGATTATTTTACTTCCTCGTAGTCGATGTAGTCCCCACCCTTGAAGTGTCCCTTCTTTTCCTTTTTGTAATGAGAGTCGGTATTGACGCCATCGAAGTTTTTGCGATTGCGGAATTGTTGGGAAGCCGCTCCTGCGCGGAAAAAAATAGAACCTATTTTATAAACGATGTATAAAATAAGACCGAGGATGAGGAGAAACTTAATCATTGAACCAAGTCTGTTTGGGTATATAAACTGAAAAACAAAGGTATAGGTTCGCTTACAATATGCCAACAATTGCAGCACTTTCAGAACAAGGACGGATTTTGACTCGATTTCGTGCAAAACCGCAACGGCCGGTGCAAAAAACAAGATTCATGGTTCGAGGTTCATGGTTCATTCATGGTTGGAAGTTTGCCGCTGTCGAAGCAGGAAACCGTGAACAAACAACTTCGAACGGATTACCGGCTCAGATACAAGTTTCTTTCTGCATAAATCTTCAGGAAGTAATCATCCATCAGGTCGTCGATAAAGTAAATTGATTCACCGGTGGATTTCATTTCCGGCCCTAATTCCTTATTGACATCGGGGAATTTATTAAATGAAAAGATCGGTTCCTTGATGGCATAACCTTTCCGTGTAGGGTTAAACTGAAAGTCCTTCACCTTTTTCTCACCAAGCATCACTTTGGTTGCATAATTCACATACGGCTCATCGTAAGCTTTGCAGATGAAGGGAACCGTGCGCGAAGCACGCGGGTTTGCCTCAATGACGTAAACTTTATCTTTCTTGATCGCAAACTGGATATTGATCAAACCTTTTACCTTCAAGGCTTGTGCGATCCGTGTCGTATAAGTCTCCATTTGCTTCATCACAAAATCACCAAGGTTATAGGGAGGAAGTACGGCGTACGAGTCGCCCGAGTGGATGCCGGCAGGTTCAATATGCTGCATAACGCCGATGATATAAACATCCTCGCCGTCGCAGATAGCATCCGCTTCCGCCTCGATGGCGTCATCGAGAAAATGATCCAGCAATACCTTGTTCTCCGGCAGATGTTTCCAGATATCCAGGATGTGATGCTCCAGCTCCGTTTCATTGATAACGATCTTCATACTCTGCCCGCCCAGCACGTATGATGGACGCACCAATAACGGGAAGCCTATTTGTTTTGACGCCTCGATCGCCTCGTCCGCATTCCGGGCGACGCCGAATTCAGGATAGGGGATGTTCAGGTCCTTCAACAGGGTTGAGAAACGTCCGCGGTCCTCGGCCAGATCCAACGAATCAAATGACGTCCCGATGATTTTGATGCCGTAGGCATGAAGCTTCTCCGCAAGCTTCAGCGCGGTCTGCCCGCCAAGCTGCACGATGACACCCTCGGGTTTTTCATGCTGGATGATGTCGTAGAGGTGTTCCCAGAACACCGGCTCAAAGTAAAGTTTATCGGCAATGTCAAAATCCGTCGAAACCGTTTCAGGGTTGCAATTGATCATGATCGTTTCATAGCCAGCCTCTTTGGCGGCGATCACGCCATGGACGCAGGAGTAATCAAATTCAATTCCCTGACCGATACGGTTTGGTCCTGAACCCAAAACAACCACCTTCTTTTTATCGCTGACGATGGATTCATTCTCCGTATCAAAAGTCGAATAATAGTAAGGAGTTTTCGCTTCAAACTCTGCGGCGCAGGTGTCGACAAGCTTGTACACTCTGTTGATTCCCATCTCTTTGCGCTTCTGGTGAACCTCGCTTTCAAGACAATCCAGCAAGTGGGCAATTTGACGGTCTGCATAACCTTTTTCCTTGGCCCGTCGCACCAGAGAAGAAGGAATGTCGTCAATGCCGTACTTTTCGATCTCCTTTTCAAGCTCGATAAGCTCTTCTATTTGTTTCAGGAACCACCGGTCGATCTTTGTGAGCTTTTCGATCGTCTTGAGTGGAATCCCAAGCTTGATCGAATCATAAATGTGGAATATGCGATTCCATGTAGGATGTTCAAGGCTGTAAAGAAGCTCTTCCTGTTTGGTCACTGATTTGCCGTCCGCGCCGATGCCATTTCTCCGGATCTCCAGCGACTGACACGCCTTTTGAAGGGCTTCCTGAAAATTCCTTCCGATTCCCATCACTTCTCCAACCGATTTCATTTGCAAACCGAGTTTGCGGTCTGCTCCGTGAAACTTGTCAAAATTCCACCGCGGTATTTTCACGATCACGTAATCGACAGCGGGCTCGAAGTATGCCGTCGTCGTACCGGTGATGGCATTCTTCAACTCATCCAGGTTATAGCCGATGGAAAGTTTCGCAGCGATCTTGGCAATCGGATACCCGGTAGCTTTTGAGGCAAGGGCCGACGATCGCGACACACGCGGATTGATCTCAATACCGATGATCTCCCTGTAGTTGTCGGGATTCAGGGCGAACTGAACGTTGCAGCCGCCTGCGAACTGACCGATACCATTCATCATTTTGATGGCGAGGTCTCTCATTAACTGGTAGGTGGTATCCGGTAGCGTCATCGCCGGAGCTACCGTGATCGAATCACCGGTATGTATACCCATCGGGTCAAAGTTCTCGATCGAACAAATAATGATCACGTTGCCGACACCATCGCGCAACAATTCCAGCTCAAATTCCTTCCAACCAAAAATACTTTGTTCTACAAGCACTTCATGGATCGGCGACGCGTGCAATCCACGGTTCAGGGCTTCATCAAAATCCTCCGGATGCTGCACAAAGCCGCCTCCAGTTCCGCCGAGCGTGTAGGAGGGGCGGATCACAAGTGGAAATCCGATTTCCTGCGCAATTTCTTTTCCCTGGAGGAATGACGTTGCCGTTGCTCCCTGGCATACCCCGACGCCGAGCTCTTTCATTTTCAACCGGAATTTCTCCCGGTCCTCGGTTGTCTCAATTGCTTTGATATCAACGCCGATAATGCGCACACCGTAATGTTGCCAAATACCAGCCTTATCGCACTCTATACAAAGATTAAGCGCGGTCTGACCACCCATGGTGGGTAGAACCGCGTCGATATGGTGTTTCTCTAAAATCTCCCTGATCGATTTTTTGATCAGTGGTTTCAGGTAGACGTGATCCGCCGTCATCTTGTCGGTCATGATCGTCGCGGGGTTGGAATTGATCAGCACGACCTCAATCCCTTCTTCCCGAAGCGAACGGGCAGCTTGCGATCCTGCATAGTCGAATTCACAGGCCTGTCCAATAATAATGGGTCCGCTACCGATGATCAGTACCGATCGAATACTTCTGTCTCTTGGCATGGTGTGTTTGAAAAGGGATGAACAAAATTGCGCAAAAATAAACCATCATTCGTCTCCTTCTCACATTTGCCGCAATTTTTTATCGCGTTTTTTTTATCATCATCAGCGTGTGTGTGTTAGCATGAAAACAGCGACGGTCGTCGAAACCGTTTGAAAAAAAAGGATTGAAATTCAGCCGTATTTTAGAAACCTTAGGCATCGTAACTTGATGCGATGAACTTGAATCTGAAAGCAAATCAGAAGAATACCTTCGATGCAATCGTAGTCGGATCCGGAATCACCGGAGGCTGGGCGGCTAAGGAATTGTGTGAACAGGGACTGAAGGTGTTAATGCTCGAGCGCGGAAAGCCGCTCGAACATCCGAATTATCCCACAGCGACGAAAGACCCGTGGGATTTCCCCTACCGGAACAGGCTCACACAGGATGATTACAGAAAATCGCATGTTCAGGCAAGACATTGGTCGTTCAAACATGACAATAAGCATTTTTACATCAATGATCTTGAAAATCCCTACGAGGAAGTAAAGCGCTTCGACTGGGTTCGCGGTGACATTGTCGGGGGGCGCTCGGTCCTTTGGTCGCGGCAATGCCTTCGATTCAGCGACCTGGATTTTGAAGCCAATATCCGTGATGGTTATGGAATTGACTGGCCGATCCGTTATAAAGACATCGCGCCGTGGTATGATCGGGTCGAAACATTCATCGGCGTAAGTGGTCAGGCCGAGGGGCTTCCTCACCTCCCGGACGGCAGGTTTCAGCCTCCGATGCCGATGAATTGTGTTGAACAGTTGTTTAAGGAAAAAGTCGAGGCAAAGTTCCCGGAAAGACGGGTGACCATGGGAAGGACCGCCAACCTGACTGCGCCGGTAAAAGGTCGCGGTTTGTGCCAGTACCGGAACCTCTGCCATCGTGGTTGCCCCTACGGCGCATATTTCAGCACGAACGCCAGCACACTTCCCGCTGCCTTTGCCACGGGAAACCTCACGCTGAAAACAAATGCGCTTGTAAACAAGGTGATGTATGATGAACAGCGTGGCCGGGCAACGGGAGTTGAGATTGTCGATACGGGAACCAATGAGGTTTCGGAATATTACTCAAAAGTGATCTTCCTGAATGCAGCCACGCTTGCAACGGCGTTCATTCTTCTGAACTCCACCTCGAGCCGTTTTCCCAACGGACTGGGCAATGGTAGTGGCCAGGTTGGCATGAACCTGATGGATCATCACAAATGCTTCGGTTTGTCGGCGGATGTGGAAGGATTTGAAGACGTGTACTATTCCGGCCGAAGGCCAATTGGTGTCCAGATTCCCAGATTCCGGAATCTGGGAAAAGAGCAACGCGATTTTTTGCGCGGATACAATTTCCAGGGAGAAGCTTCGCGCGCCGGATGGCCGGGAGCCGACTCCAGCGTGATTGGGGTAGCGCTCAAGGACGCTGTGTCAAAGCCCGGCGGTTGGCGCATGGGATTCACTGGCTTCGGCGAATGTCTGCCCTACCCCGACAACAAGGTCACGCTGAATAAAGATCAAAAAGATAAATGGGGACGGTACACTTTAAAGGTTGACTGCGCATTCAGGGAGAATGAAAAACGCATGCAGAAAGATATGGCAGCGACGATCGGTGAAATGCTGGATACGGCTGGGTTTAAAAATATCCGGATCGAAGCAAGAATGTCGTTCCCGGGAAATGCCAATCACGAAATGGGGACGGCGCGAATGGGGAAAAGCCCGAAGAATTCGGTCGTCAATTCCTTCAACCAGATGCATGAGGTCAAAAATGTCTTTATCACTGATGGCTCTTTTATGACCTCCGCAAGTTCTGTGAATCCTTCGCTCACGTACATGGCGATGACGGCCCGGGCTGCCCATTATGCTGTGGAGGAATTGAAGAAGCAGAATTTATAAGTTTACTCCGGTAAGTTTGTGTTCATTCAACACGGAATTCGTCTTTATGACTGCGATTCGCGCAAAGCCACACCTCCTCAAGTCTCTTTCTGCCTGTGCCCTGGTCAACGAATAAGATTTTTCAGCGAAGTTTAGTTGCACAGGGTTCCGGCCACCCGGTTTTCATAAGGAATTCCAGGCAAATGAAAGGGCACGAGACAACAATTCATTAACCCAGGTTAACATTACCTCACAGGGGTGATGCCAGGGCCCCGGAATTATTTTTCTGAAACTTCAATGACTTTATTCCAGACCCTGAAAACGTTTTTATAACAGATCCTGGCGATATCTTCCTCGGAATAACCGCGCCTCAGCAACACTGCGATCAGGTTTGGATAGGTCGAAACATCTTTTAGTCCCAACGGAAGGCTGTCGCCAACGCCGTCAAAGTCCGACCCAATTCCGACATGGTCGACTCCGACAAGCTGGACCACGTGGTCGATATGGTCGGCGACACGTTCAACATCGGAATAAAGTTCGCGGTGCGCTTTTCCAAATTGTGCGATCAGGGGCTGCGCTGCTTCGTCTTTCGAAGTGAGATCTTTTTCCTTGAGTATTTTTTCAAGTGAATCACGCAGGGTGTCATTCTTCCGGGCAACGGAATCAAGGAAATTGGCGCCGAAGTTAATTTGAATAACGCCGCCGTTCTTTGCCAGCGCCCGGATCATGTCGTCCGACATATTTCTTTCGAAACCTGGTGTAAAAAACCTGCACGATGAGTGGGAAGCAATGGCGGGAGCCTTGGTGATTTTCATTACATCATAAAACGCGCTGTCCGATACGTGCGAGATATCAACCATCATTCCAATCGCATTCATTTCGGCAACGACCTTCTCCCCGAAAGGACTGAGGCCATTCCAGGTTTTCATAGAGTCATAAGACGAGTCACATATCTGATTATCCTTTGCATGGGTAAGTGTGATGTAACGGATTCCCCGATCGAAAAAATATTTGACATTCGCGATGTCATCTCCTACCGGGGCGCCATTCTCCATGCCCAACGGCAACGATACCTTGCCGGAGTTGGTGTTTCGCTCGACGTCCTGTGGCGTTTTTGCCAAAGCAAACTTGTCGGGATGTGCTGCGGCGATGGCTTCAACCATCGTGATCAGCGAGTCCGCGAGGGCTTTTCCTTTATCCGGTTGTTGCTGATACGCGGAGGGGATATATATTGACATGAATGGTGCGTCAAGGCCTCCTTTTTTTGCGCGGTCAAAATCGAAGTCGCCTTCCGTGGTGCTCACGGGTATGCCCATATATTCACGTTCGAGTCTGAACCGTTTCACCCGGAGCCGGTATGGGAGGTCAACATGTCCATCGGTAATGATAAATGTCTGAGCCAGGGAATCGGCAACCTTCATGAGCTTTTCATCCGGCATATTCTTATAATCCGTTTTTTCAACGCTGGTGCAGGAAATAAACACAATGAACAAAAGAGAAAGAAAAAGATGATCTGATTTCATAATCCGGTCGGGGTGAACTTGTTTTATGGGCGAAAAGTTATTCATTTTTGGGAGGGAAGCAAACAACTGTTATTTCGATGAAGGTGACTACCTTTCAGGCATGTGGTAACACGGTGCGATCACTGCGAAACATAACATATTGATAATCCTGCGTTGGAGACTTCACAACTACCGGTTATTACCAGGTCGCAGCTCGCGCTGCGCAACGGACAGGATAAACCTGAAGTTTGGGTGGCTTACAACGGTTTGGTTTACGACGTCACGATCTCGCGGCTTTGGCGGAACGGCAAACACTACGAGCATTGGGCAGGTCAGGATCTGACAGATGAATTGAAGGATGCGCCCCATACGGAGAAGGTTTTTGATAAATTTCCTGTAATAGGGCGACTTCAATATTTAAAAGATTAAAAAAAGTTCACACACACGGGCACATCTTTGGAGAGAGTTTTTTACTATCCAATTCATCTTTTAGCTTTGTAATTTCGTGTCAAATATTTTATAGCCAACTTGTAGCGTAAAATGATTCTAATTGCTGATAGCGGCGGCTCGAAAACCGACTGGCGCCTCGTCCAGAGAGATGGAACAATTGGGCAGGCCAGCGCGCCCGGTTTTAATCCTTATTACCAGCCGATTGAAGATCTCAAACGGGATGTCGAACACATCCTGCTGCCGAAAATAAACGGCGGTGAGCACGTTGAGAAGATCTATTTTTACGGTGCAGGCGTATCTTCCTTGAAAAACCAATTGACGATCAAAAGCGCGTTCCTGGAGTATTTTCCGGAAGCGCATATAGAAATCGGATGGGATCTTCTTGCCGCTGCGCGGTCGTTGTGCGGCCGGGAACCTGGCATTGCCTGCATCATGGGAACCGGTTCAAACTCCTGCCTCTACGACGGCAACAAGATTATCGATAACGTCGCTAACCTCGGTTGGATCCTTGCCGACGAAGGCTCTGGCGCGAACATCGGCCGGAAGTTTCTTGTGGACTACCTCCGCAAAAAGATGCCAGAGACTTTGGCCAAACAATTCCACGATCGTTTTCCGCTATCCCGGGAAGAATTTCTTGAAAAAGTGTATCAGCAGGAAAAGCCAAGCGCATTTCTGGCAAGCTTTGCAAAGTTTATTTTCCAGCACCTGAAAGATCCTTATTGCTACAGGCTTGTCTACGATAGTTTCTCTGAATTTTATGAGAACAATGTCATGGAGTATCAGAACTACAAAAACCTGAAAGTCCACTTTACCGGATCGATTGCTTTTTACTTCAGCGACATTTTACGCCAGGTAGCCAACGATAAGGGAATTACGGTGAAGAACATCCTCGAAGGTCCTATTGCCGGGTTGACCCTTTACCATACGCAGATGAATCCTGCAGGAGCATCGATTTAGGCTCGCTTTTTTTATTTCCGAAATTATGTCGACAACCGAGTCATCTTCTCATTACAATGATCTCGAAAAGATGAGCGTGCGCGATCTGCTCGCCAGTATCAACCGGGAAGATAAAACGGTTCCGCTTGCTGTGGAGCGCGCGATCACTCAGATCGAAGCACTGGTAACAGTGGTTGTATCAAAAATGCAGGAGGGTGGCAGATTGTTCTATATCGGCGCCGGGACAAGCGGAAGGCTCGGCATACTGGATGCTTCTGAAATCCCCCCGACGTATGGAATGCCGGCAGGACGGGTGATCGGATTGATCGCCGGCGGAAACCGCGCGATACGCACGCCGGTGGAGCACGCCGAAGACGACCATGATCAGGCGTGGCAGGACCTGTCAGCGCACGCAATCAACCCGCGGGATGTACTGGTCGGAATCGCGGCATCGGGAAGAACTCCGTATGTTATTGGCGGGCTCAAAAAGGCGCGCGAAAACGGGGTGACTACTGGCGCAATTACATGCAACACCGGTTCGCTGGTTTCGCAGCATGCCGACTACCCGATTGAAGTTGTTGTCGGTCCCGAATTCGTTACCGGCAGCACGCGAATGAAGGCAGGAACCGCCCAGAAACTTGTGCTCAATATGATCACGACCACCACCATGATCCGGCTCGGCCGGGTCAAGGGAAACAAAATGGTCGACATGCAGTTGACGAACAAGAAACTGGTCAACCGCGGGACCCGCATGATTATGGAAGAACTGTCTGTGGATGAAGCGGAAGCCGAACGATTGCTCAACGAATTTGGTTCAGTCCGAAAGGCCATTGAAGGCCGGCGGAAGAATGCATGATATAGAACCATATTATAGCTGGCTCAAGTACTACGATTCGTCCCTTGACGAACGCTCGCCATTTTACGGAAAGCAATACAACTTCGACGTTTATTCAGAAACCATTTACGGTTATTACATCGATCCTGCCTGGGATAATATCGGGTCCGAAACGCTTTACCTGAAGATACTGTTCACCGATTACGATGTGGGATTTTGCGTGCTGGAATTTATCGGAGAATGGAATGATGCGATCAACAATGATATCATGTTTCTGAAGCGCAATATTCTGGAACCGATGATCAAGGAAGGGGTCAATAAATTCATTCTGATCGGTGAGAATATCATGAATTTTCACGGTTCCGATGATTGTTACTATGAAGAATGGTTTGAAGACATCGAAGACGGATGGATCGCGGCGGTCTCTTTCCCGGATTTTATTCAGGAAGAATTCAAGAAATACAATGTGGACAACTATATCAATATGGGCGGAACCCTCCAGATTGAAAAATGGAGAACGATGCAGCCCCATACTTTTTACGATGTTGTCAGCAAACTAATCCAACGCCGGCTCCCTTAGCTGGTCTTTCGATACCGAGTCCTGGTATTTGGTTGACGCTGGTTTTACGTAAACGCGGATCAGCCTTTACGAAACACCATTTGCGATCGACTGATGACCGAAATGCTATCAGCTCAGAGCAGGGTGAGCTGGACGTTGTTGACCAGCACGTCGGCGGGAATGAGGTAATTCCGTTTTGATCTCAGTTCACGACAAACGATCCTGGTTCTTTTCAGCTTGCCTTTCGTAAAATAACGTTGTTGAAACTGAAAAATGCTTCCTTCGGGAATTTCCGACAGATAGGTATACTTGTCGGCATGCTGGTCGAACAATCGAAACGCTTTGGTCAGCTCGGTGTCAGCAAAAGAGCTTGCCTTGGGGTTGATCATGTGTTTGTGAACCAGGTGTAAGATTTGCGGAGGAAAAACACTATTTACAATCAATGGCCCCATGAGTTGTTTAAACACGTTCTTCCATTCCTCGCCATGGGGGTCGACCTTGTTACCATATTTCACATAAACATGAAGATGCGCGACCTCATGAACGTAGGTGAAAAGAAACAGAAACGGATTCAAATCGTGGTTCAGTGTAATGCGCTGGAATCTTGAATCTTTTCTTCCGGTAAAATCACCGACTTTCGATTGCCGGGTACGGGTGATTTTTAATTCAAAGGGAAGGAATTTCCAAAGGGAATGGCAATATCTGAGAGCCTGTGGGGGAACATGCTTCTCCAGTATTAAGCGTACTTTCTCCTCGTTCATTTCAGACTACAAAATAAAAAAGGCTTTAGTCAATCTAAAGCCTTCCCGGGAAAACAATCTTTCGATTGATTACTGACCAGCTTGGGTGGTGTCAGTTTTTGTAGTGTCTGTTGTTACAGTGTCTGTTGTTACAGGAGTTTCGGTTTCAGCAGGTGTAGTTTCTTCAGCTTGTTTCTTTTCGCCACAAGCAACGAATGCTACTGCAAAACCGCATACCAATAACAATGCGATAATTTTTTTCATAGTTTACAGGTTTTTAAAATTCATCGCAAATATACGAGGATTGGCTAATTACAATGGATGGCGTAAGGAAAATTTATTTTTTCCTGAAGATTAGCCTTACGGGTACCCCTTCGAAGTCAAAATTCTCCCGAATACGGTTTTCCAGAAACCGTTCATACGAAGGCTGGATGTACTGGGGATGGTTGCAAAAAAATGCAAACGATGGAAACCGCGCGTTCACCTGTGTAATGTACTTGATCTGGATGAACTTGCCCTTTATGGCAGGAGGCGGATACCGCTCAATTTCAGGCAAAATCGCACCATTTAGCTTGGATGTCGGGACCTTTTTTGTCTTATTATCAAATACCTGAACAGCTTTTTCGATTACCTGAAAGATCCTTTGTTTTTCCACCACAGAAGCAAAAATGACGGGGATGTAGTCGATGGGTGCCAGCTTCTCCAGGATTTCTTTTTTGTATTTATCCGCGGTTTTAGAATCTTTTTCCACAAGATCCCACTTGTTGACCATGATTACCATCCCTTTGCCCTGCCGTTGCGCGAGACTGATGATATTGACATCCTGCGCTTCCATACCCCTTTCCGCATCAATGACAACGATCAAAACGTCGCTTTCTTCAAGCGCGCGCAGGGAACGCAACACGGAATAAAATTCAATGTCGTCTTTCACTTTGCCTTTCTTTCGGATTCCGGCCGTGTCGATCAGAATGAAGTCCTTGCCAAACATTTTATAGTGCGAGTGAATGGCGTCGCGGGTGGTTCCTGCCTCATCCGTGACAATACTCCTGTCTGTCCCCAGCAAGGCATTGAGCAGAGACGACTTACCGACGTTGGGCCTGCCGACAATGGAGATCTTCGGAATGCCGGCATTGGGGTCTTCAACGCCTTCCGAGGGGAAAATTTTTACAACTTCATCGAGCAGCTCGCCTGTGCCACTGCCATTCTCCGCAGAAACGGGATATACTTCACCGAGCGCAAGCTCATAAAATTCATTGGCAAGCAACGCCTTGTCGGGCGTATCGGTTTTATTCGCAGCAACAAAAACCGGTTTTTTGGAAGCCCTGAGCACGTTGGCAAAATCCTTGTCGAACCCGGTGAGCCCATCGCGCGCATCCACCATGAAAATTACGGCAGACGCTTCTTCTATCGCCATGGCTATCTGTTTCCGGATCTGCGACTCAAATTTGTCTTCCGAACCTTTCACATATCCGCCGGTATCGATTACCGTAAAAAATTTGCCGCACCATTCGGCATAACCGTAATGGCGATCCCGTGTAACTCCGGGCATGTCATCCATGATCGCCTCGCGTTTCTCGATCATGCGGTTAAAAAACGTCGATTTGCCGACATTGGGCCTTCCAACAATTGCTACAATATTTGCCATGATACGATGTGTACGAAAAAAAAATGATTATTCGAGATAACCAAACTGCCGGAGCTTCTGCCGCTCTTTCCTCCAGTTATCGGCTACTTTTACGTGTGTTTCAAGAAAAATTTTCTTGCCAAAGAACGCTTCCATATCCTTTCGCGCCTCCGTGCCTACTTTCTTAAGCGAGCTGCCGGCCTTGCCGATAACGATGCCTTTCTGCGAATCGCGTTCAACATAGATCTCGGCACTGATACGGATGATGTCGCCCTGATCTTTGAATGAGTTAATCACAACCTCACAGCTATAGGGGATTTCCTCTTCATAGGTCAGGAAAATCTTTTCGCGGATAATCTCTGACGCGAAAAAGCGTTCGGATCGGTCGGTAAACTCATCCTGCGGAAAAAACGCCGGGTGTTCCGGCAACTTTGCCACAATGATATCGAGGATCCGGTCAACGTTTTGACCAGTCTTCGCGGATACAGGCAAAATTTCAAAGGCATTCGGAAGCTCCGTTTTCCAATAAGCGATCTTGTCATCAACCTGTGAGCCGCCTTTGCCAAGGTCGACTTTATTGATCAGCAGCAATATGGGGGTCTTGACCTTGAGGAATCTTTCGAACAGGTGCGGTTCAAACCTGTCGTTCAACTCGACCACCAACAAGATCAGGTCAGCGTCTTCCAGCGACACTTTCACATAAGTCATCATCGCTTCATGCAGCGAATACTTCGGTTCCAGGATCCCTGGAGTGTCGGAGTAAACGATCTGATAATCCCGTCCATTGAGGATCCCCATGATCCGGTGCCGTGTGGTCTGCGCTTTTGCGGTAATGATGGAAATATTCTCCCCCATCAGCTTATTCATTAGCGATGACTTTCCCACGTTGGGCTTGCCAACGATGCTTACGAATCCGGCTTTAAATTTGGAGTTTTGTTCCATAGGGAATTACACCGCAAGATTAGCCAATTTAAGCAAGCGTCTCAAATAAAGATTGAAGTGATTTGCTTTTCCTTCGACTAACCGGCAGGATGCTTCGCATTTGTTCACCGGAGGCTTCATTTTTTTTACTTAATAGCCGTTGTGTCATACGCTGAGAAGACCGTCATGATCGCGTCGACTTGATGCTTAAACGCGGCTGACGAAAGTGCTTAAGCATTGCAAACTGATCGGCCGGGCGTTGGAACAGACCATGTTGATCATCTCGACGGAACCTTGAAAGGACCGGTTGTCAATATCCAGATTTAAGGATCAGAGCATGCTGCCCGATACTGTGGGCGGTATGATGTCGTCTTTGGTCGCTGCATTCCGTTTCTTGATTCCAGCATTGCGCAACGGGTCGGAGATGAAGCTATGAGTAACCATTGGCCTACTGAAAATTGATTTTCGTCCGGTTTTTTAATCGATCTGTTTCAACATGTTCGCACTGTCGCCTCATTCCTTTCGAGATAACAGACACGTGAGTCTTCTTTAGCTATGTCTTCCCAGACAATTTGATACGATTCGCTTATCAACCAAAAGAAAAACAAAATTGAACCCCGGCGGAGAAATCACCAAAAACGGGCAGAAACCGGTCGAAAATGGGCAGCATTGCAATCAAAAATCAGCGTAAAACGCGATTCATAGATATCAATATTTTTGGAACGATTATTACTAATTAACGCGTGGTGTTCTAATGGCCAAAAAGAAACCTTATGCTTAAAAACTATTTTATCGTCGCGTGGAGAAATCTTCTCCGCAGTCGCACCATCTCACTGATCAATATCTTTGGCCTTGCCATTGGTCTGCTGGTTTGCGGCTTGATCTATCAATACGTTCACTTCGAACAGAGCTACGATAAGTTCCATGTGAACGGTCACCGACTATACCGCGTAGCACTTGAAAATACAATATCCGACAGCCCCAGCGCCTCGGCCACCAATCACCCGGCAGTGGGGCCTGCAATGGAACGTGATTTTCCGGAAGTTGAGGCTTCCACCCGGTTCATTCGGGCCAGCTTTTTCGTCAATACCCTGGCTGTCTCTTACCAGCGAAAAGATGGTGAACAAAGGACTTTTATCGAAGACAAAATGTACGTGGCGGACACACCCTTCCTTACCATGTTTTCTTTTCCACTTGTCGAAGGCGATCCCTTAACCGCATTGAAAGAACCCCGCTCAGTGGTGATCTCGGAAACCATGAAGCAAAAATATTTTGGTAACGCACCCGCGATGGGAAAAGAGATCAGTCTCAACCGGGAGGTCAACCTGGTGGTTACGGGTATCATGAAAGATATTCCACCCAACTCCCATCTCTCTTTCAATTCGCTTGTGTCTTTTTCAACGCTTGGCGAAAGTTGGGGTCACGACCAATGGAGGTGGCCTGAGTTCTACAATTACATCCTTTTGAAACCCGAGGCAGATCAAGTGGCGCCTGAAGAAAAACTTCCTGCTTTTGTTGACAAATACCTGGGCGATGTGAAAAAGGAATATAAATGGAAGATCCGAATGTTTCTTCAGCCCGTAACTTCCATACACCTTACGTCACATATTGGTCTGGAACATGACGTCAACGGAAGCCAACAAACCGTTTACTTCCTTATTCTGCTGGGCATTTTCATACTGATTGTAGCCTGGATCAATTACATCAATCTATCCACGGCCCGATCCCTCGAACGAAGCAAGGAAGTAGGCTTGCGTAAAGTCATCGGTGCCAGCAGAAAGCAACTTGTCGTTCAGTTCTTTTTTGACTCATTGCACATAAACGGTTTGGCCATGGTTACGGGAGTCATTTTCTTCTCATTAGCCGAGCCTTTCTTTGAGTCGCTTGTAGGTAAAAATTTTTCAGCCGGTAATTTTGCAGGAGAAGGCTGGACACTTGTGTTGCCATGGGCTATTGCCATTGTTATTCTGATCACGGGAACGCTCATCGTTGGCACTTACCCTGCGTTGTTGCTCTCCTCATTCAATCCGGCCCAGGTGTTGAAGGGGGGAAATTCAGTCGTTCAGGTGCTGGCCTAATGCTTCGTCAATGTCTGGTTTCATTCCAGTACGTACTGTCCATTTTACTCATAGCCGGTACAATTACGATCTATCAGCAGCTGTCTTTCATGCAGAACCAGGACCTGGGATACAATAAAGACCAGATGCTTGTCCTGAAATCGCCAGCCGTTTACGACTCGACAATTATAAACAGGGTTCAATATTTTAAAGATCTTCTGTCCCGGATTCCGGCAATCAAACATACCAGCTACTCGAGTGACATACCGGGACATTTGCCGTCCGGACGCAACGGAATCAGAAGAGAAAATCAGAATTCAGCAGACGATATATTGGCTTATCAACAAAGCATCGACGAGGATTTTCTCGCCACCTTTGATATCCCACTTGTGGCGGGCAGACAACTTAATGCGACAGATCTATATGTGTATAACAAACCCACGCAAATTATCGTCAATGAAGAGTTAGTCAGGCGAATGGGTTTTGTCAGTCCTGATGATGCTCTGAATACCAGAGTGATCTTCGGCAGGGGCCCGGATCCGCAACACGCAGAAATTGTGGGTGTCATCAAGAACTATCATCAGGTCTCTTTGAAGGATGGATTTCAGCCTATCTTGTATTACCTCGAGGCAGAAGGCGAGCAACGCTACTTCGCAATTCATACCAGCGCGCAGGATATCTCCGCTACTTTGGGTGCTGTGAAAGAATCTTATTCGGCGGCTTTTCCCAACAACGCCTTTGACTATTTCTTTCTGGATGAATATTTCAATAAACAATATCAGGGCGACGTACGGATCGCAAGGATCTTCGGGACATTCACAGGATTGGCTATCGTGATTGCCTGCCTCGGCCTCTTTGGTCTATCGGTATTTGCAGCCATTCACAGAAACAAGGAAGTGGGTATTCGAAAGGTACTGGGGGCAACCGTTACTGGCATCATGCTGCTATTTTCCAGGGATTCTATCAGGCTGCTGTTGATCTCTTATGTAATTGCCGCTCCAATAATTTTCATCGTTGCCGGAAAGTGGTTGAACGGATTTACCTTCCGAATGACTCCAGGTTGGCAAATATATTTTATGCCATTGGTCCTTCTGTTTTTCATTTCGCTGAGCACCGTTACTTTTATTTGCCTCAAAGTTGCCGTCGATAACCCGACGAAGGCATTGAGACAAGAGTAGGTGGGAGACGGAATCTAATGGTCCATCCCTTTGTAGCCAGTTGGGCGAAAGCAATCTGTTTCCAAGGCTATTGCTATAACCCATGTAAAGCTGATTATGATCAGGAGAAACCAGAACGTATACATAACAGGTCATAAAAAAGCGGCACTTCATGTCGCTTTCACCAGTAGCAAACAATCCCGATGACTATCAGATGACTATCGGGAGAACCTGTGTCCGCATCTGGCGGATAACTTGTCCGATTTTTGCCGGATGAGCCAAAACTGGTAAGACCAACACCGTAAAACAAGAAAAAAGCGACCGAAGTCGCTTTCTTTCTGAGCAGGCTGGAAGGGCCATAATCCAACCAGTTTTGCTGAGAATTGATCATATTCCAGATTTCGGTTTCCCAGTTTAAACTATCCCGAACCGGTCCTGTTTTTCAGATCAATGGACGGATCATTTCCCAACGGTTCCAATTCGGCAAATTGAGTGGCGATTGCTCCGCTGTTAGCAGTAACGTTGAGGCGATAGTACTCATACGCTGTATTGTTAGTAAAGGAGTAGGTTTTTGTGAGGTAGCGCGTGGCGAAAGGCGGTCCCGTTTGACTGTTAAGTGTGGTCCAGCTTGATCCATCGCCGATCCTTGCAGATTCCAGTCTTTAGGATCACGAGTGGTAACATCGTTTGCCGAAGTGATCGTGTATTGTGTCACAACCACGGGAGAAGGCGACTGATACTGAACCCAAACAGTTGGATTGTTAATGTAATACTTGGTACTTAGGTCGTTGTCAATCAACTTTGGAAAGTTCTCATTAGCATTGGTGTTGCTGTATTGCGCAGTAATCGTTCCTCTATTATTGGTGAAGTCTTGAACGTCGATTCAGTGAAAATGCTCAGCTTGGATGAAGAAAAGGTATTTAATGGCTACAAATTAATGGGGGTAATTCCATCACACAATGGTCGCAGGATCTATTTACCGCGATACAATTGCGATTCGCCTCAATATTTTTCAAGCAAAATGCTGACTGCTTATTTTAAGTGCGCACTTTTAATTTCACAGATAATCCAGGAAATGCCGGGTTTAAATTTTACTAAATCACAATTATGGATTCACAACGCGCCAGCCAGGGACTGCATGCATCTTCGCCACCATTGCACAATACAATAGACCAGTTGGCCAGGCACCTGCTTTCACAGATCGAAGCAATAGAAAAGCTCGCTACTGCTGAAGACTCATTGAGCACTCGGAATGAGCTATCATCGATCAAGAAAAAAATTCATATCCTGATCGCGAGCCTTGAAAGTCTTTCCCTACAGGACGCAGAAAAATATTTGCTTATAGACAAAGATGATTCTCATAATGATATAGTTGATGTGAAAGACAGTCGAAAGCAGCGCGTTCTGGTCATTGAAGATGACTATGAAGCCCGATGTTATATTAAGGATGTACTTAATGAAAAGTATGAGGTCATTGAGTCCGCAGATGGAGCTGAGGGTTTTACTAAAGCTGCTCAGTTACTTCCGGATCTGATCATCAGCGACGTCGTGATGCCCGGCTTGAGTGGCATCGAGGTTTGCCGGAAAATAAAGACCGATGTTACAACAAGCCACATACCTGTCATACTGCTCACCGGGCGTTCTGCCACGGAACACCGAATAGAGGGTTTTGAGGCGCGCGCGGATGCTTACATCAATAAACCTTTCAATCCTATCGAGTTGACGTTGCGAATAAGAAATTTGCTGGAGATGTTATACCATCAGCGAAAGCGATATGCTCACGACATCTATCAGACGCCCCGTCAGGTAACCACCAACAGTACGGATGAGAAATTTCTCCACCACGTCATCAAGTTCGTTGAAGATCACATAGACGATCCACAGCTGGATATCTCAGGCCTTGCAGAGGAGCTGAACATGAGTGCTTCCAGCCTGTATCGCAAAATAAAATCCATTACCGGCATGTCTTCCATCGACTTTGTCATAAACCACAAGATGAAATATGCGGCCCATCTACTATTAGCCGGTAAATACGCGGTAAAGGAAATTGCCTTCATGGTTGGATTCACAGACGCCCGGTATTTCAGCACAAGGTTTAAAAAATACTTTCAATACACACCTACCGAATACGTTGAATATACGCTTCGGAGGAACGACTAAGATCTGCCGATTAGCAAATAATTTTTTACAGCATACTCTTCCCTGAAGTTTGTCAGAGTGTGGAAATTCATCCCTAATCAAGATTATTCAACATGTTTGAAAGATAATTGAACATTCCTGTCCGCAATTATCTCTACAATAGCACTGCCTAAACGTTTTTCATATGGGTAATGCATTAAGAGGGCCCTGAGTCAGCCTGAATCTATAGTTCTTTAATTCTTACTTAACTGAAACACACCTTAAACCTGGGAACATGAACAGTTTATTTACCAATATAAAAGCCATAACAGCAGGAGCAATTTGTATGCTTACTGCCATGTTTACTGATCCTGCTGCCGCACAGACCGATATCACCAATAGTGGCGGTACCATGAGTGCGCAATACACCGATTCACCATCCGGAGAGGATATCACAAAAGTGATCGACAATCTGGCGACCACCAAATACCTGACCTTCCACAGCTCGGGCTGGATTCAATTTCAGTCAACAGGCAATTACATTGTCACTGCATATGCCATTACATCGGCCAACGATGCGCCTGAACGCGATCCCCTGAACTGGACACTGCAGGGATCTACGAACGGCTCTACGTGGACGACTTTGAACACGCAGAGCAACCAGGATTTTCCGAACCGGAACCAGCGAAGACAATTTAGTTTTTCCAACAGCACTGCATACAATTATTATCGCCTGCAGATGTCTAACAATAGCGGTACCATTTTACAGCTCGCGGAATGGGAGTTGCTCGGTACCGCGGCGGGGGGAACCGGAGTGGCAACAGTGTATCAGCACACCAATTATGGTGGTACTTCCGGAGCTCTTGCCGTAGGAACGTATACCCTGGCTCAATTGCAGGCAAAAGGTATTCAGAACAATTGGGTATCATCTGTGCGGGTGAACAACGGTTACCGGATTATTTTTTATGACAGTGATAATTTCAGCGGAGCAACCCTGACGAAATCTGCCGATGATGCTTCCCTGGTAGATGACACATGGAACGACAGAGCTACTTCCATTAAAGTGGAAGTAAATACTACCAGTGGAGACTGGAGTAATTTTGTTTACCCAACCGTTGTTCTTGACGACAGAGCCGCGGGCACACAAGGCTCCAACATCTTCCATACTGCTGTTCCTGATGCTGCTGGTTTGATGAGGGCTCAGTGCCTTGAAGTCTGCAAAAAGATATATGCCGATAACAATGATCCACGGGTAAATTTCACCAAACTTAACCTGTGGCTGGAAGATAATGACGCAGTTGCATCAAAATGGGGTGCTCCTCCGGAGATCTGGATCAGTGTGAGTGTTCGTCACATTGCGAATGTTTACAGTCAGAACGGTAATAGTTATACTGCCGTGGCGAACGAAATCAAGGGCATACTATCGCACGAAGGAACACATGGCTATCAGTGGGAACCCAAAAATGCAGGTGGCTACCAGAGTGGGACAGACTTCTATGGATTTATCGAAGGGTTGGCTGACTATGTAAGAATTGCCACCGTGGGATTCCAACCAGCGAGATTTCCAAGTACCGGCGGCCATTGGAATGACGGATATACCAGGACGGGCTTCTTCGTAAACTGGTGTGTACAAAATAAGAAATCAAGCTTTGCCATCGAGCTGAATCAAACGGCCAGGGATTTCAGTACATGGTCGTGGGACGCGGCCTGCAGGCAAATTACCGGACAAGGCGTTCAAACTTTGTGGAATGAATATCAGGCTTCGCTTTCGTCCGCAAGGGTAGCCCAATCAAATGCATCATTGTACGAACTATCCTGCTCTCGTGACGGTGATGAAAAAATTCACACCAAACTTGAAGATTTGATAGAATTATACCCGAATCCGACTTCCAGGGAATTGTGGATCAAATCAAATGACGCAAATGATGAGCGTCTGATCACGTTCACCGACTTTGCCGGTGCTACTGTGAAAAAGGCATCCATCAATTCCAAGTCAGAAGCAGTTGACGTGGCAGACCTGGCCGAAGGATGGTATGTCGTCACCATCAAAGATGTCAGGGGGAGACTGAAGCGTGAAAAAATATACATTAAACGATAACTGAGCTCACCTACCTTAGTCTAAACTTCAGATTTGAGAATCAGGATTGGCGTTAGAACTTTTGGTTTTGATGTCAGTTCTGATTCCAAATCTTTTTTCAGATCTCATCTTCCTTGGTAAAAATGAAACCTGAAGCTTCGGCACTACCTCATCTCGACTTAGATCACCGGTAACGTAAAATAAAAGACAGATCCCTTTGCTGGCTTTAGCTTCACACCGATTTTTCCCTTATGTGCTTCCACTACAAGTTTGCAGAACGTTAATCCTAATCCGGTAGAGTGGGCGATCCCCAGCTTGCGTGCTTCCACCTGAATGTATTTGTCGAAGATCTTATCTGTCATATTTGCCGGAATACCCGTTCCGTTGTCCTCAATGGATGCGCGGATTTCCATACCATGGTCCTGTTCTAAAATCTCAGTACCGATGATCACTTCGCCTTCGCACGGAGAGAATTTAATGGCATTGGTAAGCAGGTTTACAAGCACCCGTTTTATTAATTCCACATCGAATAGAAAAGTGCAATTGATACTGTTGTCCTTAATTCTAATTTCCCGCTCGTTGGCAATAAAGGCAACTTCCTGCAACACTTCACGGATCACTTCCTTAATATCGTAGGTTTCGACATTAAGTTTTATTTTGCTTTCTTCAAATTTGTGAACATTGAGAATGTTCTCAACCATATTCAACATCGTTCTGCCGGAATGTAAGACAAACGCGCTCATTTTTTCCGTCTGCCTTTCACGTCCGAATCCAATGATCGTGTTTAAAGGATTTTTGAGATCATGAACGATCATGTGGATCATGGATTCTTTAAAGTTATGAAGCTCCTTAAGCTGATCCACCGTGTCGCTGAGCTGGATATTTTTCTCCCGAATCTCGCTGGTGCGATCTTCCACGATTTTTTCGAGACGTCTTTTGGATTGGATCAATCGATTGTAATACAGGCGAACACCCCCTGATATTAGCCCTAGTCCGAAAACAAAATAGCCAACATAGGCGAGTGTGGTCTGATACCAGGGCGGAATGACTTCAAAGCTATACGTAGCTTCACCAAAGCTCTCGTCACCGTGCACGTTCATTGCCCTGACTTTAAAACTGTATTTTCCAGGGGGCAGAAATGAATATTCTTTTTTCGATTTTGAAGACCATTCACTCCAGTTTTTGTCAGCACCTTCAAGAAAATAGCTGTACAAATTGTTACCGATACCTTCGAAGGAGGAGGAAGCACATTCAAAAGTCAACGAATTATTGTTTAAGCCAAACGTGTTTAAGAGATGTCCCGGCTGGCCAAGGGCCGTTCTGAGGAAATAACCGTTCCTTTCACTGCCTGGATTCACATAAGCACCTTTGAAAATAACGGAGTCACCTGCGGAGATTTTCCTGATCAATGTGTAAAATCTTTTCTGCTGATCTTTGATCGAGGGGTCATAGCGAAACAGCCAGCTGTTGGAAGTTATCCAGTATATTCCGTTGTCATCGACCGTGACGGAATTTGGCGATATGCCAGCCAGTGGAATTGTTTTCCAAAACATCTGTCCGTTGCCGTGCTCGATTACTAATCCTGATCCTTTGTCTGTATTGAGCCAAAACTGATTGTTGTTCAGAATAGTTGCGTTAAAGATGGTTCGATGCCGCCCGGCAAGCCTTTCTTTAAAGTATGACTCCGTCACAAAACCTGAAATCGAATCACAGCAGAATGATCTGGCAGGAACTGTGTTTGCCTGAAATAATCCACCAGCCGAATTGACAAACAACCTATTGTCATACACCATAAAATTGTCAAGGCTCATGGAGGGCAGACCATGTGTCATATCATATCTCACTATTTGATGATCATCAATAAAGTTATTTTTGAATCTGATATGATAAATACCAGTCTGCCTTGACGATAGCAGGATGTTTCCCTGGGGATCTTCTGCAATGGCAACGCCGGGCGACAGGGAGGGGAAATTTTTCAATCTGCTGAGCTTTACTTCAGGAAAACCGGTGCGACTCCGATATTCGAGCTCGAAATATCCCATGCCTGAATTTTCTGAAGCATAAAAAAAAGTATTCCCGAATTTTTTCGAGGGAATAATGTCATGGATAGTGGTTATATCACCGAGTTTTCTCGCTCGCCCCCGGTGAATGGCATATAGCTTGTTATCGGCTTCACAAAGTATGATATCCCGGTAGGCGCAAAAATGAGCAACCCTGCCAATAATACCCTGCACCGGAGAGAACAACTCTTTTTTGTCACTGCCTTTAAGTGCATGATCCTGCAAGTATGAAATACCTTTGTCGTGCGATACATATAGTATTCCTTCGTGCTTAGCTGCATACGAAAGATTCTTGCTGATCTTTCCGTCGTTATTGAAGGAGCTTATGGAAGAATTTACTTCAACATAGGAAACACCGTTACTGGTTAATGCCCAAAGGTTTTTATTGCGGTCGGTATACAGGCAATAAATAATGTTATCATGAAGCCCGTGATTTTCAGTGATCATCCTTACGAGCTTGCCCTGCTCATCGATGATTACAATGCCCCCCAGCAGTGTTCCGAAGGCATAATGAGTGCTGTCGAGTTGAATACATGGATAGACAATGTTCCGGAGAATATATTCATCAACATCGGTTTCAAATCTTGTAACAATGGACGGAGGCACGTTCGCATCGGAATAATGCCCTTCTTTCGGGAGCTGGTCATAGTGATAAATGTATAACCCTTTGTTTTTTGTTACAATGAGCAGCTTGTTTTTCGCAAAAGGAAGCAGCTCAATCTTGCCAGCAGAGTTTCTGGTAAACTCGAGGGTATGAGGCAGGATTGCAGGCAAGTCGTTTTCGACCACCGCGATGCCCCGATCAGGTTGAAACAGAAACAGCTTGTCATACACCGCTGCGCCAAAGCGAGAAAACAGGTTGAAAGGTAGTGCCGAGATCGAATCGTTCTGCCATTTGAATACCTTGCCTTTATCCGCCAAAAACCAAGTGGTTTTTTTTGTATGCAGTACCTTATTCACTGAAGTGAAATTTCGATGTTCCCTTTTCAGCTTGTCCACCAGTGATACAAAAATTGTTTCCCCGGTATTGGTAAAAGCAAGATAACCAAAGTCGTTGGCGCCCCCTGCATAGATCACGCTGTCAGAAGACATACACAATGTTCGGATTACATTGCCTGTGGGTGTTTTGATCAGCTTGTAGTTAATGCCATCAAATTCAACAATGCCGGCATTGACACCGAAATACATGATCCCACGATGGTCTTGCACAGCTGACCAATACTGTGAATCAAAAATCTCTGTCCGTTTGTAGTTCGTGATAAAAGGGGTGGCCTGGTCCTTCAACGCTTGGGCGGAAACAATAGATGTACTCGAAAGAAATATGATCGCAGCGAATAAACAGGGCGCCATTGTTTTCATAGCCTTTTATAAGCATTAGGGATCTGTGACAATCTAGCAAAAATGAACGTACCTCGCTATGAGGAATTGTTGAACATGCGGAGCCGCCCGGTCAGCCAAAAATCCAATATGTTTCAAGGATGTCGTGAAACTCAAAGATTTTAGCATTGAGGAATTGATGAGCTTTAGAGGCGATCGAAGGTGACGTTTACAAATGAAATGGCTGAACCCTAAAGACCGAAAAGAAACAATGATAAGGGTCTTGAAAAGTTACAATTTAAAAATATCGAACTCTTATCGTTTAATGCTGGTCACAAGCTCTTTATCAAACAATCGGCTTAATATCGAAAGCGTTCGGTACGGGCGGCATCAAAAGTTTAGGAAACTTCTCTTCTATCCGCGCCCGAACGATTTACAAATGAATAGTACGAAGAATTTACAGCTTGCTGTTCAAACAACCTTTTCGAAGTTCGGTCGGGCGGGCATTGAACGACGGGACCAACCCGTCCCAACAAGGACAGCCAAGAAATTTGCTGATGATTTTTTCATGCCCAACCGGCTAACAATACCAACGCCGCAAAAAAAAAAAAGCGACCGAAGTCGCTTTCTCTCTGAGTAGCGGGGACAAGACTCGAACTTGTGACCTTTGGGTTATGAGCCCAACGAGCTACCAACTGCTCCACCCCGCGATATATTTTTGAGAACTCTCTCTTTTAACCTAACCGTATTTCCAAAGAATCAACCGCACCAGCCCAACGAGCTACTCCCGATGGCTATCGGGACTCCACCCCGCGATTCTATTTTTTAAGGAACGTTTTTCCTTTTACCTCAACGAAACTGAATCAAAAATATAATTCAGAACCACAAAGGGACGACAAAAGTAGGGTTTTGATCGATATGAAACAAGGGGCAGTGTCAATTATTAGAAAAATGGTATGACTTTTTAAAACAATACGGATCAAAAATAATGCACTCCATGAAAAAATTTCTAAAGAACAACGGACTGTCGCTCGCCTTCTTTTTTTTGTTCATGATCAGTATCGTTGGACAGGCAATCACCGGGCTTAAACAACATAACCAGCAGATGATAGAAAACGGCGGCCACCCCACCGGAATGCCGCAGTATCTCACATCCGGCCATTTCCTTCAATCAACCTTTGAAAACTGGGAAAGTGAATTTTTGCAAATGGCCCTGTTCCTTTTTCTCAGTGTTTTTTTGTATCAAAAGGGTTCGTCCGAATCCAAAGATCCGGACGGCGAAGAAGAGGTTGATCGCGAACCCAATCGCCGCCGCAAACATGTTCCAAAACCAGTGAAGATTGGCGGCCTTGTTCTTACCATTTACCGGCATTCCCTTGTCATAGCATTTGCACTTCTTTTTCTAGCGTCCTTCGTATTGCACTGGTTCGGCAGCCTGAAAGATTATAACGAAGGACAGACCATGAAAGGAAAAAAAACAGAATCGGCGATGCAATACCTTGGCAACTCCAGGCTTTGGTTCGAATCTTTTCAAAACTGGGAAAGTGAATTTGTCTCGATCCTTTCGATCGTGTTCTTGTCAGTATTTCTCAGAGAACACGGCTCCCCGCAGTCCAAGCCGGTCGATGCGCCCCATAGCGAAACCGGCACCTCATAAACTAAGTTTATCATGGCCAAAGTTTTCCCAGGTCCCCCAGCGATATCTTGATCCCCATCCCCAAAAGAAGAAATACTACGATCCATCCGGCGGCTTTCAGCCAAAGGGGATTCCTAAACGACCCGATCAGTACTCTTTTTTCACATGCAACGAGAATGATGAACATGGCAAAAGGCAGAACGAACGCGTTAAGCGCGCCAACGATTATCAATACATTGACCGGCCGGCCAACAATCAAAAAAATGCCTCCCGATACAATGATAAACCCCCCGATTACAAACGCCTGATATTTTTCCAGTAGTGGATGCAACGTCTTCAAAAACGAAACGGAAGTGTAGGCGGATCCGACCACGGAAGTAATTGAAGCAGCCCAGAGAACAATGCCAAAGATCCGGTATCCGATGCTCCCCGCGGCAATTTCAAATACCGAAGCGGCCGGGTTGTCCGGACTGAGGATACCCCCATTCATTACAATGCCCAGCGCCGCGAGATACAAGAGGATCCGCATAAGAGACGCAAGTGCAATCGCCCTGACGCTTGCCCTCGAAACAGCGGCAATGTTTTGTTGCCCTGAAATCCCTGCATCAAGCAAACGGTGCACACCGGCAAAGCTGATGTAGCCTCCCACAGTTCCTCCCACCAGGATCATGATTGCTGTTGTATCGATGTTTTCCGGTACGACCGCATGATGTAGTGTTGAAAGCACCGGAGGATTCGAAGTGAAAGCGATATAAGCTGTCAGACAAATCATTATTACTCCCAATCCCTTAGCGAAAATGTCGACCGTTTTTCCAGCTTCCTTGTTCCAGAAAATAAACAACGAAATAACGATGGAGAAAGACGCACCAGTTTTGACATCGACGTCGGCCAACGCGTGTAACCCCAGTCCCGAACCGCCGATATTCCCAATGTTAAATGCGAGTCCGCCCAAGACAATGAGAAAAGTCAGGACGTGCCCGGATCCTCGTATCGTTTTGTTTGCGAGATCCTGCATCCGCAAACCTGAGGCAGAAACCACCCGCCAGATATTCAATTGAACCACAATGTCGATAATGATCGAGCACAGGATTACAAATCCAAAGCTTGTGCGCAGCTTTTCTGTAAATACTGTGGTTTGTGTGATAAACCCGGGACCAATCGCAGAGGTGGCCATCAGGAAGGCTGAACCTGTTAATGCTGACGCTATTGTCCTAGAGTCTTTGAATGGCGACATGGTTCTTTTTAAGAAGCGCAACAAGTGCCATTGCGAAATCAGGCGCATGCGGTGCGTCGCCATGGATACAAACTGTTTGCGGGTTTACCAGAATTTCTTTTCCGTTGACAGATGTGACTGTTTTTCTCCGGACCATTTGCAAAACCTGCTCTGCAGCCGCAGCAGGATTTGCGATCATCGCCTCTTTAGAATGACGCGGCGTCAACGAGCCATCGTCTTGATACGTCCGGTCTGCAAAAACTTCGCTTGCTGTGTGAAGGCCCGCCAACCCGGCTTCACGGATCATCGCACTTCCCGAAAGCCCAACGAAAATCAATGTTCGATCGACGTCCGATACAGCGTGAGCAATGGCCGAGGCGATTGCCGGGTCTTTCGCCGCTGTATTGTACAATGCTCCATGCGGTTTGACATGATGAAGCCTCGCGCCCGCCACCGTCGCGAAACCCTTCAGCGCTCCCACCTGATATACGACCATGTCATAAATTTCCGATGGCGAAAATTTCATCTCTCGCCTGCCGAAACCCTGAAGGTCAGGATACCCGGGATGAGCCCCAATGGCGAGATTCTTTTTCGCCGCCAGTTTTACAGTTTTATTCATGACCGATGGATCACCGCCATGAAACCCGCATGCGATATTCACTGACGAAACGTATTCCATCAATACCTCATCCTGGCCGATATTAAATGCCCCGAAACTCTCCCCCATGTCACAATTCAGATCAATATTTTGCATCGTAATTTTGAAGATGATGATGACATGATTGTTGAATGGTCCTCAGCTGGTGTTCCAGTGAAATTACCATTTTTTCAGCGTCATGATGTGAGATTTTTTTTAACGATATCGATGTGCCCGGGCTCAGCTGCGCCAGCTTCGGAAGATCGTTTGTGATCACGTGGCCGATCCTCGGATATCCACCGGTAGTCTGATGATCGGCCATCAGCACCACAATGCCCCCTTGAGGCAATGCCTGGATCGTTCCAAATGTAACCGCCGTCGAAACCAACTCATCCCGAACGCGATACTCCAGGGGCAATTCGCCCAGATAGAATCCCATTCTGTCGGATGTTGCCCGAATGGTCAAAGCAGTTGACATTAACTTTTGCTGGGAATCCTCCGTCAACCATCCCCACTCGGCTCCTTCTATGAAACGAATTTCGCGGGAATTTTCATATACGCGGGAAGGATTTGCGGACCAGGGAAAAACAACAGGCTTCCCGCTCGCCGGATTCGCCGGCAAACGGTGTCGAAAAGGAATTACGTCGCCCGGGAGTAGAATATGGCCCGCATTGCCGCCGGCTCCGATCTTTACATTCGTAGCGGAACTGCCGAGCCACTGTGTAGTCACAAAGCCACCACGAACGGCGAGGTAGGATCGCTCACCTTTGACTTTTTTACCGCACCGAAGCATGCAATCGCGCGGTACGAGCACCGGTTTCCATAACGGAATGGCGACGCCGTCAACCATCGGAGAAAAATCCGCCCCGGTAATGCTGATCAGCGCGGGTTCTGAAAACGCCAGCTCGCCAGCCGGGAAATGCATTTCAACGACCGGGTCGTTAAAAGAATTGCCAACCAACGCTGTGGCTATACGGGATGCATAAATGTCCATGGGGCCGCCCGGACTAATCCCCCATCTGGCGAAACCGGTTCTGCCTCCATCCTGAATGGTGCTGAAAACGCCCTGTCTTATAACGGTTATTCCCATTCAGAAACCAGAAGATGCCAAACGTTGGAAGACCTCCCGGGAAACAGGGTAAAACTGTACGCGATCGCCGGCCTCGAGAAAGCACGGCGTGTCAGACTCCTTGTTAAACATGACTGTCGGTGTCCGGCCGATAATGTTCCATCCGCCGGGTGAATTTACCGGGTAAATCCCCGTCTGCCGCCCGGCAATCCCGACACTGCCGGCTGTCACGCTTGGAGCGGGCCGTGCTTTGCGCGGTGTAATCAACCTGTCGTCCACTGAAGCCATGTACGGAAATCCCGGTAGGAATCCTATCATAAACACACGGTATGTCCTTTCACAGTGGAGGGCGATTATGTCGGCGATACTCATTTTTTTTATTTCGGCAATGGCGCGAAGGTCCGGGGCGAAAGCCTCTTCATAACAAACCGGGATCCTTTTAACCGGCGCTTCCGAATGATATTCCTTTGCGGTAAATGCTTCTTCGAGAATCGAACGGACGAATTCATAGGGTCTCACATTTTTCTCATGCATTTGGACTTCAAAAGCGTTGTACAGAATGGTTAACGAACTGTAGGCGATCACTACATCCTTCAGGCCGGGAAAAACATGCTGAAGGATCCATTCCTTCATGGCCACGATTTTCCGGTGATCCTCTTCATCGATCCGATTGCCGAATGAGACGGAGATTCCCTGGTCACCAACGGGGAATATTGAATGGTTTTTCATTTGTAAAGCCGGATGAAATTACGTTGTTAGAACCCGCCTTACAAATTTCGACCTTTGCGATTGTGCATTTAGTTGTCAGGCGATTTTGGCCAGGTAAAGGTAAACGTCGAGCCCTCTCCCGGCGAGGAGATCAGTTGGACAGATTGTTTACGGTCATCGAGGATTTTTTTCACAATGGCCAGTCCGACACCCGTGCTTTCAAAACTATCGCGTTCCTGCAGCGTCTGAAAAATGACGAAAATCTTTTCATGATAATTCTTATCGATTCCCGGTCCGTTGTCCTCGACAAAAAAACGGTAATGTGTTCCCTGATCCTTGAAGGATATTTTTACCTGGCCGTCCGGTTTATCGTGGTATTTGATCGCGTTGGTGATCAGGTTTGACAGGACCTGCTGCAAGGGGATCCGTTCTGTTTTGACCACAGGAAGGTCTGAAGGCAGCAGGATACGATGTTCAGGTTTTGTTCCGATGCTGTCAATGATCTCCTGAAGCAGAATGTTCAAATCGACTTCTTCTTTTACAGGCATTTCCCTTCCCACCCGCGCATACGAGAGAATCCCCTGGATCATACTTTCAGCACGAAGCAGGCGGCCCTTGATGAGCTGCACATATTCCCGCATTTTCGCGCTCAATTCCTGGCTGTGGTCCTCCTCGATCCAGGTGACAACGTTGTCGATTCCACGCAGGGGCGCTTTCAGATCGTGAGATACGATATGCGCAAACTGTCCCAATTCCTCATTTTTTCTTTGAAGCAGTGTAATATTCTCTGACAAAACCCTTGACATGTGGTTCAGCGATCTCGCCAGCCGGCTTAATTCATCGTGGCCCTTATCTTCCGTCGTCGCGCTGTAGTTCCCGGCTGCGATATCGTCCGCCATATTCACCATGCGGATGATACGGGTAGATATCCGGTGGGCAAGAAACGCGGCGATCGCCACTCCGATCACGATCGAAAGTGTTGTGAGATAAAAAGATATCTGGCGCGTTCTACGAATGGAATTCGTCAGATCCGCCTTACGACGCTCCCTCACTGAATATTCATAGTTGCTGAAGTCACGAAATACGTGCTGCAACCTGCGGTTCACGGCCTGTTCATTACCTGTTGAAAGTTTTTCGCGATACATCTTATTGAACGCCACCTGACCGCTATCCGACGAAACGGCGTTGCGTTTGGCATTAATCAGCGGCTCCGCAAAATCGCTGAACCATTGATCAATAAGCACGTGAATTTGCCGCAGTTTTCTGTGCTGTTGGGAAGTATCCGGAATCATCGTCGACAGCTCAGCAAGGATATTCACATTTTCATTGGCCGCGGAATCATACGCTTCGATAAAGTAATTCTCTCCCGTAAAAAGGTATCCCCGCAAACCGCTCACCATGTTGAGAATGTTTCGCTGGAATCGGTTGGTCTCACGAACAATTTGGGCTGACCTGGCAAAAAATTCCGAATTCTCATTAACCTTTTCAGTTTGGCGGAAGTTAATGTAAGTCGTTGCCGAAAAAAGTATGAGGATCAACAAAAATCCCAAAAAAATCAAATTCGATATCTTCATGCGCGACTCGTGTTAGGTTGACCGGATACGGTAAATGAATCCTAAGCGTGGGAATTGCAATATAATAAGTTTAAATAACGGTTGGGGAGTTTTTTCTATTCACTCCGGTCGCAGGAACCGCCATTCTTTTCTTTAATTGCCGGTACAAAAATTACCAGCCATGGAATGCAATTTTAGTTTTTTCTATTCATTCTTTTATTTTACAGAAAGTGCTGCTTAATTCCCGACCACCATTGGCTGAACGTATGCGTCCCGCCCGGCTTGACGAGCTGGTGGGCCAGGAACATCTTACCGGACCGAATGGTATCATCAGAAAGGCGATTCACGCCGGCAATATTCCCTCGATGATTTTGTGGGGACCACCCGGCGTTGGAAAAACCACCATCGCCAATATCATCGCCAATGAAGTGAAGAAGCCGTTTCATACGTTGAGCGCCGTAAACTCAGGAGTTAAGGAAGTGCGGGAGGTAATTGAAAAGTCGAAGCTATTACCACGCTCGATCCTCTTTATCGATGAGATCCACCGATTCAATAAATCCCAACAAGACGCTTTACTTGGTGCGGTAGAAAAGGGTATCATTACGCTGATTGGCGCCACGACCGAAAATCCGTCTTTTGAAGTAAATTCCGCTTTGTTGTCACGTTGCCAGGTCTATACGTTAAAACCGCTGGGCGAGGAGCAGCTTTTGATGCTGGTCCGGCAGGCGCTCACAAGAGATGAGGAGCTGAAGAAAAGAAATATCGAGATACGCGAGCACCATGCGCTGTTGAATATTTCCGGTGGCGACGGCCGAAAACTGCTAAATCTCATCGAGCTTCTTGCCGACAACATCAAAGGCGACATTGCGGTAACTGACGAACTGGTTGTTGAAACCGCGCAGAAACACATCGCGATCTATGATAAAAGCGGAGAGCAGCATTACGATATCATCTCCGCCTTTATCAAATCAATTCGTGGAAGCGATCCCAATGCAGCAGTTTATTATCTTGCCAGGATGGTCGAGGGTGGAGAAGATGTAAAATTCATTGCACGGCGAATGCTTATCCTTGCATCAGAGGACATCGGCAATGCCAATCCAACCGCCCTGGTTATTGCGAACAGCACTTTCCAGGCCGTCGACGTAATCGGCTATCCTGAGGCCAGGATCATTCTAGCGCAATGCGCCGTATATCTGGCTTCGTCGCCGAAGAGCAACGCAAGTTATATGGCCATAGAAAATGCATTGGGAACTGTACACGATACTGGCGATCTTCCCGTTCCTTTATCGGTGAGAAACGCCCCAACAAGACTTATGAAGAAAATGGGTTACGGCAAAGATTACCGGTACGCTCATGATTACGCGGGAAATTTTGTCAATGCGGAATATCTTCCGGATGAGATTCAGGGAACCCGGTTTTACGAACCCGGCAACAATCCACGGGAAGATGAATTGAGGAAATATCTCCGGTCGCTCTGGAAAGAAAAATATGGTTACTAACCACTGGACTATCTAATTTTTGTTGATGAAGAGAATCATATTCGAGTCACCTGCTGAGTTTTCGATTTTGTGTGTCCTCCTCGGCCTGGGCTATGCCGCGATTCAATATTACCGGGTAAAGAAGCAGCCGTGGGGCCGGCCGATCAACCTGTTGTTATTTGCATCTCGGGCCGCGCTGACCGCCTTTCTCGCATTTCTGTTGCTGGGCCCGATTGTCAAACAAATCAACAATCTGTACGAGAAACCGCATTTTGTTTTTCTCTACGACAATTCCGCATCGGTAAAACAGACCGTCGACTCGGCGACGCTTGGCAAGCTCACGCGAGAGGTCGATGACTTACAAAATGCCCTCGCCGAAAACGGATACTCAACTTCGACGCAGGATCTGAAGGGTGATGCAGCGGAAAGAATCAACTTCAATCTCGGCTCGTCGGACATACACTCTGCGCTGAGGCGAATCAGTCATCGCTATGAGGGTCAGAAAATTGCCGGGGTCGTCCTGGTTTCGGATGGAATTTATAACACGGGACTTTCCCCGCTCTATGGAAATTACAACTATCCCGTGTATACGGTCGGGGTTGGGGACACGACCGAGAGAACCGATGTTTCTATCCGGAACATGGCCTATAACAAAATAGCCTATCAGGGAAACAAGTTTCCTCTGCGGGTGGAAGTTCAAACCAAGAATCTTCGGCCTCAGGAGATCAGCATTTCCCTGCTCAGGCGGGGAAAAGTAATCGATCGGCAAACGCAACAATCAAAAGGTGACAATGACCTCATCGCTTTCGATTTTCAGCCGCTCGCGGAAGAACAGGGCATCCAGAAATTCGACGTGGTTGTGGAGGCGAAACCGGGCGAACAAAACTCGCGCAATAACAGGGCATCATTGTTTGTCGAGGTCGTCGAGGGGAAAAAGAAAATCCTCGTGGTGGCGCCAGCTCCGCACCCGGATATTAAAGCTTTAAGGGAGGTTGTTGAGAAGAATTCGAATTACGAGTTTCACCTTCACATACCGGGAATAAGTGAAAATCCACCAGGTGTTCTCAGACCGGAGAATATTGATCTGGCAATCTTCCATCAGTCGCCGGACACACGTGGACGAACAACTGGTTTGTTTCAAAGTTTCCTGAAGAGTAAATCTTCCCTGTTCCTCATCCTGGGTCAGCAATCAGATGTAACACAACTCGCAAGACAGGATTTACCCTTAAAGTTCGAAGGCGCTCCGCGCGACTTCGATGAAGTGACGCCGGTTGTTAACCAGGCCTTTTCAAATTTTACGATTTCTCAGGATGCCCATGTAATCATGGCCGATTTTCCACCGGTGTATGTCCACTTTGGCAAAGCGCACGTGCATCCCACTTCAACGATTCTTCTTTACCAGAAAGTCGGAAGTGTAACAACAGATAAGCCCTTGCTGGTCCTCGATATCAAGGATTCGAAAAAAACCGCGATCATGTCAGGCGAAGGGTTGTGGCGCTGGAAGTTGAATGAATTTGATAAAACGGAACAAACGGCATCTTTTGATGAACTGTTCGGAAAGCTCATCCAGTTTTTAACAACCACCGACGACAAAAGAAAATTCCGCAGCTACCCCATTAAGCAGGAATTCTCCGATACCGAGCCCGTTGTATTTGAAAGCCAGGTCTATAACGATATTTACGAGCCGATCTACGGCAATTCCATTGAGATCAACATTACGGACGAAACCGGCAAAAAAAATCTTTACAGCTACGTGACTAGTCCGGGAAATATCCGCTACCAGATCGGGGGCCTTAAAGAGGGAGTATATGGATACAGGGCGCGGACAAACATCAATGGCGCCGTTGAGGAAGTGCGCGGGGAGTTTGCTGTTACCGAACAACAGGCTGAGCTTCAAAATCTCACCGCCGACTTTGATCTGCTTCGCAAAGTTTCGGCCGCAACCGGTGGAAATTTCCATCCAGCTTCCAACATGGCTGGACTGAAAGAAAAGCTTCAGCGTGTCGAAGCCAAAAGTGTGATTCACACAGAAGAAAGTTACGACTCCGTGATTAATCTAAAATGGGTTTTCTGGATCTTGCTGCTACTCGTTTCAGCGGAATGGTTCCTGAGGAAATTCTATGGATCGTATTGAGTCACCTGAGTAAATCGCTGAGCGCTTTTGGAAGAGCGTCAAATCGGAAGGTAAATCCTGTATTCTGAATTTTGCGGCTTGACACCCGTGCCCCATCCAGCACAACTGTGCTCAATTCACCCAACATGAGTTTCAAAACGAAAGCGGGGATGTTGGGTAAGAGCAGCGGTTTGTTCAACGTTGTCGCAATGGCCTTGATAAAGTCTGTGTTCGTGACAGGTGACGGAGCAACTGCGTTGTAAGGTCCCTTTATTTCCCTGTGTTCAATTGCGTGGAGAAACATGTGGCAAAGATCATCGATGTGTATCCAGCTCATGTATTGTTTTCCCGAACCCAGCGGCGCACCGACGAAGTATCTGACCGTTTTGGCAATCGGAGCGAGCGCACCACCGCGGTTACTTAATACGATCCCGATTCTCATTTTCACTACGCGGATTCCCAAGTCCGAAAATTTGTCCGATTCTTTTTCCCACGCGCGGGTGACCTCGGCAAGGAAATCATTGCCCGCCCCCTCATCTTCAATGAAAACTGTGTTTTCATCCCCCGGGCCATAATAACCAATTCCGGAAGCACAAATAAAACTCTGTACTGCGTGTGCAGTTGATGCAAGATGCCTACGAAGTAAGGCCGTGGATTTCGTCCTGCTTTCGAGAATCTCCTTCTTGCGTTTTGATGACCATCGCCTGTCAGCAACACCCACACCCGCCAGGTTGATCACAACGCCAACCGCTTCAAATGCCGCCGGATCGATCATCTCGTTCTTTACATCCCATAAGAACGTTTTCGTTTTTTTGAGATCTTGACTATTTCTGCTCAGGTGCCATACTTCATAACCCCGGTTTTGAAGTATTTCACTCAGCCGGGTACCGATCAGACCCGAGCCGCCGGCAATCAATATTCTTTTTGAAGCATCCATAAAATCGCGCGGTGGAATTTCTTTACTTTGTGTTATCGTTTTCCCGGGAAACACATGAAAAAATATGTCGTCATTACCTTTTTGTTGATTTGCTCAATTTCAAAAGGCCAGAGCGTAAAAGTAGTAAAGGAAAACTTACAGATAAAAGGTGAGATTGCTCGTGGCTTTGAGACCGAGCTTGACGGAAAACTGGAGGAGGTTCAAAGTTTGCTTTCCAAATATCTCAAACCGGTTGGAAAAGTGAAGAAGGGAGACGGCGCGGACATGATCAGCCTGCCTGTTATCAACGGAAAAAATTACACCTCGCCCGTGTATGTCACCGTTCGGGACAAGGGAAAGTGGGCATTGTGGGTCGGGATCCGCGCGGGTGACTGGAGCGCTGCCGATACAGCGGTGCTGTATACGGAAATTGAGAAAATGGTCTATGATTTCGCGGTGAATTTTGGCCGGGAAAAAGTTCAACTTCAGATTGACGAGTCGATGCGCGCCCTTCAGGCGGTTGAACGTCAGCAGCAACGATTGGTGAATCAGCATAAAGATTACACCACGAGGCTGGGCGAAAACAAAAACGAAAAAATTCAGCTTGAAAAAGCGCTCGAAAACAACAAGATCCAGTTTGAGGCCCTGAACAAGAAAATTGAACAGAACAAAAAAGATCAGGATTCGGTGGCCATGGCGGGGGAACAAATCAAAAAAGTGATTGAAATGCAGAAAGAGAAACAGCGGAGAGTCAATTGACTCAATAAAGACATTTCCTATTGGGGGGATTTTTTCCTGCCGCTGTCCGTTTCGCTTTGCCGAATTTCTTTTATCATTTCTTCTAAATCCCGGATGAGATATTTCTTCTCCAACCCGGGTTCTTCCGGGGCCGTCTCAAGGAACCTGATTCCATCGCGGGCCGCCGCGATCGCCTCAGTGTATTTTCCCTGTTTTTGCAGGATACGGATCTTATGATAATACCAGTATCGTGAATTGTGGAGCTCTATACCCCTCGCGACAAGTTTCATCGCCTGATCCAGATCAAGATTATTCCAACGGTAATACTCGACAGCCTTATCATAATCGTCAGCCATAGTGCTCTTGTTAGCCAACAATTGTTCGCGGATGTATTTCATCACCGCTTCATCTGTTCCGGTATTGACGTCAAAGGATATTTGTGTATTCAGCCAGGATATGTAAATCCGGGCGTTGTTTGGCACGAAGTCGATATCAATGGTCACCGATTCATGATATCTCTCGCATCTTGCAGGTTTAACTGTAAAGCGCACAGCGTCGTTCGCCGGGTCATAGTGCCCAAACGCGTATGCGGCCGTGTCTCTATTCAACATCACAGTCCATTCCTCGATTCCGGGAATTGTAAACAAGGCATAGGTGCGGGCGGGAACTTCCGTGTTGTCGATCCAGACCGCGGTACTAAAGGTAATTAGTGTTGCCGGACCAGCGCCCGTCCGCCACACTTTTCCCCACGGAACCAGTTTCCCAAAAATTTCCTCTTCAGTACGACCTCGCGCTGCCGGCCGTTCGTAGTAGACTTCGATCGTTGTAAATCCAGCTTCCTGTCGTACCGTGCACGGCGGACTTACCCGTGGAGTGTTAAATTGTCCGAAAGCAAAGGAAGATATTGTCAGTGATACGAAAAAGAGGAGTTGTTTCATCTGTAAGGTTTAAGCTCTAAAAGTAAACCTCAGGGAACGACCGCTTGTAAAGAACGTGTAAAACGATGTTAATGAAACTTAAAATTTTTCGTAAAATCCTTGTACGCGAAGTTTGGGAGTACAAGGCTGCCCTGGAGAACGGGTCTTCCGCGACGTTCTTTTCAGCGCCCTGCCAGGTGCTATTCAGGCCGCAGCTCCCATGATCGCGACTCGACATTAAAGAAAACATGCTGGTCGGGAAATTCAATGAATTCCACACCCTTTGAATTTTGCGTGTAATAAGGCGCCAGGTTCTCATTCTTCACCATTTTATCGAATAGCATGTAGCTTCGTTGTCGCAATGTATCCGGGACCATTTTCCAGGTTCGGAATATCTCCGCATAATCTTTGAGTCCGCCTTCATCAACCGTAAGCCATCCCCCGGTTGCATGCCGCTTTTCAATAAGACTTGGCGCTGGCTGCGAAACCAGAAAATAAAATTTCTGTTGCGCGACATAAAATTGCTCAAGGCGTGTCTCAATGATCCTTGTTTGATAAAATGCATCGTGTGCCTGGTCGAACCGCAACGATCCCGTTACTCCTTTTGGTGGCTTGGCTACATAGCGGATGATCAGCTTGAGCACAGAATCCTTCTCCTCCGCTGACAAAAACCGGTCTGGCTTATAAGGATCTTTGCTATTACACCCTGTAAGGAAACAACCCAGGATCAGTATCAAAAATGCAATTCTCATGGTGACAAATTTAAAAGGACCTCCCCCTGAGGGAAAGTCCTTTCAACCTTTTCAAAATATATTGTTAGTATCGCTTGCTCAATGGCTGGAATTCTGCCCATCCATCGGTCCAATCCGTTGAGCCGAAAGCTCCGCGGTAAGTAACCGCTTCGAAGAAACTGTTTCCGGAAATCAAGGCATCGGTGAAATTAGCACCTGTAGAAAGAGTTCCTGAAGTAACCGCGAAATCAGGATTCGACGTGAAGTTCGAAGATGTCTGACCTCCCCAGAACATCACTTTATTCAAGCCGAGATCCGGATATGGGTCAACAGAACCTGCCGGCGTTCCGGGATTCGGCGACCATCCCGCAGAAGAAGATGACTTAATGAACGTGTTGTTATTACTGATCCAGTAATCTCTGACCGCCGTTGCGTCGCCGCTAAACTGGTTGGTTGCAAAAGCCACATTGCTGGAAGTGGTTGTCGTCCCCAGTTCCGTGTTGTTCGGCGATGCCAAAACATTGTAGGCAAGTTTCGAAAAACCGTTGGTCAGGTTGTCGATCGTTGCGGCATCATCCAGCTTCAAACCTACCGGGAAACCGGAAAAGAAAGAATTGAAAATTGAAAGCGCTGATCTTCTCCTGATGTGCATGGCATTCTGGTAGTTGGCAGAGATGGTCCTTTGGGAAGTACCTGCGCCGCCGAGGCCGGTGGTAAAATCCTTAGGTCCCAACAAAGTCACGTTGGAGAAGATACCTTTTGTGTAGCCGGCCGAACCACCAGGTGTATCGTTGGCATTAGCCTGGTTATCGCTTTCAAAGCCATTTGACCCGGACTGATCTGCATAGAAGGGATTGCGAACGGCAAGTGCAAACTGAACGTTACCAGACCAGCCGAAGTCGGTGTCAAAATCATCGTCCCATGTCGACAAGGAGACGAGGTGCTTTGCGTTTACCGAGCCGCCAAACCACTCGAAACCATCATCTCCACCGTAAGAAACCTGGACGTTGTCCACAATTGTTCCACTGCCCACACCGCCAAACGTAAGGCTATTCGTTTCGTTATTTGGCGTCAGCTCAATGCCGGCATATTCAATACGGACGTAAGTCAGCGTTCCTGCGTTTTGCGTTACGTTTGTGGCGGGACTTGTAATATTTCCAAAAGTCTGAGCTGGGCTTAGACCTTCAATTGCAGGTTGTGCAGCCTGGTTCACCCAAGCGTCACCCAGTATAACGATTCCACCCCAGTCACCGCGATCGCGCTCTCCTACGGCCTGAGCCGATGTAAATACGACCGGATTTGTCGCTGTACCATTGGCGATCAGTTTTCCACCGGGCTGAACGACGAGCACCGCCTTCGATGCCTTATCACCTTTTATGACAGTGCCCGCAGGGATTGTTAACGTCACACCTGAAGGAATGAAAGTTTGGCCCTTGATCAAATAAGGTTTCGCCGCGTCAAGGGTTTGCGTGGCTAGTGTGCCTTCCAATGTCACGACAGGATCACCCACAGTCAGCGTATAGTTCGCGATCGCTGAAGGGTAATGTTTCCTGTCAACGGCCTGGAATGCGATGATGATCTTTGATCCTACGGTTGCACTTTGCGGCACCGTGTATTCAAAAGCGTGGGTAAATTCTTTGGCCCCGCCCATGTCAACAGACTCTTCTTCAACACCGTCGACATAAACGATCAGGTCCTGCCCTCCATTGGGAGACGTTACCGTCATTTCAACCGTAACGGTTTCACCCGGGATATTTGATCCGGAATTTGCGGCCAGCTCGACACTCGGAGCGGCATCTATTTCTTCCTCGTTGTCACAGCTTTGAATGGCCAGCAAAGATGCAAGCATGATGAGGAGAGACATCAGCTTCATGAGATTTTTCATTGATTTCAATTTTGGTTTACGGCTCAAAAATAGGGCAGCAGTGGACCTAATCAGTTATTCGCCAGTTAAGAGTTCGTTACCCGAATGTTATGTGTTCCGGGCAGTGTTAAGAAATAAAAAAAGCTGCTCAACTGGCAGCCTTCTTATCAGGAGAGAATGTGGTATTATGACTTTGAAAATTTGTACGAAAGTCCGACTGAGAATTTGGTGCCGATCTGATATTCCTTGATGACAGCTTCTTCTTTATCGATCTTGTTGTCGCTGTTATTATCCTGGTAAAATCTGTACATCGTATTCAACGCGTTTTGCACATTGACCTTCGTTTCAAACCGGTTCCTCCAGGTCTTTGATACCTGGAAATCCAGCGAATGGCGTGGCATTTCCCACCACGTCGGAAAAAGTTTGTCGCCCACGGAAAATATCCTTGGCCCGAACACATTGTAAGCGGCATTGACGGACAGCCCTGTTTCGATATCCTCATAATACAGCCCGGCGTTGACAATGTACGGTGATTGCCCCTGAAGAGGCCTGTCTTGCTGGTTCGTCGCTTGTGTGCCGATATCGACCTGGCTGTAGATCCAGGCGGCGTTTATATTAACAGAGGTGTTCCTGAAAAATTTTGAAACAGCAAGGCTTGCGAGCGACTTTCTGAATTCAACCTCGAAGCCGTAGTCGGTAGCCTTGTCAGCGTTCCGATATTCCAGCTGCGGATTTTCGGAGGTGATCTGCAAATACATTTCAATAGGATCACTGAAGTTCTTGTAGAACGCGCCGACGCTCAAAAGCTCGCCTGCGTTCGGGTAAAACTCATATCGCACATCCAGGTTGTCAATGAAGGCTGTTTTCAGTTCAGGGTTTCCGTAGACGGCGACCTCATATTCGAAATTGTAATAAAGAAAGGGTGCAAGTTCACGGAATTCCGGACGGTTCACGGTCCTGCTATACGCAGTTCTGATCAACGACCGGTCTGTCAGATTGTATGCCATGTTTATCATGGGCAATGGAGCAAAGACCGGGTTGTTAACTTCTTGTTCCTCACCGCCCTGGTTCGACCGGAATGTCATAGACTGTCGATTGTATTCGGCGCGGACGCCACCGGAGAGATCAAATTTACCGAAATGGTACGAGCCGCTGACAAACCCGGCTGTCAATAAATTCGATCCCTGATAATGATCCTGCGGTCTCGTACCTTCTTCGATCACAAATCCATTTTGCTTTTTGATATTTTCAGGAGCAAAGATTTGTTCCAATGGCAACCTTCTTAATTCATTTCCCACAGTCTGGTCGAAGTCGGCGCCGTCAGGATAGAGATAATTCATATATCGCGCATCAAAAGTTCTGGTCTTGTATTCAGCAAAATATCCCGCTGACAGCATCCCGTTATTTTCTTCTCCACCGAATTTCTTTTCAAAGTTCACGCCGTTCGAATAACCAAGATCATTCAGCTTTGACCAGAACCTTCCGGTCTCGAATAGATTTCCGGCTGCAGGCAGCTGCATCAGGAAAGGTTCTTCCGTTTCCCGGAAATCCATTTCCCGGATCGTTCTAAATCTGCGGTAATCCGGCTCGTTGCGTGAGATGCTGTGATGGCCAAAGACCCATGTCAGCACGCTATTCGATCCGAACTTATGCGTTCCCTCCAGTTGCCCGGAGTAAATGGAACGGCTTAGATAATGGTAAGCATAGTTGCGTCGGTCATAATTCGATAACTGGTACCGATCGGCTCCTTCGCGCAGCGTGGTCTCGTCTTCCCCGACCTGGACAAACAGGTTCTTGAACTCGATCTGAAAATTATCGTTGATATCGACAAGCCAGTTATTCAACAGATTTATTTTGATATCGTTCATGTGGGACTCATCCCGGTATGAAAACTTTTCCTCAGCGGTATTATCGTCGAAACTGTTGTATCGTTTGAACAAAGCATTTTTGTGCTGATATCCGTTTGAATAGGCGATGACTGTAATGTTCTTAAAGTCAATGCCTTCAATGGTGAAAGGCTGGCTGATTGCCAGGTTAATCCCTAAATCAACCGGTACCTGCCTGGTGGTGTATCCAAAATTATTGGTCAGAGATTTTCCGACGCGCTCGCGAAGACTGGAATTTCTGGTTGTCGCCTGCAATTGCGCCGTCGTGGGAAAATTTGAAGGAAGATCCCTGAAGCCGCCATCGAATCCAAATTTATCGGTGCTGCTTCCTTTTGAAGAAACGTGGTCACGAAAAGTGGTGTTATTACGGTACCCAAATGAAACTCCGCCATTGATAAAACGGTCGGATGTCGGACGTTTTGTGATGAGCTTAACTACTCCCCCGGCAAAATCGCCCGGTAATTTTGCGTCGCCAGATTTGTAAATGAGCATCTGATCGATGGCATTAGCAGGAATCAGGTCAAACGAAAATGATCGTTTGTCAATCTCGGTGCTTGGAGCGATCACTCCATTCATCATTACCTGGTTATATCGTTCGGGTACTCCGCGTATTAGAATGAATCGGTTATCTGCAATGGTGATTCCGGGAACGCGTTGGGCGATCTGGGCAGCGTCGCGGTCCGGGAGTCTCTGGATCTGCTCAGAAGAGATCCCGCTTACGACCAGTTTGCTCTCTTTTATTTCTTTGATCAGGGCAAGATCGTTGTTGATTTCCCGCGTTCCGGTGATAACGACCTCCTGCAACTCGGAAACATCCTCCTGCATTTGAACATCAATTGTGGATATCCTGCCTCCTTCAACGATCACGTCAGGAATGAGGTGGGATTTATAAGTGACAAAAGTCACCTGGAGATTGTAAGTTCCCGGCTTTACGTTCGCTATGGTAAATCTGCCATCGATATCTGTGGCGGCCCCTACCGTCGTTCCCTGTATCACGACATTCGCGCCGACAACCGTCTCGCCGCTGACGGCGTCGCTGACTGTACCAGAAATTGTACCGGTCTGCGCAACCGCGGAAACTGAAACCACCAGAAACAGAATTGAAAGTAACCGTTGCATGCTTTATTATTTGATGCAAAGGTCGCACTTGAATATTATTCAAGGGGTACCTGAATATTAGGAAATTGTTAAGATAGAATTACTGCAATTGGAACCCGAAACATCATACAACGCGAAATGTTTTGAAGGCAAGGAAATTTTCTAATCGTCTTCAATATGAAGCTGGTAACATTCCGGTAATGTCTTAAAGCCGTAATGTCATTTGCTGATTGGCACGCGGCTCAATATCGCCTTGATAATGTCGGAAGTTTTTACGTTGTCGGCTTCAGCTTCGTAGTTCATCAGGATGCGATGGTTCATGACATCAAGAGCAACGTCTTTGATATCCTCCGGAAGAACATAGTCGCGGCCGTCCATGTAGGCCATTGCTTTTGCGCCGAGGTTCAGGTTTATACTTGCCCTCGGTGACGCTCCGAATTGAATATACTGTGCAAGTTCATTCAGCTTGTACTCTAATGGTTTACGTGTTGCATACACCAGCTCGATGATATAACGCTCAAGGGATTCCGATATCTGAACTTTATTCACCTGGTCGCGAATGGCGAAGATGTCTTCCTTCGTCAGGATCGTATTGACCCGGTAGTCGAATTTCATGTTGGAGATCCTTCGCATAATTTCCATTTCCTGATCCTTGGTGGGATAATTCACGAAAACCTTCATCATGAACCGGTCGACCTGGGCTTCGGGCAACGGATAAGTTCCTTCCTGGTCAACGGGGTTTTGGGTTGCCATCACCAGGAATGGACGGTCAAGCAAAAAAGTCGTTTCCCCGATTGTTACAGTTTTTTCCTGCATGGCCTCAAGCAACGCAGACTGGACCTTTGCGGGCGATCGGTTGATCTCGTCGGCAAGGATGATATTTGCGAAGATCGGTCCTTTTTTTACCTCGAACTTTCCATCCTTTTGGTTATAGATCATTGTTCCCACCAGATCCGCCGGCAGTAGATCCGGGGTGAACTGTATCCTTTGAAAATCCAGGTGCAAGACTTGCGCGAGTGTACTTACAGTCAGTGTTTTCGCCAATCCGGGCACACCCTCCAATAGAATATGACCATTGGTAAAGAGCCCGATCAGCAGGCGGTTTACCATGTACTCCTGCCCTACGACGACTTTGCCTACCTCGTCAGCAACGCGCCGGATCTTTTCCTTATGCTCCTTTTGGTACTCTACAGCGACACCTTCCATGTGGTTTATCAGTTTACAATCGGCCAAAAATAACGGAATTATGACAATCCATGCTAAAAAAAAGGTTAGCCGGTCATAATGCGCATGAATCGAACCGGAATCGGATAATTTCATGCCGCCATCCGGCGCTTCAACACGCAATCGATTTAGTTGCATTTAAATCAGGGAATGTTAAATTTGTTTTAACACAATCCTAACATTGGCGTAATATGAAGTTGTTGGTGGCGATATTTTTTGTGCCAATACTTGCGGCCGCTCAACCGGAGCCTTCACGCGAGTCGCGGGACCTGAAAGCTCAGAAGTATCTGGATGCCTATTTTACTGCAAACGGCTCCAATTCCGACGATTACAACCGGTTTTTCTTCTTCGTACATCAGCTGTCTGACAAAAAGCTCTCATCGCGCAGCCAGGGCCAATTTCTTTCTAAGGTATTTCTCAAAATCCATCGGCGATTTCTAAAAAGCTATCGGCAGGATGCATCTTTTACCCAATTGCTAACCAACGGCACTTACAACTGCCTTACCGCTACCGCGCTCTATGGCCTTGTACTCGATTACCTCGGCTTTGAATATCAGACAATTGAAACCAACTATCACATTTTCATTTTAGTCGAGTCGGAAAATGGTAAGGTACTTTTCGAAAGTACAGATGCGTATCATGGCTTTATCACAGACAGCGGGGAAATCGAAAGCAGAATAAACGCGTACAAACAGAACTCCTTTGCTTCGTCCGGAGGAAAAAAATATTTTAGATATCGCAACGCTTTATTCAACCCCGTTAACCTTGATCAAATGACAGGGCTGATCCATTATAACCTGGCGGTAGAAGCCTACAACCGGGAAGATTACGTAACAACGGTAAGCCACTTTGAAAAGGCCTGCAAACACTACAACTCAGACCGCACGGAAGAATTTTCGAAACTGATCCTGTACACCATTCAGGAGAAAGCCGATCCCCAGGTAAAACAGGCTCTCATCGATCGGATCCGCGCGATGGGAAACCACAAATCAAACGTTGTTGCCAGTATAAAAAATCGGTGACGGTTTTGCCATATCCGGATTTAACTTTCAATATTTGAATTACAACAACTTTTACTTTGGCCAGAACATTCGTATTGGGCGATATTCACGGCGCCTACCGTGCGCTGCGGCAATGTTTTGAACGTTCTGGTTTCGATTCTAAACAAGACCACCTTATTTTTCTTGGCGATGTTTCAGATGGCTGGCCGGAGACCCGGCTGTGTGTGGATGAACTGCTGAAAGTGACACACCTGACACCATTGCTAGGCAATCACGATCAATGGACACTTCAATGGATGAAATCAGGAATCGGCGAGGATATCTGGCTGATGCAGGGGGGAAAAGCAACGGTCAAAAGCTACGCCGACGGTATTCCGCAGCAGCATCAACAATTTCTTGAAAGTTGCCTGCCATACTATATTCTCGAAAACAAGCTTTTCGTTCACGCGGGAATTGATCCGAAAGTGCCAATTGAAAATCAAACCATCGAAATTTTTCTATGGGATCGCACCCTGGCTCGAACTGCACTTTACTTTCACGAACGCGGCATCGAAACAAGGCTCACCACGTATGATGAAGTTTATGTCGGTCATACACCCATCGCACAATTGAAGCCGCTTAAAGCCTGCGAAGTATGGCTGATGGATACCGGGGCCGGATGGTCAGGAGTATTATCAATGCTGAACCTGGAGTCAAAAGAAATTTTTTCAAGTGATGAGGTCCCGACGCTTTATCCGGGAATAGAGGGAAGGCAAAGGCTTCGTTAATGGTGAAGAATACCGATTTACGATTTACGACGTACGGTTTACGACGTGTCGATGCCGGATAAACGTTGACCGTTTTTAAGTTAACTTTTTAACCTCGCTGATTCGAGGTGTTTTCAAAGTACGCATAATCCCTTACATTTCTCACAGCTTTACCTGCGTGGCTGCGATTGGAAACCTCAGCGAACAAGCAGGCTTTGCACTGAAAAGGAATGGACTTCTTAAAATGGAGTCCTTTCTTTTTAGGGAAATAAAAAAAGGTTTCCATAAAAAGA
>Ga0196981_1000136_pt1 | contig 61665 bp, 56 predicted proteins | sample S3_2013CmetaG_FD_155462 | JGI IMG/M metagenome (GOLD analysis project Ga0196981, IMG submission 155462) | Soil microbial communities from Anza Borrego desert, Southern California, United States - S3_20-13C | ecosystem: Environmental > Terrestrial > Soil > Desert | place: USA: California... | reverse complement strand
CTCCTTCGCTTGGCTCGATAAATGCCGTCGCCTCTGGAAAAACTGCGAACGCAAGCTCAACTCAAGTCTCAATATGGTCGTCCTGGCCTTCCTCGCTCTTCTCCTCAAAAGATCATGAACAGGCTCTTAGAATCGGAAGCCTCCGCTGGGGTAAAATGCCCCTGATATCCTGTTTCTCCCCAAGCATTTCTTCATGAAGACACCCCGTATCGGTTTTGTCAGCCTTGGATGCCCCAAGGCGCTGGTGGATAGCGAGCGCATTCTGACCAAGTTGCGCGCGGAAGGTTACCGTCTCGTTCCGACTTATAAAGACGCGGACCTTGTTGTCGTCAATACCTGTGGATTCATCGACGCCGCCGTTGAGGAATCGCTGGATGCCATCGGCGAGGCGTTGGAAGAGAACGGTAAAGTCATCGTTACCGGCTGCCTGGGAGTTCGCGAGGGCGAAATTCGCGCCCGCCACCCTCAAGTGCTGAAAATTACCGGTGCTCATGCCTATGAAGAGGTTGTCGAGGCGGTGCACGAGCACCTGCCGCCGCTGCACGATCCGTTCGTCGATCTGGTGCCGCCGGAGGGCGTCAAGCTGACGCCGCGCCATTATGCTTACCTGAAGATTTCGGAAGGCTGCAATCATCGTTGTACGTTCTGCATCATCCCGAGCCTGCGCGGCGATCTGGCCAGCCGTCCCGTCGGCGAGGTGATGGCCGAGGCGGAGCGCCTGGTTGCCGCGGGGGTGAAGGAGTTGCTCGTCGTTTCGCAAGACACCAGCGCTTACGGCGTCGACTTGAAGTACCGGACCGGCTTCTGGGGAGGCCGCCCGCTGAGAACCCGTTTCTACGATTTAGCCAAGGCGCTAGGTGAGCTCGGGGTCTGGGTGCGCATGCACTATGTCTATCCCTATCCTCATGTGGACGACATCATTCCGCTCATGGCGGAGGGAAAGATCCTGCCCTATCTGGACATTCCGTTCCAGCACGCCAGCGCTCGTATCCTGAAGTCGATGAAACGTCCGGCGGCGGCCGAGGATGTTCTGGCCCGGATCGCCGGATGGCGGAAGCTTTGCCCTGATATCGCGCTTCGCAGTACGTTTATCGTCGGGTTTCCTGGAGAAACCGAGGCGGATTTCGAGCATCTGCTGGATTTTCTGCAGGAAGCCCGGCTCGACCGGGTCGGTTGTTTCACGTATTCGCCGGTCAAGGGGGCGGCCGCGAATGAATTGCCCGATCCGGTGCCGGAGGCCGTGAAAGAAGAGCGTCTCGCACGCTTCATGGAGGTTCAGGCGCGGATCAGCGCCGACCGATTGCAGGCCAGGATAGGCCGGCGGGAGACCGTCTTAATCGATGAAGTCGTCGACGAGGGGGCGGTCGCCCGCAGTCGCGCCGACGCACCTGAAATCGACGGACAGGTATTTATCGACGGAGCGACCCATCTTAAGGTCGGCGATTGGGTTGAAGTGGTTTTCGAAGAGGCCGACGACCACGATTTATGGGCGCATCTGGCCCATTAGCAGTACCGAGCGGCTGTCCGGGGAGGGCAGCCGCTCCGATTCATCGATGAATCGGGAAGGCCAGGGCGGTCCGAGTCCGCTCAGTCGTGATGATGGCCGCCTGCGCCGTGCACGTGGCCGTGATCCAGTTCGTCGGGCGTGGCGTCACGGACTTCCGTGATTTCGACTTCGAAATTCAGGGTAAGCCCGGCCATCGGATGGTTGCCGTCCAGGACCACCTCGTCGTCGTCCACGCCGATGACGGTCAGCAGTTGGATGCCTTCGGGCGATTGGGCTTGGAATTGCATGCCCGGCAGTATCTCTTGCCCTTCTTCGAAGGCGGTTTTCGGCACGGCCTGGATGAGGTCGTCGTCTCGCAAGCCATAGGCGGCTTCCGGCGGAACGGTGACCTTGAGCTTATCGCCCGCCGACCGGCCGGTAAGCGCGTTCTCCAGGCCGGGAATGAGGTTGCCCATGCCGTGGATGTAGGCTAGCGGGCCTTGATCGCGCGAACTGTCGAGGATTTCGCCATCTTCGCTCGTGAGGGTGTAGTGGATATGGACTACTTTGTGGGGAGAAACTTGCATGAGGAAACCTTGCGGTCGGGGTGATAGATATCCCCATCATAACGGCTTTTCACCGCAATAGACAGCGTTTTGCGAATTTGGGTAATTTGGGTCAAGCGACGAAACGATAGGTCTGTTTTCGCGGGTTTCTGGCGGTTTTCGTTCGTTCTTTATAGATGAGGTATAGGAAAATCCCCATCAAGGCGGCTAAAAGCCCGCACTTTAGCCGCAATAGAAACTCCAATTTTCCAATCCAGTGCGGATGAGAGAGGATGAACGCATTCATCTGGCTGAACCAATCCTCGATCATCGGCCCGACTCCTCTAAATATCCGGTGAAAGTGAACTTTTTCTTAGAGTCGATGTTACATGATTATATCCCCGGCGATGCGGTGGGCCGGTGCCGGTTTTTCGATCCGATTTTCATTCTTGCCGCAGGATTTAAGACAGATACAGGGCGCGGTACATTGAGTGCGTCCGCCGGCTAAGGTAACATTCCGCCTTCTTTAAGGTCTAATCAACGAAATACTCCTCTGCCAATCTTCAACTTCGTCAAAAAGCTGTTCAAACTGCCGCAGCCCAAGCCGGAGGCAGCGGTGAGCGCCAGGATTTATCCGCGGTCCGAACACATGATTTCCCGTTCGATGATCAGCGATAACGCGCTTAAGGTGCTCTATCGCTTAAAAAAGTCGGGGCATCAGGCTTATCTGGTCGGCGGCTGCGTGCGCGATTTGCTCTTGGGACGCGAGCCGAAAGATTTCGATGTGGTGACCAGCGCCCACCCGGAAGAGATCAGAACGATCTTTCGCAACTGCCGTTTGATCGGCCGGCGGTTTCGCCTCGCCCACGTGCATTTCGGCGAGGAGATCATCGAGGTGGCGACGTTTCGGGGGCTGGCGGGCGAGGAGAGCCACGGCGGGCGCGTCATTGAGAATGGCCGTATCCTCCGGGACAACGTCTACGGAACCATCGAAGAAGACGTGTTCCGTCGGGATTTCACGGTTAACGCGCTGTATTACAACATCAACGATTTTTCCGTGGTGGATTATGTCGGCGGCATGGAGGATCACAAGGCCGGCATGCTGAGGCTGATCGGCGATCCCGAGCAACGGTATCGGGAGGACCCGGTGCGGATGCTGCGGGCGATACGCTTCTCCGTAAAGCTCGGCTTCACCGTCCATCCCAGTTGCGCCGACCCGATCGGCCGCTTGTCGAGCCTGCTCCAGGAAATTCCGCCGGCGCGTCTTTATGAAGAGGTTCTCAAGCTGTTCTTGTCCGGCTACGCCGTACAGACTTTTGAACAGCTCCGGCACTATCGTCTGTTCGCCGCGTTGTTTCCCGAGACGGAGCTGTGCCTCGCCAGGGAACAGCAGGGATTTCCGCTGGTCTTCTTGGCCAAGGCCTTGGAGCGCACCGACCAGCGGGTGCAGGATGGCAAACCGGTGGCGCCGTATTTTCTGTTCGCCGCCTTGCTGTGGGAGCCGGTCAGAGCGCGGGCGCAAGCACGGATCAAGGCCGGGGAGAGCGATATTCTGGCCTATCAGGAAGCCGCCGCGGAGGTTGTCGCGAATCAGGTTCGTTACACCGCTTTACCGCGTACCGCCAGTTTGCCGGCGCGGGAGGTTTGGGCTTTGCAGCCCCGGTTCGAGCGGATTATCGGTTCACGGCCGTTTCGTCTGTTGACCCATCCCCGCTTTCGCGCGGCTTACGATTTTCTATTGCTCAGGGCCGAGACCGGAGAAGCCGAGCCGTCGCTCGCCGAGTGGTGGACCCGGTTCCAGCAAGCGGGCGAAGCCGAGCGAAAAGCCATGACGAGCCCCGGCCGGCGGCGTTCCGGCAGGTCGAGGACGCGCAAGCGCAGGGCTCGTTCCGAATCTTCCGCCAATGCATCCGTCTGAACATTCCGAGAGAGCCGGCAAAGTGGCGGCTTATATCGGCTTGGGCGCCAACCTGGGTGACCCCGTCGAGGCGATCAAGTCGGCGCGTTCGGCGATCGATAAGATCGCGGGTGTCCGCGAAGTGGCTTTTTCGAGCCTGTATCGCAGCGCCCCGATGGGCCCGGCCAATCAGCCCGACTACGTCAATGCCGTCATGTCGGTCGAAACGACATTGACCCCCCTGGAATTGCTGCGCGAACTTCAGGCCATAGAAACAGCCCATGGGCGGGTGCGCGTGGGCGAGCGCTGGGGAGCCCGAACGCTGGATCTGGATTTGTTGCTATATGGGTGCGAAAGGATGGCGAGCGAGGTGCTGACCGTGCCTCATCCGGGAATCGCGGATCGGGAGTTCGTGCTCTATCCGCTCGAGGAAATCGCTCCCGAACTCGATATCCCTGGCAAGGGGCCGTTGGCCGATCTGGTTCGGAAGTGTCCGCAACGAGGATTGAAGGTGATCGAGCATGCTTGAAACGGTTAAGGGTTTGTCTATTCCGGATCTCGCGGCCATGAAGGCGCGTGACGAAAAAATCGTGGCGCTTACCGCTTACGATGCCTGTTTTGCCAAAATCATGGACGATGCCGGCGTCGATCTGGTATTGGTCGGCGATTCCCTGGGAATGGTCGTGCAGGGTCAGCCGACGACTTTGCCGGTGAGCCTGGAGGATATGGTTTACCATACCCGGTGCGTCGCGCGCGGCGTCCGGCGTGCCGTATTGGCGGCGGATATGCCGTTCGCTAGTTATTTCGGTCCGGCGCAGGCGATCGACAGCGCCGCCTGCCTGATCCGTGCCGGAGCGCACATGGTCAAGATCGAGGGCGGGCGGAAGCGGGTCGAGATCGTTCGTGCCCTGGTGGAGCAGGATATTCCGGTCTGCGGTCATTTGGGGCTGCTGCCTCAATCGATTCATCAGGTGGGCGGCTATTTTGTGCAGGGAAAAGACGAGAAAGCCGCGCAAGCCATCCTGGAGGACGCCATGATTCTCCAGGAAGCGGGCATCAGTCTCCTGGTGCTCGAATGCGTGCCGGCGACCTTGGCCGGCGAGATTACGGCGGCTCTCGATATTCCCACCATCGGCATCGGCGCGGGCCCGGTGTGCGGTGGCCAGATTCTCGTGCTGTACGACATGCTCGGCATCACGCCCGGCAAGCGTCCCAAGTTTTCCAGAAACTTTCTTCAAGGCGTCGAGGATATTCCGTCGGCCATCCGCCATTACGCGGACGATGTGAGATTGGGCCGGTTTCCGACGCCGGATCATAGCTTTTAGCGGTTTTTCGGACGGGTCATCCAGGGTTCATCATGCTCGTTGTCGAGTCCATCGGCGCGTTGCGCCAGACGGTGCGGGAGTGGCGTTCGAAAGATCTTGCCGTGGCTTTCGTGCCGACCATGGGAAACCTGCACGCAGGGCATTTGCATCTGGTCCGCGAGGCGAAGCCGCTCGCCGATCGGGTGGTGGTGAGCTGCTTCGTCAACCCGACGCAATTCTCTCCGGGCGAGGATTTCGACGCTTATCCGCGAACGCCCGCCGAGGACGCGGAAAAACTTCGGAGCGTCGCGGCCGATCTCCTGTTCATGCCTTCGGCGGTCGAATTGTATCCGGGCGGTTCGGGAACGACGACCTTCGTCGAAGTACCGGGTTTGTCCGATGAGCTCTGCGGCCGATTCAGGCCGGGGCATTTCCGGGGCGTCGCCACCGTCGTTTGCAAGCTCTTCAATCTGGTGCAGCCGGATGTCGCGTTGTTCGGCGAGAAGGATTTCCAGCAGTTGGCGATTATCCGCCGCATGGCGGCGGATCTTGATTTTCCCGTGCGCATCCACGCCGTTCCGACCGTCAGGGAGCCGAGCGGGCTGGCGATGAGTTCCAGAAATGCCTATCTCACGGATGAACAAAGGGCGCAGGCGGCCGTCTTGTATCGCTGCCTTTGCCGCGCGGCGGAGGCCATTTGCCGCGGCGAGAACGATTTCGAGCGAATCGAGCGGCAGCAGATCGAGACCTTGCAAGGGGCCGGGTTCCGCCCCGATTATTTCAGCGTCCGGCGCGAATCCGACCTGGCCCCGGCGGGGCAGGACGATTCCCGTCTCGTCATACTGGCGGCGGCCTGGCTGGGCAAGGCTCGCCTGATCGATAATGTCCGGCTGGCTCGTGGCCTAAGGCAATAAAGCGGAACGCTACTTGCCGCCCAGCGCGGCTTTGATGATGTCGCTTTTAACGAAGCGGCCGGCTTCGGCGCGGATGAACTCCTCGAACTCTCGCGCCACCGCCGACAGGCGTTTGCCGGCGCGGTGCACGATATACCACTGGCGCATGATGGGAAACGATTCCGCATCCAAAACGATCACCCGGTCGTCTTTCAATTCGCGCTCTACGGTATGTATCGATACGATGCCGAGGCCGAGGCCTTCCTCGACGCCTTGCTTGATGGCGCCGTTGGTATTCATTTCCATGCTGGCGGAAATGTGCACGCCTTTTTCCGCCAGGAAGCGCTCGACGGAATTGCGGGTGCCGGAACCTTGCTCTCGCATGAGAAAGGTTTCATGGCTGAGTTCGCTCAAGGGAATGCCTTTTTTGCCGGCCAAGGGATGATTGGCGGGGGCGATGATGACCAAGGGGTTGTCCATGAACGCCTCCGCCGTCAAATCCTGATCCTCCGGCGGCTGGCCCATCAGCACGATGTCGGCCTCGTTGTCGTCCAGTTGCTGCAACAGTCCTTTGCGGTTGGTGACCTTGAAGCTGATCTTAACCTTGGGGTAGCGCTGGCAGAAGTCAGCCAAAAGGCGGATGGCGAAATAATGCACCGTGCTGGCGACCGATACGGCCAGGCGGCCGCCTTCAGTGCCTTTCAGTTCTTCGATTAGTTGTTCGGCTTCTTCCAGTTGCAGCGAAATGGTGCGGCTCAGCCGATACAATTCCTCCCCGGCGCGGGTCAAGTAAATCTTTTTGCCTAGCCTCTCGAACAAGGGCAGGCCGACGACATCCTCGAACTGCTTGATCTGCATCGAAACGGCCGGCTGGGTCAGATAAAGTTCCTCCGCCGCACGGGTGAAGCTTAAGCGGCGCGCCACCCTCTCGAAGACTTTCAATTGCCGAAGCGTAATGTTCATGGTTTTCGCGCCAACACGCGATTTATAAAGAATTATTTATCTTCAAAGTATGGACTCATTGCTTCTTCTTATGCAATATCTCCGAGCCAGTGTCCGCTCTCTAACGATTGAAAAAGTTGCAGTCGACAGGTACACCTGTGCGGTTAGAATAATCAGATAAGGAGGAAGATCTCATGTCCAAAAAACATCCCGTGATCGCCGTCACGGGTTCATCCGGTGCGGGCACGACCACCGTCAAACAGGCCTTCGAACATCTGTTCTTCCGGCTGAACATCAAGCCGGCGGTGGTGGAAGGCGACAGTTTTCACCGCCACGATCGCACCGAGATGCGCCGCCATATCGCCGAGGCGCAAGCGGAAGGCCGGCATTTCAGCCACTTTGCCGTTGAAGCGAATCTGCTCGAAGATCTGGAGGGCTTGTTCCGGCAGTACAGCGAAACCGGCACCGGCAAGCGCCGCTATTATGTCCACAACGAAGAGGAAGGCCAGAGGCTGGGCGGGTACAAACCGGGAACCTTCACGCCATGGGCCGATATTCCCGAGGGAACGGACTTGTTGTTTTACGAGGGGCTGCATGGCGCCGTGAAGAACGAGACCGTGGATATTCCCCAGTACGCGGATCTCCTGGTCGGCGTGGTTCCCATCGTCAACCTGGAGTGGATTCAGAAAATCCACCGCGACACCGCCGAGCGCGGCTATAAACCGGAAGACGTGACCGATACGATTCTGCGCCGCATGTACGATTACGTAAAAGTCATCACTCCCCAGTTTTCCCAGACGGACATCAACTTTCAGCGCGTGCCCCTGGTCGATACCTCTAACCCGTTCATCGCGCGGGACATTCCGTCGCCGGACGAGAGCCTGGTGATTATTCGCTTCAAGAATCCGCGCAAATTCAACGTGGACTTTCAGAATCTTCTGGCAATGCTCAAGGATTCGTTCATGTCCCGCTACAACTCGATCGTCGTGCCCGGCGGCAAGATGGGGCTCGCCATGGAAATCATTTTCCGCCCCATCCTTGAGCGGATGATGGAAGAGAAGAAAACGGCGTGATCGGCAGTGCGCCTTATGCTTGGCGGCCTTATTCAAGGCCGCTGTAAATTGGCATAGGCCAGCATCAGCCACTTGACGCCGGATTTGGCGAAATTCACCTGAACCCTGGCTTGATTGCCTTCCCCCTCGTACTGAAGGATGACGCCTTCCCCGAACTTCGCGTGGTGCACGCGCTGTCCCAGTTTGAAAACATTGCCATTGTCGGCGGCGCTCGATGAAGGCTGCGGCGAACTCATCGGCCGCCCGACGCTTCCGCGCATGCGTACCTCTTGAAGGTGTTCGGGCGGAATCTCCCTTAGGAAGCGCGAGGGGCGGGGGTAGGTTTCTTTTCCATAGAGCCGGCGGGTCTCGGCATGGGTCAGGTATAGCCTGCGTTTGGCGCGGGTGATGCCGACATAGCACAGGCGGCGCTCTTCCTCCAGGCGTCCCGGTTCTTCCAGCGATTGCAGGCTGGGAAACAATCCTTCCTCGAGTCCGACGATAAACACCAGGTCGAACTCCAGTCCCTTGGCCGCGTGCAGCGTCATGAGCTGCACGCAGTCCTCGAATTCGCCGCTCTGATTCTCTCCCGCCTCCAGTGCGGCATGGGACAGGAACTGGTCGAGCCTCGATAGCTCCGTATCGAGTTGCGGTTCGTATTCGAACTGGCGCGCGGCGTTAACCAACTCGTCGAGGTTTTCGATTCGCGCTTCGGCCTGTTCGCCCTTTTCCTTTTCATAGTGGGCGCGTAGACCGGAAGCGGGAATGACGTGTTGCACCAGTTCCCAAAGAGGGCGTTCGGCCGTATCTCCGGCCATGGTCTCGATCAGTTGTAGAAAGCCGGCCAGGGGTGTCCGGGCGCGCGCCGGCAATGCGGCATCGCGGCACAGTGTTTCCGCCGCCTGCCACAGGGAGCAGCGTTCCGCGCGGGCCACATCGCGGATCAAGTCGATCGTCTTGGCGCCGATGCCGCGCACGGGCGTGTTGACGACGCGCTCGAAGGAGGTGTCGTCATGCCGGTTGGCGATCAGGCGGAGATAAGCGAGAGCGTCCTTGATTTCCGCCCGTTCGAAGAAGCGAAGCCCGCCGTAGACCCGGTACGGTATCCCCGTGGCCAGCAATTTCTCTTCGAACTGGCGGGACTGGGCATTGGAACGATAGAGAATGGCCGCGTCGCGGCGGGCATTGCCTTCCTGTGCCCATTGCTTGATCCGTTCGGTGACGAAATAAGCTTCTTCCTGCTCGTTGAAGGCGGCGTATACCGAAATCGGCTCGCCGACGCCGCCATCCGTCCATAAGGTTTTTCCGAGCCTGCCTTCGTTGTTCGCGATGAGGGCATTCGCGGCATTCAATATGTTGCTGGTGGAGCGGTAGTTCTGCTCGAGCCGTATCAGCCGGTGGCTCGGATAATCCTTCTGGAATTTGTGAAGATTTTCGACTTTCGCGCCGCGCCAGCTGTAGATGGACTGGTCGTCGTCACCCACGACGAACAGATTCTCGCGTTCCCGAGTCAAGAGGCGTAGCCAGGCGTATTGAATCCGGTTGGTGTCCTGGAATTCGTCGACCAGCACGTGATGGAAGCGGCGCTGGTAATGATCCAGCACTTCCGGCGCGTCGCGCAGGAACTCATGGGCGCGCAGCAGCAATTCGGCAAAATCCACCAGGCCCGACCGCTCGCAGATCTCTTCGTAAGCGAGATAAATGCGCTGCATCTGTTTTTGGAAGGGATCGTACGACTCCGGCAGATGGCGGGCGCGGCGTCCTTCTTCTTTATGTGCGTTGATGAACCATTGCACTTGCCGCGGCGGCCAACGGGCTTCGTCCAGGTCGAGAGTCTTGAGCAGGCGGCGGATGAGCCGGTGCTGGTCGTCCGAATCGAGAATCTGAAAAGCCTCCGGCAATCCCGCCTCCTTGGCGTGGCGGCGCAACAGGCGGTGCGCGAGCCCGTGAAATGTGCCGACCCATAAGCTTTGAGCGGAGATGTTCAGCAAACTCTCGATACGGCCTCGCATTTCGCTCGCCGCTTTGTTGGTGAAGGTGACCGCCAGGATGCCGTGGGGTGAAGTGCCTTCCACCTGCATCAGCCAAGCGATGCGATGTACGAGCACGCGGGTCTTGCCGCTGCCGGCGCCGGCCAGCACCAGAAGTGCGGGCGTGGGTGAAGTGACCGCCTCTCGCTGAGCCGGATTGAGGGGATCGATAATCGGGGTAATATCCATGACGCTATTTTAATGGAATCAGCTTGCGCGATTGATATGAAGCTTGCACAATCGCAGTCTCTTGAAAGAGGAGGTTAGCGATGAGTTTCGATATAAAAAAAATGATTAAACGCGAGCTCAATGTCGGGCTTAAGGACCAGAAAATCCGCTACGGCGTCGGTGCCGGGCTGGCGCTGGTTTCGGTATTTCTGGCCAATATCCCGCTGTTGATCATCGGCGGTATTTTATTGGCTTCCGCTCATCTTCGCTGGTGCCCGGTTTATTCCGGCCTCAGCAAAAGCACGGTAGATCCTTCCGAGGAGCAGGCCGGTTCCACCGATACTCAGGCCGATCATTAGATCGGTTTTTACCGGCCGACCCAGTCGGTCCGGCGTGGCGCAGGGAGGCGCCGCAACGTATGCCTCCTAGCTGACAGCACCCAAGCCGTTTCCGGGCGATCAAGCCCGGAAGTTCGAGAATGCGGCGAGTTCGTTTTGGCCCGCCGCTCGGTAAATAGACCATTCGGGAAAGAATTCATCGTCATCGGTCTAAGGTTCGAATCGGTTTTCCCGCGGACGTTTTGCCTTGCGAGTTGCCGATGGATGAGTAAATTCTCCGATGCTGCATGTTGAGTATCGTTAAAGGCTTTGTCGCCGTTTTACTTCTGTTCGGGGTTCCGGGCCTTCTCTCGGGATCTCTTGTAAGGGATTCCGTTTTTGTCGTCCAGCTTTTGTTCGAAAAACCGCCGGACGCTCTGCCGGTGCCGGTCGCCGGCGTTAAGCCGCGCAGCCTGCGGGATACGTGGGGAGCGCTCAGAAGCGGCGGGCGAACCCATGAAGGAATCGACATATTTGCCCCTAAGGGAACGCCGGTCCATTCGACCACCCACGGGATCGTCGTGAGAGTCGGGCAGAATCGGCTGGGAGGCAATGTCGTCTCCGTGTTGGGGCCTGGCCGACGAGTCCACTATTACGCTCACTTCGAGCGTATAGCACCTGTCCGGGCAGGGGATATCGTCCGGACGGGCGACCTTTTGGGCTATGTCGGCAATACGGGCAATGCCCGCACCACGCCGAGCCATCTTCACTATGGCATCTATCTTCCAGGAGGCAGAGCCATTAATCCATTTCCTTTGCTTGCCGCGCATTAACTTCCTGTGCCGTGTTGGCTTTCTCGATAGTTGTGAGAGGGATAAAGTCTCGCGCTCGTCGGCTCGATTGGCTCCTAATGGGAAATAATCTTTATATAAAGCCGTTTATTGTAAACGGTTAGTGGTGGGATATGATGAGGCTGTAGGCATCCATGAGTCGGCTAACATCCGAAGGAGGTTCAGATGATTGCGATGACTTGGGTTGAACTTTTGTTGACCGGTCTGTTTGTCGCTTCCGTTGCGTTTTCGATAGCTTTTTGTCTCGGTAACTATGCAAAAGCCGGCCGGGAGAGCATCGGGTTTATAAAGAAAGCGGTGAAATGACATCGCTTTCTCCCACGATTTTTAATCTGTTTTGATATTTCTCGATTTGTCCATGATGGGTTTTCGCTACTTTTTTCCGGGGGATAAACATCGGTGTTTCTGTCCCTCGGGAAAAACTTTTTCGCTCCGGATTGATTGGTCTCGTCCGGGATCTTAGTTGCTACCGCCGACATCGATTTCATTCGGATACATCTGCAAGTTCCATGGTGGATAGGGGCGAATGCTCGCATCCGGAAGAGTTGCTTGTTGCCTTCTGCAAGGCGTATAGCCGCCTGATTTGATGTGCGCGAGGCGAGCGTCTCGGGTTAACTGACTCTGCCGTGCCATTTTGTTCCAGCCATTGTCGCAGTCGTGAGCTGAAGTCCCGCCGTTTCATGCTTTCCAGTCACTCGATCGTCGCAGCCGATCCTGGGTGTCGATAAGTAATTGATCCATATCGACCGCTTGTTCAACGGGCCGTCTCCGTCGGCGCTTGTTTTGGCCATGCCATTGCCGCAAAAAATAATGAAGCATCTTGCTTGACTTGGTTGAAGATGATTTCTATATTCCGTTTTAGTGGTAAGAAGTGGAAAAAAATGGATCCCAATGGAGGCAGGGGGATTTCTTGTTTCGAGGCGTTAACTCCATCAATCTTGACGAGAAAGGCCGTCTGGCCATGCCGACCCGCTATCGAGCGGAGTTGCATGAGAATTGTGACGGCCAGATGGTCGTTACGGTGGGGCTGGATAAATGCCTCTTGCTCTACCCGCTTCCCGAGTTTGAGGAGATCGAGCGCAAGCTTGTGAAGCTTCCTTCCCTAAACAAGCAGGCTAAACGCTTGCAGCGCCTGCTGATCGGCCACGCGGCCGAGTGCGAGATGGATGGCCAGGGACGGTTCCTGGTTCCAGAGCCTTTGAGGAAATTCGCCGGATTGGAGAAGCGCGTGGCGCTGATCGGTCAAGGCAACAAATTCGAGATTTGGGACGAGGACTGCTGGAATACCTGTCGCGATGAGTGGATCGAGGAAGAAAGCCTGGAGAACCTGGAAGATCTATCGCCCGAACTAGGGTCGTTGGCGCTGTGAGCCGGGAAGATCAGGCACACCGGCCGGTTATGCTGAGCGAGGCGCTGGACGGTTTGGCGCTGAAGCCCGGCGGGATATACGTCGACTGCACGTTCGGTCGCGGCGGGCATGGCGCCGCGATTCTCGATCGCCTGAACGGAGAGGGAAGATTGCTGGCGTTGGACAAAGATCCCGATGCGGTGGCTTCCGAAGAGGCGCGGCGACTCCTGGCGGACCCGCGGTTTACGCTCGATCACGGTAGTTTTGCGAATCTGCGCGACTACGTGGAGCGCCGCGCATGGCTGGGCCATGTCTCCGGAGTGTTGATGGATCTCGGGGTGTCTTCGCCGCAGCTGGACGAGGCGGACCGCGGGTTCAGTTTTATGCGCGCCGGCCCTTTGGATATGCGCATGGACACCAGCCGGGGAGCGACGGCGGCCGAATGGCTCCTGGGCGTGTCCGAGAGCGAATTGGCCGGCGTGCTTTGGGATTACGGCGAGGAGCGTTATGCCCGCCGCATTGCCCGCGCGGTCGTCGAGGAGCGGTCGAAAAGCGCGATTGTGTCCACGCGCGACTTGGTCGAGATCATCGAGAAGGCCGTTCCTACGCGAGAAAGAGGCAAGCATCCGGCTACCCGAAGTTTTCAGGCGATCCGCATTTTCATTAACCGGGAGCTGGAGGAGCTCGAACAGGGTTTGCGGCAAGCCGTAGATGTACTTAAACCCGGTGGACGGTTGGTGGTCATAGCCTTTCATTCCTTGGAGGATCGGATCGTGAAGCGATTTATGCGTCATGAGGAGCGCGGGGAGGCGGTGTTCTCGCATTTTTCCTTGCATTCCGCCGAGCCGGGGAGGCTGAAGCGCATCGGCAAAGCCAGAATGCCGGAACCGGATGAGGTCCGAAACAATCCGCGCGCGCGCAGCGCGGTATTGCGCGTCGCCGAGCGTCTCTAGCCATGAGATTTCTGCTGATGTTGCTTACGCTGGCGGTGGCTTCCGCTCTGTGCGTCGTATATACCAAGTATCGGTCGAGGATGTTGTTCGCCGAGATTCAGCGGCTCGAGCAGGAACTGGATGGCTATGACGAGGAATGGGGGCAGTTGCAGCTCGAGCAGAATACCTGGGCCGAGCACAGCCGTATCGAGCGGTTGGCGCACGGCCGCTTGGGCATGCTGCTGCCCGCTAGAGAGTCAATCATTTATATCAAACCTTAGAAGACGGGCCGAAAAATGTTGATCATCCAACCTAGGCCGGTAAATGAGGCAGATTACAGCATGCGGCGGCATTTGCTGCTGATCGCCATGTTGGCCGCCATGACGGTTTTGATCGGGCGCGCCGTTTACCTGCAGGTGTTGGATCGGCAATTCCTGAAGCATCAAGGGGATCTGCGTCATATCGGCGTATTGCCGGTGCCGGCGCATCGCGGGCGGATTTTCGACCGTAACGGCGAGTTGCTGGCGATCAGCACGCCGGTCAAATCGATCTGGGTCAATCCGAAGGAGTTCCGCGAGACGCCCGTTGCGGCTGACAAGCTTAAAGCTTTGGCCGATCTTTTGGGATTATCGGCCAAGGCGCTCGAAAAGCGCATCGGCGACGAAAACCGCAGCTTTGCTTACCTGAAGCGAAGGATCAGTCCGGAACTGGCGGACCAGGTCATGGCCTTGGGCATCGTGGGCGTCTATTCGGATCGCGAGTATCGCCGGTATTATCCGACGGGCGAGGTGGCCGCCCACCTGGTCGGCTTTACCAATATCGACGACAAGGGACAAGAGGCGATGGAACTGGCCTACGACGATTGGCTGAAGGGCGTGGAAGGCGCCAAACGCATCGTTCGCGACGGCAGGCGGCGAGTCATCGAGGATCTGGAAAACATCAGGACGCCCGTGCCCGGAAAGGACCTCGTTCTGAGCATCGATCAGCGTCTGCAATACCTGGCTTACCGCGAACTCAAAAAGGCCGTGCTTCAGCATCAGGCGCGTTCCGGATCCTTGGCGCTGTTGGATGCTCAAACGGGCGAAGTTCTGGCGATGGTCAATCAACCGTCCTACAACCCGAACAGCCGCATCCAGATGAAGAGCAGCGCGTCGCGCAACCGGGCGATCACCGACGTTTATGAGCCGGGGTCGACGATGAAGCCGTTTGTCGTGGCCCTGGGGCTGGAACTTGGGCTTTACCGCCACGATACCGTGATCGATACGACGCCGGGAACATTGCGCGTAGGGCACAATATCGTCAAGGATGTCCACAATTACGGCGTCCTCGACGTGGCGCACGTTCTCCAGAAATCGAGCAACGTCGGCGTCACCAAAATCGCGCTGAACTTGCCCTCGAAAAAATTCTGGGCGTTTTACAATAACCTGGGTTTCGGCCAGCCTTTGGAGACCGGCTTTCCCGGCGAAGCCAACGGACGCCTTTCGGATTATCAAAGTTGGAATCCGTTCGAACAGGCAACCCTCTCCTTCGGTTATGGCGTGTCCGCCTCGACGCTGCAACTCGGAAGAGCTTACCTGTCCTTGGCCAATGACGGCGTCATGCCGATGGTCAGCCTGATCAAGCGGGACAAGTCGCCCGAATCTCATCGTATCATGTCCGCCCGGACCGCGGTCGGCGTGCGTACGATGCTGGAAGAGGTCGTCACCCGCGAGGGCACCGCGCTGAAGGCCGCCATTCCGGGTTTCCGTGTGGCCGGCAAAACCGGAACGGTGAAGAAAAGCGGAGTCGGCGGCTATTCGTCCTCGCTTTACCTGTCGGTATTCGCGGGATTGGCGCCGGCGAGCAGGCCGCGCCTGGTGATGGTGGTCATGATCGATGAGCCGTCGGCGGGAGAGTATTACGGCGGGGCCGTGGCCGCGCCCGTTTTCTCGCGGGTCATGGAGGGAGCCTTACGGTTGCTGAACATCGCGCCGGATCAGGAAGCGATCGTGCCGATCCTCGCCGCGCAGCAGGATGAACCGGCATGACGACCGCCGAAGCGCCGATTGGCGGGCATAAGCTGGATGCCTTGTTGTCCGGCTTCATCGATGTCCCCGTTTCGCCATCGGTCGACGTTACCGGGCTCTGTCATGACAGCCGGCGCACTCGTCCCGGCGATCTTTTCGCGGCTTTGGCCGGGCACCGTTCGCACGGCATGCGCCATGCCGAACAGGCGATCCGGCAAGGTTGTTCGGCCATCGTTTACGATCCCGCGGGCGAAGGACATCTCCTGGCCCGGGACATCGCCGGCATACCCTGCATGCCGATCGATTCGCTCGACCAGAAACTGGGCTTCATCGCCGATCGCTTTTTCGGCGAACCTTCCGCAGGTTTGGATATCGTCGGTATTACCGGCACGAACGGCAAAACCTCGTGCAGCCACTTCCTCGCCCATGCGCTCTCGGCCAAGGCGCCGGCAGCCGTCGTCGGAACCCTGGGCTGGGGCATGCCCGGCGCGCTGGAGACGACAAGCCACACCACGCCGGACGCCATCGAAGTGCACGGTCTTCTGGCCCGTTTGCGCGATCGGGGCGTAAAAAGCGCGGCCATGGAGGCATCGTCTCACGGCCAGGTGCAGGGCCGCCTCAACGGCGTGCGCTTCAAAGGGGCGCTATACACGAACATTAGCCGCGATCATCTCGATTACCACGGCACCATGGAGGCTTATCTGGAGGCGAAGCTGCGTCTTTTGGCTTGGTCGGGCCTCGATTTCGTGGTCTTCAACGCCGACGATCCGATTGCCGATGCCATCCTGGGCCGGGTGCCGCCTCATCTGAGGCTGATCGCCTTTAGCTTGATCGGCCGGGAAATCGAATCGGCCTCCGTCGTTTCCGTTGCCTCCGTGCACCAAGATTCGCACGGAATCGCTTTTCAGGCACGATATGGGCAGCAGTTTGCCGATGTGTTTGCGCCGGTCTACGGCGATTTCAACGTGGAAAATCTGGCCGCTTCATTGGCCGTGTTGCTCGGTCTGGGCTACGGGTTGGCGGAGGCGGCGGAGTTGCTCGGGAATGTTCGTCCCGTGCCAGGGCGCATGGAGCGATTTTCGGGGCAAGGGCGGACCGCCGTCGTGGATTACGCCCATACGCCGGATGCCTTGGCCAGCGTTTTGCGCGGCTTGCGCCGCCATTGCGAAGGCAGGTTATGGGTGGTGTTCGGGTGCGGCGGCGACCGCGATCGCGGCAAGCGTCCGCTGATGGGCGCCATCGCGGAAGATCTGGCCGATGGCGTCGTATTGACCGACGACAATCCCCGCTCCGAAAATGGCGATGAGATCATCCGGGACATTCTGTCCGGGTGCTTCCGCGATAAGACCGTTACGATCCGGGATCGCCGCGAGGCTATCGTTTGGGCGCTGGAACGGGCGGGTGCCGGCGACATCGTTCTGGTGGCCGGAAAAGGGCATGAGGATACCCAGGAGATTCAGGGCCGGAAATATCCATTCTGCGATCGCGAAGTTGTCATGGAAACCCTTTCGGTACAGGAGTTGCCGAGATGAAGATGCGTCTTTCCGAATTGAGCGGGATCGTCGGCGGCGAGCGCCGGGGCGACGACGTGGCCTTCGAGAATCTGAGCATCGATACCCGCTCGCTTAAACCCGGCGATCTTTATCTGGCCATTCGCGGAACCCGCTTCGACGGCAACGATTTCGTCGCTCAGGCGAAAGCGGCGGGCGCCTCCGCGGCGGTGGTCGAACGCTGGGCCGATTGCGACCTGCCGCAAGTGCGGGTCGGGGACGGGCGGGCGGCGCTCGGCCGGTTTTCGGCGGTATGGCGCGATCGTTGGAACGGCCGTTTGGTCGGTATCACGGGCAGTAACGGAAAAACCACCGTTAAGGAAATGATCGCGGCCATCCTGGGCGTTGCCGCGCCGACGCTAAAGACGCAGGGCAATCTCAACAACGATATCGGCGTTCCCTTGATGCTGTTGCGGTTGACCGACGAATACCGGTTCGCGGCGATCGAAATGGGAGCCAATCATCCGGGCGAGATCGCTTACATCAGCGGATTGGCGAAACCCGACGTCGCCGTCATCTCCAATGCCGGGGCAGCGCACCTGGAAGGTTTCGGTTCGATTGAAGGCGTGGCTTCCGCCAAAGGCGAATTGATCGCGTCCCTGGGTTCGGAGGGTACGGCGGTGCTCAACGCCGACGATCGCTTTTTCCGCCTCTGGCGCGAGATGGCCCAGGGGCGTGCGGTCATCGGTTTCGGTTTCGGTCCCGATGCCATCGTGCGTGCCGATGCGGACTCCATTCGAATGGGATTAAGCGACGGCAAGTTCCGGACGTATTTTGATCTTCTCTATCAAGGCGACCGTTATCCCTTGGCTCTCGCCTTGGCCGGGGACCATAACGTAACCAATGCCTTGGCTGCGGCAGCGGCGGCTTCTGCACTGGGCTTCGACATCGAGCGGATCGGGGCGGGGCTTGCCCGCGTCGTTCCGGTACCGGGACGCCTGGAGCCGGTTAGCGGCATGCGGAGATCCTCGTTGATCAACGATGCCTACAACGCGAATCCCAATTCCTTTCGGGCCGCATTGAGCGTGCTGCGGCAGCTGCCGGGCGAGCACTGGGTGGCCTTGGGCGCATTCGGCGAACTCGGAGAGGCGAGCGCGGATTTGCACGCGGAGATCGGGCGCCAGGCGAAGGCGATGGGAGTGGCGCGGTTGTTCGCGGTGGGGCCGAACGCGGACCGCGCTGCGGAATCATTCGGCGAGGGCGCCGTGTATTGCCAAGAGCAGGACGAGATGATTGAACGAATACAACAACTGATTAACGAGAACGTTGCGTTATTGATTAAAGGTTCGCGCAGTCAGCGCATGGAGCGGGTGGTGGACGCGTTGCGGGAGCGGAGCGATCTATGCTGCTGATACTCGCGGAGGCTCTCGAGAAGTACTTCGACGTTTTTCGCGTCTTCCAGTATTTGACGTTGCGGGCCATTCTCGGGGTGTTAACCGCCCTGATGATTTCATTCATCGTCGGCCCGGTGATGATCCGGCGCCTCAGTCAATATAAGGTCGGACAGAGCATCCGGAGCGATGGACCTCAGAGCCATTTTTCCAAGGCCGGAACCCCGACCATGGGCGGAACGCTCATCCTGGTGTCGATTGCGATCAGCACCCTGCTCTGGGCCGACCTCGGCAATCGCTACGTGTGGGTCATCCTGCTGGTCACGCTGGCCTTCGGCCTGGTCGGCTTCGTCGACGACTACAAGAAGCTCGTCTTGCGCAACAGCCAAGGACTGGCCGCGCGGCACAAGTACCTTTGGCAATCCGTAGTCGGCCTGGCGGCGGCCGTGTTTCTCTATAGTACGGCCACGGTCTCCACCGAGACCCAGTTCATCGTGCCGTTTTTCAAGCAGGTTGTCCTGAACATGGGGCTGGCGTATCCGGTGCTGGCCTATTTCGTGATCGTGGGTTCGAGCAACGCGGTAAACCTGACCGACGGCCTCGACGGCCTCGCCATTATGCCGACGGTGCTCGTGGGCGGCGCTCTGGGCATCTTCGCCTACGTCTCGGGCCACGTGAACTTCGCGGAATACCTGGGCATTCCTTTTATCCCGAAGGCCGGCGAACTAGTGGTTTTCTGCGGAGCCCTGGTAGGAGCGGGGCTTGGATTCCTCTGGTTCAACGCCTATCCGGCCCAAGTCTTCATGGGCGACGTCGGCGCGCTGGCGTTGGGCGCCGCGCTCGGAACGCTCGCCGTTCTGGTCCGGCAGGAGATCGTGCTGATGATCATGGGCGGCGTGTTCGTCATGGAGACCGTATCGGTGATGCTTCAGGTCGTTTCGTTCAAGCTCACCGGCCGACGCATTTTTCGCATGGCACCTATTCATCATCATTTCGAGCTTAAGGGATGGCCGGAACCGCGCGTGATCGTTCGCTTTTGGATCATCACGGTGATTCTGGTCCTGATTGGACTCGCGACCTTGAAGTTGAGGTGAAAGATGGCGGCAAACGCAGAAGCTTATCTCGACGCCGGAAATCCGCTGGACAAGCTCGGGTTGGACCGGCGTTCCGCGCGTGTGCTGATTTTCGGGCTCGGTAAGACAGGTCTCTCGGTAGCGCGCTTCCTGGCAAGCCAGGGCATCGAATTCGCGGTGACCGACACCCGGGAATGGCCCCCGTGCCTCGCCGAGTTGCGGGAGACCTGCCCCGATGCCGGCGTGTTTCTGGGAGGTCTTCACAGCGCGGCGTTCTCGGCGGCTACCCATTTGATCGTCAGTCCGGGCGTGCCGTTGGACCAGCCGAAAATCAAAGAGGCCCTGCGGCGCAAGATACCGGTGTTCGGCGATCTCGATCTTTTCGCCTGCATGGCGAACGTGCCCGTCCTGGCCATCACCGGCGCGAACGGCAAGAGCACCGTAACCACGCTCGTCGGCCTGATGGCGGAAGCCGACGGCAGGAAGGTGCGGGTGGGCGGGAATCTCGGCACGCCGATGCTGGAGCTTTTGGACGATCAGGCGGAACTCTATGTCCTGGAGTTGTCGAGCTTTCAGTTGGAACGCTCTTCGCTTTTGAGGCCGGCTGCGGCGACCGTTCTCAACATCAGCCCCGACCACATGGACCGCTATCCCGATATCCAGGCCTATGCCGACGCCAAACGGCGGATTTTTCGCGGCCAGGGCGTGATGGTGCTCAATCGCGACGACCCGATGGTCGAGGCCATGGCGGAATCGGACAGGCGCTGTGCGTGGTTCGGCTTGAGGGAGTCGGGGGTCGATTACGGCATTTCGGTCGTTGGCGGAGCGGAATGGCTGACGTGCCGCGGCGAGCCTCTGATGCAGACCGCAAAGATCGGCATCCAAGGCCGCCACAATGTTTCGAACGCCCTCGCGGCCGTGGCGTTGGGGGAAGCCATCGGTTTGTCGCGGGCGGCGATGGCCGGCGCCCTCGAAGAGTTCGAAGGACTGGCGCATCGCATGCAGAAGGTGGCGGAAATCGATGGCGTCACCTGGATCAACGACTCCAAAGCCACCAATGTCGGTGCGTGCATGGCGGCCCTGGCCGGTCTGCGCAGCAAGGCGGTACTGATCGCCGGCGGGGATGGCAAGGATGCCGAGTTTTCCGTGCTCAGGCCGGTCGTCGCCGAAAAGGTCAGGGCCGCGGTGCTGATGGGCAAAGACGCCCCGTTGCTGGAACGGGCGTTGAGGGACGTCGTACCGACGGTGCGAGTCGAAAACATGCGCCAGGCGGTTAGGGCCGCGCGATCTCTGGCTCAGCGCGGGGATTCCGTTCTGCTCGCTCCGGCCTGCGCCAGCCTCGATCAATACAAGGACTACCAGGAGCGGGGCCGGGTGTTTGCCGAAGAGGTAAGGGGCATCCTGCCATGAGAGCGAGGGTGGCGGTTCGCGGGCGCGGGTTGGTGTTGCATTGGGGAGACCGGCGTTTTTATTTGGATACGTTTTTGTTGGTCGCGTCCTTGGGGCTTCTGCTTCTCGGTTTCGTTATGGTCGCCTCGGCCTCTCTGCACCTGGGGGAGAAACTCGCCGAGGACAGTTTTTATTTTCCGAGACATCAGCTGGTTCACATCGCTCTCGGCCTTTTCGCCGGTTGCGTCGTCGCTTCGGTCAAGTTAGAGTCGTGGCAGAAATCGTCGCTGACTTTGTTCCTGCTCGGGCTCGCTTTGCTGGTCGTGGTTCTGATTCCCGGGATCGGCAAGGTCGTGAACGGGAGTTCACGATGGATCAACCTGTTCGGCATACGGGTTCAGGTTTCCGAGGTATTCAAGCTCATCGCCGTCGTTTATACGGCCAGTTACATCCACCGTCATCTTCGCACGGTGCGCGATTCGGTTCAGGGAATGATCCGGCCCATGGCTCTGCTGGCCGTAGGCGCATTGTTGCTGCTGATGGAGCCCGACTTCGGGGCGACCGCGGTCATCATGGCGACGGCATTGGGCATGCTGTTTCTTGCAGGAGCAAGACTATGGCAATTCGGCGTACTGCTCGGACTGATGGGGTTCGCCGCGGTTGGGCTCATTTATAGCGCCGAATACCGTTTGAAGCGCGTACTCAGCTTCACCAATCCCTGGGAGCACCCGCTCGATACCGGTTTTCAGCTGACCCAGGCCCTGATCGCCTTCGGACGGGGCGAGTGGACCGGGGTTGGCTTGGGTTCGAGCGTGCAAAAACTGTTTTATCTGCCGGAGGCGCATACCGATTTTCTGTTCTCCATCATTGGCGAAGAGTTGGGTTTGGCCGGTACGACCACGGTGATCTTGCTATTTACGATAATCGTTTGGCGCGCGCTCGTGATCGGTCAATTGGCGGATCGGGCCGAGAACCGCTTCGGCGCGTTTGTTGCCTACGGCATCGGTATTTGGTTCGGTTTGCAATCGTTTATCAACATGGGAGTGAACATGGGCATGTTGCCCACGAAAGGATTGACTTTGCCGCTGATGAGCTACGGCGGCGGAAGCATGATAGTGATGTGTGCGGCCTTAGGGCTGTTGTTTCGGGTTCGGAGCGAGGCCATCGAGGCTTATGCGGCGGCGCCCAAGGTCAGGGCCAAATGGGCGCACGTCTGATGATCATGGCCGGCGGTACCGGCGGTCATGTCTATCCTGCCTTGGCGGTCGCGCAGGAATGGCTGTCCCTGGGGCATGAGGTGGTCTGGATGGGGACCCGGTCCGGGTTGGAGGCGCGTGTCGTGCCGGCGGCCGGCATTCCCATGGAATGGCTGTCGGTGTCCGGATTGCGCGGCAAGGGCTGGCTGGCCAAGTTGAGTTTCCCGTTCATGCTGACGAAAGCCTGCCTGCAGGCGTTGTTTATTCTGCGCCGGGCGAAACCCCATGTGGTACTCGGAATGGGCGGGTTCGTTTCGGGGCCGGGGGGCGTCATGGCGCGCCTGCTGGGCATCCCGTTGATTCTCCACGAGCAGAACCGCATTCCGGGAACGACCAATCGCTGGCTCGCCCGGCGGGCGCAAGTCATCCTGGAAGCTTTTCCCGACAGTTTTACGCCGAAGGTGAAGGCTCGCTGTACCGGAAATCCGGTGCGGCGGGAAATTGTTTCCCTGAGGCGGGAAATCGGAGCCGGATGGGACGAGCCGATCAAGATTTTGATTCTCGGCGGCAGCCAAGGCGCCAGTGCCTTGAACGAGATCGTACCGGAGGCCCTGGCGAGGGTCGACATGCCCATTCGCGTCTTCCATCAGACCGGACAGGCCATGCGGGCAAAAACCGCGGTGCGCTACGCGCAATTGAGAATGTCGGCCCGGATCGAGGCCTTCGTCGAGGACATGGCCGATGCATACGCCTGGGCGGACTTGGTGGTCTGCCGTTCGGGAGCCATGACGGTCAGCGAGCTGACGGCGGCGGGCTTGCCGTCGATCCTGGTTCCGTATCCCTACGCCATAGACGATCATCAAACTCACAATGCCCGGTATCTCGTCGACCATGGCGCGGCCGTCATGATTCCTCAGGCCGATCTGTCCGCGGAACGTCTTGCCGAAGAGATTACCGCGCTGATGCAGGAGCCGGTCCGGTTGAAGGCCATGGCCGAACGCGCTTCGGCTCTGGCGAAGCCGGATGCGGCCCAGGTCGTTGCCGAGATCTGCCTGAATGAGGCCGGCCGTGAAGCTGCCTGAACAAATTGCCGGACAATACGGTATGAACCGCATCCGGCGGATTCACTTCGTCGGAATCGGCGGCACCGGCATGTGCGGGATTGCCGAGGTTCTCCTGAATCTCGGGTATCGAGTCTCGGGCTCGGATCTCAATGAAAATGCCAATACGCGGCGCTTGGCCGAACTCGGCGCGAAAATATTTTTCGGTCATGCCCCGGAGCATGTCGCCGAATCCGAAGTCGTGGTCGTATCCAGTGCCGTCAATCGATCCAACGTGGAAGTCGATGCCGCGCGCTCGCAGAAAATTCCGGTCATTTCGCGAGCGGAAATGCTCGCCGAACTGATGCGCTTCCGCTACAGCATCGCCGTGGCCGGCACTCACGGCAAAACCACGACCACCAGTCTGGCATCCAGCGTACTGGCCGAGGCCGGGCTCGACCCCACCTTCGTTATCGGCGGACGCCTCAATAGCGTGGGCACCAACGCTCAGTTGGGCAAAGGTTCGTACCTGGTTGCCGAGGCGGACGAAAGCGACGCCTCGTTCTTGTATTTGCAGCCGATGATCGCCGTGGTCACCAATATCGACCGGGACCACATGGAGACCTACAGCGGCGATTTCGGCAGACTGAAGAAAGCCTTCGTCGAATTTTTGCACCACGTGCCGTTTTACGGCCTCGCCGTTCTGTGCCTGGACGATCCGGGCGTCAGGGATATCCTGCCGGAAATCAGCAAGCCGATGAAAACCTACGGTTTTAGTCCGGACGCCGACATTCGCGCCGTCAATATCCGGCAGGACGGATTGCGTTCGCATTTTTCGGTACTGAGGTCGGGCTGCGACGAACCGCTCGAGGTGAGCCTGAATTTGCCGGGGCGGCACAACATACTGAATTCCCTGTCCGTCATCGCAGTGGCGGGGGAACTGGGTATCTCCGACGACACCATACGGCATGCCTTGGCGGGATTCCGGGGTATCGGGCGGCGTTTTCAGATCAATGCCGAAGTGCCGTTCGGCGGCTCGGTCGTCACTTTCGTCGACGACTACGGACATCACCCCCGGGAGATCGCGGCGACTCTCGATTCGGCCCGGCAAGCCTGGCCGGACCGTCGGCTGGTGTTGGTGTTTCAGCCGCATCGCTATACGCGGACGCGCGACCTGTTCGAGGATTTCGTGCAGGTCTTGTCCAGAACCGACGTTCTGGTGTTGCTCGACATCTATTCCGCCGGCGAGGCGCCGTTGATCGGTGCGGACGGGCGGGCATTGTCCAGGGCGATCCGGGTACGGGGTCAGGTCGACCCGGTGTTTGTCGAGAAGGTCGGTGATTTGGCCGAAGTTCTGCCGGGCATTGTCGAGCCGGGCGACGTCGTTTTGACGCTGGGAGCCGGCAGTATCGGGCAGGTTGCCGTCGAATTGCCGTTGCGCCTGTCCGAAATGCCGGTCGGAGACGGCCCGTGACGGCCCTTTGCGAGGATCGGGTAAGCGCATCCACCCCGCTCGGCTTGAGGGGGGAAATGCGCTATGACGAACCGCTGGCGAACCACACCACCTGGCGGGTCGGCGGGCCGGCGGACCGCTTTTATTTGCCGGCCGATGCGGACGATCTGCTCTTCTTTCTGCGCTCTCTTTCTCCCGATGAGCCGGTATTGTGGCTGGGTTTGGGCAGCAATCTGCTGGTTCGGGACGGTGGCGTCAGAGGAACGGTTATCTGTACCCGCAATCGTTTGAGAGGACTGCGGCGTTTAGATAGCGAATACATTTATGCCGAAACGGGCGTGCCCTGTGCTCACGTCGCCAGATTCTGTTCGGAACAGGAACTCGCGGGCGCCGAATTCCTGGCGGGAATTCCCGGCACCATGGGCGGGGCCTTGGCGATGAACGCGGGCGCCTTCGGCGGCGAAACATGGCCGCTGGTGGCCCGGGTGCTGACGGTCGACCGCTCCGGCACGTTATGGAACCGGCGTCCGGATGAATTCGTGGTCGGCTATCGCAGCGTGAAAGGCCCCGAGAATGAATGGTTTCTGGCTTGCGAACTCCGGCTTCGGCCGGGCGACGCCGCAGCCAGCCGCGAGCGGATCAGAGCGTTGTTGGCCAAACGGAGCGCTTCGCAGCCGACCCATTTGCCGAATTGCGGCTCGGTATTCCGAAATCCGGAAGGCGATCATGCGGCTCGTCTTATCGAGGCCTGCGGACTCAAGGGATATCGCATGGGCGACGCCTGCGTCTCCGAGAAACATGCCAATTTCATCGTCAATACCGGCGCAGCCAGGGCGGCGGATATCGAGGCTCTGATACGGTTCGTTCAGGCTACGGTGGAGCGGACGTTCGGCCGGCGCTTGATTCCCGAGGTTAGGATCGTGGGCGAAGCAACGATGAGGAGAGATTGAATGAGCAGGCGAATCCGGAAATCGGCCGAATTTGGACGCGTTGCCGTTTTAATGGGCGGTGCCGCCGCCGAGCGCGAAATTTCCTTGAAGAGCGGCCAGGCCGTGCTGATGGCCTTGTTGAAAAACAACATCGATGCGGTCGGCATCGACGTGACGAAAAATCCGATTCAGCCGCTTCTCGACCAACATTTCGATCGCGTATTCAACGTCATCCATGGCCGTGGCGGCGAGGACGGCGTCCTGCAGGGAGCGCTGGAAGCGCTGGGATTGCCTTACACCGGCAGCGGCGTGTTGGCGTCGGCCTTGAGCATGGACAAGCTCAGGACCAAGCTGTGCTGGCTCGGCGCGGGGCTGCCGACGCCGCGTTGGATGAAGCTTCAAGGGGCGGACGACGTGGACCGGTGCGCCGATCTCTTGGGATTCCCGGTCATCGTGAAGCCCGCTGAAGAGGGTTCCAGCATCGGAATGGGGCGGGCCGAAAATAAAATCCAGTTAAGGGAGGCATGGGAGCGCGCTTCACACTATAATTGCGCGGTTTTTGCGGAGACTTGGATCGTGGGGCGGGAATATACGGCCGGCATGCTCGACGGCGAGCCGCTGCCGTTGATTCGTTTGGAAACGCCTCACGCCTTTTACGATTTCGACGCCAAATATCGTGCCGAGACCACCCGTTATCATTGTCCCGCCGGACTTGCGCCCGATGAGGAAGACGCACTTCAAAAACTGGCCATGCAGGCTTGCGACACGCTCGGCGTGGCCGGTTGGGGCCGGGTCGACCTGCTGGTCGATCAGGATAATCGGCCATGGTTGATCGAGGTCAATACCGTTCCCGGCATGACCGATCATAGTTTGGTTCCGATGGCGGCGAAGGCCGCTGGCCTGTCGTTCGAGGAATTAACCTGGCGAATATTGGAAACGAGCTTTCCGCGTGGCGGAGAGGGCGATGCCGAGGCTTAGAAGAGTGCCCGCAAGGGCATTGTTCTTTTGTGGGCTTCTGGCCCTCTTCGGTTTGGCCGCGATGAGCGTCGATCCCGGCCGGCTCAGGGATTTCATGCCCATTCGTTACGTGCGCGTGGAAGGGGAGATTCGGAATCTCGATGCGGCGGAGTTCACGAGGGCATTGTTGCCGTGGACGCAAGGCGGGTATTTTCTGGCCGACATGCAGGGCATGGAAGAGGCTGCAAAATCGTTTCCCTGGGTGGACCGCGTTCAGATCGCCCGGCTTTGGCCCGATACCTTGCTGCTGAAAGTCGTCGAGCAAAAACCGGTTGCCCGCACGGGCGACGGCAGTCTGATCAACGATCGCGGCAGGCGATTTTTGCCCGTAAACGTCGGATCCTATGCGAAGTTGCCGACACTCGACGGTCCTCCCGGGCAGGAAAAGCTGCTGTTGAAAGTGCTTTATCGGTTGAATGCAAGGTTGACGCATAAAGGTATGCGGATCGACGCCCTGAAACTCACCGGCCGGAGGGCGTGGAGCGCTCATCTGACCAGCGGGTTGGAAATCGAATTCGGAAAACAGGATCCGGATCTCGCTTTGGAACGCTTGTTGACGCTGTTGCCACGCCTGGACGAGGCGCGCGCCGCAACGCTCCAGAAAGTGGATTTGCGCTATCCGAACGGGTTTGCAGTGATTTTTAAACCGCAATCCCAAGCGGATCCGGTTTCCCTGACCCAGCCCGTTGGCATCGAATGCGGCCGAATTCGGAGCAGGACGTACACCTGATTTGAATTAAAAACAAAGATTCATCGCAATGGCTAGAAAATCAGATCGGAATCTCATCGTTGGCTTGGATATCGGCACTTCCAAGGTGGCGTGCATCGTCGGTGAGATCAACGAGGACGGGGAAATCGAGGTGGTCGGGATCGGCACCCACCCGTCCCGCGGCCTGAAAAAGGGCGTGGTGGTCAACCTGGAGACCACGGTGCAATCGATTCAGCGCGCGGTCGAGGAAGCCGAGCTGATGGCGGGGTGCCGGATCCAATCGGTGTACGCGGGAATCGCGGGCAGCCATATCAGCAGCATGAATTCGCACGGCATCGTCGCCATCAAGGAAAAGGAGGTGACCCAGAGCGATGTGGATCGGGTGATCGATTCGGCGCGCGCGGTCGCCATTCCGGCGGATCAGAAAATCCTTCACATTCTGCCGCAGGAGTTCGTGATCGACCGGCAGGAAGGTATCAAGGAGCCGGTCGGCATGTCGGGAATCCGGCTCGAAGCCAGGGTGCATATCGTAACCGGCGCGGTCAGCGCGGCTCAGAACATCGTCAAATGCATTCGCCGTTGCGGACTGGACGTCGAGGATATCGTCCTGGAGCAGCTCGCGTCCTGCTCGGCGGTGCTTACCGAAGACGAGAAGGACCTCGGCGTTTGCCTGGTGGACATCGGCGGCGGAACGACCGACGTGGCCGTATTCACCGACGGGGCCATTCGCCACACGGCCGTGATACCCATTGCCGGGGACCAGGTGACCAACGACATCGCGGTGGCGCTTAGGACGCCGACCCAGTTCGCCGAGGAAATCAAGATCAAGCAGGCCTGCGCGCTGACTCAACTGGCCAAGCTGGAGGATACCATCGAGGTGCCCAGCATCGGCGACAGGCCGGCTCGCCAGATTTCCCGCCTGAACCTGGCCGAAATTGTCGAGCCTCGCTACGAAGAACTGTTGCTGCTGGTGCAGCAGGAGCTGCGCCGGAGCGGATTCGAGGATTTGATCGCGGCCGGAATCGTGCTGAGCGGCGGCAGCGCCAAGGTGGAGGGATTGGTCGAACTGGCGGAAGAAATTTTCCACATGCCGGTTCGCCTGGGCTTGCCGCAGTATGTCACCGGGCTGACCGATGTGGTTCGAAATCCGATTTACGCGACGGGCGTCGGTCTGCTTTTGTACGGCAAGCAGCACCAGGGGCCGACAGGACGATATACGCCTCTGGGAACGGGCTTTAAAGGGTTATGGGCAAGGATGAAGAGCTGGTTTACGGGTAATTTTTAGGTTGAAAATTTCTCAGGGTGAGGATGCAGTGATGACGAGGTGGAAACAATGCAATTCGAATTAGTGGATTCTTATAGCCAAAACGCGGTTATCAAAGTCATCGGCGTCGGCGGCGGCGGGGGGAATGCTCTCAACCATATGGTCAACAGCCATGTCGAGGGGGTTGAATTCATATGCGCCAATACCGATGCGCAAGCGCTGAAAAACATCAAGGCCAAATCGGTCATTCAATTGGGCAACGCGCTGACCAAGGGACTCGGGGCGGGAGCGAATCCGGAAATCGGCCGCCAGGCCGCACTGGATGACCGTGACCGCATCATGGAAGTGCTGGAGGGCGCGGACATGGTGTTTATTACGGCCGGCATGGGGGGCGGAACCGGCACCGGCGCGGCCCCGGTCATTGCCGAGATTGCCAAGGAAGCCGGCATTCTCACGGTAGCCGTGGTCACCAAGCCGTTTCCTTTCGAAGGCAAGAAACGGCGGAGCGTGGCGGAAAAGGGCATCGAGGAGCTCAGCCAGTTCGTCGATTCGCTGATTACGATTCCGAACGAAAAACTGTTGCCGGTATTGGGCAAGGACGTCAGCCTGATCGCCGCCTTTGCGGCAGCGAACGATGTCTTGCTCGGAGCCGTGCAAGGCATCGCCGATTTGATTACCCGGCCGGGGCTCATCAACGTGGATTTTGCCGATGTGCGCACGGTCATGTCCGAGATGGGCATGGCGATGATGGGCACCGGCGTGGGCACCGGCGAGCACCGTGCCCGCCAGGCGGCGGAAAAAGCCATCGCCAGCCCCCTGCTCGAAGACATAAACCTTCAAGGCGCGCGTGGCGTACTGGTCAATGTGACCGCCTGCCAGTCCCTCTCGATCGGCGAATTCAGCGAGGTCGGCGACGCGATAAGAGATTTCGCCGCGGATGACGCCGTCGTCGTGATCGGTACGGCCATCGATCCGGAGTTGGACGACGAAGTGCGTGTCACGGTGGTGGCGACGGGGCTGAGCAATCAGCGTCAGACGAACGAAGCGACCATCAAATTGGTGCATAAGCACACCGGCGAGATCGATTATGATCAATTGCAGCGCCCGACCGTCATCCGCAAGCAGCCCAAGCATGACGTTCGGACGGAAGCAAAGAAAGATATGGACCTCGATTATCTGGATATCCCGGCCTTCCTGCGCCGTCAGGCCGATTGAGAGGACTGCCCGGCCAGCGAGGACGCTTCGGTCCGCCCCCGCGAGCCCGAGCCCTGCGCGTTCGCATGCTCGGGCGGCAAATAAGCTGTGCGAGGCTTATGGAAGCTTTTTGGGGAAAGTCAGACAAGATAGGTGAATCGAATGATCAGGCAAAGAACACTCAAGAACGTCATCAGAGGTACCGGAGTCGGGTTGCATACCGGAGAGAAGGTTTATCTGACTCTTCGTCCGGCCGCGCCCAACGTGGGTATCGTATTCCGCCGCGTGGACTTGCCTGAACCCGTCATTATCGAGGCGAGGCCGGAAAATGTCGGCGAAACGACCTTATCCACGACCCTCGTCAAGGGCGACGTGAAGATTTCCACCGTGGAGCATCTCTTATCGGCGTTCGCCGGGCTCGGCATCGACAATGCCTATGTCGATGTCAGTGCGCCGGAGGTCCCGATCATGGACGGCAGTGCCGGTCCGTTCGTGTTCCTTATTCAATCGGCGGGCGTCGAGGAGCAGAGCGCACCGAAGCGTTTCATCCGGATAAAACGCAAGCTCAGGGTCGAAGACGGCGATAAATGGGCAAGTTTCGAGCCCTACGAGGGCTTTAAAGTCACTTTTACGATCGACTTCGAACATCCGGCGTTCCGGAAGGACGTGCAAACGGCCAGCATCGATTTCTCATCGACCTCTTTCGTCAAGGAAGTAAGCCGAGCGAGAACGTTCGGCTTCATGCGCGATATCGAGGCTCTGCGCAAGCGCAGGCTGGCCTTGGGCGGCAGCATGGACAACGCGATCGTGGTGGATAACTACCGCGTGCTGAACGAAGATGGGCTGCGCTACGCCGATGAATTCGTAAAGCATAAAATCTTGGATGCTATCGGCGATCTTTATCTTTTGGGCCACAGCCTGATTGGCTCGTTTACCGGCCATAAATCCGGTCACGGCCTGAACAATCGGCTGCTCATGGAGCTGCTTAGGCAGAAAGATGCCTGGGAATCGGTAACTTACATGGAAGACGACGTTTTGCCGATTTACTTCATGAGGACGGCTCAGGCCGCCGGTTGATGTCCCCCATGTCCGCCCGGGCTTCTCATTGTGGGCTCAGGGCGGTTTTTCTACGACTTTTCAGGTCGTTGCGAAACGCGGCGGAGACGCCGATTCTTAAACCTAGAAACGGCAGTTGGACGCACCCGAGTGTGCGGCGGCCCGCCCGCGGTGCAATCGGGCGCGTAGCGCCTTCACCCAAAAGGTGAGGTCCGTGCCACGCAGGACGTTCGGGATTCATCGGGCTTTGCCGGTGCATCCAAGCGGTCAGCTGCCGTTTCTAGGTTAAAGCCAGCCGAGTCGGGTTTCGCCCGGTGTAACCGGGCATCTGTCCAAGGAAAACCCGGTCGCGGCCGGGTTTTCAATCAAATTTATCGATTTTCTTGTTCAGAGGCAGACTTTCCGAACGCCTGAACCGTCTCGCTCAGCCGCAGCAGGGCTTCCTTGATTTCCCGGGAAGTTGTCGATGATGCGCTGCTTTTAAGGAGTTCGGCGACAAAGGCGGGCGCAGAGACCGAAGCCGGTTTGCCGAGAGGTTTTGTACCCGTAGGGAGTGCGTTGCGAATTTGCAGATCGTTGAAGCGGTGGCCGGTCGATTGCTCGAGTCTGGTCAGAAGGTGCAGGGCATAAAATCGAATCTGGGAAGCCCAGGCCGGCGAGTCCACGTAAAGAATCAGTTGTTCCGGCTTGACCACGCAATCCACGCAATGGTCCGCAAGAAATCCCGGCAGCGCCCTCTTGGCGGCGCCAAGCACGCGGCGGTGCTTTGCGATCCGGGTACGAATCGCTTGAACCGCGGCTCCTTGAAATAAACCGGCAACGGCTTCTGGCTGGTGCGTCATGGAAATCAACCCAAGGTCCCGGCGCCAGTTTGCCGAACCGAGCCAAGAGGAAGCCGCCGGTTTCGGCCCGATATTCCGGCGATTTCCGATATAACCCTCGACTCATTATAAACGCCGTGTTTTTGCGGTATCATCGTTAGATTATTTTTCGTTTGGACTCGGAATTAAACCGCAATGCTAGGCAAGCTAGTCAAAAAAATCGTTGGCAGCCGCAACGAGCGAATCATTAATAGAAAAAGAAAGCTCGTCAAGAAGATCAACGCGCTGGAGCCTCAATTCCAAAATCTGTCCGATGAGGCGCTACGGCAAAAAACCCAGGAATTCAGGGATCGTCTGAATGAAGGGGAGATGCTTGACGCGCTGTTGCCGGAGGCTTTCGCTGCCGTTAGGGAGGCGTCCCGGCGGGTTCTGAACATGCGCCATTTCGATGTTCAGTTGATCGGCGGGATGGTGCTCCACGACGGGAAGATTTCGGAAATGAAGACCGGCGAAGGCAAAACGCTGGTCGCCACCTTGGCCGCTTATCTGAATGCGCTGCCCGGCAAGGGCGTCCATGTCGTCACCGTCAACGATTATCTGGCGCGCCGCGATGCGGAATGGATGGGGAAAATCTACAACTTCCTCGGGCTTTCCGTGGGCGTCATCGTCAGCAGTCTCAGCTCGGAACAGCGCCGCGAATCCTATGCGGCCGACATTACCTACGGTACCAACAACGAGTTCGGCTTCGATTATCTCCGGGACAATATGGCCTTTTCCCGAGACCAGCGGGTACAGCGCGAAAAATATTTTGCGATCGTGGACGAGGTCGACTCCATTCTGATCGACGAGGCCCGGACACCTCTCATCATTTCGGGGCCGACCGAGGACCGCAGCGACCTTTACCACAAGATCAATGCCCTTATTCCTCATCTCAAGCGCCAGGAAAAGGAGGGCGCTCGCGGCGATTACTCCGTCGACGAGAAATCCCGGCAGGTCTATCTCACCGAAGAAGGACACGAGCGCATCGAACAGTTGCTGGTGCAGCAGGGTTTGATCAATGCGGACGAGAGTTTGTACGATGCCGTCAACATCAGGCTCATGCATTACATCAATGCGGGATTGCGCGCCCACGCGCTGTTCCAGCGGGATGTCGACTATATCGTTCGCGACAATCAGGTCATCATCGTGGACGAATTCACCGGTCGCGCGATGCCAGGACGCCGGTGGTCCGAAGGGCTGCATCAGGCGGTCGAGGCAAAGGAAAACGTGCCGGTGCAGAACGAAAATCAGACGCTGGCCTCCATCACGTTCCAGAACTATTTCCGCCTGTACGAAAAACTGTCCGGCATGACCGGCACGGCCGATACCGAAGCGCCGGAGTTTCACCAGATCTACGGCCTCGAAGTGGTCGTCATCCCGCCCAACCGCCCCATGGTTCGCCAGGATCACGGCGATCTCGTCTATCTCACCGTCCGCGAAAAGCACGGCGCCATCGTCGAGGACATCCGCGAGTGCGTGAAGCGCGGCCAGCCGGTGCTGGTCGGAACCACATCCATCGAGAACTCGGAATTGCTGGCGTCCTTGCTGCGTAAAGAAGGCATTCCGCACCAGGTGCTGAACGCCAAGCATCACGAGCAGGAAGCGCACATCATCGCCCAGGCCGGCAAACCCGGAGCCGTAACGATCGCTACCAACATGGCGGGCCGCGGCACCGATATCGTTCTCGGCGGCAGCCTGGAAGAGGATCTGGCGGGAATCGATCCCAGCGACCAGGGATCCGCCGCTCGCCTGAAGGAAGAGTGGAAGGCCCGTCACGCCCAGGTCGTGAAAGCGGGCGGCTTGCACGTTATCGGATCGGAACGGCACGAGTCGCGGCGCATCGACAACCAGTTGCGGGGGCGCTCGGGGCGGCAAGGCGATCCCGGCTCATCGCGGTTTTATCTGTCGCTGGAAGATCCGTTGATGCGCATTTTCGCTTCCGACCGCGTGGCGGGATTGATGCAGAAGCTGGGAATGAAGGAAGGCGAGGCCATCGAACACCCGTGGGTAACGCGGGCGATCGAGAGCGCGCAACGCAAGGTCGAGGCACGCAACTTCGACATCCGCAAGCAGTTGCTGGAATATGACAACGTCGCCAACGATCAGCGCAAGGTGGTTTACCACATGCGTGACGAACTGATGGAGGCGGAAGATATTTCGGAGGCGATTACGAACATTCGCCGGGATGTCGTCGGTCAGATGTTCGCTCAATTCATTCCGCCGCACACTTTGGAAGAGCAGTGGGACGTCAAAGGGCTGGAAGAGGCTCTTTTGCGCGAACTCGGGTCGAAGCTGCCGGTGCAGCAGTGGCTGGACGAGGATTCGAAACTGGATGAGGACCGTCTGCTGGATAAAATCGTCGACAGGCTGGACGAGATTTATCGGGGGAAAAGCGCAGCCATCGGCGATTCGGTCATGCGCCATTTCGAAAAAACGGTCATGCTGCAGGTCCTCGACAATTCCTGGAAAGAGCATCTGGCCGCCATGGATCACCTGCGCCAGGGTATCCATCTGCGCGGGTATGCCCAGAGGGACCCGAAACAGGAATACAAGCGCGAGGCATTCGAAATGTTCACCTCCATGCTGGACGGCATCAAACACGAGGTAATGGGTATCGTGTCCAAGGTGCAAGTGCACAGCGAAGAGGACGTGAACGTCATGGAAGAGCAGCGTCGCGCCGCGCCTCAAGAAATGCATTTCGAACATGCCGAGGCGCACGCCCTGGCCGCGGAGCCCGAAGAGGCGGAAGCCGAGGAAAAGCCGGTCAAATCCCGGCCCGCGCAACCTTATATCCGAGACATCGCCAAGGTCGGCCGCAACGAGCCTTGCCCCTGCGGTTCCGGGAAAAAATTCAAGCATTGCCACGGCAAATTGGACTGATACCTCACCCATGGGCTTGACGAACAAAGAGTTGACACTGTCGACCGTAAAGGGCGTCCGGCTTGGCGCGGCGTGCGCCGGCATCAAGCGGAGCGATCGCGACGACATCGTGGTGATCGAAGCGTCCGAGGGCTCTTCCTGTGCGGCCGTTTTTACCCGAAATGCCTTCTGCGCCGCGCCGGTCGTCGTGGCCCGAGAGCATCTCGCCCGTCAGCCGCGCTGGCTTCTGATCAATTCCGGCAATGCCAATGCCGGCACCGGCGAACGCGGACTGGACGATACGCGTCGTACCTGCCGGGCGCTGGGACGGCTCGCCGGCGCCCCGGCCGAGCGGGTGCTTCCGTTCTCGACGGGCGTCATCGGCGAATATCTTCCCGTGGAAAAGATCGAATCGGCCTTGCCCAAGGCCCTGAGCGCCTTGGACGAGGCGGGCTGGACGCGAGCGGCGCGCGCCATCATGACGACCGATACGCGGCCCAAGGGTGCCAGCCGGACTATAGACCTGGCCGGAGTGGCGGTGACCGTTACCGGCATCGCGAAAGGCTCCGGCATGATCCATCCCGACATGGCCACCATGCTGGCCTTCATCGCCACCGACGCGAAGGTCGAGCCGGCCAGCTTGCAGGCTTGCCTGGGCGAAGCCGTCGATCGCTCGTTCAATTTGATTACGGTGGACGGCGATACCTCGACCAACGATGCCTGCGTCCTGTTCGCGACCGGCGCCGCCAATAATCCCGAACTCGACCGGCGGAGCGCCGCTTTCCCTGTCCTGGCCCAGGCGGTGCGGGAAGTTTGCGAAGACTTGGCCGAAGCCATCGTGCGGGACGGCGAAGGCGCCACCAAGCTGATGCGGATAACGGTCGAGGAGGCTGGCGACGAAGCCGAAGCGCGCCGCGTGGCCAAGACCATCGCCCATTCGCCCTTGGTCAAAACCGCTTTTTTCGCCAGCGATCCCAATTGGGGCCGGATATTGGCGGCAATCGGACGTTCCGGCTGCGCCGGCCTCGACATTTCCCGCGTCTCGATATGGCTGGGAGACGTGCCGATCGTGGAAAACGGCGGACGCGCCGCGAGCTACACCGAGGAAGCCGGGCGGGCCGTCATGTCCGAAAGCGAGATTCCGATTCGGGTCGTACTGGGAAGAGGCAAGGCGCGGCAACGTGTTCTCACCTGCGATCTCTCTTACGATTACGTCCGCATCAACGCGGAATACCGTACCTAACTCGAACCTGTTGTCAGACCCGTGAGCGGTCGCTCCGAACTGCACGTGGCCGCCGGCGTCATCCGGAACGGCCACGGCCAAATTCTCATTGCGAGGCGCCTCGCCCACCTCCATCAAGGGGATCTTTGGGAGTTTCCCGGCGGCAAGCTGGAGCCCGGCGAAACCGCAAAGGACGCGTTGCGCAGGGAAATTCACGAGGAGCTTAACCTTGAAGTGACAGCGGCGTCGCCCTTGATCCGGATTCGCCACGCCTATCCGGAGCGGCGCGTTCTGCTCGACGTGTGGCGGGTGGATCGGTTTGAGGGAACGCCGGCCGGTATGCAGGGGCAGCCGATTCGTTGGGTTTCGCCCGACGAATTGCCGCGCTTCGAGTTTCCTGCCGCGAATCGAGCCATTGTAACGGCGGCCAGGCTTCCCGATCAGTATGCGATCCTGGACGATGAAGCGGGCGATGAGGCCGTTTTGCGTCAGCGTCTTCACTATCTGGTATCGAGCGGAATCGATTTGATCCAGCTGCGGGCGCGTCGATTGGGTGTGCACCATTTTGAGGCGCTGGCCCATTATGCGGCGGGATATTGCCGAGAGCGGGGCGTGACTTTGCTGCTGAACGCAGAGCCGGACCGGATTGCCGGGATCGGAGCCGCGGGCGTTCATCTTACCGCGCAAAGGCTGATGGCCTTGAACGAGCGCCCCCTGGAAAAGACCTGCTGGGTTGCCGCATCCTGCCACAATCTCGATGAATTGAGACACGCGGAGCGAATCGGTGCCGATTTCGCCGTTCTCGCCCCGGTGCTGCCCACGGCCACGCACCCCCATGCCGTGCCGTTGGGATGGAAAACCTTCACTGAGTTGGTAGACCAAGTCAATATTCCGGTCTTCGCATTGGGTGGGCTAGCTCCGGCCGACGTGGACGCCGCAAAGTCACGGGGCGCCCAGGGAGTGGCCGGTATCCGCGGATTTCTCCGGCTCGATGCACCGAAATAGATCGCGCGCACCGAATCGGTGCGTTTTTGTTTTGCGAAAAAGTTGTAGCACTATTGTAATTCCGGGAGATAAAAGCGATTTACTATTGGTATGATTTTTGTTTGCTAACCCGCTTGAGATTTTTATAACCCTAATGTTCGGGAGAAAAAGAATGACGCCACAAGACGTACTTCAGTTAATGAAGGAAAAGGAGGTCAAATACGTTGATTTGCGGTTTGCCGACACCAGAGGCAAGGAACAGCATGTGACCGTGCCGGCTCATAGCGTTGACGAAGACATCTTCGAAGAGGGCAAGATGTTTGACGGCTCGTCCATCGCGGGCTGGAAGAGCATCAACGAGTCGGACATGATCCTGATGCCCGATCCGACGACGGCCGTCATGGATCCGTTTTTCGACGACTCCACCCTGATTTTGCGCTGCGACATCGTCGAGCCGGCCACCATGCAAGGCTACGAGCGTGATCCCCGTTCCATCGCGAAGCGCGCCGAAGCTTACATGAAGTCCACGGGCATCGCGGACACCGCGCTGTTTGGGCCGGAAAACGAGTTCTTCGTGTTCGACGACGTGCGCTGGGGCGTTTCCATGCAGGGCTCGTTCTACAAGGTCGACTCCGAAGAAGCCAGCTGGAACACGGAAAAGGTTTACGAAGACGGCAACATCGGCCATCGTCCCGGCGTCAAGGGCGGGTACTTCCCGGTGCCGCCCGTCGATTCCATGCAGGACCTGCGCGCGGCGATGTGCAATACGCTGGAAGACATGGGCTTGGTCGTCGAGGTGCATCACCATGAGGTGGCGACCGCCGGTCAGTGCGAGATCGGCGTCAAATGCAACACGCTGGTCAAGAAGGCCGACGAGGTCCTCGTTCTCAAATACGCCATCCAGAACGTCGCCCACGCCTACGGCAAGACCGCCACGTTCATGCCGAAACCGCTGGTCGGCGACAACGGCAGCGGCATGCACGTTCATCAATCCCTGGCCAAGGGCGGCGTGAACCTGTTTACCGGAGACCTGTACGGCGGCCTTTCCGAGCTGGCCCTGTACTACATCGGCGGCATCATCAAGCACGCCAAGGCCCTGAACGCCTTCTGCAACCCCTCCACCAACAGCTACAAGCGCCTGGTGCCGGGTTTCGAGGCGCCGGTCATGCTGGCTTACTCGGCGCGCAACCGCTCGGCGTCCATCCGGGTTCCGTACGTCACCAATCCGAAGGCGCGCCGCATCGAGGTTCGTTTCCCGGATTCCACCGCCAACCCGTATTTCGCTTTCGCGGCGATGCTGATGGCCGGTTTGGACGGCATCCAGAACAAGATCCATCCGGGCGACGCCATGGACAAGGATCTCTACGATCTGCCGCCGGAAGAAGAAAAGGCCATTCCGCAGGTTTGCCACGCGCTCGATATGGCGCTGGACGCGCTGAACGCGGATCGCGAGTTCCTGACCCGCGGCGGCGTCTTCACCAACGATGCGATCGATGCCTACATCGACCTCAAGATGCAGGAAGTCACTCGCCTGCGCATGAGCACCCATCCGGTCGAATACGATATGTACTACAGCCTGTAAGTACTCTTCGATCCGGATCTAAAAACGCCCCTTAATGGGGCGTTTTTTTTGCCTGAAGTATCTTGCAGACCGGAAGATGCCTTAGAGCATTTTTCGTTTCTGCATAGCGGGCTAAATGTTCAAAAATGCCATGTTAAGGTGCCGCTGAACACGGCGAGTGTTTTTGAGCGGGGAGCCGCCCCGCACGCGGGTTCCTTTTCTTTGCTTGTCCAAAGAAAAGGAACCAAAAGAAAGGACACCCGGCGAGCGCCCTGATCCTGCGCGTTTCGCCCGGCACCGGGGGCGACCGAAGGCACTTCCGTGTGCCTCGGTCGCCGCACGCGCTCCCTCGCGTGCCCCTCTGGGCTGTTCCGGTGCCGGGCTCCAATGCTCGGGGCGCTCGAACGGGATTAAGCCGTGTAGTGCCCGCTGGCGCGGACGCTACACCGAATTAGAAAATGCTCTAGAAAGCCCGGAGGGCGTATATCGTTACGCTCCGGATTCGCTTTATACGGAACGGATGTTTCGGCAAACTGGTCAAATGTGCACTGAAATGGTGCGTTGCGCGACTTGCGATCGGTTCCACGGTGCCGCGTTTCCGGTTTCGGATTGTCGATGCCTGGACGCTCGCGTTTGAAAGCGGAGTTCCGAAGAGCTGTTGGCCCCTATTTTGCTTTGATACCCGTGATGAATAATCCAGAACCAGTCTCACTCTACCAGCGGATTCTCGACCATTTGACGGACGCGGTGTTGGTCTTCGACCCCGCTTACCGTTTGGTCTACATCAACGTGGCCGGGGAAATGCTGCTGGCGGTGAGTGCGCGGCAGGTATTGGGCACGGGCGCCAAAGAGCTGTTCTTTCTATACGATCAGAACATCGAAAGAGACTTGAAACGGACCTTACAGCAAGGGGAATCGTTGACCAAGCGGAATTTGTCGCTGGGTCTTCCGTCGCAGGCCATTACGGTCAATTTCACGATCACGCCGATGTTGGAGCAGGACAAGCCGATTGCCGCGCTGGTGCAAATCGAGCAGGTGGATCGGCATTTGCGCATTTCCATGGAGGAGCAACTCGTCGCTCAGCAGAACGCCGCGCGCATGCTGCTTCGAGGATTGGCCCACGAGATCAAGAACCCTCTGGGCGGTTTGCGCGGCGCGGCCCAGTTGTTGGACAGGGAGTTGGTCGAGGAAGAAAAGCGGGAATGTACGAAAATCATCATGGAAGAATCCGACCGCCTGCAATCGCTGGTCGACCGGATGCTCGAACCCAACAAGCCGCCGCGGAAAAGCCCGCTCAATATCCACCGGGTGCTGGAGCGGGTACGTCAGTTGGTGCAAGTGGAGGCCCCTCCCAGCGTCGTCATCGAACGAGACTACGACCCGAGCCTGCCCCTGGTGAACGGCGACAGCGACCAACTTATCCAGGCAATCTTGAATATCGTGCGCAACGCGGCGCAGGCGGTAGGGCAGAGAGGACACATCCTCATGCGCACGCGCATCCACCGCCAAGTCACCATCGGTTACCGGCGCAACCCCTTGGCGGTCAAGATCGATATCATCGACGACGGACCGGGCATCAAGCCGGAGCTGCTGGGCCAGATTTTTTACCCGATGGTGACCGGGCGCGCCGACGGCACCGGCCTGGGCCTGTCGATCGCGCAGTCCTTGATCAACCAGCACGGCGGCTTGGTCGAGTGTTCGAGTTCACCGGGCAACACGGTTTTTTCTATCTTCCTGCCTTTGGAGAAGGATCATGAGTAGTTCAGCCCAAGTATGGGTGGTGGATGATGATCGCTCGATCCGCTGGGTTTTGGAAAAGGCCTTGCAAAAGGCGTCGATACAGGCACGTTGCTTTTCCAGCGCCGGCGGTCTTCTCGATGCCCTCGAACAGGGCAAGCCCGACGCGATCCTGACCGATATTCGGATGCCCGGCATGGACGGGCTGGAACTCTTGCGGCGGTTGCAAAGCAGGCAGCCGCAGCTTCCGATCATCATCATGACCGCGCACTCGGATCTGGAGAGCGCGGTCTCGGCTTTTCACGGCGGCGCATTCGAATATCTGCCGAAGCCGTTCGACGTGGACGACGCCGTCGATCTGGTACGGCGGGCCTGCGCCCAAAGCCAACGCGCGCGGCAGGAGCAGGGACAGCCCGAGACGCCCGAAACGACGCCCGAGATCATCGGGGAGGCGCCGGCCATGCAAGAGGTGTTCCGCGCCATCGCGCGGCTGGCGCGCTCCCACATCACCGTTCTGATCAACGGCGAATCGGGTACCGGCAAGGAACTGGTCGCCCGTGCGCTGCACCGCCATAGCCCGCGGGCCGAAAAGCCGTTTATCGCGCTCAACATGGCGGCGATTCCCCGCGATCTCCTGGAATCCGAATTGTTCGGCCATGAACGCGGCGCATTCACGGGCGCGCAGGCCCGCCGCGCGGGACGTTTCGAGCAGGCCGACGGAGGCACGCTGTTCCTGGACGAAATCGGCGATATGCCGGCGGACTTGCAGACTCGCCTGCTGCGGGTGCTGGCCGACGGCGAGTTCTTTCCCGTGGGCGCCCATGCGCCGGTCAAGGTGGATGTGCGCATTATCGCCGCGACCCACCAGAATCTGGATACGCTGGTCGTCGAGGGGCGTTTCCGCGAGGATTTGTTCCACAGGCTCAACGTGATCCGCATCCATCTGCCGCCTCTCAGGGAGCGGCGGCAGGACATTCCTTTGTTGCTGAGCCATTTCCTCAAGGAGGCCAGCCAGGAGTTGAAGGTGGAGACGAAAGTCTTGTTGCCCGACGTGGAAGACTACCTCTGCCGCCTCGACTGGCCGGGCAATGTCCGCCAGTTGGAAAATACCTGCCGCTGGATTACGGTCATGGCGGCGGGCAAGGAGGTTCATCTGGACGATCTCCCGCCGGAGTTGCTGAGCACCAAAGCGAGTGCGTCCACCATGGCCGACAGTTGGGAGGACAGCTTCCGGCAATGGGTCGATAAACGCTTGAGGCGAGGGGACAAGAACGTTGCAAAGGAGGCTATCGATTCGGCCGAGGGCATCCTGATCGCCACGGCGCTCCAATTCACCCGCGGCCGCCGCCAGGAAGCGGCAAAGCTGTTAGGGTACGGCCGCAATACATTGACGCGGAAAATCAGCGAACTCAGTCTGGACGTGTAAGGCACCGGGCGCCGACAGGCCGGCGTCAACAGCTTCGGCTCTTTGATGCGATAATGCGCATTCCGGCCCTTGGCTGCGCGCCGCCGGAAATGAACGATCCGTTTTTCGTGCCCAACCTGAAACTGTACCGGACCGACTATGCCAAACAAAAGTCTCGTGAATAGTAAGCGAAAACCGTGGCTGACCGAGTTGCCCGCGCTGGGGCTGAAGGCCAAGGATCTGGCCTTGGACATCCGCCGTCATTTCAGCTACACGCTTGGGCGCGACAAGTACTGCGCGTCCGCGCACTACACCTACACGGCGGTCGCTCTGACGGTCCGGGACCGCCTGATGGAGCGGTGGAAGAATACGCATTACGCCTATGAGGAAGCGGACTGCAAGCGCGCTTACTATTTGTCCATGGAATTCCTGATGGGACGGGCATTGAGCAATGCGATGCTCAACCTCGGGATCGACGATCCTCTGAACGAAACTTTGCACGATCTCGGGCTGGACCTCGAGGAGATCGTCGAGAGCGAGCAGGATGCCGGGTTGGGCAACGGCGGATTGGGGCGGTTGGCGGCGTGCTTCGTCGATAGTTGCGCGACCTTGCAGTTGCCGGTGATGGGCTACGGCATTCGTTACGAATACGGCATGTTCCGGCAAAACATCGAGGACGGCCACCAGGTCGAGGAGCCCGATCACTGGCTGCGAAACGGCCATGTCTGGGAATTGGAGCGCCCGGAACTGACGGTGCGGATACGTTTCGGCGGCCGGACGGACGTGGGCGGCGATGAATCCCAGCGGGGGCGTCGCTGGATCGATACTCAGGACGTGCTTGCGGTGCCTTACGATATCCCGGTGCCGGGCTACAAGAACGGCACCGTCAACACGCTGCGTCTTTGGAAAGCGGCCGCCACCGACGAATTCGATCTGCAAGACTTCAACGCGGGAGATTACACCGAAGCGGTTCGTTCCAAGAACATGGCGGAGAACATCACCATGGTGCTGTATCCGAACGACGCCAGCGAGAACGGCAAGGAATTGCGGCTTCGTCAGCAGTACTTTCTGGCTTCGGCCAGTCTCCAGGACGTGATCCGCAAATGGGTTTTGGCGCACGGCGAGGATTTCAGCCGGTTTGCCGAAAAGAATTGCTTTCAGCTCAACGACACCCATCCGAGCATCGCCGTGGCCGAGCTGATGCGTCTGCTGATGGACGAACATGGACTGAGCTGGGACGATGCCTGGGCCATCACCTCGCGCACCATGGCCTACACCAATCACACGCTGCTTCCGGAGGCCCTGGAGAAATGGCCGGTGCGCCTGTTCCGGCAGCTGCTGCCGCGTCTGCTGGAAATCATTTTCGAGATCAATGCGCGATTTTTGGGCGAGGTCGCCAATCGCTGGCCGGGCGACCTGGACCGGTTGGCGCGGATGTCGCTGATCGAGGAAGGCTGGGAACAGCAGGTCCGCATGGCCTACCTGGCGATCGTCGGGAGCTTTTCCGTCAACGGGGTGGCGGAACTCCACTCCAACTTGCTTATGCAGGGGCTGTTTCGCGACTTTCACGAACTGTGGCCGAACAAGTTCAATAACAAAACCAATGGCATTACGCCCCGCCGCTGGCTTGCCGGATGCAATCCCAGGCTCGCCTCATTGATTACGGAAACGATCGGCGACGGGTGGACGACCGATCTGTCCCTGCTCGGCGGGCTCGCGGCGTATGCCGACGATTCGGCGTTTCGCCGGCGCTGGCGGGAGATCAAGCGGCAAAACAAGGAGCGCCTCCTGCACTACAAAAAAGCGGAACTCGGTCTGAATATCGATCCGAATGCCTTGTTCGACGTGCAGGTCAAACGGATACACGAATACAAGCGCCAGCTGCTCAACGTGCTTCACGTCATACACCTCTACGATCGCATCAAGCGCGGCGATACCGCCAATTGGACGCCGAGGTGCGTCCTTTTCGGAGGCAAGGCCGCGCCGGGCTATGCAATGGCGAAGCGAATCATCAAGCTGATCAATAACGTTTCCGGCGTCATCAACCGCGACGCCGAGGCCGGCGAGCTGCTCAAGGTGGCTTTCCTGCCCAATTACCGGGTTACGGCGATGGAGTACATTTGCCCCGGCACCGACCTGTCGGAACAGATTTCGACCGCCGGCAAGGAGGCCTCCGGCACGGGCAATATGAAGTTCATGCTGAACGGGGCGCTGACCATCGGCACCTTGGACGGCGCCAACATCGAGATTCGCCAGGAAGTGGGGGCCGAGAATTTCTTCCTGTTCGGCCTTACCGCCGAAGAAGTGGAGGCGAGCCGCCGCCATTACGACCCGGAATCCGTTATCAACGGCAACGAAGACCTCCGCCGGGTGATGCATCTCCTGGAAAGCGGGTATTTCAACCAATTCGAACCCGGAATCTTCGATCCCATCGTACTAGCCATAAAAAGCCCCCACGATCCATGGATGACGGCAGCCGACTTTCCGGGTTATGTCGAGGCTCAGCGCCGCGCGGCAGCGGCGTACCTCGATCAAGAGCAGTGGACGAGGATGAGCATCCTGAACTGCGCGGCGAGCGGCAAATTTTCCACCGACCGCACGATCTCGGAGTACAACCGCGACATCTGGAAACTGGAGCCGGTCAGCCCCTTGTCGGCGGGGAACAAGTTCTAGACGTGTTCCACATCGTTCTCTACGAGCCCGAAATACCGCCGAATACCGGGAATATCATCCGCCTTTGCGCCAACGCGGGCGCATCGCTGCATCTGATCCATCCCCTGGGCTTCCGGCTGGACGACGCCAAGCTGCGCCGTGCCGGGCTCGATTACCGGGAATGGGCGGATGTGCGGGAATATGGGAACTTGGACGAGTTTGTCGAACGGGCTCGGCCAGGGCGGTTGTTCGCGCTCAGCACCAAGGGGCGGCGCTGCTACGCGGATGCCGATTTCCGGCCTAACGATGCCTTGCTGTTCGGCCCGGAATCCAGGGGGTTGCCGGAGGCGCTGCTGGCTTCATTGCCAAAGCCGCACCTTCTTCACGTGCCGATGAAGCCGGAAAGCCGCAGCCTCAATCTTTCCAACACCGTGGCGCTGGTGCTTTACGAGGCGTGGCGGCAGAACGGCTTTCCGGGAGCGGCTGAAAGGACCTGACCGAGGATGGCTTAAAGCGCCACGGTTTCCGGCTTTTGTTCCCGCAGGAGCAGATTGTTGACGGCCTCTATGGGCGCGAGGTCCTCGTACAGGATTTTGTAGGTCTGCTCGGTAATCGGCATCTCGATCCCGAGCCTTTGCGCGAGTTGGTAAATCACCTTCGTGGTGACGATTCCTTCGATTTCCTGTCCGATTTCGGCAACGATCCGATCCCGCGAGAGCCCTTTGCCGAGTCCGAGGCCGAAGCGCCGGTTTCGGGATTGGTTGTCGGTGCAGGTCAAAATGAGATCGCCGACCCCGGCGAGTCCCATGAAGGTTTCCGACTTGCCGCCCAACGCCAATCCCAGGCGCATCATCTCGGCAAGTCCGCGGGTTATCAGCGCCGCGCGCGAATTGGCGCCGAAACCCAGGCCGTCGGCGACTCCGGCCGCGATGGCCAGTACGTTCTTGGTCGCGCCGCCCAGCTGAACGCCGATGATGTCGTCGGTGGTGTAAGCCCGAAAGCGGTTGTTGTGAAGCAGCCCCGCCAGCATCTTGGCAAACTCGATCTGCCGCGATGCGACCGTAATGGCGGTCGGGAGATTGGCCGCCAGATCGCGGGCGAAGCTGGGGCCTGACAGCACCGCGGCGGGAATGTCAGGCCCGAGAACGTCCTCCGTGACCTGGTGCAAAAGCTTTCCGCTTTGCAGCTCCAGGCCCTTCGTCGCCCATGCGATTTTGGACTTTGGAGCAAGATGCGGGGCAAGGTTTGCCAGGAGATTCCGGAATGCATGGCTGGGCACCGCGACAACGAGGATCTCGGCGCTCTCGACGGCTTCGGCGAGATCCGAGACGACGCCGAGATTGTCGGGAAAGCGGGCGCCGGGCAAATAGCGCTCGTTACAGCGGGCGGCGCGGAGCTTGTCCACGTGTTCCAGGTGATGGCCCCACAGGATCGTGGGATGGCCGTTGCGGGCTATCAAAAGGGCCAAGGCCGTGCCCCAGGAGCCGGCGCCGAGAACGGATACAGCAGTCATGTGGAGGATGAAGGTTGTCCCGTTAGTGGCTCGTGGGCGCCGCGCCTTGCTGTTGCTGCATCTGCTGCATGTAGAGGGCGTCGAAGTTTATGGGGGCGAGGAGCATGGGGGGGAAGCCGCCCTTGGTCACGAGATCGGACACGGCCTCGCGCGCATACGGGAAGAGGACGTTCGGGCAGTAACTGCCAATCAGGGGGCCCAGTTCCTGGTCGTCGAACCCGGCCATCGCAAAAATCCCCGCCTGGCAGACTTCCACCAGATAAGCGGTTTTTTCGCCGAGTTTGACGGTTACCGTAGCAGTGAGGCTGACTTCGTACAGGTTTTCCTGAAGTTTCTGAGCATTGCTCGACAGATTGAATTCGACCTTGGGCTCCCATTTGAGGGTGAATACTTCAGGGGAATTCGGCGTCTCGAACGAGACGTCTTTAACGTAAATCTTTTGCAATACAAATTGTCTTTCCGGCTGGGTGGTTTCTTCGGCCATGGATAATCCTTAACTCTTTATTAAATTCGAAAGGTTTGGCAAAGAGCGGGAAGGCGGTGGATTACTTGCTGTTCCGCTTCTTGACGACGGGGTATTTTTGGTCTTCCCATGCGAGCATGCCGCCCTTCATTTCGAAGACTCGAGTAAAGCCCAAATCCACCAGTTTCTTGCAGGCCTGGGGAGATCGCGTGCCGGACTGGCAGGTTACGATGACGGGATTTTGCTTGTAGGCTTCCAGTTCGTTGGCCCGTTCCTCGATTTTGCCAAGGGGAATGAATTTCGCATTCTCGATGTGGCCGCTAGCGTATTCGTGCGGTTCGCGCACGTCGATGATCACGGTGCTTTCGTCATTCATCAGGTTTACGGCTTCCGAGGGCGAGACGACTTTATGCTTGCGGAAGGCGCTGTCGATAAAGTCCTGAATCAGCAAAATTATGACAATGAGCAAGCCGCTGACCATGATCCAGTGATTGCCCAAGAATTCCAGAAGTCGGTCGGGTGTGACAGTCATAGAGAAAATTCAGCTCCAACTAAAGACAGAGGTTGTGAACGAACCGCGCACGACGCGCCAAACGTACCCTCTTGTACGTCCGGGCTACAGGGCGTGGACTTGAGCCGCCAGCACGAGTTTTTTCGCAGCCTCTCACGCTCGATGATGACAAAATACTTCTTTCATCAGCTTGATCAGCTGTAGCGTGCGCTCGTCATCGACGTAATAGTACACGCGGTTGGCGTCTTTTTTACAGGCGAGAATGCCTTTGTCGCGCAGAATTCCCAAATGCTGCGAGATATTGCTCTGGGTCGTGCCGACCTGTTCGACGATATCCTGAACGCTGACTTTGTTGTTGCCCAGGGTGCATAGAATCTTGAGGCGCAACGGATGGGACATGGCTTTCAGGCAATAGGCGGCCTGCACGATATCGGCATCTTCCGTAATCAATATCTCGTTTGATTGGGTCATCGGAGGCTTCGCAATGTAAGAGTTTATGCGCTCTTCAGCCGGCGTGCTCGATCAACACGGGCTTGCAAAAAAAAGTTAAAATACCGCTTCGTTTTTCCTTTCGCCTGGGCGTATGGCGCACCGTTTCGAGATTCATGGTTATTCGGTGATATTTCGGAGTTCAAGGTCTTTTTTCATCCCGCGAAAGCAGCCGTTCGGCCATTAAGTCATTTTGATTTTCCTTCGCGGGGAGCGCAAAGCTTCTATTGCCCGGCAAACAAGCAAAAATCGAGTGGGAGATTATACTTTGAAGTTGAATCGTCCTAAACCCGTTGTCCTCATCATTTTGGACGGTTTCGGCCATAGCGAAACTAAAGACCACAACGCTATCGCTCTTGCGAAAACCCCGGCGTGGACGAAGCTTTGGAATACCTGCCCGCATACTTTGCTCGATTGCTCCGGTGAAGTCGTCGGTTTGCCGGACGATCAAATGGGCAATTCCGAGGTGGGGCATTTGCATTTGGGGGCAGGGCGGCTGATCGATCAGGATTTCACGTTAATCAGTAAAGCGGCCAGGGATCGTTCGTTTTACTCCAATCCCGTTCTATGCGAAGCCATAGAAAAAGCCATTCGGAACGACAAGGCGCTTCACATTTTAGGACTGCTCTCGCCCGGCGGCGTTCACAGCCACGAGACCCATATTCACGCCATGGCGGAACTCGCGGTCCGGAAGGGATTGCGAAAGGTCTACGTGCATGCCTTTCTGGATGGGCGGGACACGCCGCCCAAGAGCGCGGGCGACTCGATCCGCGCCATGGATTCGAAATTCGCCGAGCTGGGCGCGGGCCGGACCGCCTCCATCATCGGACGGTTTTATGCCATGGACCGCGACAATCGTTGGGAGCGTGTCCGGCAGGCGTACGAACTCATCGTGGAAGGAAAAGCCGGTTACCGTGCCGGTCGCGCGATCGATGGGTTGAAAGAGGCTTACGAGCGCGGGGACTCGGATGAGTTCGTCAAGGCGACTTCGATCGTTCCGGATGGCGAAGCGCCGGTTACGCTTAACGACGGCGATGTCGTCGTCTTCATGAATTTTCGGGCCGACCGCGCCCGAGAGCTGACAAGGGCGCTCACCGAGCCCGGTTTTTCGGGGTTTCCGCGCGAGACCGTTCCGAAGCTTGGCGGGTTCGTGACCTTGACCGAGTATCATCAAGACTTTAAGTTTCCCGTCGCTTATCCGCCGCAAAACCTGGCGAACTGCTTGGGCGAAGTTTTGTCGAAGCATGGTCTAAGGCAGTTGCGGCTGGCCGAAACCGAAAAGTACGCTCACATCACGTTTTTCTTCAACGGCGGAGTGGAAACGCCGTTTCCGGGGGAAAAGCGCATTTTAGTGCCATCGCCCAAGGTCAAGACTTACGATCTGCAGCCCGAAATGAGCGCTCCCGAAGTGACGGACGAATTGGTCCGCGCGATCGAGTCCGGCGAGTACGACGTCGTTATCTGTAACTACGCCAACGGCGATATGGTCGGCCATACCGGAAATCTGGAAGCGTCGATTCGAGCGGTGGAGGCCCTGGATGCGGCATTGAGCCGAGTCGTCGAGGCGCTGGAAAAAGCCGGGGGTGAAATGCTGATCACGGCCGATCATGGCAATGTCGAACAAATGATCGATCCTTCGACCGGCGAGATTCAGACGGCGCATTCGGTCAATCCGGTGCCGCTGGTCTATAAAGGGAAACGTGGCGGGTTGAGCGGCGGAGGCAATCTGGCCGATGTCGCGCCGACCCTGCTCGCCATTCTTGGGCTGGAAAAGCCTCCGGAGATGACGGGGCGGTCGCTGTTGACCTGATGATTGCCGTCTTGTCCCGTCGTCGCCGAGCCGCACGCGTTTTATGCCTGGGATTGGCATTCGGCATGCCTTTTGCTCAGGCCGCCTCGGAACCGTCGGATCGGGCGGATGAGCTCGATTCGGTCCGGGATCGGATCAAAACGGTACAAGAGTCCCGCGATGCTCTGGAGTCGCGCAGACGCGCGCTCGTCGCTCAATTGAGCGACGTCGAGCGGGACTACGGACGTTTGGCGAAACGGCTGCAAGAACTGGAAATGAATGCTCAAGCTCAATCGCGGCGTTTGAGCGACCTGGAACGCCAGCGCAATCAATTGCAGGCGGCGGTAAAGGCGCAGTACAAGAGTTTGACGGCACAGGCGCGCGCGGCCTATGCCGCCGGCCGGCAAGAATGGCTGAAACTGGTGTTGGATCAGGAAAATCCTGCCCGGCTCAGTCGTGTGTTAGCTTATTACAATTACCTGAGTCAGGCTCGATTCTCGCTGCTGCAAGAGATGCAAAAGGATTTAGCCGCCGCTTCTCAATTGCAGCGGGAGGCATCGGCCGAGGCGGAGCGCCTCCAATCCACCCGTGAACAGGTGGCGCGGGAGCGTGCCGAGCTGGACAAATTCCGGCAGTCCCGGCGCGAGGTTTTGGCCGGCCTGGAACGCGGTCTCCAAGACAAGGCGGCTCAGTTAAAGCGGCTTCAGGAGGATCAGGAACGCCTGCAAAACCTGGTTGCCGCCATCCGGCCTTTGCCGGACGAAGCGGAGCCGGCGCGAAGTCCGGCGGCCGACAAGGGACCCTTTGCGACCCTTTATGGTCAGTTAACATATCCGACGCAGGGTTCGCTGCTCGAGCAATTCGGGAGTCCGCGTGCGGGTGGCCGTTGGGACGGTGTCGTCATCGGGGCGCCCGAGGGGGCGCCGGTGCGCGCCGTGGCGGCGGGGCAGGTGGCGTACTCCGATTGGCTGCGGGGCTACGGACTGCTGACCATCATCGATCATGGCGAGGGGTATATGACGCTCTACGCGTTCAACCAGAGTTTGTACAAGAATGTCGGCGACCGGGTGAGCGGCGGTGATATCATCGCTACGGTTGGCGCCAGCGGCGGTCGGACCGAGTCCGGGCTTTATTTCGGCATTCGAGAGAACGGAAGACCGGTTAACCCGAGGTTGTGGTGTAGCCACAGGGACTAAGAGAGTGTGCGAGTGGCGTGGCGCGCCGTAGCTTGCACCCCCTAACGATTTTTTAGGATTGATCAGAGCCCTTGTCCGGGGCGTTTTTGGTTGTAGGAAAATCTATGTTGCGACAAAGAAATTTTCTGGTTCTCATCTTTGGCGTTCTGCTCGGAATTTTTGTCAGTACGGGCAGCAGCGTGCTTGCCGAGCGCCAGCCCAGTAGCGAAGCCAATACAATCCCCTTCGAAGGGTTGAAAACCTTTTCGGAGGTTTATGGCCGCATACGTCAGGATTACGTCGAGCCGGTGACGGACCAGAAATTGTTGGAGGACGCCATCCGCGGCATGCTCGCCGGTCTCGATCCTCATTCGGCGTATCTGGACCAGGAGCAGTATAACGAGCTGAAGGTCGGCACCACCGGCCAGTTCGGCGGCTTGGGCATCGAAGTCGGAATGGAAAACGGCTTCGTGAAAGTCATTTCGCCGATCGACGATACTCCCGCGCAGAAAGCCGGCATAAAGGCCGGCGATCTCATCATCCGGCTGGACGACAAGCCGGTGAAGGGCATGAGCCTGAACGACGCGGTCAAGTTGATGCGCGGCGAACCGGGCAGCGAGATCGTTTTGACCGTTGTCCGCGAAGGCGTCGAGCAGCCGCTGAAGATCAAGATCGTGCGCGACGTCATCAAGGTCAAAAGCGTGAAGAGCCGGCTTCTCGAAGAAGGATACGGCTACGTCCGCATTACCAGTTTTCAGTCAAAGACCGGAGACAATGTCGTCGAGGCCGTCAACGAGCTCAAGAAGGGCGGTAACCTGAAGGGTGTCGTGCTGGATCTTCGCAATAACCCCGGCGGAGTTCTCAATGCGGCGGTGGCGGTCAGCGACGCCTTCTTGGAGAGCGGGCTGATCGTTTATACCGACGGCCGCGTCGAGGACGCCAAGATGCGGTTTAGCGCGACGCCGAACGACATTTTGAACGGCGCGCCCATCGTTGTGCTGATCAATTCCGGTTCGGCCTCGGCCTCTGAGATCGTGGCCGGCGCCTTGCAGGATCATAAGCGCGCCATCATCATGGGCGAAAAGACCTTCGGCAAGGGCTCGGTGCAGACGATCCTGCCCACCAGCAACGGCGGCGCGGTCAAGCTGACCACGGCGCGCTATTACACCCCTTCGGGACGCTCCATACAGGCGGAGGGCATTGCCCCGGATGTGCCCATCTCGAAAGTGAAGCTGGAGATGGCCGCTCAGTCGGAGTTTTCGCCGATCAAGGAAGCCGATTTGGTTAACCATCTCGAGAACGGAAACGAGAAAACGCTCAAGAAAGAGGAAAACAAGGGAGCGGCGGATAAAGGCGGAGAAAAGAGCGAAGATGCCTTGGCCTTGCAGGATTATCCGTTGAACGAAGCGCTCAACCTCTTGAAGGGCATCAACATCATGAGGCATGGCAATCAAAAGAACTAAGCCGCTATCGTGAGCGGCCTAGGATTGAATCTGCGCGAAGCATTTCCCAATTACCCCGGCTTTGGCTGGGGCAATTGGGATTGTCGAGCGTCGCTCTGGGGAAGCCCTGATTAAGTCCTTCGACAGGCTCAGGACGAACGGAATCAACTTGTTCGGAGCTTTCCTGGCGGCGGTTAGCCGTCGGGCGAAATCTTGCAGGGAGAAACTTCGGTGATTTGCCCGGAAGTTCTCCCGCTATCTGCTGCGGCGATAAAGCGGTTCTTTAACGTCCGCGGCAGCTTGGTATTTCACGGTAAACTCCTGTAACGCGGGCAGCAATTCCTGCAAGCTTACCGAGCCGGCAGGCTCGAAAGCGTTCACCCCTACCCGGCTCAGAAAGAACATCTGATCCCGGATAAAGTCTCCGCGCGCTCGAAGCTCGCCGTCGAATCCGTAGCGATCCCGCAAAAGCCGAGCCAACGAGAAGCTCCGGCCGTCGGTGAAATGGCGGAATTCCAGGACGATGATCGAGAAGTGTTTGATCTCGTCCGCAACCTCTTCGAGGCTGTCATCGCTGTTGAGACGCAGCCCCAAGGGGACGCCGCAAGCGAGCAGGCGATCCTTCTCGCTCTTCCAGCGTGGCAGCGAAACCGTAATCGCCTGTTCCGGCAAAATTTCGTCGTCGCTCAGGTGTCGCCAGTCGTTTGCGACGATATGGCCGTCTTTAATGATTTCCATAAACTCGCTCCTGGAATGGTCGGATGCCGATACGTCGAACCGTTTCGAGAAATGCCTCGTCTTCCAGCCGCAGTTCCCGGTAGGTTTGGAAAATCGCTTCTACGGCGCGGGAAACCTGATCCTTGGCCACCGAGGGGCCGAGGCGCTCGCCGAGGGCCGCATCCTTGCCGGATGAGCCGCCCAGGGTGATCTGGTACCACTCTTCCCCTTTTTTATCGACGCCCAAAATGCCGATATGACCCACGGTATGGTGGCCGCAGCCGTTCATGCAGCCCGAAACATTGATCCGGATATCGCCCAGATCGTAGAGATAGTCCAGATCGTCGAAAATCCGCTGAATGCCGTTGGCGACGGAAATCGAGGTCGCGTTCGCCAAAGAGCAGAAATCGAGACCGGGGCAGCAGATGATATCCGTCGCCGTGCCGATGTTCGGTGTCGAGAGTTCCAGAGATTCAAGGCGTTGCCAGAGTTCGTGCAAATCCGCCTGTTTGACGTCGGGCAGAACGAGGTTCTGCGCGTGGGTAACGCGGATTTCGCCAAAACCGTAACGATCGGCCAGATCGGCTACCGCATCCATCTGGCTTTCGCTGAGATCCCCCGGCGGTTTCCCGTGCGTTTTCAAGGAGAGGACGACGATCCGATAGCCCGGCATTTTGTGGGGGAGGGTATTGTGCCGGAACCAGGCGCCAAATTGGATGTCCTGCGCCGTCTTCTCCGCCAGCAGGGCCTCGTCGGTGAGCGCCTCGTAGGGCGGCGGCTGGAAAAAGGCCTTGATCCGCTCGATTTCTTCAAGATTCAAAAGGAGACCGTCTTTGATTTCGGCCCATTCGGCCTCGACCATCTCGGCGAATTTTTCTTTTCCCAGTTCCTTGACCAGGATCTTGATGCGCGCCTTGAATTTGTTGTCGCGACGTCCGAAACGGTTGTAAACGCGGAGGATGGCTTCCAGATAAGACAGCAGGTGCTTTTTCTCGAGGAACGGCCGGATCGTCACGCCGATGATCGGTGTCCGCCCGAGACCGCCGCCTACCAGAACTTCGAAGCCGGTTTCGCCCCGATCGTTTTTGACGAGCTGCAAGCCGATGTCATGCACCTGGGTAGCGGCCCGGTCCTTTGCGGCGCCATTGACGGCGATCTTGAATTTGCGCGGCAGAAAACTGAATTCCGGGTGAAGCGTGGACCACTGCCGGATGATTTCGCAATAAGGACGCGGGTCTTCGAGTTCGTCGCCGCCGACTCCCGCGAGATGGTCGCTGGTGACGTTGCGGATACAATTACCGCTGGTTTGAATGGCGTGCATCTCCACCGTGGCGAGTTCGCTCAGAACGTCCGGCACATCTTCGAGCTTCGGCCAGTTGAACTGGATGTTCTGCCGTGTGGTGAAATGGCCGTAACCTTTGTCATACTTGCGCGCAATATGGGCCAGCATCCGGAGTTGGCGCGACGAGAGCAGGCCATAAGGAACGGCGATGCGCAACATCGGCGCATGCTTTTGAATATACAAGCCATTCATCAGGCGAAGAGGCCGGAACTGGTCTTCGCTGAGTTCTCCCTTCAGGAACCGTTCGGTTTGACCCCTGAATTGAGCGACGCGCTCATGCACTAAGGTCTGATCGTAATTGTCGTACTGGTACATAGGTGGAGGAAATCCGTCTGCGCTAGGCAAGAAAAATCCGAGTATTTCAGTGGGAAAAACTATAGCATGGGGGCGTTAATAGGAAAAAATAATAAAACCGGATATATCTATGAATTTACTTCATATCGGCTACGTCTGCAAACGGCGTTCTCGCACCGCAAATTCGCCTGAATCAAAGGACGGAAAAGCTTTTGGTTATTCATTCGCCCATCCTTCCTTTATATAATGCGTGGCTGTTTTGACTGGGGGGTCGTGCCGCTTGACGGCAGTGGCGCAGACGTTTTTTCAAAAACATCCAAGAGGGCTTAGCTTTGTTACGCGCATTCGTTTTACTCTCGCTGCTATTTCTTGTGCCCGGTTTGGCGTCAGCCGAGGAATCGGACGTCCTGGGGCTTACCGGCACGCATCGGGGCCTTTATTGCGTTTTGGTCTTCATTATTGCGTACGCATTCGTGATGACCGAGGAATTTACCCATTTGCGGAAGTCGAAGCCGGTCATCCTCGCCGCCGGCATCATCTGGGCGCATGTGGCCTATCTGGCGGCCAGCAACAGCGTTCCGCCGGAGAAGGTGCACAAGGCCTTCGAGCATGACCTGCGCGAGTATGCCGAGTTGTTTCTCTTCTTATTGGTCGCCATGACCTACATTAACGCCATGGCCGAGCGAAACGTGTTCGAGGCCCTGCGCTCCTGGCTGGTGAGCCGCAAGTTCGGTTATCGCAAGCTTTTTTGGATTACCGGCGTCATCACCTTCTTCCTGTCCTCGGTGGCGGACAATCTGACGTCGGCTCTCCTGGTGGGCGCCGTGGTGATGGCGGTCGGAGCCAACAGCCCGCGCTTCGTGGCTCTGGGCTTCATCAACCTGGTGAGTGCGGCCAACGCGGGCGGCGCCTTCAGCCCCTTCGGCGATATCACCACGCTGATGGTCTGGCAGGCCGGCAAGGCGGAGTTCTTCGACTTTTTCGCTCTTTTCATTCCGTCGATGGTGAATTTCATTGTGCCCGCAACGTTAATGCACTTCGCCATCCCGGACGAAGCGCCCAGCTTCCCTGAAGAAGAACAGGTCAAGATGAAGGACGGCGCCCTGATCATCTGCGGCTTGTTCGTCCTCACCATCGTGACTGCCGTAAGCTTCAAGCAATTTCTGCATCTTCCGCCGTTCTTGGGCATGATGGTGGGGCTTTCCTTCCTGATGTTCTACGGCTACCGTTTGAAGCTGATTTACAGCGCCGAGAACGGAAAGTTCGACGTGTTCGCGAATGTTCGCGATGCGGAATGGGACACTTTGCTGTTCTTCTTCGGCGTGGTATTCGCGGTAGGCGGTTTGGGCTACATCGGTTATCTGGAACTCGCTTCCGAAGCCATGTACGAAGGACTCGGAGCGACGACGGCCAATATCCTGATCGGCGTGCTTTCGGCGATTGTCGACAACATTCCCGTCATGTTCGCCGTGCTGAGCATGAATCCCGACATGGACATCTACCAGTGGATGCTCGTGACCTTGACCGCCGGCGTGGGCGGAACCATGCTGTCCATCGGTTCGGCGGCGGGTGTGGCTCTCATGGGAACTTCCCGTGGCATGTACACCTTTTTCAGCCATCTGCGCTGGACGCCGGCCATCATCGCCGGCTATGCCGCGAGCATTCTGACCCACTACTGGATCAACGGCTAACGCCGTTTCGGTTCAATTGAACGAGGCGCAGCCGTCCTTTGCGGCTGCGCCTTATTTTTGCGGTTTCCCCCCTCTTTTCACGCTAGGGATTTGTCCCGATTGACGGTAGCTTCGCTTGCTGCTGACATGAGTTCGGACACGCTGACGGTCTGGACGGCGGGCGGTGTGTTTGCATTCATCGGACAAGGAGGAGTCGGGTCATGAGAGCGATCGTCTTTGGTTTGTTGTGTCTTGTCGGTCTTATCGGCTGTAACGGAGCCGGACGCCCGACCGAGAAGAATGTTCCCTTGGACCAGGTGCCTCCGGCGGTAAGAGCGACCGCAGACAAGACCGTGCCCGGAGTCAAGTGGGAGAAAGCCGAGACGGAAACCGAACAGGGCCAGGCCGTTTACGAGCTAAAGGGGCGCGACTCGTCGAACCGGGAAGTGGAAGTCGAGGTAACCCCCGAAGGAACATTGGTCGAGGCCGAGACCGAGATTCCTTTGGAGGAAGTTCCGATCGTCGTCCGTGAAGCATTGAAAGCGCGGCTGCCCAATTTCAAACCGGAAGAGATCGAATCGGTCTCCAAGGGCATCGGCCCCTCCGGGTTCGAATTCGAAGGACGGGGCGAAAGAAACAAGAAGATCGAGGTATTTATTTCGGCGGACGGAAGCCAAGTGACGGTTGAAGAGGATAGCGACTGAGGGGTCTCCTCCGCCCGGCCACAAGTCGACGAGTCAGCCAGGCGGCGCGCTCGACGTGAATGCGTCGCACGCAATGTCTTTCATGGAGGCGCCTGCCAGAAAAGCTGCTTTTTGCGCGACTTTCACCATTTCCGGGTGTCCGCACAGAAAAACCCGCCATCCCGCCAAATTGGACACCTCGTTTAAAGCGACTTGGTGAGCCCGTCCGCTGGCGAATCCTTCCGGAACGGGGCCTCCCGAAAGGCAAGGCGTATAGTCGAAGTTGGAGTAATTCCGGGCAAGTTCCCGCAGCCGGTCGATCAGGTAAAGACCGCTCCGGTTTCGGCTGCCGTGGAAGAGCCTGATCGGTCCGGTATGGCCTTGCGCAAGGGCGTCGCGAACGATGCCGTATAGCGGCGCCAGTCCGCTGCCCGTGCCGATCAGCAGCAGGCCCTGCTCGGGCGTGCCAGGCAGATAAAAGCAATCGCCGCTCGGACCTTGGACTTCGACCGTATCGCCCGGACGCAAGGCATCGTGCACCCAATGGCTTACTTTTCCTTCCGGTACTCGCCGCACATGGATGTGAATATGGGAATCTTCGGTCGGGAGGCTGGCGAGAGAATAGCTGCGCGCCAGGTTCTCGCCCCGGTACAGGTTGATGAATTGCCCGGCCCGGTATTTTATCCGCTCGCGCGGTTGCAGGCTGACGTGCATGATCTCGGCGTTCAGAAGCTCCATTCCCACGACGGTTGCCGGAATCCGGGCGACCTCGCGACCGGGCAGGGAGACTGAAAGGCTTTCGTCCGGATGGCAAATGCAGGGCAGAAAATAATTCCCCGCTTTCAGGGCCGGTTTCAGTCCTTTTTGTGAAGCTTCCGGAGGGTGCCCGACCTCCGCCCGCATCAGACAGGTTTGGCAAACCCCGGAGCGGCAACCGAACGGTACGGATGCGCCATGCTCGGTCAGACACTCCAGGACGGTTTGGCCGTCGCGCAACGGATAGGTCTGTCCATCGTAGCGGATGTCGGGCATATGTAGACTCTCTTTCGGAACGAACGGCGGTTTATTGCCCGAGAACGTCTTTCCGGGTGCTTTCGGCGATGGCGGCCGCTTCGGCGATGAGCTCTTCCGGTACGTTGAGTTCTTGCATGGTCGCGGCGAGATTCTCCATCACCGCATCGAAATGGGAGGCGTTCAAGCCGTTCTTGACGAGACGGGCGTGGGCATTGCGCATGTCGCCCCCGGAATAGCGGTTGGGTCCGCCGAACGCCATGGATAGAAACGTTTTTTGCTTCGCCGCCTGTGTGGCCATGTCGACGCCTTCGAAGAAATGAGCGATTCGGTTGTCGCTCAGAACTTTGCGGTAAAAGATATCGACCGCCGCATCGACAGCCGCTTCGCCCCCCAATCTTTCAAAAAGACTTTGGCTCATCTGTTGTTCTCCGAAACGATATTTTTTATCAGGAAGTGCAGAAATCATGCATTTTCAGGCGCGTAAAAACGCGTGAATCGCGTTCGCCGAATCCTAAAATGCATGCGGCGCGCATGTTATGAGGCGACAGCCGACCTGTCAACCGATGGATGTCGCCGCGTTGCGAGACCGGGCAAAAAGGCTGAAAATCGGCGGGCGCGAGGGGCGGCGAAACGCTCGCGAGCCGCTTAATGTTTCCGCGGGCTCCGGTGCGGCCGTTTCCGCGAGGGGATACTCATAATTACGGCTCTCAGAGGAGGTTTTGTGAAAAAGATTTTACTGATTTTCGGGATCGCCGCCGTTGCGGCGCTGGCCTGGGCGGAGCCGTCCGGCGTGGCTCCGTCTCCGAATGGGATCGCGATCCCGCAAAATTATAAAGACTGGCGGCTGATCGCCGTTTCCCAGCGTCCCGAGAGCGGTACTCTCCGGGCAGTTTTGGGCAACGACGCGGCTATCGAGGCCGCGAGAGCGGGAAATACCAAGCCTTGGCCCGACGGAGCCGTACTGGCGAAGCTCGTCGTGAAACAAAAGAGCCATCCCGGGTTTCCGGCGGCTATGGTGCCGGGCGAATTCGTCCATGCCGAGTTCATGATAAAGGACTCGGTCAAATATGCTTCGACCGGCGGCTGGGGCTTCGCTCGCTGGCTTGGGGACAAGCTGGAGCCATACGGAAAAGACGCGAGTTTCGTTCAGGAATGTGTCGGCTGCCACGCGGCCGTCCGGCAGAACGATTGGGTGTTCACCGGACCGATCGCTTTACCCTGACCCGGCTAGAGCGAGAAAACGGGCGGTTGTTTGGGAATTGGCCCGGGTGCATGTAAAATGCGCCACTTGATTTTTAAGAGGCTGCCCGTCGCTGCTCCCGTTGCAAGATCGATCGGACCAGTCCGGCGGAGCGGTGAAACTGCGCGCGCAGGGCCGAGTCCAATAACGAGCGAAACAGGCTGTTACCCGGTAACTCATACAGCTTACAGGAAAATTTGAAATGACTTTCGTAGTAACCGAAAACTGCATCAAGTGCAAATTCACCGATTGCGTCGATGTATGCCCGGTCGACTGTTTTCATGAGGGCCCCAATTTTCTGGTCATCGATCCCGACGAATGTATCGATTGCACGTTATGCGAGCCCGAATGCCCCGCGAACGCGATTTTTTCCGAGGATGAGGTTCCGGAGGGCCAGCAGCAGTTCATTCAGTTGAACGCCGAGCTTTCGAAAGTGTGGCCGGGCATCACGGAAGTCAAGCCCGCCTTGGAAGGCGCGGACGAGTGGAACGGCAAACCGGACAAGATGCAATACCTGGAGAAATAGCCGGAGGCCCTGGCGGCCACGGCAAAATTCGCGCGGCGAGGATATCTTTTCGTCGCGTGGACCGAAGACGTTCAATCCCGCTTGTCGAGGGCGCCGTTGAAGCCAACGGCGCCTTTTTATCATGGGCGACCGGTTTTGGGTCGGACCGCGATCAACAACAATCGCCGCCTTCGCAATGGCTCGCGATTTGCCGTCCTCCCTTGGAGACCTGAACCGGTCGCCGGGTGCCGGGAGGGGCGCACCAGGCCACGGGGTCCTGCAAGACATGCGGTTCGATGCCGATGAAGTCGTTCTTGTAAGCTCCTTCGGTAATCGCGCGGAAAGTGCGCTCGCATACCGCGATGCGCTCGCCGCGGGGAAAGACGTGCCCCTCTTCGTCGCGAACCTCGCTGTAGGGGCCGCGGTAAATGACGGCGTGTCCACGGTCGATACAGTCCTTGCCTTCGCCTTTCACGGCCGTCACGGTGACCGATCGGAATTCGATGCCCTCGATGGTCTGCCACGGCGCCGTGTCCCATTTGTCCAGCCTCACGCCGCCGAAGCCCGCCTCGACCAGAACTTTTAAAAGTTCCTGCTCCTGAAAGGCTCCGGAAATACAGCCGCTCCACAGTTTCGGATCGCTCTTGAGATGGGCGGGAACCGGCTCGTCGGAAACGATATCGGCGATGGCGATGCGTCCGCCGGGTTTGAGTACGCGGTAGATCTCGCGTACGAGTTGCCGCTTGTCGTTATCGTCCACCAAGTTGAGGACGCAGTTGGAAATGACCAGATCGACCGACCGGTCCGGAACCAGCGGGCGCGTGCGGCGCTGGGCCGCCTGCCAGGCCCCGAGCGCGGCAAGATCTTCGGCGGTCCGCGCCGGGTGTTCCCTGAGATAATCTTCCATGGCGGATACGTCCAACGCCAGATCCTGGATATAGCCCTTCAGAAAACGCACCCGGTCGCCGCCCAGTTTGTCCGCCATTTCAGCCTGGTATTTCCGGGCGAGCGCCAGCATCGTATCGTTCATGTCGATGCCGATCACTTGGCCCGTGTCGCCGACGAGCTGAGCCGCCATGTAGCAAATTTTTCCGCCGCCGGACCCCAGGTCGAGCACGGTGTCGCCTTCCCGGACGTAACGGGACGGATCGCCGCAGCCGTAATCTTTTTCGATGATTTCACGGGGCAGGAGCTTCAATAACGCCTTGTCGTAGTCCACGGGACAACACAAAGCGGGTTCCACCTGTTGCGCCCCGGCCGAGTAACGCTCCAAAACGCTTGCTTCGACATTCATTGTTCGAGCCTTCCTGCTTGCTGTTGAAGAATCTGCCTGAACGGTGTTTGGCATTGACTCCGCAATCTTACCCGGATAGGGGCATTTGCCGAAATCCACGGCCGATCGGCCGGGCCGGTTTGTGCGATTTATTGTGGGAAAACCTCCGGCTTAGTCGGTAGATCGTTGCTTGTCCTTGGCGTGTAGGGCGCAATAGCGGTCCCGCGTGTTGTGCCGCATGAAACCGAATCCATCCGGCGAAATACGGGAGTACCCTATTTCGCCCTACGCGAACTCGCTATTTTTTAAGAGCTAACATTTGCCATAACCGGCGGCAAAAAGCGTAGCTTTATGCCGTCCGCGTTCATGGCTTTGTTAGCTGCCGCCCGTTCACAAGTACGACTCAATCTCGGCCTTTCGACTCACATTAAGCGAAACAGCCTTACCTTTCCCTGACCCGACTAGCACCAAACCCTTTTCAATCAGCAGGTCAAGCGAATAGTCAAATGTAAACACGTTCTTGCAAAAATGGTTGTGCAATGTAGCTCTAGCGATCCCTTTGCGCTTTCCCCACGCTTCCCGCTGGTGCAGTTTAAATAATATTTGCCTGGCCCCTGTGTCGATATCTTCTCGTTTCGAGAAACCAATCACTGCCTGATCTAGGCTTTCAAGAATTCTGTCGTAAGTTTCAATTCCAAAGTAATGGCTATGTGTTTGCCTGACAGTCGCCACGTCCGAGGAACCAATCATCACCACTTCAAACCCTTGCTCTACAGGATACGCGCTTTCAGATTCCACATAGTCCTTAATGGCTTGATCCGGATCGCGCCCAACCATATGCCAACTAACAAAAGATCCCGTATTCCAGTCGAAAATCAAAATCCAATTATTAAACCCATTGGATTTAGACGCTTCTATCTCGGTTAGCTGCTTGATGATGTTTTCGTTAACGTGGCTGCTAAACAGCTTGTTTCTATCCGATTTTTCAATGATCAGTTCGCATTCCGCTCGCAGCTTATCCAGTTCAATCTTAGATGCAGCCGAAGGCTCTCTTTGTGCCTCGATCTCGTAAAATATATTGGACAAATTTTTGAAATATAGAATAACCGCCCGATCTCCTTCTCCTTCTTTAAGATAGTGCCCATAAATCACAGAAGTTCTTTCAATAGAGTTGTACCCGCTGCTAATGTGTGGTATTGATGACGTGATCTAATACTTATATAAAGTAGAACATAAAGTCTTTTACCCGTGATTTACGAAAAATTTAGTCGAGTAACCGATGACCGTATTGTC
>Ga0196981_1000135_pt1 | contig 62348 bp, 71 predicted proteins | sample S3_2013CmetaG_FD_155462 | JGI IMG/M metagenome (GOLD analysis project Ga0196981, IMG submission 155462) | Soil microbial communities from Anza Borrego desert, Southern California, United States - S3_20-13C | ecosystem: Environmental > Terrestrial > Soil > Desert | place: USA: California... | reverse complement strand
GTCCACCGCGTCGGCCGCCTGCATGATGGCGTGGATCTGTTCCATGTTGTTGACGTTGAACGCCGGCAGGCCGTAGCCGTGCTCGGCCGCGTGGTCCAGCAGTTGGCGTAGGGAGACGAGTGCCATGATGTATTCCTCCGTTGTTACTTGGGAGGCATGCCCTGCCAACCAAATCAGGGCAGTGCGCCCTTATGAATTAAAAAATGATTCTAATCAGTTTTGGCGATGCTCGCCAACCTTCACGATCTTGAGGGTATTGGTGCCGCCGGACATGCCGATAGGCTCGCCTATCGTCAGCAGGATAAGGTCCCCGTCCTGCACCAGCCCGCGTCGCATCAATTCGTCTTCGGCATCCTGCAGTATCTGGTCGCGATCGTCCGTATTCTGGTCGAAACGGAAAGGATACACGCCGCGGAACAGCGTCAGCTTGCGCCGCGTGTCCTTTTCCGGCGTCAGCGCATAAATCGGCACCGAGGTATTGGAGCGCGACAGCCACATCACCGCCGCACCGGACTGCGTCATGGCGGCGATTGCCTTGACCTTGAGATGCTCCGCCGTATACAAGGCTGCCATCGCGATCGACTCGTCGATGCGCTGGAACAACCGATTGTCCTTGGGTTTGAAGGTCTGGCTATCGTCGTCCCGCTCGGCTTCGCGGCAGACGCGATCCATCGCGCTGATGGCTTCTACCGGGTATTCGCCGGCGGCGCTTTCCGCGGACAGCATGACCGCGTCGGTACCATCCAGCACCGCGTTGGCGACATCGGACACCTCGGCGCGGGTGGGAATGGGGCTGGTGATCATCGATTCCATCATCTGCGTCGCGGTGATGACCAGCTTGTTGCGCATGCGTGCCATGCGGATCATGCGCTTCTGCAGCCCGGGCACGGCGGCATCGCCGACTTCCACGCCGAGATCGCCACGGGCCACCATGATCACATCGGCCGCATCGATGATTTCTTCCAACGCGTGTATCGCTTCCGCGCGCTCGATCTTGGCGACGATACTGGCGCGCCCTCCGGCAGCACGCACCAGTTCGCGTGCCAATTGCACGTCGGCGCCGCTGCGCGGGAAAGAAATCGCCACGTAATCGGCCTCCAGCGCAGCCGCGGTCTTGATGTCTTCCCGGTCCTTCTCGGTCAAGGCCTGCGCGGCAAGCCCGCCGCCCTTGCGGTTGATGCCCTTGTTGTTGGAGAGCGTACCTCCGACATTGACGGTGCAATGTATTTCATTGCCTTCAATCGAGTCGACGGTCATCACGACGCGCCCGTCGTCCAGCAGCAGGATGGCGCCAACCTCCACTTCCGTCGGCAGGCTGGGATAATCGAGACCGACGCGCTGCTGATTGCCCAGCTCGCAATCGGAATCGAGCGTGAATTTGTCGCCCGGGGCGAGGCGGATTTTTTCGTTTTCGAAGCGGCCGATACGGATCTTGGGGCCTTGCAAATCGCATAACACGCCCACCGGGCGGCGGCGGCGGCGGGCAATTTCCCGCACCATGGCTGCCCGGTCGATATGATCCTGCGGGGTGCCATGCGAGAAATTGAGCCGTACCACGTCAACGCCGGCGGCGACCATGCGATCCAGCACGTCTTCGCTGCTGGAAGCAGGACCCAATGTCGCCACGATTTTTGTTTTGCGTAATGTCATTGCGTCCCTTTGCATGCCTGTCGCGCGATACGGCTATTGGTTACGATCAACTTTCGAAGCGTTGCTCCAATATCTCGACCGCCGGCAACTTCTTGCCTTCCAGGAATTCGAGGAAAGCGCCGCCGCCAGTGGAAATATAGGAAATGCGATCGCAAATCTGATATTTGGCAATGGCGCACAAGGTATCGCCCCCACCCGCAATGGAGAATGCCGAGCTTTCCGCGATCGCCAACCCCAATGCCTTGGTCCCCTCGCCGAACTGGTCGAATTCAAACACGCCCACCGGACCGTTCCACACGATGGTGCCCGCCTTCTTGAGATATTCGGCATAGGTCCTGGCAGTTTCCGGACCGATATCGAAAATCATGTCGTCGTCGGCAATTTCGCTGACCTTCTTGACCACAGCAGGCTCGTTGGCGTCGAATTTCTTACCGACCACCACGTCGGTGGGCACCGGGATCTCGCTGCCCTTGGCCTTGGCCACTTCCATTAAACGGCGCGCTTCATCGACCAGGTCCGCTTCATACAGCGACTTGCCCACGTTGTAGCCGGCTGCCTTGATGAAGGTATTGGCAATCCCGCCGCCGACGATAAGCTGGTCCACGATATGGGAAAGCGATTCCAGTACGGTCAGTTTGGTCGAAACCTTGGAACCGCCGACGATGGCGACCAGCGGTTTGGCCGGCTCCTTCAACGCCTTGCCCAGCGCATCGAGCTCCGCTGCCAGCAGAGGGCCGGCGCAGGCGACAGGCGCATACTTCGCCACGCCGTGCGTCGAGGCCTGAGCCCGGTGCGCGGTACCGAAGGCGTCCATCACGTAGATATCGCAAATCTGCGACATCTCCCACGAAAGGCGATCTTCGTTGTGGCTTTCGCCGATATTGAAACGCACGTTTTCGAGCACGGCCACTTCGCCGTCGCGCATCTGCTGCACGTAAATCTTGCCGTTGCCAAGCCAGTCCTGATAGAGCCGTACTTCGCGTCCGAGCAGCTTGGCAAGATGGTCAGCCACCGGCCGCAGACTGTCTTTATCGGTATAGCGCCCTTCTGTCGGGCCTTCCTTGGGTCGGCCAAGATGGGACATCAGCATCACCTTGGCGCCTGCATTCATCGCGTGCTGGATGGTCGGCAGGGAAGCCCGGATTCGCGTGTCATCGGTGATGCTGCCATCCTCGGCTTGGGGGACATTGAGGTCTTCGCGGATCAGGACACGTTTGCCCTTCAGATCCAGGTCAGTCATTTTGATAACGGACATGATCGTTCCTTTGAGCTATCGAGCGGCGGGGGCGCCGGCCCCCGTTATCAAGGATTACTGCGCGACGTGACGTACGAGTCGCATGAGGTTACAAGTATAGCCGTATTCGTTGTCGTACCAAGCGACGACCTTGACGAAGGTAGGGTCGAGCATGATGCCGGCTTCGGCATCGAACACGGACGGGCAGGTCTCGCCGCGGAAATCGGTCGAAACGACCTTGTCTTCGGTGTATCCCAGCACGCCCTTGAGTGCGCCTTCGGAAGCGGCTTTCATTGCCTTGCAGATATCTTCGTAACTGGCTTCGCTGTTCAGCTCGCAGGTCAGGTCGACCACGGACACGTCGGAAGTGGGAACGCGGAATGCCATGCCGGTCAGCTTCTTGTTGAGTGCGGGAATCACCTTGCCGACAGCCTTGGCGGCACCGGTGGAGGACGGAATGATGTTTTCCAGAATGCCGCGGCCGCCGCGCCAATCCTTGTTGGAAGGACCGTCGACCGTCTTCTGGGTAGCAGTGGCGGCATGCACGGTAGTCATTAGGCCGCGCTTGATGCCGAAGGCATCGTTCAGCACCTTGGTGACGGGTGCCAGCGCATTGGTGGTACAGGAGGCGGCGGAAACGATGGCTTCGCCGTTGTAGGTATCGTGATTCACGCCGTAAACGTACATCGGCGTGTCATCCTTGGAGGGCGCGGACTGCACGACCTTCTTGGCACCCGCATCGATGTGTTTCTGGCAGGTTTCCTCGGTCAGGAACAAGCCGGTGCATTCAATGACGATGTCGGCACCGACTTCGTTCCACTTCAAGGCGGCAGGGTCTTTCTCGGCAGTCAGGCGGATCGGCTTGCCATTGACGACGATGGTATTGCCATCGACCGAAACCTTGCCCTTGAACCGACCGTGGACCGAGTCGTGCTTGAGCATGTAAGCGAGATAATCCGGCTCCAGCAGGTCGTTGATCGCCACCACCTCGATTTCGGGAAAATCCTGGACGGCTGCGCGCAGCACCATGCGGCCAATACGGCCGAAGCCATTGATACCAACTTTGATTGCCATACTACGTACCTCTCCTTAAAAGCTGTTTAAATAATTCGCGGGAAAAAGCGCTCATGGCTCCGACAACGGGGCCATATACAAGATTCCAGGGAATGGTTTAAGCAGCTTCAAACAAAAAGGGGGGCCAATGCTCAGCCCCCCTTCATTTTACTGCATCGAATTACAACACGGACTTGACGGTATTAACCACATTCTCGACCGTGAAGCCGAAGTGCTTGAACAACGCGCCGCCAGGAGCGGATTCGCCGAAGGTGTCGATACCGACCACGGCGCCGTCCAGGCCGACATACTTGCGCCAGAAGTCGGTCACGCCGGCCTCCACCGCCACGCGCTTCACGCCAGGAACCAGCACACTGTCCTTGTAAGCCTGATCCTGACGATCGAACACATTGGTCGACGGCATGGACACCACGCGAGCCTTCACGCCAGAAGCGTTCAGTTCGGCGGCGGCCTTGATCGCCAGTTCCAGTTCGGAACCGGTACCGATCAGGATGACATCCGGCTTGCTGCCGACGCAGGAGTAAACATAACCGCCCTTGCGGATCAGATCGAAGTGCGCCTCATCGTGCTTGGTGCCGGCGACGTTCTGACGGGACAGCACCAGGCTGGCGGGTCCGTCGGTACGTTCAACAGCAGCCACCCATGCCACGGCCGTTTCGGTCGCGGTACCCGGACGCCATACGTCCATGCGCGGGATGTAGCGCAGGCCGGAGGTGGTTTCGATCGGCTGGTGAGTCGGGCCGTCTTCGCCCTGGCCGATGGAGTCGTGGGTCAGCACATAGATTACACGTTGCTTCATCAGCGCGGACATGCGCATGCCGTTACGCATGTAGTCGGAGAACTGGTGGAAGGTGCCGCCGAAAGGCAGGATGCCGCCATGCAGCGCCATGCCGTTCATGATCGCCGCCATGCCGAACTCGCGCACGCCGTAGGAGATGTAATTGCCCGGCTCCTTGCCGCTGACATGCTTGAAGCTGGGGCAGCTGGTCAGGTTGGAACCGGTCAGGTCGGCGGAACCGCCGACGAATTCCGGCAGGACCGGGGCCAATGCGGTGATCGCGTTTTGCGAAGCCTTGCGGGTGGCGACGCCTTCAGCCTTGTCGTTGGTCGCCTTGATGAAAGCCGCGGTCGCTTCCTTCCAGTTGGCCGGCAGTTCGCCTGCCATGCGGCGCTTGAACTCGGCCGCTTCTGCCGGGTAAGCCTTGGCGTAGGCATCGAACTTGGCGTTCCAGTCCGATTCCAGCTTGGCGCCCTTGGCCTTGGCATCCCAGCCTTCGTAGATTTCTTGCGGCACGACGAAGGGCTCATGCGGCCAGCCGATCGCTTCGCGAGTGGCGGCGACTTCGTCCAGGCCCAGTGCGGAACCGTGGCAGTCGTGCGAACCGCACTTGTTGGGGGAACCCTTGCCGATGATGGTCTTGCAGCAGATCAGGGTGGGCTTGTCGGTGACCTTCTTGGCGGCCTGGACGGCAGCTTCGATGGCATCCGAATTGTGGCCGTCGACATTGGCGATCACATGCCAGCCGTAGGCTTCGAAGCGCTTGGCGGTGTCATCGGTGTACCAGCCTTCGATGTGGCCGTCGATGGAGATGCCGTTGTCGTCCCAGAATGCGATCAGCTTGCCCAGGCCCCAGGTACCTGCCAGCGCGCAGGCTTCATGGGAAACGCCTTCCATCATGCAGCCGTCGCCGAGGAAGCAGTAGGTGTAGTGGTCGACGATGTCATGGCCGGGCTTGTTGAATTGCGTAGCCATCAGTTTTTCCGCCATCGCGAAACCGACGGCGTTGCTGATGCCCTGGCCGAGCGGGCCGGTGGTGGTTTCCACGCCAGGCGCGTAGCCGTATTCCGGGTGGCCGGCGCACTTGGAATGCAGTTGGCGGAAGGTCTTGATTTCATCCATCGGCAGGTCGTAGCCGGTGAGGTGCAGCAGGGAATAAATCAGCATGGAGCCGTGGCCGTTGGACAGAATGAAACGGTCGCGGTCGGCCCACTTGGGGTTCTTGGGGTTGTGACGCAGGTGATGGTTCCAGAGTACTTCCGCGATTTCCGCCATGCCCATGGGCGCGCCAGGGTGGCCTGAATTGGCCTTCTGCACCGCATCCATCGACAATGCGCGGATGGCATTTGCTAAGTCTGTACGAGTTGCCATAATTATTCCTATCTTGCTATGTTGAATAGAGAAAAAAGCGCCGCGCCCATCCTTGAGATGGGCCGGGACCGTCATTCAGAACCTTTGGAATTTCCCTGTTGTCGTTCTTTTTTAGCGCCGAGACCTGCTATGGGAAAGTTCATTAATTATTGCCCAGTTATAAATTTTGGGCAATAGCCCGCATGGGCGCCAAGCCGCTTCTAATGTGCCATTGCCCAGATCCGGCGGCGCCATTCGCCGCATAGAAATTCCGTGCTGGCCGCGACGACCGATTTGCGCCAGATATCGCCCGCCCAGTAGTCCTCGTCATCCAGCGTACTCATCGCGCCACCGGCTTCCTGCAAAATCAGGCTGCCAGCGGCGTAATCCCACAAATGCTGGCCGCCATGAAGATATAGGTCGAAACTTCCGGCCGCTACATAACACCAGTCCAGGGCGCCGGAACCCAAATTGCGTTGCGAATGAAATGGCGGGTCGATCGCCAGTTTCGCCGCCAGTTGCGGCGGCAATCGCTTGAAATCGATCCCGGCGATGGCATCGGCCAATCCACCTGCCGCTGCGGCTAGCGGCAATCGTTTGCCATTGAGACACGCGCCCTTGCCTGCCTCGGCAGCAAACATTTCCCCCAACGCCGGCGCGTACACTACACCGAGTACAGGCCGCCCCTCGCGCATGAAGGCCACTGATATGGCGAAATGCGGCAGGCCGCTGATGAAATTGGAAGTGCCATCGACCGGGTCTATGCACCACAGCCCCTCTCGGCCCGCCTCCCATTGCCTGACTTGCTCTTCCTGCGTCATTTCCTCACCCACCACGGCACACGCGGCGAGCGCGGATAACTCCTTGCCCAGCACCTCTTGCGCTTCGAGGTCGACCTGGGTCAGTACGCTGCCGTCCGCTTTGCGGGTATGCGCCACCTTGTTGAAGCGCGGCAGCACCACCTCGTCGCCGACACGCCGTACCACGGCCAACAAGTCGACGAGCGACGGAGTGGGAATCACGCCGTTTCTATCCACTTGATCGAACAGCCGATGGACGGGATTTGCTCCTGGGGACCCTTGCCGGTTTCCGCCACTTGCTTCATCGCTTCGAACAAATCGCGACGCACGCCCTCGGGTGCGGCTTCCTTGCGCGATTCGTCGAAGCGGCCGCGGTATTGCAGTTCGAGATTGGCGTTGAAGCCGAAGAAATCCGGCGTGCACACCGCGCCATAGGCCTTTGCCACTGCCTGCGTTTCATCGATGACGTAAGGAAATGGAAAATCGAACTCCTTCGCGACGGCCTGCATCTGCTCGAAGCTATCCTCCGGATAGTCAATGGGATCATTCGACATGATGGCAACGGCGTTGATGCCCAGCGCTTGCAATTCCTTGAGGTCGCGCACCAGCCGCGGACGTATCGCCTTGACGTAGGGGCAATGATTGCAGATGAACATGACCAGCGTGCCTTTCGGGCCGCGTACGTTGCCCAGGCTGTAATAATTGCCATCGACGCCGCGCAGCCTGAAGTCGGGCGCGGCCCATCCGAAATCGCAGATTGGGGTTTGCAAACTCACCATGAGGAATCTCCTTTAAAATATTCCGATAATTTTAACACTGTCGACCAGAGCCTATCTCCATGCCTTCTCCACGCTTTTTCTGCGATGCAAAACTCGCTCCCGGCGCCCAGCTCGATTTGCCGGAGAACGTCGCCCGCCATGCCCAGCGCGTACTGCGGCTCAAAGCCGGCGATCGCGTCACGCTTTTCAATGGCGACGGCTACGATTACGCGTGCGAACTCCTGCGCGTAGGCAAGGAAGGCGTCAGCGCCAAAATCTCCGAGCCACTGCTGGTCGAACGCGAATCGCCGCTGCATGTCACCTTGGCACAATGTATCTCGTCGGGCGACCGCATGGATTTGACCCTGCAAAAATCGGTAGAGCTCGGGATTGCCAAAATCCAACCCTTGGCCGCCGAACGCAGCGTAGTGAAACTGAGCGGCGAACGCGCGGAAAAACGTGTCCAGCATTGGCAGAACGTCGTCATTTCTGCATGCGAGCAAAGCGGGCGCGCCATCGTTCCGGAAGTGCTACCGCCCTTGCCACTGGCTACCTGGCTGGCAAAGGTCCAGGCTTTCGAACTGAAACTGATGCTCAATCCCTTTACCGAACGACGCCTGCACGACCTCGCAAAACCGACCGGACCCATCTGCCTGCTCATTGGCTGCGAAGGAGGCTTCGCGCCCGCTGAAAAGACCGCAGCGCTTCACTCGGGGTTCATCGACGTCCGATTGGGCGACCGCATTCTGCGCACCGAAACGGCTGGATTGGCAGCATTGGCCGCGCTGCAGACGCTTTGGGGCGATTTCTAAATACTTCTGTCATACCCGCACTTTTCCCTATCGCTGGCTTTCATAGCTCGCCGCCATTCATGCAATAAATCTATCGATCAATTTTAAACAATCAATTTGTTTAATCAATAGCTCGTCCGTACCATGCTCTCAACGTCATCGCATTGACGCATTTCTCAAGCATAAGGAGCGAGGCATGAATATCGGTACAACAGAAACGCTGGCTTCGTTGCTGATCGAATGGCTTGCCGTTTATGCGCAAGCGCATTGATTTCACCCAGCGAACTCGACAAGGAGCCATCATGAGTAACGACAAGAAACTGACCACAGCCGCCGGCGCGCCCGTGCCGGACAATCAGAACACCATGACCGCCGGCCCGCGTGGCCCGGTATTGATGCAGGATATCTGGCTGCTGGAGAAGCTCGCGCACTTCGATCGCGAAGTGATTCCCGAGCGGCGCATGCACGCCAAGGGCTCCGGCGCTTACGGCACATTCACGGTAACGAATGACATCACGAAGTACACCCGCGCGAAGATTTTCAGCCAGGTAGGCAAAAAAACCGAATTGTTCGCGCGCTTCACCACCGTGGCCGGCGAACGCGGTGCCGCGGATGCCGAGCGCGACATCCGCGGTTTCGCGGTGAAGTTCTATACCGAGGAAGGCAACTGGGATCTCGTCGGCAACAACACGCCCGTATTCTTCCTGCGCGATCCGCTCAAGTTTCCGGATTTGAACCATGCGGTGAAGCGCGATCCGAAAACCAATATGCGTTCCGCCAGAAACAACTGGGATTTCTGGACATCGCTGCCGGAAGCGTTGCACCAGGTCACCATCGTGATGAGCGACCGCGGCCTGCCGGCGACCTATCGCCACATGCACGGCTTCGGCAGCCATACCTTCAGCTTCATCAACGCGGCCAACGAGCGCTACTGGGTGAAGTTTCACTTCAGGTCCCACCAGGGCATCCGCAACCTGACCGACGCCGAAGCGGAAGCCGTGATCGGCAAGGATCGCGAAAGCCACCAGCGCGACCTGTTCGAGAGCATCGAGCACCGCGATTTCCCCAAATGGACATTGAGCGTACAGGTGATGCCGGAGAACGAGGCTTCGCAAGTACCGTACAACCCGTTCGACCTGACCAAGGTGTGGCCGCACAAGGACTACCCGCTGATCGAGGTGGGCGTGATGGAACTCAACTGCAATCCGGAGAATTACTTCGCGGAAGTGGAGCAATCGGCGTTCAACCCGGCCGCCGTGGTACCGGGCATCAGCTTCTCGCCGGACCGCATGCTGCAGGCGCGCTTGTTTTCCTATGGCGATGCGCAGCGCTATCGCCTGGGCGTGAACCACCACCAGATCCCGGTCAATGCGCCCAGGTGCCCGTTCCACAGCTATCACCGAGATGGTGCGATGCGCGTGGACGGCAATCACGGCGGCACCCTGGGCTATGAGCCGAACAGCTACGGCCAATGGCAGGAGCAGCCGGACTACCGCGAGCCGCCGCTCTCCATCGAAGGCGCGGCCGACCACTGGAATCATCGCGAGGACGACGATCACTACTCGCAGCCGGGCGATCTGTTCCGCCTGATGACGCCCGCGCAGCAGCAGGTATTGTTCGACAATACGGCGCGCTCCATCGGCGATGCGCCGCTCGAAATCCAGCTGCGCCATATCGGCAACTGCGCCAAGGCCGACCCGGCCTACGGAGCGGGAATAGCAAAAGCGCTTGGTATCGCAAGTTGAGTTGTTAGACCAGCCTGTCCCACGGGCAGGCTGGTCAGAATGGGAGAATGACCATGAAAACATTTATCCAAAAAACCGGCGCTTTCTTGCGCCTACGGTTTGCCGCGAGCAAAAAAACCAGCAACAGCCGGGAAGAAGAATCGTGGTTAGGGATAGGCTAGCTCAGCAATAAATTGCAATAAAGGCCTAAAGTTATTAACATATTGCTTTAAACGCAATATTAAGGCTTTCCCCATGGCACTCGGAGCCGCACTCCGCAAGCGTCGCAAGGCGCTCGGGCTGACCCTGCAACAACTGTCGGAACGCATAGGCGCCGATAGCGGCAACCTCTCGCGCATCGAGCGCGGCGAGCAAGGATTATCCGAGGCGATGTTGCGGCGGCTGTGCTCGGCGCTGGATTGCACGCCCGCCTTCCTTTATGCGCAGGCGGAAGCCGCCACCGGCTCTTCCTCCCAGACCGGGCCGCGCCTTACGCTGACGCAACCGCAGGAATTCGTGCGCTGGTTCCGCTCGGTCGCGCCCTACATCCATGCCTTCGGCGGTCGCACCTTCGTCATCGCATTCGGCGGCGAAATCGTCGATGACGGGCAGTTCGTCTCGCTGGCGCACGACCTCAACCTGCTCGCCAGCCTGGAAGTGCGGCTGGTCCTGGTGCACGGCGTGCGGCCACAGATCGAATCGCGCCTCAAACGCGCCAACATCGCTTCACGCTACGTTTCCGGCTTGCGCGTCACCGACAAGGAGACCATGGAAGCCGTCAAGGAGGCTAACGGTTCGGTGCGCGTCGAGATCGAGGCGCTGCTGTCCATGGGTCTGGTCAACTCGCCGATGGCCGGATCCGATATTCGCGTCGCCAGCGGCAACTTCGTGACCGCCAGGCCGTTGGGTGTGGTCGACGGAATCGATCTGCAGCATACCGGCGAGGTCCGCAAGATCGACGCCGTGGGTATCCAGAAACGGCTGGATGACGGCGAACTGGTATTGCTGTCGCCACTGGGCTACTCGCCTACCGGCGAGGCGTTCAACCTCACTCTGGAAGATGTGGCCGCCAGCACCGCGATCGCACTGGATGCGGACAAGTTGATCTTCCTGATGGACTCGACCGGGGTGCATAACGTGCGCGGCGAATTGCTGCGGGAGATGACCTCGGCCAAGGCCAAGAACCTGCTGCGCCATACGCAGAGCGAAGGCGCGATCAACATTACCGAGGACGAGCGCTACTACTTGCCCTACGCCATTCGTGCCTGCGACCAGGGCGTGGCGCGCACGCACCTGATCTGCCGCCACACGGACGGGGCGATCCTGCAGGAACTGTTTACCCATGACGGCATCGGCACGATGATCACCGAGGAGCCGCTGGAAGCCTTGCGCCCGGCGGATATCGGCGACGTCGGCGGGCTGCTGCAACTGATCGAGCCGCTGGAAGCCGAGGGCATCCTCGTGCGCCGCGGGCGCGAACGGCTGGAGATGGAGATCGGGCATTTCTACGTGATGGAACACGACGGTCTCATCATCGGCTGCGCCGCGCTCTACCCCTTCCTCGACGAAAGCAAGGCAGAGCTTGCGTGCATGGCGGTGAGCCCGGCTTTCCGGCGCGGCGGACGTGGCGACCGTTTGTTGAAGTACAGCGAAGAGCAGGCGAAGCTGCGCGGCATCAATACGCTGTTCGTGCTCACCACTCGCACCGAGCACTGGTTCATCGAACGCGGCTTCGTCGAGGCGGGCATCGATACCTTGCCGCAAAGCCGCCAGCAGCTCTATAACTATCAGCGCCGCTCCAAGGTCTTCGTCAAGCAACTCTAGCCCTGCTTCACTAGTCCATACGGCAGGGGTTGCAAATAGCATTGCAGCCCCAATCTCCTGCTTACACGCCATCAGGAATCGTCATGGAACAATATCACGGCACTACCATCCTTTCCGTTCGCCGCGGCACGCAAGTCGCCATGGGCGGCGACGGCCAGGTCACGCTCGGCAACATCGTCGTCAAGGCCAGCGCGCGCAAGGTGCGGCGCCTCTACAACGGGCAAATCCTTGCCGGATTTGCCGGCGGCACCGCGGATGCGTTCACGCTGTTCGAGCGCTTCGAGGCAAAGCTGGAAAAGCATCAGGGCAACCTGCTGAAAAGCGCGGTCGAGCTCGCCAAGGACTGGCGCACCGACCGCATGCTGCGCCGGCTGGAGGCCATGCTGACGGTCGCGGACAAGGAGTCCTCGCTGATCATCACAGGTAACGGCGACGTGCTGGAACCGGAATACGGCCTGCTCGCCATCGGCAGCGGCGGGGCCTATGCACAAGCCGCGGCGCGCGCGCTGCTCGATCACACCGACCTGCCACCGGCAGAGGTGGTCAAGCAGGCGCTCGTCATTGCCGCCGACCTCTGCATTTACACCAACCAGAATCACGTCATCGAAACTTTGGAATAATTCCAGACCCTAAATTCAGGGTTAACCTCTCAATTCGGCCTTTTACCCATGAGTCAAATGACCCCGCAGGAAATCGTTCACGAACTCGACAAGCACGTGGTCGGCCAGTCGGCCGCCAAGCGCGCCGTCGCCATCGCCTTGCGCAATCGCTGGCGGCGCTCGCAGGTGGAAGAGCCGATGCGCCAGGAGATCAAGCCCAAGAACATCCTGATGATAGGTCCCACCGGCGTCGGCAAGACCGAAATCGCGCGGCGCCTGGCGCGGCTGTCCAACGCGCCGTTCATCAAGGTCGAGGCAACCAAGTTCACCGAAGTAGGCTATGTCGGCAAGGACGTCGACTCGATCATCCGCGACCTCGCCGAAACCGCCGTCAAGCAGACACGGGAGCAGGAAATGGAAAAGGTACGCATCCGCGCGCAGGACGCCGCGGAGGACCGCGTGCTCGATATTCTGCTGCCTCCTCCACGCACGTTCAGCGAAACGAAGGCTCCGGACAGCGATACCGAAACGCGGCAGAAATTCCGCAAGATGCTGCGCGAAGCCAAACTGGACGACAAGGAAATCGACGTCGACCTGGCCATGCCTGCATCGCACATGGAAATCTTCGCCCCACCCGGCATGGAAGAACTGACCAGCCAGATCCAGAGTGCCTTCCAGGGCATGAGCGGTGGCAAGTCGAAAACGCGCAAGCTGAAGATCAGCGAGGCGATGAAGCTGCTGACAGAAGAGGAGGCCGGCAAACTGGTCAACGAAGACGAAATCAAGCAGCGCGCGGTGCAGAAAGTCGAACAGAACGGCATCGTCTTCATTGACGAAATCGACAAGATCACCAGCCGTTCCGAAGGCAGCGGCGCGGATGTCTCACGCCATGGCGTACAGCGCGATCTGTTGCCGCTGGTCGAGGGCACCACCGTCACCACCAAGTACGGCATGATCAAGACCGACCATATCCTGTTCATTGCCAGCGGCGCCTTCCACCTCGCCAAGCCTTCCGATCTCATCCCGGAATTGCAAGGCCGTTTGCCGATCCGCGTCGAACTCGGCTCGCTGACCGTGGAGGATTTCGAGAAGATATTGACCGGCACCGACGCCTGCCTGACCCGCCAGTACGAGGCGCTGCTGTCCACCGAAGGCGTGACGCTGGAATTTAGCCAGGATGCGGTTCGCCGGTTGGCGGAAATTGCCTGGCAGGTCAACGAGCGCACGGAAAACATCGGGGCGCGACGCCTGCATACCGTGATGGAAAAGTTGCTGGAAGAAATTTCCTTCGACGCGGACAAGCATCAGAATGCCACGCTGGTCATCGATGCCGCCTATGTCAACGACAAGCTGCAGAACCTGTCGCAGGACGAGGACCTGGCGCGCTACGTGCTATGACCTCTGCGGTACGGCCGAAAATCATATTTCTTAAATTTTTTAACTTTCCTCTTGAAATCAAAATTAGCTACCCCATCTAGCCAATAACAGAAGTTAATCCCTTGAATACATGTTTATTGAAAGGAGGAAACAAATGGCTAACGTCACTCGATTCGATCCCTTCCAACTGGCTGCTCCCTTTGCCGGGAACGACCCGTTCGACGAGGTTTTCAAAGGATTTTTCCGTCCGATACGTCTTGAAAACCAGCAGCCGGCTCAGATCAGGATGGATGTGAAGGAAGACGAAAAAAACTATGCCGTGCATGCCGAGATCCCGGGCGTCAAGAAAGAAGACATCCAGGTCACTATCGACGGCAACCAGGTATCGATCAGCACGGAAGTAAAACAGGAAAAAGAAGTGAAGGATGGCGAAAAGGTCCTGCGCTCCGAACGCTATTACGGCAAGGTTGCGCGCAGCTTCGCTCTGGCAAGTGAAATCGACGAAGCCGCTGCGCAAGCAAAATACGACAACGGCGTGCTGGAACTCGTGCTGCCGAAAAAGACCGTGGCTCCGTCCAAGCGACTCACGATCAATTAATCGGACTTCTCTCCGTAACTCTCTCCTCCATGGGCGGCCGCAAGGCCGCCATTTTTTTGCATGGCCTCCAGTCTTGTGGCTGCTAATCGATCAATTCCAGCCAATGCTGGACCGGCACCCCGCTTCCAGCCGCCAAGTGGGTAATGCAGCCGATATTCGCCGAAACGATCACCTCCGGCTTTTCTGCCCACAGCGCCTGCAACTTCGCTTCCCGCAGTTGCCGCGCCATTTCCGGTTGCAGCAGCGAATAGGTTCCCGCCGCCCCGCAGCAAAGATGCGCGTCGCTGACCGGCAAGAGTTCATGCCCCAATCGCCGCAGGACCGCTTCCACCAGTCCCGGCAATTTCTGCCCATGCTGCAAGGTACAGGGCGGATGGTAAGCCACCCGCCGCTTCCTCCCCGCCAATCGGCTTATATCCTCGGAGCCCAGAACTTCACCGATATCGCGGGCCAGCGCCGACACGCGGGCCGCTTTGTCCGCGTAGGCGGGGTCATCCCTCAGCAAATGCCCGTAATCCTTTACCTGGACCCCGCAACCGCTGGCGGTGATGACGATGGCTTCGGCCCCGGCTTCGATATGGGACCACCAAGCGTCGATATTGCGCCGCATAAAATCCCTGGCCTCTTCCGGAGCCGCTAGGTGCTGACTGAGCGCCCCGCAGCAGCCGGCACCACTGGCCCGGACCAGGCTGATTTCAAGCTTGTCCAGCACCCGCGCGGCCTGGGCGTTGATCTGGGGGGCCAGCGCAGGCTGCACGCAGCCATCGAGCACCAGCATGCGTCTGGCATGCCGCACTTTCGGCCAAGCAGGCGCGTGCTGCCGTGCGGGAATCTTGCTGGCAAGCATGGCAGGCAGCAGAGGTTTTGCCGCGCGCCCGATCCCCAGCGCCATCTTGAACAAGGCGGGACGCGTCAGCACAAAGCGTAGCCCATAGCGCTGCAGGCGTTGCGACAGCGACCGGTGGATGCGCTCTTCCGAAATGTCGCGGCCAATGTCGAGCAAGCGCCCGTACTCCACTCCGGAAGGACAGGTCGTTTCGCAGTTACGGCAAGTAAGGCAGCGATCGAGGTGCAGCATGGTGCCGGTTCCGGCCGCTTCGCCTTCCAGCATCTGCTTGATGAGGTAGATGCGGCCGCGGGGGCCGTCGAGCTCGTCGCCGGTTAATTGATAGGTCGGGCAAGTGGCGTTGCAAAAACCGCAATGCACGCACTTGCGCAAAATGGCGTTCGCCTCCTGCCCTTGCGAGGTTTCCAGCAATGCGGTGCCGAGTCGTGTCTGCATCAAAGCCGTCCGGTATCGAAAACGCCGTGGGGATCGAGCGCAAGGCGAATGCGCCTATGCAAGGTCGCCAATGGCGCAGCCAAGGGAGTGAATGCCTGCTGCACCGGTTGGTGGCTGCGGAATAACGTGGCGTGACCGCCCGCCTGGTTGGCTAAAGCGCGCAAGGTGTCCGCCGGCATATCGGTGCCGTACCAGCGGATGCCGCCGCCCCATTCGATCACCGGCTGGCCGGGTGCGGTCAGGACCTTGGAAGTCGTGGGGACAGACAGCCGCCATAACGGCCGCATCGCGAGATCGGGCATCGTCTGCTCGCGCAGCGACCGCCAGAATGCCGCATCCTCCGGAATCCTTTCACCGCCGATTTTCGGCATCGCCGCGTGTACCGCACTTTCAGTACCGGAAAGGCGTACATACAGATGTCCCGCCCGCCACACGGTCGCAGAAAGCGGCAAGGGGCTGGCAGCCCACCGGTTCATGGTTTCGACGGCCTTGTCGGCCGGCATCTCCAATATCAGCGTACACTCGCCATCTGGGCATGGCAGCACCTTGACCGATATTTCCAGCAGCACCCCCAACGTACCCATCGCGCCCACCATGAGGCGCGACACATCGTAGCCGGCGACATTCTTGATGACCTGCCCGCCGAAACGCAGCACTTGCGCCCGGCCATCCATGACCTTGACGCCGAGCACGGCATCGCGCACGGCGCCGGCATGAGGACGCCGCGGCCCGGACAAACCGGAGGCGACGCAACCGCCAAGCGTCGCGCCCGTGCCAAAATGCGGTGGCTCGAAAGGCAGCATCTGGTTGTTTTTGGCGAGCAGCGCTTCGATGACTTCCAGCCGCGTTCCGGCGCGTGCGGTCAAGGTCAGTTCGCGCGGCTGGTAATCGACAACACCGTCGTACTCCGCCATTTCCAGCATGTCGGCTGCAACGGCATTGCCGTAGAAATGCTTGCTGCCGCCGCCCCGTATCGAGAGCTTGCGCTGTTGCGCCGCCGCCTGGCGTATGCGCTCGCCGCAATCGGCCAGCCATTGATCGTGAATATTCATCAGAATCTCGGCAATTCCGGGTGCGGCAGCTGGCCGTGATGCACGTGCATCGCCCCCAGTTCGGCGCAGCGGTGCAGGCTGGGCACTGCCTTGCCGGGGTTGAGCAGGCCGGGCGGATCGAATGCGGCCTTCAGCGCATGGAACACTTCCAGCTCGGCCGAGTTGAACTGCACGCACATCTGCCCCAGCTTCTCCACGCCGACGCCGTGCTCGCCGGTAATGGTGCCACCTACCGCGATGCAGGTTTCGAGGATCTTGCCGCCCATGGCCTCGGTCTTTTCCAGTTCGCCCGGCTGATTGGCATCGTAGAGAATCAAGGGGTGCAAATTCCCGTCGCCAGCGTGGAAGACGTTTGCGACACGCAAACCGTACTCCTCCGACAACTCGGCGATGCGCACCAGCACTTCCGGCAACCTGCCGCGAGGAATCGTGCCGTCCATGCAATAGTAGTCCGGCGAGATGCGGCCGATGGCGGGGAATGCCGCCTTGCGCCCGGCCCACAACTTGGCGCGTTCCATGTCGTCCAGCGCGGTACGCACTTCTGTCGCGCCGCAGGCCTTGACCATCTCGTAGACGATACGCAACCCGTCCGACACTTCTTCGTTGACCCCATCCACTTCCACCAGCAGCAGCGCTTCGGCGCCCACGGGATAGCCGGCATGCACGTAATCCTCGGCCGCCTGGATCGCCAGCTTATCCATCATCTCCAGCCCGGCAGGAATGATGCCGGCGGCGATAATCTGGCCGACCGCGACGCCTGCGTTGGCGATGCTGTCGAATGCGGCCAACAGTACTTGCGCGCGCTCCGGCTTGGGCAGCAGGCGCACGGTGATTTCAACAATCACCGCCAGCATGCCCTCCGAACCGGTCATCAATGCCAGCAAGTCATAGCCCGGCGCGTCATAGGCCTGGCTGCCCAGGGTCAGAATGTCGCCCTCTATCGTGATCGCGCGTACTTCCAAGATGTTATGCACGGTCAGGCCGTATTTGAGGCAATGCAGGCCGCCGGAGTTTTCCGCGACATTGCCGCCGATGCTGCAGGCGATCTGCGAGGAGGGATCGGGCGCGTAATACAGCCCATGCGGTGCGGCGGCTTGCGAGATCGCGAGGTTGCGCACCCCGGGCTGGACGCGCGCGGTGCGCGCCAGCGGATCGATGGAAAGGATGCGATTCAGCCGTGCCAGCGACAGCAGCAGCGCATGCTCGATAGGCAGCGCACCGCCGGAAAGTCCGGTGCCGTGGCCGCGTGCCACTACCGGCACATCATGCAGCCGGCAAAGATGCAGTACAGCGGAAATCTCCTCTTCCGTCCGCGGCAAGGCGACAGCGGGCGGGCGACGGCGATACGCGGAAAGCGCATCACATTCGTATGGCGCGAGGTCTTCCGCGGCGGTGAGCAACCCATCGGGCGGCAGCAGCCGGCGCAGATTTTCGAGAAAGTCCGCAGGGAGGGCAGACATAGTTTTTATCCTGCGCTACCGGCCGCCTCGGGCGTCACCAGAATCGCGCGAAAATCGTTGACGTTGGTCAGCGTGGGGCCGGTGATCACCGAATCTCCCAGCGCGGAGAAAAATCCATGGGCGTCATTATCATCCAAACTGGCGTCGGCATGGAGTCCAAGTGCACGGGCACGCGCCAAGGTGTCAGGGTAAAGCAGCGCACCCGCGATTTCCTTCATGCCGTCGACTCCGTCCGTGTCGCCCGCCAGCGCATAAATGCCGGGGTGACCTTCCAGCGCCAGCCCGAGCGCGAGCAGGAATTCCGCGTTCCGGCCGCCGCACCCTGCACCGCGTACCGTCACCACTGTCTCCCCGCCGGAAAGGAGAACGCAGGGCAAGGGACCGGTACGGGCGGCATGCAGTGCTGCCTTTGCCATATCGGCCCCGACTGTGCGCGCCTCCCCTTCAATGGCATCGCCGAGAATTACCGGCCGTATTCCGGCTTGCCGCGCCGCTTCTGCGGCAGCTTGCAGAGCCATGAGCGGGGTAGCAATTATCTTGGCCTCGGTCCGTGCCAGCCGCAGGTCACCCGGTTTGACTGTTTCCCCGAGCCCGCTGTTTAGAATCTCCAGCACATGCGAGGGAACATTAACACGATAGCGCCGGATGATTTCAAGAGCTTCGGCACAGGTCGTCCTGTCTCCCACTGTCGGGCCGGAGGCAATATCGACCGGGTCATCCCCTGGCACATCCGAAATCAGCAGGGTAAGTACTCGTGCCGGGCTGCAGGCTGCTGCCAATCGTCCGCCCTTGATTGCGGACAGATGGCGGCGTACGCAGTTGATCTCCCGTATGGTTGCACCGCTCCTGAGCAGAGTGGCAGTGATCCCCTGCTTGTCCTGCAAGGTCAGGCCCGGGAGAGGCAAGGGGAGCAATGCGGAGCCGCCGCCCGAAAAGAGGCATATAACAAGATCATCGCGCGCCACGGCATGCGTCATTTGCAGCATTCGCCGTGCAGCCGTCAGCCCGGGCTCGTTTGGCAATGGGTGCCCAGCCTCGATAACTTCGATGCGTTCGCACGACACTGCATGGCCATAGCGCGTGACGACCAAGCCGTCGAGTTCGCCTTGCCAATGCTTTTCCAGCGCCTGGGCCATGGTGGCCGCAGCTTTGCCGGCACCAAGCACCAGCGTCCGGCCGCGCGGCGGCGCCGGCACAAAGGGAGGGAGGCAATACGCGGGAAGCGCGGCCTTGACCGCCGCATCGAACAGGCGGCGCAAGAGTTGTGCATATTCCTGGCTCATGGAAGTCGATGATAACGCCTTTGAGCCCAGCCTCACTTACGAAAATTCTTATAACACCTGACTAAAAGCATCGGGTATCTGATAGCATTTTCGCAAACAATCCAACCGCGATTCCATGCCGAAAAATCCTGAAACCCGTCGCTCCGCCATCCAGGTAATCGATCGCCTCGGCGATCTCATGAATGCGCTCATGACCAACGGCGGCCAAGCCTCCCTCAAGGTGCTGGCCGCCGAAACCGGTCTCCATCCCTCTACCGCATTTCGCATCCTGTCGGCGGCCATCGCCAACGGGTGGGTCGCACGCAACGATGCAGGTCTTTACATTCTTGGGCGGCATCTCATCGGCCTGGCCCAGCAATCCCGTATCGGGATCGACGTACGGCTGGAAGCCCTGCCGTTGATGCGGAAATTGCGCCAACGCCTGGACGAAACCGTTAACCTGACCTTTCGCGAAGGCGACGCGGTGGTGTACGTCGAGCGCGCCATTTCCACGCGAACATCGCATGTCGGGCAGATCGTGGGAAGCCGGGCGCCGCTGCACGTTACCGCAGTGGGCAAGCTGTTTCTCGGCAGTCGCGGCGAGCAGGAAATCCGTACTTATGCCGCGCGCCGCGGCTTGCAGGAATTCACGCCCAATACCGTCAAAACGACCGCGCAATTGATCGAGCTCTCGCTAAGTGCGTGGCGGGACGGTTATGCGCTGGACAACGAGGAAGCGGAACTGGGGATAGGCTGCATCGGCGTGCCGGTACGGGACGCGCGTGGTGAAATGATTGCGGGCCTGTCGATTTCCGCTCCTGCCAAACGACGCAAGCTGGAATGGCTCCCGGAAGTCCTCGCCTGCGGCAATGCACTTTCCGAACGTCTCGGCTACGTGCCGTCCAGGTAGTGCTTTGATGGGGAATACCCCGCAAACCTTCGGGCAATCGGGCCGCCTTTCGTATAAAATTCCTCCCATTCGGACTTAGCCTGAACGGGATAGTAAATGCTCACCACGACCACTGCGGCGCAAAAGGCGCAAACCCTGGCCGAAGCGCTGCCGTACATCAAGCGTTTCTTCGACAAGACCATCGTCATCAAGTACGGCGGCAATGCGATGACCGACCCCAAACTGCAGGATTGCTTCGCGCGCGACGTGGTACTGCTCAAGCTGGTCGGCATGAATCCTGTGGTGGTGCACGGCGGCGGCCCGCAGATCAACGATCTCCTCGACAAGCTGGGCAAGAAGGGTACCTTCATCCAAGGCATGCGGGTGACCGACGCGGAAACCATGGACGTGGTGGAAATGGTGCTGGGCGGCGCCGTCAACAAGGACATCGTCAACCTGATCAACCGCCACGGCGGCAAGGCGGTCGGTTTGACTGGTCAGGATGGCGCCTTCATCCGCGCCACCAAATTGCTGATGGAAAACAAGGAAGCGCCGGGCGAATTCATCGATATCGGCATGGTCGGCGACATCACCTCCATCGACCCCAGCATCATCCAGTTCCTCGATACCGGCGACTTCATCCCGGTCATCGCGCCCATCGGCGTCGGCCCGGAAGGCGAAACCTACAACATCAATGCCGATGTCGTCGCCGGCAAGCTGGCGGAAATCCTCGGCGCCGAGAAGCTCATCCTGCTCACCAATACCCCAGGGGTACTGGACAAGGAAGGCAACCTGCTGACCGGACTGACCGCCAAGGAAATCGACGCGCTGTTCGCCGACGGCACGCTTTCCGGCGGCATGCTGCCCAAGATCAGCTCCGCACTCGATGCCGCGCGCAGCGGTGTGCGCTCCGTGCACATCATCGACGGCCGCGTCGAGCATGCGCTGCTGCTGGAAGTGCTGACCGACCAGGGCGTCGGCACGTTGATCCGCGCAAAATGATGGCTACGCCGGTTCGTGCGCGATAGGCCTCATGACGACGCGCAACGTGTCTGGATCTTCGACCTCGATGACACGCTGCACGATGCCAGCGCGCACATCTTTCCGCATATCAACCGCAGCATGACGCAATACCTGATGACGCATCTCGATCTCTGCGAAGAGGACGCCTGCGCCTTGCGCAGCGATTACTGGCATCGCTACGGCGCCACGCTGTACGGTTTGGTACGCCATCACGGCACCAATCCGCATCACTTCCTGCACCACACGCACCAGTTTCCCAACCTGACCGCGATGGTATTGAAAGCGCGCGGCCTGCGCACGGCGCTGCTACGTCTCAAGGGGCGCAAGGTGGTGTTCACCAACGCACCCATGACCTACGCCGAGCAGGTGCTGCAGGTGCTCGGCATTCGCGATCTGTTCCAGTCCGTCTTCAGCATCGAGTCCTCCCGTTTCCATCCGAAGCCCGCCAAGCGAGGCTTTTTGCGCATTCTCCATACGCTGCGTATTCCCGCTGCGCGCTGCGTCATGGTGGAAGACAGCCTGCCCGCCTTGAAAACGGCCAAGCGGCTGGGCATGAAAACCGTTTATATCCATCCCCATGCCAGGCGACCGAGTTTCGTCGACGCACGCATCGGATCGATTCTGGCACTCCCTAAAACAAAACTCTGAGGATCACCATGGCAACCAAACCTGGCGAACGAAAACAACAAATCCTGGAAACCTTGGCCAAGATGCTGGAGGCGCCCAAGCGCGAAAAAATCACGACCGCCGCGCTCGCTGCCAAGCTCGATGTCTCCGAAGCCGCGCTCTATCGCCACTTTGCCGGCAAGGCGCAAATGTTCGAAGGCCTGATCGAGTTCATCGAGCAAAGCCTGTTCGGGCTCGTCAACAAGATCACCAGCGAAGAGCAGGAAGGCCTCAAGCAAGTGCGCCGCATATTGACCATCATGCTGCTGTTCGCGGAAAAAAACCCGGGCATGACCCGCGTACTGATCGGCGATGCGCTGGTGAACGAAGACGAGCGCCTGCAATTACGCATCAACCAGCTATTCGACCGCGTCGAATCCACCCTCAAGCAAAGCCTGCGCATTGCCGAAACCCAGACCGGCCGCAAGCTGAACCCGGAATCGCAGGCCAATCTGCTGATCTGCTTCGTACTCGGCCGTTGGCAGCAATTCGCAAAAAGCGGTTTCAAGCGCAAGCCGATGGAATTCGTGCAGGAGCAGCTGACGCTGCTGTACGGCCTGGAAGAGTAAGTAGGTACAGCTTCACAAACATGCTGTCTGGAAACCCGATGCTCCGAGTTTGGCGATGGATTGCGGCCGCCTTCCTTTTCGAACTGCTGTCATGCACGGCAGCATCCGCCGAATTGCCGCGCCAGGCAGAACTTTCGGTTTCAGGCGTATCCTTGAACGACCCGGCTAGCGCCGCCACGCCTTTTGGAACGCCGCCTTATCTGGACGATACGGAAAGCGACCAGCCCAAGGTGTGCATTTGCAATGCGGATAAATCCGAAAAACTGACGCTGGTCTATTACGAAGGCGATACCGCCAACATCATCAGCGAATTCCGGATCGAACGGGTGGAAACGCGCTATGTGGACTGCCTGCAACCGCCTGCCGACATTGGCCGTTTCACTACGGGCAAAGGCATCAGCCTTGGCATGACGCAGCCCGAAGTCGCCCGGATACTGGGTGATCAATTTACCCAACACGAGCAGCTGGATGAAACCGTCATCAGCTACCGCATCGATAACGGAAAAGAATCCGACTTCCTGCTACGCCAGAGCTCTCCCGCCTACTTTGGTCAATACCATTTCAAGGGAAACCGCCTGGCCAGATTCAGCTTCGGCCTCGAATATCCCTAGGGTCTCTTTCAACCAATCAGAGCAAGCCCCGCTCTGCAAACGACAACGCCACATTCCCGGCAATGACGAAATGGTCGAGCACCCTTACATCCACCAGCGCCAATGCCTCCTTCAATGCCTGGGTCAGCACCTCATCCGCTCGGCTCGGCTCCGCCACGCCAGAAGGATGGTTATGTGCAAAAATCACCGCGGCTGCATTGTGATGCAGGGCACGCTTCACTACTTCTCGCGGATAAACGCTGGTTTGCGTCAGCGTGCCGGCAAAAAGCTCTTCCTGCGCGACCACCCGATTCTGCGCATCCAGAAACAACACCACGAACACCTCGCGCGTCATACCGCCCAGTTTCAGGCAAAGGTAATCCCGCACCTGCTGCGGCGAAGTCAGCGCATCGCGTTGCCGCATCTGTTCGCTCAACGCGCGACGCGCCATTTCGAATATCGCCTGAACCTGGGCGTACTTGCTGTCGCCCATGCCGTTCACCGCCGTCAGCGCGTTTCGGCTGGCATTGAATATTCCATTGAGGCTGCCGAATTCCGTCAGCAGATCGCGCGCCAGATCGACCGCGCTTTTCCCGATGACACCGACGCGCAGGAAGATCGCCAGCAGTTCGGCATCCGACAATGCCTGCGGGCCTTGGCTCAACAATTTTTCGCGTGGACGTTCGCCTTCCGGCCAATCGGTAATCGCCATATCAATCCTATCGCGCTTTAAGCCATTGAATTTCGCGTGCCGTGGTCGGGCCTATCAGGGTTTCCGACAGATCTTGAGGAATTTCAGCCTCGGAATCGGAAATCGGTATGCGCCCGGCCATCAGTTCGGCGGCCGGTTGAGGGTAACGCGGTTCCTTGTCGGGTTCGGCGTAGCCATCGGGAAACACGGGCTGATTGCTCGCCGCATCATATTTATCCGTGGCGCCCACGGTATGCAGCAATTCATGGGCAACGATCACCAGGTTCTGTGCATCCGCAGCCGGATTGCCATAAAGATGAACGAGCCCGACGCGCCCCTTGCTCAAGGCAGTGGAATGCGAGAGCGCTTTGACTTTATCAAGATCGTGATACAGCAGGTAAAGCCGGATCTTCGGCTTCACGCGCATTTCCGGACTGTGGCGCCATGTCCACCAGCGGAAATGCAAACTCCACAAAATTGCTTGCGCGGCAGAAGTCGACCGGGGAGGTAATGGAGGACGGGCGTTAACGGCAGCACCCAGTTGGATTTCGAAAGGATGGTACATGTTCAGCCCATAACGCTGGGCCTCTGCGGCAAAATACTCCGTCAGCGGGGAAAACTGCTCCTGCGTGAGGTTCTTGATATAGCGCGCGACCTCGGGACTGCCATCGATATTGACCGGATGCACGGCGGCATAGAAATTGTCTCCCCAATCCAGGTCTCGCTCACTAAGCCAGGCCTGCTGGGCTACGGTAGCGAGCACGAACAGCAGCAATGCGATACGTAATTTGCGCCACATTCCCGGGCCTCTTTATTATTGTTGGTGCATCATACCTAGCCTGACTCCGCAAGCCAATCCGTCATCGCCATCGCACCCCCATTCGTATAGAATTGAATCAATCAGTTACCGGTAAAACCATGGCGCTCTCATCGATTAAACGCATTTTAGTAGGCATCACTGGCGGCATTGCAGCCTACAAAGCAGCGGAACTGGTCCGTCTCCTGGTGCGGCAGGGGATAGACGTGCAAGTGGTGATGACGCAGGCCGCTTGCCATTTCATCACGCCAGTGACATTGCAAGCGCTTTCCGGCAAGCCGGTATTCACCGACCTGTGGGACGATCGTATCGACAACGGCATGGCGCATATCGAATTTTCACGCGATGCCGACGCCATCCTCATCGCTCCGGCCAGCGCGGACTTCCTTGCCAAGATCACGCATGGCATGGCCGATGATCTGCTCTCCAATATTTGCCTGGCGCGCTCCTGCCCGCTGCTGGTAGCCCCGGCAATGAACGTGCAGATGTGGGAAAACCCGGCAACCAAGCGCAATATCGCGCAACTGAAACGCGATGGCGTCATCCTGCTGGGGCCGGACAGCGGCGACCAGGCATGCGGCGATAACGGCATGGGACGCATGCTGGAGCCGGAACTCCTGCTTGAAGCTATCGATGCCAGCCAACAACCAAAACTTCTGAACGGCAAGAAAATCCTTATCACGGCCGGGCCAACGTTCGAAGCCATCGATGCTGTGCGCGGCATCACCAACCTCAGTTCCGGGAAAATGGGTTATGCCATTGCCCGTGCCGCGATCGAAATGGGTGCGACGGTAACGTTGGTAAGCGGGCAAACCTCCCTGAAGTCGCCGCATGGGGCCAATTTGGTGAAAGTCACCACCACCCAGCAGATGTTGAACGCGGTGATGGAAAATCTCAAGGATCAGGATATTTTCATTGGCGTTGCCGCGGTGGCCGATTATTACGTACTCAACCCTAGCGAGCAGAAAATCAAGAAGGATGCGCACATCCTGACGCTCGAACTGGCGCCTAATCCGGACATCCTGGCCAATGTGGTTAACCTGCCCGACCCGCCGTTCTGCGTCGGCTTTGCCGCCGAGAGCGAAAACCTCTACGAATTTGCTGAGCACAAGCGCCGTCGCAAGAATTTACCGCTGCTGGCAGCGAATCTGATCCAGGATGCTTTCGGGGGCGACGACAGCGAACTCGTCCTGTTGGACGACAAGGGCGCACATCCGTTACCGCGTGCACCTAAACTCACCTTGGCACGACAATTACTGAAACATGTAGCCGGTATGCTGAAAGAAAATAAACCGGCTATGCCCACACCCATCACGGAAAAGACATGACCATCAAAGTCGATCTCAAGCTGCTCGATCCTCGCCTGCAGACTCATATGCCTGCCTATGCTTCGCCTGGCTCCGCCGGCCTGGATTTGCGGGCCTGTATCGAGCACGTGATGACGTTGCACCCCGGCGAAACCGAATTGATCCCGACCGGCATGGCGATCCATATCGGCGATCCTGGCTATGCGGCGATGATATTGCCGCGCTCCGGGCTGGGGCACAAACACGGCATCGTGCTCGGCAATCTGGTCGGCTTGATTGATTCGGATTACCAGGGCCAGCTATTCATTTCCTGCTGGAATCGTGGCCGCATCCCTTTCATGCTGAGCCCGATGGAACGCATCGCGCAGTTGGTGATCGTGCCGGTCATGCAGGCCGACTTCAATGTGGTCGAGGAATTTCCCGCCAGCGAACGTGGCGAAGGCGGCTTCGGCAGCACGGGCAAGCATTGATTTTCCTTGAAACCTTAAGTGCTTTTATGGTATAAAAGCGGTTTTTCGAAATTCGGAGACATCCATGGCACGCGTCTGTCAGGTAACCGGCAAAAAGCCGATGGTGGGCAACAACGTTTCCCACGCCAACAACAAGACCAAGCGCCGCTTCCTGCCGAACCTGCAAAATCGCAAGTTCTGGGTCGAAAGCGAAAACCGCTGGGTCAGCATGCGCATTACCAATGCCGCGCTGCGCACCATCGACAAGAACGGCATTGATGCGGTTCTGGCCGAGATGCGCGCCAACGGCGAAAAGATCTAACAGGAGCTCATCATGCGTGAAAAGATCAAGCTGGAATCCAGCGCTGGTACCGGTCACTTCTACACCACGACCAAGAACAAGCGCACCATGCCGGAAAAGATGGAAATCAAGAAGTTCGATCCGGTTGTCCGCAAGCACGTGATGTACAAGGAAACCAAGCTGAAGTAAAACTTCAGTCGTTACCGCATAAAAAACCCGCGCTAGGCGGGTTTTTTATTGTCTGTCCGGGATAACACCTCTTTGAGGGAATCGCCCACGATGCGAATATCCCGTTGCGGATAAGGAATTGCGATCTTGTGTTGATGGAATGCATGCCAGATTTCCAGGTAAAGTGCAGATTTCAGACTGGCTGACCCCTCTTCCGGGTCGGGGATCCACAGCACCAGTTGCAGATCGATACCATTCTCCCCGAATCCCAATATCTGCGACTCCGGCGCCGGATCTTTCAGCACTCGCGGATGACGGCCTGCCACGTCGCGCATGAGGGTCATGGCTTCTTCCAGCCCGCTTTCGTAACTGATCTGCACCGGCAAGTTAATACGCGCCTTGCGATCGCTGAACGAATGGTTGATGACGGCCGAGCCAATCAGCGTTTCGTTCGGAATGACCACCTCGGTACCGTCCAGCTTGCGTAGCACCAGGTAACGCGACCTTATCTGGTTGACGACACCGTAATGACCGTCGATCGTCATCACATCTCCGAGATGGACAGATTCATCCAGCAGGATGATGAAGCCGCTGACGTAGTTGCTGGCAATCTTCTGCAAGCCGAAACCCAGCCCGACGCCGAGCGCTCCGCCAAACACCGACAGCAGCGTAATATCGAAACCGATCGCGGACAGTGCCGCGAGCACGCCCACCAGCGTCAGCAGCACGCGCAACAGCTTGGTCAGCACGACGCGCATGTTCATGTTGATGCGCTCGGCGCGCATCACGCGGTTCTCGAGCAAGCGGCTCAGCCACAAGGCAATCACCACGGTTACCGCAACAGTGACGAGTGCCTGGATAATCAGCAGCAGGCTGAATCGATTCTTGCCTACGCCGAAATTGATATCGTCCAGTGCACGCATGACTTCCGGAAGGAAACCGACCAGATGCAGCGCCACGATCACCCAGATAACACCGGAGATCGCGTTTTCCGTGGTCTTCAGCCAGGCACTGGGGGAGAAGATATAACGTAATGTATACACAGCCAGCCGTATCAAGGCCATTGCCACCAATAACGTGCTGGCCAGCGTCAGGAGACCGGTATGCTGCCAATGCTGCAGGACAAGCTTGCCGAGATAGACAAAGACGAGCGAGGTGAGCGGAAACAGCACTCGCTTGACGCCTCCCACGCCTACTTTCCATGTTTCCGGCGCCTTCTGTACCAGCTTGAGATGTATCAGCTTGTTGATCGCCCAAGCCAGCAGCAGACTGGCGAATACAATGGCAAGCTGCCAATAGATAGCTTCACCGCTCAAGTCATTGGCCACTTCAGCCCATAGTTCGCGCATAGCGTTTCCTATCAGATCAGGAACAAGGTGGCCAAGCCGAGGAAGATGAAAAAGCCACCGCTATCCGTCACGGCGGTAATCATCACGCTGGAGCCCACCGCCGGGTCGCGCCCGAGCTTGGTCATCACCAGCGGAATTCCCACGCCCATCACGGCCGCCAGCAGCAGATTGAGCGTCATCGCTCCGGTCATCACCAAGCCCAGCGCGGCATTATGATAGAGAAGGAACGCGGCGAGGCCTAGTACGCTCCCCCAAACCAAGCCGTTCAGCAGACCGACGCCAATTTCCTTCATGAACAGGGTTTTCATGTTGTGAGTACTGATTTGCCCTAACGCCAGCCCGCGTACAATCATGGTAGTGGTTTGATTACCGGAATTGCCGCCAATGCCGGCGACGATGGGCATCAAAGCTGCCAGCGCGACGATTTTCTCAATGGAGCCTTCGAAGATCCCGATCACACGGGATGCAATAAAAGCAGTGATCAGATTAATCGCTAGCCATGTCCAGCGGTTTTGCAGGGATTTCCAGACCGACGCGAAAATGTCTTCCTCCTCGCGCAAGCCGGCCAGCGACAGCACTTCGCTTTCCGACTCCTCGCGGATGAAGTCCATGACCGCATCCACCGTCAAGCGTCCTACCAGCTTGTTATTGTCATCGACGACTGGCGCGGTCACCAGGTCATAGCGTCCGAATGCCTGCGCGGCATCGCTTGCCTCCTCCTCGGGATGGAACACCACCGCGTCGTCTGCCATGACATCTTCCACGCTGGCTTCCGGGTCGTTCACCACCAGGCGCTTCAGCGGCAATACACCGCGCAGCCTGCTGTCGCGATCCACGACGAACAATTTGTCGGTATGGTCCGGCAGTTTGCCGATACGGCGCAAATAACGCAGTACTACTTCCAGCGTAATGTCCTCGCGGATCGTCACGATATCGAAATCCATCAAGGCACCGACTGCATATTCGGGATAGGACATTGCCGATTGCAGGCGCTGGCGGTTCTGGAAATCCAGGGTGACCAGCAGTTCCTGCAGCACGTCCTGCGGCAAGTCAGGGGCCAGGTCGGCGATTTCATCGGTGTCGAGCTGTTCGGCAGCGGCCAGAAGCTCGTCGCTGTCCATGTCGGCGATCAGCGTTTGCCGTACCGCATCCGAAACCTCGAGCAGGATTTCACCGTCCCGCTCGGCTTTGACCAGGTCCCATACCTGTAAACGCTGCTCGATCGGTAGCGCTTCAAGAATGTAGGCGACGTCGGCGGGGTGCAGCTCATCCAGCTTTTTCTGGAGTTCCACCAAGTTCTGCTTGTGGACCAGCAGTTCGACGAGCGAGTGCTTGGGCATATCCTGCTTATGGACGAGCTCTTCCACCAGCCTGTGCTTGTTCAGCAAGTGGATGACCTGTTGCAGGCTTTCCTGCAAGCTTTCTTTGGATTGTTCGTTCTCAGCCATCGGTCCGCAGCCATATCCCGGCAAAATGACATTTTAAGAAAATACCGTGTTTAGCGGCGATCGCGGGTAAAATTTTCTTCAATTCTTATTCTGCCTTTGTTCCATGAACCTCAACCTGACCTTGTACGGCACGGAAGGCTGCCACCTGTGCGCCGAGGCGCAATCCATTCTCGATCAGGCCAGCCTGCGATGGTGTGATGTGGATATTGCCGAGGATGATGCATTGCTGGAGCGCTACGGTACGCGCATTCCAGTCCTGATACGCCATGATAACGGCAAAGAACTGAATTGGCCTTTCAATTACGAGGATGTGTTCAGGCTGATGGAGTCCTAACCGGCCCATTCAACCGGGTCGCCTATCCGGATTCCCAGTTCGTGAGTAGCATTCGCGCAGTTCATTGCAATCTCAATCAGACCTATGCTGTTCCGATACCAGAACGGCACGCCGGGCTCTACTTCCGAAAAGACGCGTGCATAGTTTAGCTTTCGATCATTCCATCGCAGCACTGCATTGTCATTGGCGCTCGAACCCGCCATCCCCGTCATCGCATTGCCATAATGATCGATATAGATGATTTCATTCAATGCAGCTGCATCGAACATCACATCCAGTTTGTCGATGGGGATTAGCACCTCCGGTCGCCATTCTTTCTTATCCAGCATGGCAGCGATGGGGGCGAACAGATCCCGGCCATGAAATGAATGTGAAATTTCTTCACTCCAATCAATTCGCCAGACCTTGAACTCTCTCGCACGGCCGGCGACGACGGAGAGCACTCCATTATCCGGACCGACACACCAACGCCCATCGACGCTCACCACTACAGGCTTGCGCTGGCTTCCTACACCAGGGTCGACTACGGCCATCGTCACCGAACCCGGGGGAGTGCGCTCATGCAGTGCAGCCAAAAGGTGCGCGCCGGCATGCGCATTGAAATTCGGTACTTCATGCAACAAGTCGATAACATGGGAATCTGGAGCATGACTGGCGAGCGCGGCCTTGACCTGGCCGACGTAGATATCTGCACTGCCAAAATCCGTGAACAAGAAAATCATGTCTGCACCCCTGAAAACAAAAAAGCCAGTCGATGACTGGCTTTCTCGATTTACTGCCTGAGGAGATTACTCGGCAATCACAGCCTCGGCTGTGACATCCGGACGATCCACCAGTTCGACCAGCGCCATCGGCGCATTGTCGCCGTTACGGAAGCCGCACTTCAGGATACGCAGGTAACCGCCATTACGCGTTTGATAGCGCGGGCCCAGTTCGTCGAACAGCTTGACGACGATGTCACGGTCGCGCAGGCGGTCGAATGCCAAGCGACGGTTCGCCACACTAGCCTTCTTGCCCAGCGTGATCAGCGGCTCAGCAACCTTGCGCAACTCCTTGGCCTTGGGCAGGGTCGTCTTGATGATTTCATGACGCAACAGCGAATTGGCCATGTTGCGCAGCATCGCTTTGCGATGGCTGCTGGTACGGTTCAGTTTACGATTGCTTACGCGATGACGCATGGTATTACCCTCACACTCTTTCCAGGCCAACCGGCGGCCAGTTTTCCAGTTTCATACCCAACGTCAGACCCTTGGAAGCCAGAACGTCCTTGATTTCGTTCAGCGACTTGCGACCCAGGTTAGGTGCCTTCAACAATTCGTTCTCGGTGCGCTGAATCAGATCACCGATGTAATAGATATTTTCCGCTTTCAGGCAGTTGGCCGAACGTACGGTCAGCTCGAGGTCGTCCACCGGACGCAGCAAGGTAGGATCGACTTGCGGCGTATGCTTGACTTCGATTTCCGCAGGCGCGCCTTCGAGGTCGGCGAACACCGCCAATTGGCCCATCAGGATGCGTGCTGCGTCGCGGATTGCCTGCTCGGGATCGATCACGCCGTTCGTTTCAACGTCCATGACCAGTTTGTCCAGGTCGGTGCGCTGTTCGACACGCGCGCTTTCCACGTGATAGCTGACCTTGGTGATCGGGCTGAACAGGGCATCCACCATGATGAAGCCAATCGCGTGCTCTTCATCGTTAGCCTTCTGGCGCGCCGGGACGGGCTGATAACCGCGGCCCATTTCAATCTTGGCCTGCAGGCTCAGCTTGCCGCCCTTGGTCAGATGAGCAATCACATGACCGGGATTGACGATCTCGGCATCATGGCCGGTATCAAAATCGCCTGCTGTGACCACGCCTTCTTCCGACTTGTTCAGGGTCAGGACCACTTCGCTCTTGCTATGCAGCTTGAGCGCGACACCCTTCAGGTTCAGCAGGATATCGACCACGTCTTCCTGCACGCCTTCGATGGTGGAGTACTCGTGCACCACGCCATCGATCTGCACTTCGGTAATGGCGAAGCCGGGAATCGAAGACAGCAGTACACGGCGCAGGGCATTACCCAACGTATAACCGAAGCCGCGTTCCATCGGCTCCAACGTCACCCGTGCACGCAGGGGCGAAATCACCTCGACGTCAACGACGCGCGGCTTCAAATATTCAGTCGGACTGTTTTGCATGGCTTAATCCTTACGGTCCTCGCTATTACTTGGAGTAGAGTTCGACCACCAAGTGCTCATTGATGGTGGACGGCAGCTCATCGCGTTGCGGCTTGGCCTTGAAAGTGCCCTTCAGCGCCTTAACATCCACTTCCAGCCACTCAGGGAAACCGCGTTGCTCAGCAGCAGCAAGGGCGCCGGTGATGCGCAGCTGCTGCTTCGAGCGGTCTGCGACTTCAATCACGTCACCCGGCTTGACCTGGTAGGACGGAATGTTGACGCGCTTGCCATTCACCTTGATGCTGTTGTGACGCACGATCTGACGTGCTTCGGTACGCGAGGCTCCCAGACCCATGCGGTAAGCTACGTTGTCCAGACGGCATTCCAGCAATTGCAGCAGATTTTCGCCGGTGATACCCTTTTGGCGGTCTGCAGCAGCGTAATAACCACGGAACTGGCCTTCCAGAATGCCGTAAATACGACGGACCTTCTGCTTTTCACGCAGCTGGACGCCATAATCGGACAGGCGGGACGCACGCTTCTGGCCATGCTGACCAGGAGGGAAGTTACGCTTTTCAATAGCACATTTGTCGGTGAAGCACTTCTCTCCCTTGAGGAAGAGCTTTTCGCCTTCGCGGCGGCACTGACGGCACTTGGGATCGAGATTTCTAGCCAAGGTATAACTCCTTCTTAGATCCGACGCTTTTTGGGCGGACGGCAACCGTTATGCGGAACCGGCGTTACATCGGTAATGCTGGTGATCTTGAAGCCAACAGCATTCAGCGCACGCACGGAAGACTCGCGACCCGGGCCTGGACCCTTGATGCGCACTTCCAGATTCTTGACGCCGCACTCCTGAGCCGCTTTGCCGGCAGCTTCGGCAGCCACCTGAGCTGCGAATGGGGTGCTCTTGCGGGAGCCCTTGAAGCCGGCACCACCCGAGGTCGCCCAAGACAAGGCATTGCCCTGGCGGTCGGTAATGGTAATGATGGTGTTATTGAAAGAAGCATGCACGTGGGCGATGCCCTCGGCGATGTTCTTCTTAACTTTCTTGCGTACGCGTACGTTAGCTTTAGCCATGTCGCATTATTCCTTACTTGGATGCCTTGATCGGCTTGACCGGACCCTTACGTGTCCGAGCGTTAGTTTTGGTGCGCTGACCACGGACCGGCAGACCACGACGATGACGCACGCCACGGTAGCAACCAAGATCCATCAAACGCTTGATGTTCATCGACACTTCACGGCGCAGGTCACCTTCGACCTTGAGCTTGGCGATCTGGTCGCGCAGCTTTTCGACTTCTGCGTCGTTCAAATCCTTGATCTTGGTGGTTGCAGAAACACCTGCAGCCAGACAGATTTGCTTTGCCGTGTTGCGACCAATGCCATAGATCGCAGTCAACGCGATCTCGGCATGCTTATGATTCGGGATATTTACCCCTGCTATCCGGGCCATGCACTTACTCCAATAATGGCAGATTCAAAAAAGCCAGCGATTTTAGCAGCTTACCGTTGGCTATGCAATCAACGCTGACAATCAGCCCTGACGCTGTTTATGGCGTGGGTCTGTACAAATGATACGGACTACACCGCGACGGCGAATAACCTTGCAGTTGCGGCATAAAGCCTTGACCGATGCTCGAACTCTCATTTCTTATACCTCTCGCTTCTGTAACTATTTCGCACGGAAAGTAATTCGTGCGCGGGTTAAATCGTAAGGCGTCAATTCCACTGTTACCTTGTCGCCCGGCAGAATACGGATGTAATGCTTGCGCATCTTCCCGGAGATATGTCCCAGCACGACATGGCCATTTTCCAGCTTGACTCTGAACGTCGCGTTGGGGAGGTTCTCCAACACTTCGCCTTGCATTTCAATCGTATCTTCCTTGGCCATATCTTTCCGTTTGCTTACCTGGGCGCTACCGTGCCGCCCTTGAAGTTGGCCTTTTTCAGCAGGCTTTCATACTGATGCGACATCATGTAGGACTGTACCTGGGCCATGAAATCCATCGTCACGACAACAATAATCAGCAACGAAGTACCACCGAAATAGAACGGTACGTTCCACTTCACGATCAGGATTTCCGGCAACAGGCAAACCGTCGTGATATACACCGCGCCAACCAGCGTCAAACGCGCCATGATGCGATCGATATACTTTGCAGTTTGCTCGCCGGGACGAATACCAGGAACGAACGCGCCGCTTTTCTTCAGGTTATCTGCTGTTTCTTTCGGATTGAAAACCAATGCCGTATAGAAAAAACAGAAGAATACAATCGCCGTCGCATACAGGATCACATATAGGGGCTGGCCGGGGGACAAGGTAGAACCAATATCCTTGAGCCAGCTCATGTTCTCACCGCTGCCGAACCAGCCCGCCAGAGTCGCCGGGAACAGAATAATGCTCGAGGCGAAAATCGGCGGAATCACACCAGCCATGTTCAATTTCAAGGGCAAATGCGTCGACTGCCCGCCAAACACCTTGCGTCCAACCTGCCGCTTGGCATAGTTGACCGTAATCTTGCGCTGGCCGCGCTCTACGAACACCACAAAGGCCGTCACCAGGATCGCCGCAGCGAACAGGAACAGCACCAACGGGATCGAGAAAGCACCCGTGCGAGCCAGTTCCAGCGTACCGCCGATGGCACTCGGCAAACCTGCCACGATACCTGCAAAAATGATGATCGAAATACCGTTGCCAATGCCGCGCTCGGTAATCTGTTCGCCCAGCCACATGAGGAACATCGTGCCGCTGACCAAGGTAATCACCGTGGTCAAACGGAACATCAGACCCGGGTCCAGTACCAGGCCAGCCTGGCCTTCCAGGGCAATCGAAATTCCCAAGCCCTGGAAAGTGGCAAGCACCAAGGTGCCGTACCGCGTGTACTTCGTAATCTTGCGACGACCGCTCTCGCCTTCTTTCTTCAACTGCTCAAGCTGCGGTGAAACCACCGTCAGCAGCTGCATGATGATGGAAGCCGAGATGTACGGCATGATCCCCAGCGCAAACACGGTGAAACGCGAGAGAGCGCCGCCCGAGAACATGTTGAACATGCCCAGGATGCCGCCGCTCTGCGACTCGAACAATTGCGCCAGCACGTTCGGATCAATGCCGGGTACCGGTATATGGGCACCCAGTCGATACACTACCAACGCCCCGAGTACGAAGAGCAGACGGCTTTTCAGCTCGCTCATCTTGCCCACGGCACCGAATAAAGAGTTATCTGCAGCCAAAGCTTACTCTACGACCTTGCCGCCAGCAGCCTCGATCGCGGCACGTGCGCCCTTGCTCAGCAGCAGGCCTTGCACGTTGATTGCGCGCGTTACGTCGCCGGACAGATAAACCTTGACTGAACGGACGGTTGCCGGAATGACATTGGCAGCCTTCAACGCCAGCATATCGATCGTATCTGCAGACACCGCCACCAGTTCGCTGGTGCGAACGCGTGCCGTATCATCCTTGGTCAGCGAGACGAAGCCGCGCTTCGGCAGGCGACGCTGGATAGGCATTTGACCGCCTTCGAAACCGACCTTGTGATAACCACCGGTACGGGATTTCTGACCTTTATGACCGCGACCCGCAGTCTTGCCCAAGCCGGAGCCAATGCCGCGACCAACGCGACGCTTGGCGTGCTTGCTGCCTTCCGCGGGCTTGATAGTATTTAGCTTCATTTAGCCCTCGACTTTCAAGAGATAGCCAACTTTGTTGATCATGCCGCGCACAGCCGGAGTGTCCTGCACTTCAACGGTGTGATTCATGCGGCGCAGGCCCAGACCAGCGACACATGCACGGTGGGAAGCGATGCGGCCGATAACGCTCTTGACCAGCGTTACCTTGACCGAACCGGTAGTCTTTTTTGCTTTTGCCATGCTTAGCCCCTGATGTCTTCCACAGACTTGCCGCGCTTGGCAGCAACTTCCGACGGTGAATTCATGGATTGCAAACCATTCAGCGTAGCGCGAACCACGTTGTAAGGATTGCTGGAACCGATGCACTTAGCCAGCACATTGGTCACACCCATCACTTCGAACACTGCACGCATCGCACCGCCCGCAATAATCCCGGTACCTTCGGATGCCGGCTGCATGAACACCTTAGCGGCGCCATGCGTACCCATGACAGCGTGATGCAGGGTACCGTTATCCAGGTTGACCTTGACCATGTTGCGGCGAGCTTCATCCATTGCCTTTTGCACGGCGGCCGGCACTTCACGCGCCTTGCCCTTGCCCATGCCGACGGCGCCATCGCCATCGCCAACCACGGTAAGTGCGGCGAAACTCATGATACGGCCGCCCTTGACCACCTTGGTGACGCGGTTGACACCGATCATTTTCTCGCGCAGACCATCGGTCTGCTGTTCAACTTCTTGTTTAGCCATCATCAATCCCGTCTATTAGAAGGACAAACCGTTTTCACGCGCGGCATCAGCCAGCGCCTTGATACGGCCATGGTATTTGTAGCCGGAGCGGTCGAAAGCCACCTTGGTGATTCCGGCTGCTTTAGCCTTTTCCGCGATGCGCTTGCCTACCAGAGTGGCGGCATCGGTATTGCCACCGTTCTTGATCGACTTACGGACTTCGGCTTCCAGGCTGGAAGCACTAGCCAGCACCTTGTCACCGCTTTCAGCGATGATCTGGGCATAGATGTGGCTGTTGGTCCGATGAACGCTCAAACGCGTAACCTTGAGTTCGGCGATCTTGGCACGGGTTTTACGTGCGCGACGCTGACGTGCATCTAAATTATTTATCATGGCTAAACCTTACTTCTTCTTGGTTTCTTTGATAGTCACCACTTCATCCGAATAACGCACGCCCTTGCCCTTGTAGGGTTCCGGCTTGCGATATGCGCGGATTTGCGCGGCAACCTGACCAACAACCTGTTTGTCGACACCCTTGATGACGATTTCCGTCTGGGTCGGCGTTTCAACCGTGATACCAGCCGGCATCTTGTGGCTGATCGGATGGGAATAACCGAGATCCAGGTTCAATGCAGTGCCCTGGGCCTGAGCCTTGTATCCCACGCCAACCAGCGTCAATTTGCGGGTGAAGCCTTGCGATACGCCTTGCACCATGTTGGCGATCAAGGCACGCATGGTGCCGGACATCGCACGAGATTGCTGGCTGGCATTAGCAGCAGCAACCTGGATGGAGTCGCCTTCACGGGTCAATGTGACATCGGATGTCAGGAAATGAGAGACCTTGCCCAGCGGGCCGCTGACGTCGATCGAACCTGCGGTCAACGCAACTTCCACCTTGGCGGGGATCACTACCGGATTTTTAGCAACGCGAGACATCGCAAACCCCTTATGCCACGACGCAGAGCACTTCACCACCGATACCGGCAGCGCGCGCTTTACGATCAGTCATCACACCCTTGGAAGTGGACACGATCGCCACACCCAAGCCATTCATTACCTGCGGAATATTGTCGTTGCCGCGGTAGACGCGCAGGCCGGGACGGCTTACACGATCGATCTTTTCGATCACCGGGCGGCCGGCATAATATTTCAGGCTGATGTCGAGCAGCGGCTTGCCATCATTGGCACGCACTGCAAAATCATCGATATAACCTTCATCCTTCAGCACACCTGCAATCGCACTCTTCAGCTTGGAAGCTGGCATAGTCACGCTCGGCTTATTGGTGCTTTGTGCATTCCGGATACGCGTCAGCATATCGGCAATTGGATCACTCATACTCATCGCTAATCTCCCTTACCAGCTGGCCTTGGTGACACCCGGCACTTCGCCGCGCATCATCAGTTCGCGCAGCTTGCTACGCGCCAAACCGAACTTACTGAAAACACCGCGTGGGCGACCGGTCATTGCGCAACGATTGCGCAGGCGTACCGGGCTTGAATTACGCGGCAGGGATTGCAGCTTCAATTGTGCTGCGCGACGATCTTCCGCACTCGCATTGACATCATTGATAACAGCCTGCAGTTCTGCACGCTTGGCTGCGAATTTCTTTACCGTATCGCGGCGTTTTTGTTCACGCTCGATCAGACTTACTTTAGCCATGGCACCCTCAGTTTCTAAACGGAAAACTGAATGCGGAGAGCAGCGCACGCGCCTCTTCGTCAGTCTTCGCAGTGGTAGTGATCGTGATATTCATACCGCGCAGCGCATCCACCTTGTCGTAATCGATTTCGGGGAAAATGATTTGCTCGCGAACACCCATGTTGTAATTGCCACGGCCATCGAACGACTTGCCCGAGATACCACGGAAGTCGCGAATACGCGGAATTGCAACCGCAATCAGGCGGTCCAGGAATTCATACATGCGATCCTGGCGCAAGGTCACCTTGCAACCGACCGGATAACCGTCACGTATCTTGAAGCCGGCGATCGACTTGCGGGACAGCGTAACGACCGGCTTCTGGCCAGCGATCTTCTGCATGTCGCCAACGGCATGTTCCATGACCTTCTTGTCGGCAACCGCCTCGCCCACGCCCATATTCAGCGTGATCTTTTCGATGCGCGGCACTTCCATGACGGACTTGTAACCGAATTGGTCAACAAGACTCTTGACCACCGTATCTTTATAAAATTGTTTCAAACGAGCCATGATTCACCCTTATGCGTCAACGACTTCGCCGTTGGACTTGAATACGCGCACCTTGCGTCCATCTTCGAGCGTCTTGAAACCGACACGGTCACCCTTCTGTGTCGCGCGGTTGAACAGCGCAACATTAGAAATATGAATCGGCATTTCCTTTTCGATAATGCCGCCGGTCACACCCTTCATCGGATTGGGCTTGGCATGCTTCTTTACCATGCCTATGCCTTCAACCACCAGCTGATCGGTACTCAGCACGCGCAATACAGTTCCGCGCTTGCCGCTGTCCTTACCAGTCGTGACGACCACTTCGTCACCCTTGCGAATCTTGTTCATCCCAGTCTCCTTACAGCACTTCCGGGGCCAGCGAAACGATCTTCATGAAACGTTCGCTACGCAGCTCGCGCGTCACGGGCCCGAAAATACGGGTACCAATCGGCTCCAGCTTATTATTAAGCAGCACGGCGGCATTGCCGTCGAACTTGACCAGCGAACCATCAGGACGACGAACACCCTTGGTAGTTCTCACCACCACGGCGCTATAAACTTCGCCCTTTTTGACGCGACCACGCGGGGCAGCATCCTTGATGCTGACCTTGATGATGTCGCCGATGCCGGCATAACGACGCTTGGAACCGCCAATCACCTTGATGCACATTACGGAACGCGCACCAGTGTTGTCGGCTACTTCAAGCCGGGATTGCATTTGAATCATGAAATAATCTCCAACTTAATCCGTTAAACCAACACCGGCCGCAATGCGTCACGGCCGGCAAGCCTACGGTCAGTATTGGGGCGCCAGCTATATGGGCGCCGAAAAACGTAAGATTCTATCTTGCTTCGCGAGTGCAAGCAAGAAGATTATACGATTGCTGCTTTCGTTACGATCTTGCTCACGCGCCAGGTCTTGGTCTTGGAAAGCGGACGGCTCTCTTCGATCACAACCAGATCGCCTTCGTGGCATTCGTTGTTTTCGTCATGCGCATGAAATTTCTTCGAACGGCGAATCACTTTGCCGATCAGCGGATGCTTCACCTTGCGTTCGACGAGCACGGTCACGGTTTTGTCCATCTTGTCGCTGACGACGCGACCGCTCATGCTACGCACAACCTTGTCAGTTTGATTTGCTTCGGTACCCATATTCACTCCGTTTATGCTTGTCTGGCTTTTTCGGCCAGCACGGTACGGACGCGGGCGATATCGCGACGCACTTTGCCCACCTGGTCCACTTTGGTGAGCTGCTGGGTGGCCAGCTGCATGCGCATCGAAAACTGCGCGCGGCGCAACTCGACCAGCTCGTTATTCAGCTCGTCTACAGACTTCGCTCTCAATTCAACTGCTTTCATTCTCAGCTCCCCATGTGGCGAGTGGCAAAGGTCGTTTCGATCGGCAGCTTGGCGGCAGCCAGACGGAACGCCTCACGGGCCAGCACTTCACTGACGCCGTCCATTTCGTACAACATCTTGCCCGGTTGAATTTCGGCGACGAAATACTCGGGGCTACCCTTACCGTTACCCATACGCACTTCAGCAGGCTTCTTGGAGATCGGCTTGTCCGGGAAAATACGGATCCATACACGACCACCACGCTTGATGTGACGCGTCATAACACGGCGGGCCGCTTCAATCTGGCGCGCAGTCAGGCGACCGCGGCCGATTGCCTTCAGACCGTACTCGCCAAAACTCACCTTGTTACCGGTGGTAGCGATACCCTTGTTACGACCTTTTTGCTGTTTGCGGAATTTCTGTCTAGCTGGCTGCAGCATTTTTCGCTCCCGGCTTCCTTACTCGCTTTTCCGGCTCGGCGGCAACAACAGGCTGTTCAGCCTTGCTGCCAAGCACTTCACCCTTGAATACCCATACCTTGATGCCAATAATCCCGTAGGTGGTCTTGGCTTCTGCAACACCGTAGTCGATGTCTGCGCGAAGGGTATGCAACGGCACGCGGCCTTCGCGATACCATTCGGTACGGGCGATTTCAATCCCATTCAAACGACCCGCGCTCATAATCTTGATGCCTTGGGCACCAAGACGCATCGCGTTCTGCATCGCGCGCTTCATCGCACGACGGAACATCACGCGCTTTTCAAGCTGCTGAGCAATGCTTTCCGCGATCAAAGTCGCGTCCAGCTCGGGCTTGCGCACCTCTTCGATATTCAAGTGCACAGGAACGCCCATCATGCCCTGCAGGCTGGAGCGCAAGGATTCGATATCCTCGCCCTTCTTGCCGATCACAATGCCAGGACGCGCACTGTAAATGGTGATCTTGGCATTGCGCGCCGGACGCTCGATGATGATCTTGCTCACGGCGGCGTGCGCCAGTTTCTGCTTCAGGAAGGAACGCACCTTGATGTCGCTATTGAGCATCGCAGGGAAGTTCTTGCTCGAGGAATACCAGCGTGAAGACCAGTTCTTCTGGACGCTCAGGCGGAATCCAAACGGATGAATTTTCTGACCCATGGCGGTTCCTTTAATTGCCCACTGTCACGGTAATGTGACAGGTCGGCTTGATAATGCGGCCGGCACGGCCTTTGGCACGGGCACGGATGCGCTTCAGCACCAGACCCTTGTCGACATAGATGGAGGTCACCTTCAGCTCGTCGATGTCGGCACCTTCGTTGTGCTCGGCATTGGCGATAGCGGATTCCACTACCTTCTTGATGATGTCTGCGCCTTTTTTCGGGCAGAAAGTCAGAATGCTCAACGCATTGTCGACTTTCTTGCCACGCACCAGGTCGGCAACAAGGCGAGCCTTTTGCGGGGACAGGTGCACGCCTCTCAGCATTGCGGATACTTGCATCGTCATGCTCCTACTTCTTGGCTTTCTTGTCGGCGGCATGACCCTTGAACGTACGGGTCAAGGCAAATTCGCCGAGCTTGTGGCCAACCATGTTTTCCGAAACCAGCACAGGAACATGCTGCTTGCCATTGTGTATCGCGATCGTCAGGCCGATGAAGTCCGGCAGAATCGTGGAGCGGCGCGACCAGGTCTTGATCGGGCGGCGATCCTTCGCTGCGTGAGCAGTCTCTACCTTTTTCATCAGATGGCCGTCGACAAACGGACCTTTTTTGATTGAACGAGCCATAGTGATTACCTCTTATTCGACGGACGGCGGCTGACGCGCATATTGTCGGTACGCTTGTTGTTACGGGTACGGTAACCCTTGGTCGGCGTACCCCACGGGCTGACCGGGTTCATACCGGCAGCAGTCTTGCCTTCACCACCACCGTGCGGGTGATCGACCGGGTTCATCACCACACCGCGAACGGTCGGGCGAACACCACGCCAACGCACTGCACCGGCCTTGCCGATGGAACGCAGCGAATGCTCTTCGTTGCCGACTTCACCAATGGTGGCCTTGCAATCCACATGGACGCGGCGAACTTCGCCGGAACGCAGACGCAACTGGGCATAGCTACCTTCACGCGCCAGCAGCTGCACAGAGGTCCCGGCGGAACGGGCCACTTGCGCGCCCTTGCCAGGAAGCAGTTCGATACAGTGTATCGTGCTACCGACCGGGATATTGCGCAGCGGCAACGCATTGCCTGCCTTGATCGGGGCTTCGGAGCCACTGATCAGCTGCGTTCCGACCGCTACGCCACGTGGAGCGATGATGTAACGGCGCTCGCCGTCGGCATAGCACAGCAGCGCCAAGTGCGCGCTACGGTTCGGATCGTATTCCAGACGCTCGACCTTTGCCGGGATACCGTCCTTGTTGCGACGGAAATCGACGATACGGTAGTGTTGCTTATGACCGCCACCTTGATGACGAGTCGTGATACGGCCGTTGTTGTTACGGCCGGCGTTTTTGCTTTGCTTCTCCAGCAGCGGCGCGAAGGGCTTGCCCTTGTGCAGGTCGGGATTAACGACCTTAACGACGGCGCGCCTGCCTGGGGAAGTCGGCTTGACTTTGATCAGTGCCATGTTCTACTCCTATTCGCCCGCTGCAAAGTTGATTTCCTGGCCGGGCTTGAGGCTCACGTACGCCTTTTTCCAGTCCTTGCGGCGGCCCATTACACGGCCTGCACGCTTGACCTTGCCCTTGACATTGGCCACGGTCACACCCTGCACTTCGACTTTGAATACCAACTCAACCGCCGCCTTGATTTCCGGCTTGGTCGCATCGGTACGCACTTTGAATGCGATCTGCTGGTGCTTGTCGGCGACATGCGTCGCCTTCTCGGTGATCTGCGGAGCAAGAATGACTTGCAGCAGACGCTCTTGATTCATGGTCGCGCTCATGCCAGCATCTCCTCAAGTTTCTTGATCGCGTTCTTGGTCACGATCACTTTGGGAAAGTGCACAAGACTGACCGGATCAGCGTACTGCACCTCGACCACCAGCACGTGCGGCAGGTTGCGCGAGGACAGATACAGATTTTCGTCGAAGTTGTCGGTTACGATCATCACGGAATCGCCGCAGCCCATGCTCTTGATCTTTTCGGAGAAAAGCTTGGTCTTCGGCGCGTCGATACTGAATTCGTCGACGACAGCCAAGCGATCCTGACGGATCAGTTCAGACAGAATCGAACGCATGCCGGCGCGGTACATCTTGCGATTGACCTTGTGGCTATAGTTCTCATCCGGGCTATTCGGGAATGCACGACCACCTCCGCGCCAGATCGGGCTGGAGGACATACCGGCGCGCGCGCGGCCAGTACCCTTCTGATTCCAGGGCTTGTGCGTGGTGTGGCTGACGGTATCGCGACCCTTTTGGGCGCGCGTCGCCACACGGGCATTCGCCATGTAAGCCGTGACGACCTGATGGATCAATGCTTCGTTGAATTCGCGGCCAAAGGTCGCTTCGGACACTTCGACGCCGCTCTTGGCAGCCTTACCGTTTTTATCGATCAGCTTAAGTTCCATCATGCACCTGCCTTCACGCTTGGACGAACCACAACATCGCCGCCCTTGGAGCCAGGAACAGCACCCTTGATCAGCAGCAGATTGCGTTCGCGGTCAACGCGCACGACCACCAGGTTTTGCACGGTAGTCTTCACGGCGCCCAAGTGACCGGCCATGCGCTTGCCCGGAAACACACGGCCCGGGTCCTGCGCCATACCGATGGAGCCAGGGGAGTTGTGCGAACGGGAGTTACCATGACTGGCACGATTCGAACTGAAATTGTGGCGCTTGATCGCACCGGCGAAACCCTTACCGATGGAGGTACCGGTCACATCGACCTTTTGACCTGCCTCGAAGATTTCAACAGTGATTTCACCGCCTACGGTGTAGCTGGACAATGCGTCCTGGCCGACCGTAAACTCCTTGATGCCGCTACCGGCCACCACACCCGCCTTGGCATAATGCCCGGCAAGCGCCTTGGTAACACGGCTGGCGCGACGAGCGCCATGCGCAACCTGAAGCGCGGAATAGCCATCGCTATCCGGCGATTTGATCTGCGTCACACGATTGGGCGTGATTTCCAGCACAGTTACCGGAATGCTTTCGCCTTCATCGGTAAAAACGCGGGTCATGCCCACCTTGCGACCTACAAGCCCTAAGCTCATGATCGGTTCCTTATAATAATTAAAGGGCTGATTACAATTGACCAGCCCGTTTCGAGAAAGGGGCGGATTATATCCGACCCCTAATCAAATTACAACTTACAGCTTGATTTCTACATCCACGCCAGCCGGCAGATCCAGCTTCATCAGGGCATCGACGGTCTTGTCAGTCGGGTCCACGATGTCCATCAGACGCTGATGGGTGCGGATCTCGAACTGGTCGCGCGAGGTCTTGTTGACGTGCGGCGAGCGCAGGATGTCGAAGCGTTCGATGCGTGTCGGCAAAGGCACGGGGCCTTTGACAACCGCGCCGGTACGCTTGGCGGTTTCAACAATTTCCAGCGCGGACTGATCGATCAGACGATAGTCGAATGCCTTCAGGCGAATACGGATCTTTTGGCTTTGCATTTAAATGGCCTTATTCAATAATCTTGGCAACGACACCGGCGCCGACGGTACGGCCGCCTTCGCGAATCGCGAATCGCAGGCCGTCTTCCATCGCGATCGGCGCAATCAGCGCCACCGTAATGGACACGTTGTCGCCAGGCATCACCATCTCGGTGCCGGCCGGCAGTTCAACGGCGCCGGTCACGTCGGTGGTACGGAAGTAGAACTGCGGACGGTAGCCGTTGAAGAACGGGGTGTGGCGGCCGCCTTCGTCCTTGCCCAGCACATAAATCTCGGCGGCGAACTTGGTGTGCGGGGTGATGGAGCCGGGCTTGGCCAGCACTTGGCCGCGCTCGACTTCTTCACGCTTGGTGCCGCGCAGCAGCACGCCGACGTTGTCGCCTGCCTGACCCTGATCCAGCAGCTTGCGGAACATTTCCACGCCGGTGCAGGTGGTCTTCAGGGTGGGCTTGATACCGACGATTTCGATTTCTTCGCCGACCTTGATGATGCCGCGCTCGATACGGCCGGTCACGACAGTACCGCGGCCGGAGATGGAGAATACGTCTTCCACCGGCATCAGGAAGGTGCCGTCAATGGCGCGCTCCGGAGTCGGGATGTAGCTGTCGAGGGCTTCGGCCAGCTTGAGGATGGCGGGTTCGCCGATCTCGCTCTGGTCGCCTTCGAGGGCCTTCAGGGCGGAGCCCTTGACGATAGGGATGTCGTCGCCCGGGAAGTCGTACTTGGAGAGCAGTTCGCGCACTTCCATTTCGACCAGCTCGAGCAGTTCGGCGTCGTCGACCATGTCGGCCTTGTTCATGAACACGATGATGTACGGCACACCCACCTGACGGGCGAGCAGGATGTGCTCGCGGGTCTGCGGCATCGGGCCGTCAGCGGCGGACACGACCAGGATGGCGCCGTCCATTTGCGCGGCGCCGGTGATCATGTTCTTGACGTAGTCGGCGTGGCCGGGGCAGTCAACGTGGGCGTAGTGGCGGTTGGCCGTTTCGTATTCCACGTGGGCGGTGTTGATGGTGATGCCGCGTGCCTTTTCTTCCGGCGCCGCATCGATCTGGTCGTATGCCTTCGCTTCGCCGCCGAACTTCTTCGACAGTATCGTGGTGATCGCCGCCGTCAGCGTCGTCTTGCCGTGGTCAACGTGCCCAATCGTCCCCACGTTCACGTGCGGCTTGGTACGCTCAAATTTGCCTTTTGCCATGATTATTTCCTTTATCTAATAACTACTATTTCTTGTTGATGATCGCGTCAGCCACGTTACGCGGGGCTTCGGAGTAATGCTTGAATTCCATGGAGTACGTCGCACGACCTTGCGACAAGGAACGTACCGTAGTGGAATAGCCGAACATTTCGGACAGTGGCACTTCGGCACGGATTGCCTTGCCGCCGCCCGCCATGTCGTCCATGCCCTGGATCACGCCGCGACGGGAAGAAAGGTCACCCATCACGTCACCCATGTAGTCTTCCGGGGTTTCGACTTCCACCGCCATGATAGGCTCGAGCAGGATCGGATCCGCTTTGCGCATACCATCCTTGAATGCCATCGAAGCCGCCATCTTGAAGGCGTTTTCGTTGGAGTCCACATCGTGGTACGAACCGTCGAACAGGGTTACCTTGACATCGACCACCGGGAAGCCGGCGAGAATGCCGTTAGGTATGGTTTCGCGCAGGCCTTTTTCAACAGCCGGGATGAATTCGCGCGGAACGGTTCCACCCTTGATGTTGTCGACGAACTCGAAGCCCTTGCCTTGCTCGTTCGGCTCCATGGTGATCCATACGTGACCGTACTGACCCTTACCGCCGGACTGCTTGACGAACTTGCCTTCGACTTCGACCTTCTTCTTGATCGCTTCGCGATAAGCCACTTGTGGCGCACCTACGTTGGCTTCGACGCCGAACTCGCGACGCATGCGGTCTACGAGAATTTCAAGGTGCAACTCACCCATGCCGGAAATAATGGTCTGGGCCGACTCTTCATCGGTGCGGACACGGAAGGAAGGATCTTCCTGCGCCAGACGGCCAAGAGCGATGCCCATTTTCTCCTGGTCGGCCTTGGTTTTCGGTTCGACCGCCACGTGAATCACGGGCTCAGGGAAAATCATGCGCTCAAGAATGATGGGCTTGTCCAGCGCGCACAGCGACTCACCGGTGGTGACGTCCTTCAGGCCGATACAGGCGGCAATGTCGCCTGCCAGAATCTCGTCCACTTCCAGGCGGTCATTGGCGTGCATCTGCACGATACGGCCGATACGCTCCTTACGACCCTTGACCGAGTTGTATACGGTGTCGCCCTTCTTCAGTACGCCGGAATAAACGCGCACGAAAGTGAGCTGGCCCACGAACGGGTCGGTCATCAGCTTGAATGCCAGCGCGGAGAAGCCTTCGTTATCGTCCGCCTTACGCGTGGTCGGTTCGCCGGATTCGGTCTCGCCCTTCACATCCGGGATATCCACGGGCGAAGGCAGCAGCATGACCACAGCGTCCAGCATGCGCTGAACACCCTTGTTCTTGAATGCGGAACCGCACAGCATCGGCTGGATTTCGCCAGCGATGGTACGAGTGCGCAGGCCGAGGACGATTTCCTCTTCGGTAAGATCACCCGACTCAAGATACTTGTTCATCAAGTCTTCGCTGGCTTCAGCCGCGGACTCGACCATAAGCTCGCGCCACTTGTTGGCGACATCGACCAAATCGGCCGGCACTTCGCCATAGGTGAACTTCATGCCCTGGCTGGCTTCGTCCCAAATGATGGACTTCATCTTCAGCAGGTCGACTACGCCGGTGAAAGTATCGGATTGACCGATAGGGATCACGATGGGCACCGGGTTTGCCTTCAAGCGCGTTTTCATCTGCTCAACGACCTTGAAGAAGTCCGCGCCCTGGCGGTCCATCTTGTTCACGAACGCAAGACGCGGCACCTTGTACTTGTTGGCCTGGCGCCATACGGTTTCAGATTGCGGCTGTACGCCACCCACCGCGCAATACACCATGCAGGCGCCGTCCAGCACACGCATGGAGCGCTCGACTTCAATCGTGAAGTCAACGTGCCCCGGCGTATCGATGATGTTGAAGCGGTGCTCCGGGAAGGACATGTCCATGCCCTTCCAGAAGCAGGTAGTTGCAGCGGAAGTAATGGTAATGCCGCGCTCTTGCTCCTGCTCCATCCAGTCCATCGTCGCAGCGCCATCATGCACTTCGCCGATCTTGTGGTTCACACCGGTATAAAAAAGAATGCGTTCGGTCGTGGTGGTTTTACCAGCGTCGATGTGCGCACTGATGCCGATGTTACGGTAACGTTCAATGGGGGTTTTGCGAGCCACAGCGAATACCTTTTTACTATATCTGTTTAATTAGAAGCGGAAATGCGAGAAAGCCTTGTTGGCTTCCGCCATACGATGCACTTCTTCGCGCTTCTTCATGGCAGCGCCGCGACCTTCGGAAGCCTCGACCAACTCAGCGGCCAGACGCAGACCCATGGACTTTTCGCCACGCTTGCGGGCAGCATCCCGCAGCCAGCGCATGGCCAGCGCGGTACGGCGAACCGGACGCACTTCAACCGGCACCTGATAGTTGGCACCGCCGACACGACGGCTCTTCACTTCAACGACAGGGCGCAGATTGCCGATGGCAGTGGTAAACACTTCCAGGGGATTCTTGCCGCTCTTTTGCTCGACCTGAGCCAGCGCGCCATACAGAATGCTTTCAGCAACGGACTTCTTGCCGCCGGTCATCAGCACGTTAACGAACTTGGAAACTTCCTGGCTACCGAATTTCGGATCGGGCAGAATGTTGCGCTTGGGGACTTCTCTACGTCTTGGCATGGTTTATCTCGATTCCTAATCTCAAAAATTACGCAGCTTTAGGACGCTTTGCGCCGTACTTGGAACGCGACTGCTTACGATCCTTGACGCCGGCAGTATCCAGACTGCCGCGCACCATGTGGTAACGCACACCCGGCAAGTCCTTTACACGACCGCCGCGCAGCAGCACAACCGAGTGCTCCTGCAGGTTGTGGCCTTCACCGCCGATATAGCTGATGACCTCGTAGCCGTTGGTCAGGCGCACCTTGGCGACCTTACGCAACGCGGAGTTAGGCTTCTTCGGGGTGGTGGTATAAACACGAGTGCAAACGCCGCGCTTCTGCGGACATGCTTCCAGCGCAGGCACTTTGCTCTTCGTTACCACCTTTTGGCGCGGCTTGCGCACCAACTGATTGATCGTTGGCATATTCTGTAATCCCTAAAAAGTACGGGACGGCGAATCCCGCCATCCCGAAAAACACAGCATTCTATTTTCTAGTCAAGGTGTTGTCAAGCAACCTTGGCATCACCCTCGGTCTCGGACGGCGCCGTTTCTATCGAAACGCCAGCTTCTTCGACCACGCCCGGAGCGGCATCCGCACCCGCACCTTGGCGCTTGCGGGTGTCGTGATAAGCCAAACCTGTGCCAGCCGGAATCAACCGGCCGACAATCACGTTTTCCTTCAAACCGCGCAACTCGTCGCGTTTGCCGAGAATTGCTGCCTCGGTCAACACGCGCGTCGTTTCCTGGAAGGAAGCGGCGGAGATGAAGGAATCCGTCGACAGCGACGCCTTGGTGATACCGAGCAACACGTATTCGAAAGTCGCCGGACGCTTGTCCTCTGCCAATACGCGTTCGTTTTCGGTCAGCAGATCGGCACGCTCCACCTGTTCACCCAGGATGAAGTTGGTATCGCCTGCATCAGTCACACGTACGCGGCGCAGCATTTGACGCACGATCACTTCAATGTGCTTGTCGTTGATCTTCACGCCTTGCAGACGGTAAACGTCTTGCACTTCGTCGATGATGTAACGTGCCAACGCTTCACGTCCTTGCAAGCGCAGAATGTCCTGCGGCTCGGCCGGACCGTCGACGATGGTTTCGCCCTTGGTCACTACTTGACCGTCATGCACGGTCACGTGCTTGTCCTTCGGGATCAGGAACTCGTGCGCAATACCATCCAGGTCGGTAATGACCAGACGCTGCTTGCCCTTGGTGTCCTTGCCGAACGACAGCGTACCGGTGACTTCGGCCAGCATGCCGGCGTCCTTGGGCGAACGGGCCTCGAACAGCTCGGCCACGCGCGGCAGACCCCCGGTAATATCGCGGGTCTTGGAGGACTCCTGCGGAATACGTGCCAGCACTTCACCAACGCCCACATCCTGGCCATCCTTCACGGTAATGATGCAACCGATCTGGAAGGTGATGTTGACCGACAGATCGCTGCCAGACACCTTGACTTCGTTTCCGCTCTCGTCGAGCAACTTGACTTGCGGGCGCAGCCCCTTCGATTGGCCGCCACGCTGCTTGGGATCGATCACGACCAGCGAAGACAGGCCGGTCACTTCATCGATCTGCTTGGCAACGGTCACGCCTTCCTCGACGTTCTCGAACTTCACGCGGCCGGCGTACTCGGTAATGATCGGACGGGTATGCGGATCCCAGGTTGCCAACGCCTGTCCGGCCTTGACCTGCTTGCCGTCGGTCACCTGCAGGGTCGCGCCGTACGGCACCTTGTGACGTTCGCGTTCGCGGCCGTTTTCGTCCTGCACCATGGCTTCGCCATTGCGGGAAATCACCACCTGCTCGTTACGCGCATTGGTCACATAGCGCATCGTCGAGGTGAAACGCACCACGCCGTTGGACTTGCTTTCCACCTGGCTGACGGAAGCCGCACGCGACACCGCACCGCCGATGTGGAAGGTACGCATGGTCAGCTGGGTGCCCGGTTCACCGATGGACTGCGCAGCGATCACGCCGACGGCTTCGCCGATGCTAATCAGCTTGCCGCGGCCCAAGTCGCGACCGTAGCACTTAGCGCAGATACCGTAGCGCGTATCGCAGGTCAGCGCAGTACGTACCTTGACCTCGTCGATGCCCAATGAATCGATCAGATCCACTTCGTCTTCGGTCAGCAGGGTTGCCGCCGGGATCACCACTTCCTGGGTTTCCGGGCTGATGATATCCAGTGCGGATACGCGGCCGAGGATACGGTCGCGCAACGGCTCGACCACTTCGCCGCCCTTGACCAGCGCCTTGGTGACGAGGCCTTCGACAGTGCCGCAATCCTCTTCGGTCACGACCAGATCCTGCGTCACGTCAACCAGACGACGGGTCAGGTAGCCGGAGTTCGCGGTCTTCAGCGCGGTATCGGCCAGGCCCTTACGAGCGCCGTGGGTGGAAATAAAGTACTGCAGCACGTTCAGTCCGTCACGGAAGTTCGCGGTAATCGGCGTTTCGATGATGGAACCGTCCGGCTTGGCCATCAAGCCGCGCATGCCGGCCAGCTGACGCACCTGCGCAGCGGAGCCGCGGGCACCTGAGTCAGCCATCATGTAAATCGCGTTGAAGGACTCCTGACGCAGCTCCTTGCCGTTCTCGTCCTTCATCGCCTTGCCGTCGTCGTCCAGCACCGGCTCTTCGCGCAATTGCTTCATCATGGCCTCGGCCACCTTGTCGCCAGCGCGACCCCAGATGTCGACCACCTTGTTGTAACGTTCGCCCTGCGTGACCAGACCAGAAACATACTGGTCCTCGATTTCCTTCACTTCGCCTTCGGCCGCGGCGATCAGATCTGCCTTCTCGGGCGGAACCAGCATGTCGTTGATGCTGATGGAAATGCCGGCGCGGGTGGCGTAGCTATAGCCGGTATACATCAGCTTGTCGGCAAAGATCACCGTTTCGCGGATGCCGACCTTGCGGAAACTGGCGTTGATCAGCTTGGAAATTTCCTTCTTCTTCAGCGCACGATCGATCACGCTGAACGGCAGGCCTGCCGGCAGAATTTCGGACAGCAGCGCACGACCCACCGTCGTTTCATAGCGGGTGATCTTTTCGGTCTTCTCGCCATCTTCGCTGACGGTAAATTCCTTGATACGCACCGTGACGCGCGCATGCATATCCACCGCACCGGTCTGGTAGGCACGCTGCACCTCAGCGATGTTGGTGAAACGCATGCCTTCGCCCTTGGCGCGCAGCTTCTCGCGGGTCATGTAATACAAGCCCAGCACGATATCCTGCGACGGCACGATGATAGGTTCACCGTTGGCGGGCGACAGCACGTTGTTGGAGGCCAGCATCAGCGTACGCGCTTCCATCTGCGCTTCCAGCGACAACGGCACGTGGACGGCCATCTGGTCGCCGTCGAAGTCGGCGTTGAACGCGGCGCAAACCAGCGGATGCAACTGGATGGCCTTGCCCTCGATCAGTACCGGCTCGAATGCCTGGATACCCAGACGGTGCAGCGTCGGTGCGCGGTTGAGGAGCACCGGATGCTCGCGGATGACATCCTCGAGGATGTCCCACACTTCCGGTCCTTCTTCTTCCACCTTCTTCTTGGCGGCCTTGATGGTCGTCGCCAGGCCCAGCACTTCCAGCTTGTGGAAAATGAACGGCTTGAACAGCTCCAGCGCCATCTTCTTCGGCAGACCGCACTGATGCAGCTTGAGCGTCGGGCCCACCACGATCACGGAACGGCCGGAGTAGTCGACGCGCTTGCCCAGCAAGTTCTGGCGGAAACGGCCGCCCTTGCCCTTGATCATGTCGGCGAGCGACTTCAGCGGACGCTTGTTGGCGCCGGTCATCGCCTTGCCGCGGCGGCCGTTGTCCAGCAGCGAATCCACGGATTCCTGCAGCATGCGCTTTTCGTTGCGCACGATGATTTCCGGCGCCTTCAGTTCCAGCAGGCGCTTCAGACGATTGTTGCGGTTGATGACGCGGCGGTACAGATCGTTCAGGTCGGAAGTCGCGAAACGGCCGCCGTCCAGCGGCACCAACGGGCGCAGCTCCGGCGGCAGCACCGGCAGCACTTCCAGGATCATCCACTCCGGCTTGATGCCGGACTTCTGGAAGGCTTCCAGCACCTTGAGGCGCTTGGCGATCTTCTTGATCTTGGCTTCGCTTCCGGTTTCGGACAGTTCGCGGCGCAGCTTTTCCACTTCGCTATGCAGGTCCATGGTGCGCAGCAGTTCGCGCACACCTTCGGCACCCATCAGGGCGCTGAATTCGTCACCGTACTCTTCGACCTTGGCCAGGTAATCGTCTTCCGTCAGCAATTGGCAACGGTTGAGCGGGGTCATGCCCGGATCGATGACGATGAAGGCTTCGAAGTACAGCACGCGCTCGATATCGCGCAGCGCGATGTCCAGCACCATGCCGAGACGGCTGGGCAGCGACTTCAGGAACCAGATGTGCGCGACCGGCGACGCCAGTTCGATATGGCCCATGCGTTCGCGGCGCACCTTGGACAGCGTCACCTCGACGCCGCACTTTTCGCAGATCACACCGCGGTGCTTCAGGCGCTTGTACTTTCCGCACAGGCACTCGTAGTCCTTGATCGGCCCGAAAATCTTCGAGCAGAACAGGCCGTCACGTTCCGGCTTGAAGGTACGATAGTTGATGGTTTCCGGCTTTTTGACTTCGCCGTAGGACCAGGAACGAATCTTCTCGGGAGAAGCCAACGCAATCTTGATGGCGTCGAATTCTTCTTCCTGAGTTACTTGCTTGAATAGATCGAGTAATGCTTTCACGCGATTCTCCTTAATTACGGTCCAGGTCGATGTCGATAGCGAGCGAGCGAATTTCCTTCACCAGCACGTTGAAGGACTCCGGCATACCGGCGTCGATCTTGTGTTCGCCCTTGACGATGTTTTCGTAGACCTTGGTACGGCCGGAAACGTCATCGGATTTCACCGTGAGCATTTCCTGCAGGGTGTACGCGGCACCGTAAGCTTCCAGCGCCCACACTTCCATTTCACCGAAGCGCTGACCGCCGAACTGGGCCTTGCCGCCCAGCGGCTGTTGGGTCACCAGCGAGTACGGACCAGTGGAACGGGCGTGCATCTTGTCATCGACCAAATGGTGCAGTTTGAGCACGTGCATGTAACCAACCGTGACCGGGCGCTCGAATGCTTCACCGCTGCGGCCGTCGAACAGCTTGACCTGCGTCTTGCCGGCGGCGAATTGCAATTGCTTGGTGCGCGGATCATCGTCCGGGAAGGCCAGATCCAGCATGGCGCGGATTTCCGTTTCGGTCGCACCGTCGAATACCGGTGTTGCGAACGGCACGCCGGACTTCAGGTTCCGCGCCAGCTCCAGCACTTCGACATCGGTCAGCGACTTGATGTCTTCCGCCTTGCCGGTGTTGTTGTAGATGCTGTCCAGGAACTTGCGCAGTTCGGCCGTCTTGGCTTGCGCCACGAGCATTTCCTCGATGCGCAGGCCCAGGCCCTTCGCCGCCCAACCCAAGTGCACTTCCAGAATCTGGCCAATATTCATCCGCGACGGCACGCCGAGCGGGTTCAACACGATGTCCATTGGCGTACCGTCGGCCATGTGCGGCATATCTTCCACCGGCACGATCTTGGAGACCACGCCCTTGTTGCCGTGACGGCCGGCCATCTTGTCGCCAGGCTGGATACGGCGCTTCACGGCCAGGTAGACCTTGACCATCTTCTGTACGCCAGGCGGCAGTTCGTCGCCCTGGGTCAGCTTGCGCTTTTTCTCTTCGAAACGATGGTCGAACTCGACGCGGGCTTGCGCCAGGCTGTCCTTCAGCTGTTCCAGCTGACGGGCGGCTTCTTCATCCGCAAGGCGAATGTCGAACCAGTCATGACGGCCCACGTCGTTCAGGTACTCCGCGTTCAGCGTTTCGCCCTTCTTCAGCTTCTTCGGGCCACCGGTGGCAACCTTGCCTTCGAGCAGGCGACGAATACGGCCGAATGCGTCGTCTTCCACGATACGCATCTGGTCGGCCAAGTCCTGCTTGTAATGCTTGAGCTGGTCGTCAATGATCTGCTGGGCGCGCGTATCGCGCTCGATGCCTTCACGCGTGAACACCTGCACGTCGATGACCGTGCCGGACATGCCGGACGGTACGCGGAGCGAGGTGTCCTTCACGTCGGAAGCCTTCTCGCCGAAGATCGCGCGCAGCAGCTTTTCTTCCGGTGTCAGCTGGGTTTCGCCCTTGGGCGTCACCTTGCCGACCAGCACGTCACCGGCCTCGACTTCAGCACCGATGTAGATAATGCCGGACTCATCCAAACGGCCGAGCATGCGCTCGGACAGGTTGGAAATGTCACGGGTAATTTCTTCAGCGCCCAGCTTGGTGTCGCGGGCAACCACGGACAGCTCCTCGATATGGATCGAGGTGTAGCGGTCGTCGGCCACGACGCGTTCGGAAATCAGGATCGAATCTTCGAAGTTGTAGCCGTTCCACGGCATGAACGCGACCAGCATGTTCTGACCCAAGGCCAGTTCGCCCATGTCGGTCGAAGCACCGTCGGCAATCACATCGCCGCGGGCGATGACATCGCCCACCTTGACCAGCGGACGCTGGTTGATATTGGTGTTCTGGTTGGAACGGGTGTACTTGGTCAGGTTGTAGATATCCACCCCGACTTCGCCGGCAGCCGCTTCTGCGTCGTGCACGCGCACCACGATACGTCCGGCATCGACATAGTCGACGATGCCACCGCGGCGGGCCTGCACGGTCGTGCCGGAGTCGATGGCCACGGTACGCTCGATACCGGTACCCACCACCGCCTTTTCCGCACGCAGGCAAGGCACGGCCTGGCGCTGCATGTTGGCGCCCATCAAGGCACGGTTGGCGTCATCGTGTTCCAGGAACGGAATCAGCGAAGCGGCCACGGAAACGATCTGGCCCGGAGCCACGTCCATGTACTGGATACGGTCGGCGGTCGACATCGTGAATTCGTTGTGATGACGCGCAGAGATCAGGTCATCGACGAACTTGCCGCTCTTGTCCAGTTCGCTGTTGGCCTGGGCGATCACATACTGGCTTTCCTCGATGGCCGACAGGAAATCGATCTGCTCGTTCACCTTGCCGTTTTCGACGCGGCGATAAGGGGTTTCCATGAAGCCGTATTCGTTGGTGCGGGAATACAGCGCCAGCGAGTTGATCAGGCCGATGTTCGGGCCTTCCGGCGTTTCGATCGGGCACACACGGCCATAATGCGTCGGGTGCACGTCGCGCACTTCGAAGCCGGCGCGTTCACGCGTCAAGCCGCCCGGTCCCAATGCGGAGACGCGGCGTTTGTGGGTGATCTCGGACAGCGGGTTGGTCTGGTCCATGAACTGCGACAGTTGCGACGAACCGAAGAACTCGCGAATCGCGCTCGATACCGGCTTGGCGTTGATCAGGTCGTGCGGCATCAGGTTTTCCGATTCCGCCTGCGACAAACGCTCCTTGACGGCACGTTCAACGCGCACCAGACCGGCGCGGAACTGGTTTTCAGCCAGCTCGCCGACGGAACGCACGCGACGATTACCGAGGTGATCGATATCGTCAATTTCGCCGCGACCATTGCGCAGCTCGACCAGCACGCCGATGACGGCCAGAATGTCCTCGTTGGACAGGGTAGGCTTGCCTTCGGCGCCTTGCGGGCCGACTTTTCCATAGAAGCGCTTGAGCCAGCCCGCCGTACGATCCTCGATCTTTTCGGGATAAGCGCGACGGTTGAACTTCATGCGGCCGACGTCCGACAAGTCGTAGCGCTCGTCATTGAAGAACAAGCCGTCAAACAGGGCTTCCACCGCCTCTTCGGTCGGCGGTTCGCCCGGGCGCATCATGCGATAGATCGCGACGCGAGCGGCATACTGGTCCGGAATTTCATCGATGCGCAGCGTTTGCGAGATGTAATCGCCGTGGTCCAGGTCGTTCGAATACAGCGTCGTGATTTTGGTCACGCCGGCTTCACGCAGCTTTTCCAGCAACGATTCGGTGATTTCGTCGTTGGCGTTGGCCACGACTTCGCCGCTTTCCTTGTCAATGATGTTATCGGCAATGGTGCGGCCCATCAGGAATTCTTCGGGCACGGCAATCTTGCTGATGCCAGCCTTTTCCATGTCACGGATGTGCTTGATGGTAATGCGCTTGTCCTTGGAGACGACCGTATTGCCTTCCTTGTCGAGGATGTCGAACTTGGCGACTTCACCGCGCAGGCGTTCCGGAACCAGCTCGAACTGGACACCCTTCTTGCCGATGTGGAAATTGTCGACATCGTAAAATGTTTCCAGGATCTGGTCCGGCGTATAGCCCAGCGCCTTCAGCAATATCGTGACCGGCATCTTGCGGCGGCGGTCGACGCGAAAATACAGGTAGTCCTTGGGATCAAATTCGAAATCCAGCCAGGAACCGCGGTAAGGGATGATGCGTGCGGAGAACAGCAGCTTGCCGGAAGAATGGGTCTTGCCGCGATCATGCTCGAAGAACACGCCAGGGGAACGGTGCAACTGGGACACGATCACACGCTCGGTGCCGTTGATGACGAACGAACCGTTCTCGGTCATCAGCGGCAATTCGCCCATGTAAACTTCCTGCTCCTTGACTTCCTTCACGGTCGGCTTGGAAGCTTCCCGGTCCATGATGGTCAGGCGCACCTTGACGCGCAGTGGCGCGGCAAAGGTCAGGCCGCGCTGCTGACATTCCTTGACGTCGAACGGCGCTTCGCCCAGGTTATAGCTCACGTAATCAAGACGTGCATTGCCGGAATGGCTGACAATAGGGAACACCGAATTAAACGTCGCTTGCAGGCCGTCGTCCTTGCGCTTGTTCTGGGGCACGTCGGCCTGCAGGAAGCTGGCATAGGACTCCAACTGCATCGCCAGCAGGTAGGGAACTTCCTGCACACTGTCACGTTTGGCGAAGCTCTTGCGTAAGCGTTTTTTTTCGGTAAAGGAATAGCTCATGGTATCTCCACTGGGCTTTAGAGGGCAAAAGACAGAAAACGTGCGCTTCTCTGTCTTTTGGCCTCTGAAAAAGGTGAAGGCTGGCGGTTTCCCGCCAGCCTTTTACAGCAAACTACCTTACTTGACTTCGACGGTGGCGCCAGCTTCGATCAGCTTCTTGGCAGCAGCATCGGCATCAGCCTTGGAAACAGCTTCCTTGACTGCCTTCGGAGCGCCGTCAACCAGATCCTTGGCTTCCTTCAGGCCCAGGCTGGTCAGTTCGCGCACAGCCTTGATGACGTTGACCTTGTTGTCGCCGGCACCGGTCAGGATGACGTCGAACTCGGTCTTTTCTTCAGCGGCGGCAGCGGCACCGCCAGCAGCCGGGGCGGCAGCCACGGCTACAGCAGCAGCGGCAGCGGACACGCCGAACTTTTCTTCCATTTCCTTGATCAGTTCGGACAGATCCAGAACCGTCATGCTAGCGATTGCGTCGAGAATTTCTGCTTTGGACAGAGCCATTTGTATTACTCCTGATAAAAGTTAAATATGAATTAAGCGGCTTGCTTCTGGTCGCGAACGGCAGCCAGGCCACGCACGAACGAAGTCGGAACTTCGTTGAGGGTGCGGACGAACTTGGCGACCGGCGCTTGCATGGTACCCAGCAGCTTGGACAGCAGCTCTTCGCGGCTCGGCATCGATGCCAGGGCCTTGACGCCATTGGCGTCCATGACCTGGTTGGGCATCGCGCCCGCCTTGATGACGAACTTGTCGTTGCTCTTGGCAAAGTCATTCAGCACCTTGGCCGCAGCAACCGGGTCGGTGGAAATACCGAACACCAGCGGGCCGACCATTTGCGCGGACAAACCGGAAAACGCGGTGCCATCAACAGCACGACGTACCAGCGTATTCTTCAGAACGCGAAGATACACGCCGGAATTCCGGGCTTGCGCACGCAGCTTGGTCATGTCGCCCACTTCCATGCCGCGATACTCGGCGAGAATGATCGACTGGGCCTTGGAGACTTGCTCGCTGACCTCGGCAACCACTGCCTTTTTCTCTTCAAGATTAAGACTCAAGGTCTTACCTCCTTCCGTTAATTGAGCCCCCGTACTTCAGACACAAAGTCCGGGAACCTACCCACGGCGACCTTTCATCAGGAATATCCTGTTCCGGGAACGCCATCTGCGTAGGACTTCCGCTACTCATCGCACAACTTGCATGCGCTTTTTGCAGTCGATTAAACCCTTGCGGGTACCTACGGTCTTTGATAACCCTGCCGCCTTTAAAAAAAACGACAGGCCCAAAGCCCTTTGCGACGGACGCCGCAGCGTCCGCCTGTTGCATTACTTACGCCAGGTTGGCCTGGTCGATCCGCACACCGGCGCCCATGGTGCTGGAGACGGAAACTTTCTTCATGTACTGACCCTTGCTGGACGAAGGCTTGGCCTTGTTCAGCGCATCGATCAGCGCCAGCAGGTTTTCCTTCAGCGCATCGACATCGAAGGAAGCGCGGCCGATGGTGCAGTGCACAATACCGGCCTTGTCGGTGCGGTATTGAACCTGACCGGCCTTGGCGTTCTTCACGGCCGTCGTGACATCCGGAGTCACGGTGCCGACCTTGGGGTTAGGCATCAGGCCGCGAGGACCGAGCACTTGACCCAATTGACCGACGATACGCATGGCATCCGGCGTAGCGATCGCAATGTCGAAGTCCAGCATGCCGCCCTTGACTTGTTCGGCCAGGTCTTCGAAACCGACGATATCGGCGCCGGCAGCCTTGGCAGCTTCCGCTGCGGCGCCTTGCGCGAACACGGCAACGCGCTTGGTCTTGCCAGTACCCTTGGGCAGCACCAGGGCGCCGCGTACCAATTGGTCCGACTTACGAGCATCGATACCGAGGTTGATGACGGCATCCACGGATTCATCGAATTTTGCGGTTGCGGTTTCCTTGACCAGCGCGAGTGCATCGGTCAACGGGTAAGCCTTGTTGCGGTCAACCTTGGCACGCAGTGCCTCAAGACGCTTGGAATTGTTAGCCATTTATACGCCCTCCACTTCAATACCCATGCTGCGAGCGCTGCCGGCGATGGTACGCACGGCCGCATCCATGTCTGCCGCGGTCAGATCGGGCATCTTGGTCTTGGCGATTTCTTCAGCCTGCGCACGGGAAATCTTGCCTACCTTGTCGGTATGCGGGCGGGCGGAGCCCTTGTCGATCTTGGCGGCCTTCTTGATCAGCACAGTCGCCGGGGGCGTCTTCATCACGAAGGTGAAGCTCTTGTCGGCGAAGGCGGTAATCACCACCGGCACCGGCAAGCCAGGTTCCATGCCCTGCGTCGCGGCGTTGAACGCCTTGCAGAATTCCATGATGTTCAGACCGCGCTGGCCCAGTGCCGGACCTACAGGCGGGCTGGGGTTGGCTTTACCTGCAGGGATCTGCAGCTTGATATAGCCTATAACTTTCTTTGCCATTTGCTTGCTCCTAAAATGGGTTCAAACGCACCGGTTACCCGGCGCTCCCCGGACAAAAATGCCGCCTGAGCGGCACACTACTTCGATCAGACTTCTTTTTCGATCTGACTGAAATCCAGCTCCACTGGCGTCGCGCGGCCGAAAATGACCACGGACACGCGCAGCTTGCTCTTTTCGTAATTGACGTCTTCCACACCACCCGAGAAATCCTTGAACGGGCCGTCGATGACACGCACCATCTCGCCTTTTTCAAAGGTGAGCTTCTGCGTGGGATTGCTTTTGCTCTCATCCATGCGGTGCAGGATGATATCCACTTCCGCATCCTTGATTGGCGTCGGCTTCAGTGCGGTACCGCCTATGAAAGCGGAGACGCGCGGCACGCTGCGGACCAAGTGCCAAGTGTCGTCTTCCATGTCCATCTGCACCAGCAGATAACCTGGATAGAGCTTGCGTTCGCTGATGGTCTTCTGGCCACCCTTCATTTCGACCACTTCTTCCACTGGCACCAGAATCTGGCCGAACTTGTCTTGCAGGGTGGAACGGCTGACGCGCTCCTCAAGAGCGCGCTGCACCGATTTCTCGAAGCCGGAGTAGACCTGTACCGCATACCACTTCATCGCCATTACTCACTCCGTCCCATCAAAATTTTCACGCCCCACAACAACCCTACATCCACGATCCACAGGAAAATACCCATCACGACCACCAGCGCAAACACCGCCAGAGTCGTCTGTATGGTTTCCTTGCGCGTCGGCCATACGACCTTGCGCGCTTCTCCCACGGATTCCCTGGAAAAAGCAAAAGCGGCTTGGCCCATCGATGTTGTCAACATGATGACCACTGCCGCACCCACACCGCCTAGCACTGCCAAAACGCGCAACACCATCGCCTGCTCGGCCAGCATATAAAAAGCGCCAAGCCCAGCCGCTACCAGCAGCAACGCCAGCGCCAGCTTGATTTTTTCGGTCATATTGTCGTTATGCAGTCATGTTATGTGGCAGGCCAGGAGGGTCTCGAACCCCCAACCTTCGGTTTTGGAGACCGACGCTCTGCCAATTGAGCTACTGGCCTGTATTAAAACTGTCGGCGATAGCCGCATGACTTATCGTCTGCAGCTATCGCCCCGGATACTTCTATTACTCAATAATCTTGGCAACGACACCGGCGCCGACGGTACGGCCACCTTCGCGAATCGCGAAACGCAGACCGTCTTCCATCGCGATCGGCGCAATCAGCGCGACCGTAATGGACACGTTGTCGCCAGGCATCACCATCTCGGTGCCGGCCGGCAGTTCAACGGCGCCGGTCACGTCGGTGGTACGGAAGTAGAACTGTGGACGGTAGCCGTTGAAGAACGGGGTGTGGCGGCCGCCTTCGTCCTTGCCCAGCACATAGATCTCGGCCGCGAACTTGGTGTGCGGGGTGATGGAGCCGGGCTTGGCCAGCACTTGGCCGCGCTCGACTTCTTCACGCTTGGTGCCGCGCAGCAGCACGCCGACGTTGTCGCCTGCCTGACCCTGGTCCAGCAGCTTGCGGAACATTTCGACGCCGGTGCAGGTGGTCTTCAGGGTGGGTTTGATACCGACGATTTCGATTTCTTCGCCGACCTTGATGATGCCGCGCTCGATACGGCCGGTCACCACGGTGCCGCGGCCGGAGATGGAGAATACGTCTTCCACCGGCATCAGGAAGGTGCCGTCAATGGCGCGTTCCGGGGTCGGGATGTAGCTGTCGAGGGCTTCGGCCAGCTTGAGGATGGCGGGTTCGCCGATCTCGCTCTGGTCGCCTTCGAGGGCCTTCAGGGCGGAGCCCTTGACGATGGGGATGTCGTCGCCCGGGAAGTCGTACTTGGAGAGCAGTTCGCGCACTTCCATTTCGACCAGCTCGAGCAGTTCGGCGTCGTCGACCATGTCGGCCTTGTTCATGAACACGATGATGTACGGCACACCCACCTGACGGGCGAGCAGGATGTGCTCGCGGGTCTGCGGCATCGGGCCGTCAGCGGCGGACACGACCAGGATGGCGCCGTCCATTTGCGCGGCGCCGGTGATCATGTTCTTGACGTAGTCGGCGTGGCCGGGGCAGTCAACGTGGGCGTAGTGGCGGTTGGCCGTTTCGTATTCCACGTGGGCGGTGTTGATGGTGATGCCGCGTGCCTTTTCTTCCGGCGCCGCATCGATCTGGTCGTATGCCTTCGCTTCGCCGCCGAACTTCTTCGACAGTATCGTGGTGATCGCCGCCGTCAGCGTCGTCTTGCCGTGGTCAACGTGCCCAATCGTCCCCACGTTCACGTGCGGCTTGGTACGCTCAAATTTGCCTTTTGCCAT